>JGI11772J19994_1000100_pt1 | contig 17836 bp, 9 predicted proteins | sample Etolagsurwater0m_FD_19994 | JGI IMG/M metagenome (IMG submission 19994) | reverse complement strand
TTTCAACACTATATATACTTTTTGCTAACTCTAAATTTTCAGCAAATCTAAATATACTAGAATCATTAACTTTACCTGTTTGCTCATCAATGATATTAAAATCATCTAATAAACCCCATATGCCATTGTAAGCTTTTATATTATCTTTACCCTTATCTTTCCATTTGTTTTGCAAAACAAGTAGAGCAGATTCACCAGATTGTTGACTGCTAGATTTTAAGTGTTCAAATTTAACTGTACCGCTAATTGCTTGTCCAGGTAAAAATACATAACCAGGAGGAGCGAGTATTCTTTCACCGGTTGTACCGATTGATGCGTTTGATTTTTTTAATTTTAATATATAGTTAGCTTTGTCGTTGAATTCTTTTGATCCGGGTTCACTTGAATATAACCACTCTTGTAAAGTCGTATTCCAAAGATCATAAAGTTCTAAAGAAGCTTTACCTTGTTTATTATTAAATGTTTCTCTAGCTATAGCTTGCTGCTCTTTGAAGCTATTTGATTCGTTTATTTTTCGTAAACCAGTATAATTTTCAGAAGCGTAAGAAGATTTTAAATTGTCCCAAGGAAATTTTTCCCAACGATCTAAAGTTTCTTTAGATAAAACAGAAGATTCATCTGTGTTTAAATTGTTTAATATACCTTGTTTAAAATCACTACCAATTTTAGCCATATCAGAACCTACAATATTGTAGTGTCCAGCGAATAAGCCAAGTACTATATTTCTATTTTTATTAGCTATACTAGCTGTTAAAGGTATTTGAGAAGATAAGTTATCTGCTTGATTATTAAACTCTTTTAATGCGCTAGCATCTTCTTTAAATTTTTTATCAGACAAAGTCCAAGTACCTTCTTTTAAGTTAGAAGGAAGATCTGATACTTTCATGGCTTTAGTAAACTGTAAAGCAGATTTACCTTTATCAGATTCTTCGATAGCTTGTTTAGATATGTAATCTTCAACTATTTGTTTATCTTTATTAGCTAACGCCTCACCTCTTTCGTATGCAAAGTATATTTGTGAAAATCTATTGTCTTCAATGTTTGTATCAATATTTTTACTAAACATCAAACGTGGTTTACCTTTAGCAACCTCTGCTTTTGCTCTAGCTTTTTCAGCTGGTGCTATATCTTCACGGCCTTCTATAATATCTCTTGCAGCTACGTTACCCAAGTTTCTAGTATACATGTCTAGTATACCTTTGATGGTCTGAGCTTCAGCAGCTCGAGGTGTAAAGTTAGGATCAACCTTACCATCTTTAATACCTACAGCTTCTAAAAAAGTTGTACGATTATAAGGTTTTAACGTCCATTGAAAGTTATTACCCACTCGCTCGCCTTTAGTATAAAACTTATTAAGTAAGTTTCTAGGTATAGCAGTAGGCTCACCACCTTTACGCGCAACTCTATTACCTTCTTTTATTTCAACTACTTCTCTGTTAGCTTCAGTAAATAAATTTTTAAGTGTAGGTTCGTTCTTTAATATCCAACGCTGTATATTTGCTACGTCATCTGATTTACGCAAATTATCCTTAGGATTTTTTATTCGGCTTACAGGTATATTAAAAAAGTCTGCTACTGTTTGGTATGGCGCAACGTCTTTAAGCTCTTTATATGTAACCTCTGTAACATCTATATTTTTGTCTGCAATACTTTTTTGTACTTCAGCCGTAGCAGTTTCCTTAACGTCAGGCATAATCCTAAATGGATCGATAGCTTTTGCTTCTGGTTTCGTTGGTGTTTCAGTAACGGTAACTTCTTCTGCGGCAACACCTCTTGCTTCAGATACATCTTCTGTAAATTCTTCTCCAAGAACTCTTTTAGATGCTTCAATGGCTCGAGCTGGTAGAAACTTATTTATATAAGCTGCTAGCGGTACCCCTGATTCTGGATTATATTCTTTAATAAGATCTATAATACCACGCTGTCCAGTTTCTATTTCGTCTGTAAGTAGTTGACGATCAAAGCCGGGAGCTTCACGCCTACGCTCTACAAGTTTACTTGTAATAGGTTTAAACTGTTCTATAATATCAAAGGCACCAGCCTCGCCTTGCTGGTCGTATATTTGTTGAACACGTTGAGAAGCTTCGTCTGATCTAGCTTCTCTTACAATACTTTCATCTGGAGTTATAGCTTTATCAGATGTTAAATAATTTTGAGCAGCTTTAGTAAGCTGGCCTTTTTTCATTGCTCTACTATAATCTTTTATAAAAGCATAAGCTGATTTACCAGACTTAAACGTATTGTCACCTAATATAGGTTTTAACAATCTATTAACATAAGTACGTATTGTTTCGCCTAATGTTTTTGTATAAGTTAATTTATTATTAACCATTAAATCACTAAGCGCGTTAATAAACTCTTCAGCTTTTACTTCTTCAGAATATCCTTTATCTTCAAGATCAGCTTCTATACGATCAATTATTTCAGGGTTATTTTTACTAACATATTCTTTTATTTTAGTAGTTAGGTCTTTAAAAACTTGCTTGTCAGTACCTATAGCTTTAGCTAAAACACCGTGTAATATTTCGTGACTACCAACAGCTTTATCCCAAGCGGCAACAGACTTTTCTTTATTAACAAATATTTCTTGCATAAAATTACCATTAGCATCTGTGTATTGCAATATGGTTCCTCTACCTTTTTGTAAGTTTTCTACTAAGTCGTTTATACTTTCGCCTTCTTTAAAATCAAAATCAGCGCCTTGATCTTGTAAAAACTGTAATCTTTTTAAATACTTATTAGCTATTTCTTTATCGTTTTGATATACTGTAGCTTCTATACCTGATATATCTTCTATAGCTTTTACTTGAGATTCTATAGAATCCCCAGCTATAGCTTTTTGTTTTGCTTCCCAAGCTTTAGCCGTATCTGCAAATATTTTATTATTAACGTCTTCTTTTACTTTAATAATACTTTCAAGCTCTGATTTAGCTACTTCAGATAATTCTTGATTTTTTATTTGTTGTCTCGCGTCTGCAATTTCAGCGGCGTTACGAGCATAAGTAACTTGATCTTCTTGAGTCATACTGTCTAATACTTCACCAGCATAAGCTTTGTTAACAGCTATTTGTTCTTCAAGTGTTTTTATAGTATTAGTTACAGTTTCATTTTTAAGTTCTTTGTTAGCTACATGTAGTTTATTTATTTGAGAAGCTATTTCTTTATTTTCTCTTTTTAAACCTTCAGGTGTTAGTCTTTCGTGGGCTAGTTGCTTTTGTCTAGCCGTAAGCTGAGCTCCACCTGTAATACCACCACCAACAATAGAGCTGATTAAAAAAGTATCAAATGATCTACGTAAAAGAGAAGTCATATCAAACTCACCGTCGGGCGTATAAAAACGATCTACATCATTTATAGTTTGATCTATTAAATTATTAATTTCATTAGCAGCAACTTCAGAAGAACCTTCATAGAAAGCATCTCTAGCTATGTTTCTAGCTACAGATTTAACAGCTTCTTTACCAGCAATTTTGTTGCCTTCTTTAAAAAGCTTCATTGCTCTTCCACCTATACCTCTTGTAACTGTTTCAGATAAAAGTTCTACACCACCTTGAACTATAGATGTGCCTAGTAAACCTGCCCCAATTTTTTCAGGATTTAATTCAGCTATTTCATCATAATGGTTACCAGCTGACGATGTTCCAATAAGAGCTAAACCTCCTGGTCCTAAAAACGCAGCGCCAACCGAAGGTGCAGCCTCGACAACACCGCCTATAATTTGATCAAGTGCAACACCTAAATCACCTTCTTTTAAATTTTCTGATATAGATTGCTCATAATCTTCACCTGTAGTTTCTAAGTCTTCAACGAACGCAGATATATTTTCAAAAACACCTTCAATATCTGCTGGACCAACTTGTCCAGGTATAGACATATTTCCTATCGTTTCAGCTAAAGCTTTTCTTTTTTCTACAGTGTCAACAAGTTCTGGCTCAAACAACTCTGCGTAAGTTACAGCTAAAGTTTCACTAAAAGCTCTACCTAATTTAGGAACACCAGATAATAAATCAGAAGCAGCTCCTACAAATTTAGCTGCTTTATCAGTTAAAAAACCAGATCCAATAGGTATAAAACCTGTTGACTCAAAAGCATCTATAGCGCTTTTTACTTTTTCACCAGTGCTAATATAGTCTGGATCATAGCCTTCCTGCTCCAATGAAAGTTCGCCCGAGTATAATTCCAAATCTCCAGTTGCTTCTGGGCTTTCCGCTGTTACAGTCGCAACCTCTCCCGCAACAGCCACTGGCTTTCCCGCCTCTTCAATAATCTCTTCTTCAATTAATTCAGCTCCTGGAAACTCTAATAAAAATCCATCTACTTCTTCTTGTGGAATATTGTAAACATCTCCTGATGAAACTCTATATCTTGGCATAATTAAATATTATTTTACTTTGTATTTATCGTATTTTGTAACAGCTTGTCTTTCTTGTGTAGGTGACTTATACGCTCTACCAATGTTTAAACGTAGATTATTCATATCTTCACCGCTGTTTAAGTTGTAAACATCTTCAGTAAAGATAAATTTAGGTACTCTTCTTTTATCTGAAGATGAAGCGTATTCAGGATTAGGTGTTTTATAATTAACAATTAAATAAGGCATATACGTGTATTCACTTTCAGGATTTTGTTCTTTAAGTTGATTAACCTTTTCTATAGCTTCTTGAGAACCTAATCTACTAGCATCTGAAACTCTTCGCTGTGTACCATCTGGAAGAGTCTCCATAATGTTTGTCTGCACCGTATAGTAACCAGCGCCGGTATCGGCGCCACCAGCTGTTAAGCCAGGTCTCAATGGTTGTAGTTTTAAAACTTCACCTTCAGCATTTTCTATTTTAGCTAAACGAGACAGCATAGGTACAACGTCGTTTTGTGTTAATGCTTGACCTTGGTTTAATTTATTAATTACACCTGAAGACAATTGTTTAGTTAAATCTATAACACTTTGATCGAATTGTTCTAGCTCTTTTTCAGTAGATGTTTTACCTGGAGGAGTATCTAGCTTAGTACTTGTCTGACCAACTTGTTGGTAATATAAAGTATCTCCAACTTGTAATGGTTGTGTTAAACCAGCTTCAATATCTTTAACTATTGCTTCGTCATTATTGTAAGCGTCAACATCAGATTGGGTAGCTTTGCGAGTTTTATATTTAGGCATTATTCTACGAAGATCTTTTTCAAACAATTGCTCTTCTACGAAAGCTTGCCTTTGTTCTTCTGTAATGTTTTTTCCGTAAAGGGTTTCAGCTGTAATTGTATCGCCCCAACCTAGATTATTACCAATATATTTAGCAACTTGATCTTGATCCATGGCTAATATATTAGCCGCTTTACCAGCTAAAGCATCTCTATAAACCTGATTGTTTCTAAGTTGATCAACATCAAAATGACTTTCTGTTGTAACAATATCTCTACCACTTTCTATATCTCTAGTTGTTATGTTTTTTGAAACAAAACCTTTTGCTGTTTGGTTATGTTTATCATCTATAAACCCCGCGGCTTTTAAAGCTTCATCAGTGTTTACGTCTGGTTCTAACTTAACAACAAGATCACCTTCACCAGCCCATTTATCTACATCTCTTTCCCATGTAAAATTGGCGTCTTCGTCTGTTAAATTATACGCGTCTTTTAATCTTTTCCAAATATCACTTTTAATATCAAACGAAGCACCAACACTTACAATATTACTATAAGAGCCATCTTCATTTTTTCTTCTTAATAGATTTTTTTTAGTTGTAACACCATCAGCTGCTTGGTTTAATAAAGCATTCGATGCTACTAAATTTTTGTATTCATCTATACCCTGCCCTGCAATATCTATTTTATTACCTATTTGATATGCGCCACTTTCTTTTAATGGTTCTAAGTTTGCAATTACAGCACCTGTTTTTTCTAATATGTTTGTTTGGTATTGTGAAGCTGATAAGGCTATTTCAGTATACGCGGCTCTATCATCAGCGCTAAGATCTGGATTAATAGCTAATTCTGTTTGAGCATCTATAGCGCTAATGTTATACTTTTTTCCATTAATAGTATACTCTTCTCCTATGGTTAGCATGTTAATGGCGTTTGTTTTATATTGCTCCATTAACTCAGGATCTTTTATTTTACTAGCGGTTTCATTTATTTCTTTTCTTTGTTGTAATAAAGATTTATTTCTATACAACTGCTTGGCGTCATCAATCTTTTTCTTTTTTTCAGCCGCTTCTTTTTTAGCTTTAAAATAGTTATCTACACCAGTAGCTAAAGTTTCTCCAAACTTCGTAGCTGCTTGTGCCCATATCTCTGCTGAACGATCAACGATTATTTGTGGATTTCTATAACTCATAATTTTATTCCTGTTGTACCAGATGTAGGTGTATATATAGGTTGTTTAACTGAAAAAGTGTTTCCTAATTGAGTACTTGTATATGTTGGAGTTGGATTTACAGAACTACTTCCTACCCCGGGTTTCCCGCGACTGCACCACCTATAGCGCCTAGAGAAGAAGCAACGCCTCCCCACGCCGCAGCTTTAGCTTGATTAGCAGACGCTATATTTTGCTGAGCTTGAGTAATTTTACCCGCGGCTCTATCAAGATCAGCGTTAGTTCTATTTTCTTTAACTTGAAACTCAAATTGTTTACCAGCAGCTTCAGCAGCTTGAACTCTTTGTCCTTCTGATATAGCTATACTTTGTAATCTTTGCTGCTCAGCCATTTTTTGACTTTGTAAATTAGCTTCACCTTGCGCTCTTAGTTTTTCATTTTGAGCTTCTTGCTGTTCTATGTTAGCAGCAATACCTTGTTTACTTTGCAAAGCAGCTTGCGCAAGAGCAGTTGCTCCACCAGCAGAAGCACCAGTAGCTCTAAGTGTATCAAGGGTGTTAGCAAGTGCAATATCAGCTTGTTCCATTTGTATTTCAGCTGCTTGTGTAGCTACGCCTAACTGCGCAAATGGATTTTGTAAAGTCTGACTTAAATCTTTAGCAAGCCCGCTTAGATCTTTAGTATCTTCATAAGGATTTATAATTGTAGCTCTACTACGCTTTATGCTTTCAAGCTCTGCTTCTGCTCTACGCTTATCTCCTCTCGCTCCTTTAGCGGCTTGTTTTCCTTGATTAGCGGCAACTGCTCCAGCTACTACTGTAGCTCCTGCTATCGCTGTTACTACTGCCATATTAATTTATTCTTTTAGTTATTTCATTTGATGGTGTGTTATCAACAACCCAACCTAATTTACGATGTATTTCTATCAAAGGTTTTGTTCTACCTATTGTAAACATATACTTAACTCCGTTAGCTTTACAAACTTCTTCAGCTGCGTTTATTAAAAGCTCTATAGCTTGTTTTCTGTCAGCTTCTCTATATTCTGGATTAGATACAATCCATTCTAATAAAGCTCCTTTAGAGTTGGTATAATATATAAATCCTGCAACGATCGGTGTATTATGTTTGTAAACCATAAGACCACCAGTGCCGTTGTCAGGTAAAAAGTCTTTAGGCGGGTTGACCCATTCAGGCCAAGCATCCCACCAAGAGCATAATGTCTCCCAATCTTCTTCTTGAAGACGGCGTATATTTAATTCCATATAATTTAATAACTTGATTCTACGTATTCAGATGACACAGCGAAAAGCTCACGTGTTTTACCACCAGCATTTGTTACTTGTGTACTGCTATCTGTTTGTATAGTTACAGTTGCATAGTAACCTTTTACACCTGAAACGCTTGGGCCAAATACAACCTCTTTACTTGTAGCGGCGCTATTATTTACAAGGTTAGCTTTATACTTACCTTCTTTATTATAAAATCCAGCGTAATACTGTATACCGTTTTGCAAATAACCACCTTCATCGTAACTATAAACTAAGCTAGATGAATCAACTATATCAAACTCTCTTTGACCATTAAACTCAGTTACCTCCCAACCAGTTGATCCTTCGTAGTTAACTGTCTTAAAGTTTTTAGAAACACTTGAATTAGGATTAAAAATAAATGTTATACTAGAATCTGAATATGTACCGTAAAATATAGATCTATTATTGTTTTCTCCAGGATTTTCAAAGTTGTGTTGGTATAATATGCCGTCTTTAACGCTGTAGTATTTAGATTGTATACTAAAAGCCTGCTCTGGTTTATAAGTAAATCTACTCGTCCAACCTCTTACGTTTTCGTCGTAAGATAAAGTTTGATAAGTATCAGTTACATTAGCACCTTGCAAACTAACAACATACTGTTTAGTGTATATATCCCAAGCCCCGTATATTTTATCTGTTTGGCTTATGTTTCCAAACTCATCTCTAAAATAATCTATCATACCATAGTTAGATATTTCAGTAAGACCGTCTTGAGATAAACGCATTACAGCATTTCTGTTTTTATCTGTAAAATATTTTCTATACCCATACACAGCAAAGCTTTCTGGATTTTTACTAATACCAAAGTTACCAGCGTAAGGTACAATTTGGCCAATGACAAGGTTTGCAGATGTTACAGTACCTCCACCTTCAGCTGAATATATAGCATCTTTATCTATTAGAGCTCTACTAACTTTATTTTCTTGAAACACAATTAAGTTAGTATCTTCAGCATATAATTTTTGTATACTACCGTTCGCTGGATCTGTAGCTTTAGTTATATCTTCACCTACGCTAAAAACATTTGTATCATTAATACCAGTTCTAGAATTAAATATACCTGAGTATATAAGTGCGTTTCCTCTTTGACTACCTTTTGGCTCTTCATCTACTAAATATGCCCTAACACCATAATCAACATTGGTGTTATTGTAACCGCCTATAATGCGAGCTTCTTCTACAAACCAACTATTTGTTTGAGTAGTTGATGCATTTACGGGATAATCACCATTTGACCCAGCAGGCGAACCTGTAGGCACGCCGGTGCTTCCATTCCATATAGGCGCTCCGCTTGCTATAGTCTTCTTCAATAAAAAAGAGTTGAAATATTTTACTTCTACTACTGCTCCCATATCTTAATATAAACAAGGTGAAACATCTCCAGTTCTAAGACCTGTTGAAGTAAACGTTGCTGTGTAAGCTCCGTTAACTGTATTTTCAGGATTATAAGCACCGCTATTTCCTCTACTAGCCATTCTTCTAAATCTATATGTTCCAGCTGTTATAGAAGCTTCTGTTGTTAAAGCTGTGTCTGTATAAAGCTGTGTTATATATTTTGCAAAAGGTATATCAGAATAATAAGGAGTTCCTGTTGCGTTAAAATTATTGCTACAAATAGTATTGTTAGTTATTCTATATTCATATATACCATCTCCGTCTGGATTTACACCAGAATTAGGAGGATTATAAAAATCATCAATTGAAAGAGACGCTGAAGCGTTTAGATTTTGTTCAGGCAAAGTACAATTAGGACCTGTTTGGAAAAATCCATATGAAGATGATACGTTACCAATTATAATTCTGTATTCTCCTACTTGATTAAAAGCCCAAACCAACGCGCCAAGCCCAAGTGTTATACCAGCTGTAGATTGAGTTTGTGATTGTAAACCAGTAGTCGGTTGTCCGACTTCATCAAAACCATCTTTAGTATTACTAAAAGTCCACGAGCCACCAAGATTAGAACCACTTACAGACTTGTTGTTTATATCTACAGCTGAAACCCAATTATCTGAAGATGTAGCTCTATATTGTATAGAGTATCTATTATATACAAATTCAAAATTTTCATTAGGTACAAATGAATTACCAACTCCTATTATAGCATAAAAAGTTCCTTGAGTAAGACCGCTGCTTTTTGTTACATTTACAAACGTAGCAGCAGGAGTTCCATCAGAACAAACGTTTTCAGTATTAGTACTATTAGTACTTGTTGGCGCATCAAAGCCTACTAAATAACCAGTTAAATTAGTGTTTGTATTTGCTTCTAAGTTTGTTGTATTATTTGTAAACCAAACAGCATATCCATCGCCATCTTGTAAATTAGCTCCAACTGCTACAAAATCTGAAGTAACAGGTGGTGGTCCAAAATTAACATTAAAAGTTTTATCAGCAGTAGCTCCACCTGCATCAGTAACTCTAAGCGTGAAAGAACCACTACCACTTGCAGCTGTATCTGAATTACGAACTTCATTGTTATTTACTACGCTATAAGTTCCAGCACCTGTAGAGCTTGCTATACTAAAAGTTAAACCTTGAGTATATATATTTGAATTTGGGTTACTATCATTAGAACCATTTTTACCAGTTATATTTGGTAGTATAGACAAGTCACCTTGCTCTTTTTGTATTGTGCTAGCATTGCTGTTGTCTATGCTTGGATTTGCGTTAGATAAAGCACCAACTGTTTGAACTTGCGTTGTAGTTCCAGATACAGTTACAGAAAAAGTAAACGTATAAGATTCAAGTGTAGCTCCATTAGATCCGTAATAAAAATATTCACCAGCTGCTGTCTTTAAATCGTATGTGTTAGACGTAGCTCCTTGTACCAAAGTAAACTCACTAGATCTATCAATTTCAGATCCTGAATTATCAATTACAGAAGTTATAGTAGGAAGTGAATCAGGTGTTGTTACAACGTCTAATATATCTGTAAAACTAAATTCATTTACTATAACTGTTTCAGGCGCGTCTGCTTCAGAATGAGAATATATAAAGTTTAAAGTTCCATAAGCACCACCTGTGTCTTCTCCAATAGCTGTATTTAACTCTGATACAAGACCCGCCGTAGATGTTTCGTAGTATATATCAAGTCTAGATACTGTAGGCGCTGTTTCAAGTATAGCTAAATTTTCAATATCAATCCATTCCGATGCTACATTATCATAATCGTTTTCTATACCAAACTGTAAATTAGTGTCGTTAGAAGTTATAAATTCAGCTATAAAAGGATTTGAATCTGATTTATAAAACGGATGAAAAGGATTTGTTGGATCTGTTATCGGCACAACTTGATTACCACTTTGAAACTGAAGAACATCAAACAAATCGTATAAATCCTCTATAGCATTTGTAGTGAATGATTTTCTTCCAGGTATAAATTGAGCATTACCAATATTACTAAATTCATTAGTTGTATTTTCTACTCTTCCAAAAAGTTTAACCGAACTTCTAAATGTTTTGTCTTGAGGTCCTACTTTTGATAAGTCTCTTGGTACTTTATTTATATTATCGTTTATTAAAGTAGTAAAGGAAGTATTTTTTTCTATAGTAACAACTGGATTTGTTACTGGATTATTATAATTGTACGGCAAGCCTTTCATTGCACCAGCTGTATATACATTGTAATATTCTTGCTCTATTTGTTTCACTACTATTTTGTAGCTATACCAACCTAAAGGATTATATGGTGCAATAATATCAGTTATTGTTAAAGTCCCTTGAATACCTGTTTGTCCTCCGCTAGCTACAACGTTTACTACATCTCCTATTTCATAATCATTACCAGGAGTTACAACAGTTGCGCTGGTTATAAAACCTCCTGTTTGGGTTATTGCAACCGTAAGACCAGAACCACTACCACTTACATTAGTCGTAGAATAAGTGTCATTTTGATAATTATTACCAACAGCAGATATACCTAAAATATTTACTTTACCAGAAGAAAAATTATTATTATATAATCCAGGTGTAAAGGTATTTTCATTTTTATTACTAGTAATTACTTCATTGAATAATACTTTTAAAGAATCACCAGCAAAAGATATAGAATCATTTAAAGATCTGTAAGGTAAATAAACTGTATCAGCTTTAAAATCACCATCTCGATCACTAGTATCATTTGATAATATAGTTGTAGATTGCCTACCATACCTATCTGATAGTACAACACCTACTTGATAATTTCTATTTTGTTTTAAAGAGTGATTTGGATATTCAACTCTTGATGAAGCTGGAAAAGCTACAGCGCTATTAATAGCATACTTTTCACTTGCAGCTACTTGATATTTTAAAAAGCTAGGTGATGTATGCTTGTTTTGAAAATTACCATAAACAATTCTATTAGATATAACTTCTTGACCTAATGCTTTAACAGGTACTTTATCAAAAACTCTAGTTATTTCTCCTGAAGGTAATGTTTTGTAAGGTTTTGTAGAGTTGTAAATATATTCAAATATTAAACCAGATCCACTTATTTCAGAAACAGGTATAGTTTCAACAACTTGAAGCGCTAAACCATCAGACTCTTTATATATGATATCTATTTCTGATATATGAAAACTAGATTCAAGAGAATTTGCAGCTACAGGTAGAGGTATTTGTAAAGCTATTTTATTAACTTTATTTTCCATAAACTCAACTACAGTAGAAGCAAAAGTTTGTTTTTCATCACCGTCTAAAAAATAACCGTCTTGTTTAGGTATAAAGCAAGGTTGAGTAAAAGGTGCTATTAAAGAATATTCACCATCAATAAATTTAAATCTATAACTAAATCTTACAAATTTATCTTCTAAATAAGCTGGATCACCTGCAAAATCAGCATCGTAATATGGATTATTTGTTGTGCCGTCTGGTAAAAGATTATTACTAGCGTCATACATTGAAGTTTCTTTATTTCCAGGCGAAATAGTAGAATCTTTTATTAATAATATAGATTCGTATGGATAGTATTTAGCTACAGATATTTGATCTTCTGTAGTATAATAACTTGCGCCTTGTTCTAGAGCAAATTTTACATTTATTTTTCTAGGTTGATTTCTATTGTCTGTAAAAAATAAAAAATCTTCTAAAAGATTAACACCTATTATAGGTCTATTTGTAGAAAAATTAAGAAAAGAACCTTCTACTAATTTGTTTATTGAAGAATCACTAATATTATACGAATATATAAAGTTACTAGCAGCGGCGCTAAAAGCTTGCGAGTTGCCAACGTAAGGATCTGTGTAGTTTGTAAAAAATAAATATACAATTTTATTTGTTTGATCAACAAAATAACCTATACAATCTATATCTGAAACACCTGAATCAGTAGCGAAATCTGCTATACTGTAGTTACCAAGTACATTTTCTAAAGCACCTACGTCATCACCTTCTGATTTGCTAATCTGTATGTTAACAGCATCGCGATATTCACCCTGTGGTATAAGTCTAGCATCAAGGTCTTTATTCATCTTAGATTTGATGAACGCGTTTTTTACTTCAGCCATTTAATTTTAATGTTTTATCCATTTAGATTTACCTCTAGTAACCTGAACAAATTCGTTTAGTTTTATATTAGATAATCTTATTTTAGCATTTCTAAGCTTAGCACTACGCTCACGCTTTAAACGCTGTACAATATACTCTGGTTGATTTATTCTCGATGCAACAATAGCATGTGATATATGCGCATACAAAGCTTCTTCAGCCATCTTAGGAACACGTGTGTCTAAATCAACGGCTAGCCCATCAGATATGTACTCGAATACAATAAGTTTACCTACAAGATCATTTGAAAAAGACATTTTATTTTCACGCTCGTTTATAAACCAATATCCATTTACATTAGCATACTGAGGTTCAAGACCGTATAGCTCACCATAACCTAAGTTAGGAAAATCATAATTGTAATAAAACGATGCTAATACTGTATCATCTATAAGATCTTTAGATAATCTATTTTTTAGATCATTATTTTTCCAACGATCTTCTGTTATAGATATTGAAGATTGTATATCGTTATTGTTAGAATCTTGCGTTGGTACACCTTTAGCATCTTGCACAGGTAAAGTATACGGAGACGTGGTTATATTGTTAGCTGGCATTATAATATGCATAGCACCAGATTCATCTATTCTATAAACACTTGTATAATTTACATAATCTTGTGGAAGTGGTATACTTAAACTTGTAGGTACAGTAAGTTCTTGAGACTTAATACTTTTAAGCGTATCATAACTAAACTCTTGAAGTCCGCGTTTAGCGTGAAATATTATATCAGTACGCTTCGCGCTAGGTATAAGTTTACCAGTACCAACATAGGCTACAATAAAGTTATTAATTATATCGTTAAGACTTATATAAGCGTAGCTACCGTAATTTTCTTCTACAGTTGTACCATATGCTTTTTCATTTGCAGACCCGTAATTACCACCATCTAATTTATTAAGCTGTATGACTATATACTTACCATTAGTAGGTGCTACAGAATATGTAATAACGCTATTGCTTACAGTAAATCCGCTAGTAACTTCTGACCAAGTTCCAGGCGTTCCTGTATTGCTTTCATATAACTTAAAGTTATTTAAACTAGTATTACTAGCGTCATATATTAAAGCTGTGTTAAAGGTAGTGGTAAACGAAGTATTTGTACCGTCACCTCTAAAGCCTTGTGCGCCTTCGTAATACTGCCTGTTGTTTTCTGTAAGTAGCGCCATCTATTAACTTTTTTGATTAATTTCGTTTTGTTGTATTTCACTAGCAGCGGCTTGAACTATCTGTGGGTCTCTTATAATTATACCAGAATATTGAAGTATTCTAAGTATAATTTCAACTTGTTCAGATGGTAATAATTCAAAGTTAACTGAACTTGCAGCATCATACACGTATTGACCTAAATCACCTGGAGTGTAAGCCCAATTAACATTTCTTGGCTTTCTAATAAAAGAAGCTTTTATATTGCTTTGTATTGTAGTAGGTCTAACAAATAATTTAGTTCCTTCATATAAATATGTAGGAAAATTTACTGTAGCTTTTGTTAGTTTAGATTTTTCAATATTATAAAAGTCAAACCTCTGAAGTCTTTGAAGTTCAACTGGATCTGTGTTATTAGGCTCATAAGTAACAGCGCCTAATCTATAAAAAGCAGCTTGAGTAATTGGGTCTGTTATATTATCTTCATCGTAAACAATAGATAAACCACTAATATCATCTGTTGTTGGTAATGAAAATTTATCAGCTAAAAAAGAACAACTACCAATAGCTTTAAATACAGCTATTTTTTCATCAATATTCATCTGCCTATCAGCGTAGTCAATATCTGCTTGTGGCACACGCAGCTGTTGATTTAAATCTTCAAAGTATTGTTCGAATATATCTAATTGAACTTGCGTAGCTGTTTTGTTAAACTCATCAGGCGTCATATAACCTCTTTGTTCTTTATTGAGTATTAGCAAAACAGTTTGATACACAGCATTTACACTTGTTCCGTTTAAAGCCATTTATATTTTTATTTAAATAAAAAGGCGGCCGAAACCGCCTTATATTATTGTTACATATTATTCAAGTTTTTTCTCAATAGACTTGAAAACTTCTACACCTTCGTCTGTTTTTAAGAAAGCAGCAAAGGCTGAATATGGATTTTCGTCAAAAGGAACTTCCATTAATTTCCTACCGTTACTTCCCCATTTAAAATAACGTTGATCATCTGATAATTTAACAATGTTTAACTCAGCCGCTCTTACAGCAAAGTTTCTAAGTTGTACATTTTCATCGCTTGCAAGATCTAAAAACAACTTTGGACTTGACTTAGCGAACAGCATTAAATCTCTTTTTAATTCTTTAGAACTCATGCTAGATACCTTAGAGCCAAGCTCAGTTCTTAACACAGCTTCAGCATGGTCTATATCCATTTGCTTAGCGGCATTTAAAGCATCTATTTGTAAGTTTAATGTATCAAGTTCGTCTTCTGCTATTTCTACTTTATCAAATTCATTATACACTTTATTTTTTAAAGGGTGATATAAAGATAAAAGTTTTTGAAGGGCTTGATTTGATTTATCTACAACTAATGTGCCATCTTTAAAAATAATATGACCCATTGTAGCTTCACCTTTTTGCTCATCTACAAACGGCGTGGGTTGATTAGTTGCATATCTTAATTCACGTTGTTTATTTTGCTCTGCGTCAAAATATAATAGTGAATGTTTACGTGTGTGTTTTGAGGGTATTGTAAATGTTAATGGTGATTTATTGTTTCTAAGAACATATACCCTATCTTTTATTTCCCAAGTATTAACTGGGGCTTCTTTTGTTTTTGCCATGATATAATAAAATTAAATAAATAATAAAGGTAAATGTTACCCCTGACGTTGTATCAGGGGTAAGCATTACCTGTTTGATTACACTCCTTTGAATAATACAAAGTTGTTAGCACCTTGTACACATAAACATCTTTCAGATAGGAAGTTTACTTCCATAGCGTCAAGATCGCTAGTGAACGCACCACCAACAGAACCAGTCAACCACTGCTTCATACGACGATCATCAGTTTGTGATGCTCTATATCGTACGTGCAAGAATGGACGACGGATGTTAGTACCAAGGATTTGATCGTATACAGTTGAAGTACCAGCTGGGATTAATACACCTTCGATTGAGTTAACACCAGAGATAGCGCCACGAGTAGAAGCGTCATTTAGATATTTCCAATCAGTTTTGTAGAAATCGTAAGAACCTCTGCGGAATCCTGAGAAACCTAAGTTCAACGCCATTTCTTCAGAGTTTTCGAATAATCCATAAGCAGTACCACCTTGTGCACCTCCAGAAATAGCTGCAAGCATATCATCAAAATCAAGAGATGTTTGACGTTGCAAGAACAACATGTTTTCTTCAATAGCGCCTTGAGTGTCTAAATTCTTAAGTATTTCATCGAAAGCATCAAGTCCAGCAGCTGCAGTAAACCCAGTGTTTACGTTACCACGAGATTCAATAGCAGCAAATAAACCTTCAGTACCTGGGAAGTTTTCAGAAATTACAGAAGCTGTAGCTTTCTTTTCACCTTCAACAACTGACATTTCTAAGTAATCTTCAAAACGCAAGCGAGTTTCAGACTCAGCTTTTAAGTACCATAAGTAACCAGAAGTACCGTCTTCAGTAGCAACTTCTACCCAACCAACCTGCGCTGTGTCAGAACCAGAAACAACATATTTGCTTCGGATAATAACAGGCGTGTTAGAGAATTGAGTGAAAGAAGGCTGAACACTGATGTAACCAGTTTGAGCACCAGGAGTACCAGTAGCGTTAGGAAGACTTGATCCTTTTTGATAAGAAGAACCGTAAACAAATACCTTAGCACCTGTTTGAGAATCTGTAAATCCTAAGTCATCAAGACCAGCAGCAGTAAAAGGCTCAGCAGTGATAGCACCTGAAGAATTGTTAGATGCAGTTACTAAACATTTTGCTTCGTTACCGTTAGCGTCAAGAATTACTATTGTGTCATTTACAGAAATAACGTTTTCTTTAAAAGTATCACCAGAACCACCTGGGTTAATATTAATAGTGTTAGCAGAAGCGTCATTAATAGTTACGCTATTATAAGCGATGTGTAAACGGTTTTGCTCAGACCAGATAACCTGATCAGATGTCATAGGCATTTCAGCGCCTACCATACGTAAGAAGCCTGATAACGTTCTGTTTCCATAACGCTCTACTTCTTGTTCATAAATTTCCGGCAAATATTGCGCGGCAAAAGTTCCACCACCAGTAGAAGCGTCGAACGTCAAAAAGTTGTCCGCTAAAATTTCCTGTCTTTGTGATGGAGTAATTGATCCAAATTGTGGAGATAAAGCCATTTTAAATAGTTTTATTAGTTAAATTTTTTAGTTTTGATTTTTAATTTTGAAGAATCAAGTCCGCTAATAGCTTTAACTTTTAAGCCACCAATAAATACATCACCTGACGTGGTTTGCCTAGGTTCAGTTGAAATATTTTTTGATTTAGCCATAACATCTTTTACAGCGTCAGCTTTGCCTTGCTCGTAAAAGTGTTGTGCTATTGTATCAGCGTTTCTAGCAGCGTATAATGCTTTGTGATAACCTTGCATATCTCCTATTTCCCCTTTTCCGTTTAAGAACGTCTTAACAAAATTGTCAATATTTGATTGTGCTTCGCTAACTTGTTTAGGATTTTTAATAGCGTATCTAAATTTGTTTTCACCAATTTTAAAATCAAAACCTTTGAAATTATC
>JGI11772J19994_1000098_pt1 | contig 18129 bp, 38 predicted proteins | sample Etolagsurwater0m_FD_19994 | JGI IMG/M metagenome (IMG submission 19994) | reverse complement strand
CATTTAAAATAAATTAAAATGAATGGATTTGAACCAACAGTATTAGGAATTAGTGTGTATATAATAACAATAGCAAAAATAAATGAAGCTCTACAAGGACTACTAATTATAGCAACACTCATTTATACAATCATTAAAATATATCAACTAATAAATGGCAAAGATTGATATTAACGGAGATGGTAAAGCAGATTTCTCAATCAACATAGGACAAGTAGTAATGCTTGTTTCTCTTGTTGTTTCAATAGCTGGTTCATATTACAATTTAAATGCTAAAATAGAAGAAGTAGCAACTCTTGCAAGAAAAACATCACATAACCAACAAGAATATTGTTTTCCTAATACAAGAGCAGTAGAAGATGAAATAGAACAATTAAAGATAGACCAAAGAGAGTTTCAAACAGAATTAAGATTTATATTAAATAATTAGAATTATGGTAAAATTATTCGAGTGGTTAGCACAGCAATTTAGAAACTTTAACAATTGGTTTAAGACCAGTTGGAATAACATCATTAAGAAGTTATTATTTAAGCAAGGACTATAATGTTAAAAGCATTATTAAACATACTGGGTATATCTAAAAAAGATAACGTTAGTGGTTTAGGGTTAGAAATTAGAGAACTGCTTAAAGGAAAAGAAATAGACCCACAAAAGCTAATTGAATTACAAGCAGAGATTAATAAAATAGAAGCTCAACATAGAACGATATTTGTTGCTGGTTGGAGACCTTTTATTGGATGGGTTTGTGGTGTAGCATTAGCCTATAACTTTATATTAAGAGATTTACTTGTATGGTTTTTATCACCAGAACAAGTTCCTCCAGCTCTACAGATGGAACATTTAATGACAGTATTAATTGGTATGTTAGGGCTTGGTGGTATGAGAACATTTGAGAAATTTAAAGATAAAGCAAAATGATAACAGATAAACCTAAATGTGGCTGTGGAAACACTAATGACCCAAATGGTTACTGTGACGGTTCACACTTAAACAATGCCTAAAAAAGCCAAAGTAGTTATATATATTCCTCCTAAAAAGAAAAAAAGACCTGGAGTACATTCTAAAAACGCTTCTAAAGGTCAACCTGGTTATAAAAAGAAATATCGTGGACAAGGAAAGAANAAGTAATAAATTATATCTTATTCTAATTGCTTCNGCTCTTTGGATAATTGCTATATGGATGATAGTTTTAACTTTTGTAGTTGAAAGTAAACTATGGTAGTTTAAAAAGAAAAGAAAGAAAAAGGACAAAAAGAAAGAAAAGAAAAAAGTCCCCCTCAAGAAAAAACAAAATTCTATTTATCTGTTCCAACAATATTCCTATTGAAGTTTAGTAATTTTTAGCGTAGATTTACAGCTACGTTTTGCAAATATATAAATATTTTATAAATTTACAACATGGAATTAAGATATTTTACATTCGATGAATTTGACTCTCCTGATTATCCAGGTAGTGGGGAGAAGTTTATGGACAGAGAATTTTTAGATTGTTTAGACGAAGCCAGAGATATAGCTGGTGTACAATTTAAAATTAACTCTGGTTATAGAACACCACAGCATAATAGAAAAGTTGGAGGTGGAACTGCAAGTTCACATTTAATTGGCAGAGCTGCAGATATACATTGTACTGATACAGGAAAAAGATTAAAAATTATTGAAGCACTATCAATGGTTGGTTTTAGAAGGTTTGGCATTGCAAATACATTTATTCATGTAGATAATGATGACCAAAAAAAACCTGCTATTTGGTTATATTAAATTTTTTTATATATCTTTACACAAACTTTAATTATGAATATTACAGAGAAATTACTTAAAATTACAACGGAACTTAAAGCACCAAAGAATCAAATGAATAAATTTGGTGGCTATAAGTATAGAAGTGCTGAAGATTGTCTTGAAGCACTTAAACCACATCTAATGAAATACAAATGTATTTTAAAGATGCACGACGAGTTAAAAGTCGTAGGAGAGTTTCCATATATTGAAGCAACTGCAAAGTTAATTGATTGTGAGGAACCTAACATGCAGATAGAATCATCTGCACAAGCTATAATAGATTTTAATGCAAAAGGTATGCAACATCCTCAAAGAACAGGAGCTGCATCTTCTTATGCAAAGAAATATGCAATTGGTAATTTATTCTTATTAGATGATACCAAAGACTCTGATGCTACAAACACACATGATACATCAGAAGTAATTAAGAAACCAACTTTAACTGCTAATTCGCAGAATTTTGTTAAGGCTGCAAAGTATGTTAAAGATGGTGGAAGTATAGATGACATTATGAAAAAATACGCAATGTCAAAAGAAGTTGAACAGGCATTACTTGCCACAAATTAATTTATATGAGTGCATTAGGTACAATTAGTATAAAAACAAATGATGGTGTATATAAAAACTATACATTATCTATTAGTGATAAAACGAACGAATATGGACAAAATATTTCTATGTTCGAAGAACAGACAAAAGAGCAAAGAGAAGCTGGTGAACCAAGAAAGTATGTTGGTAACGGCAAAGTCTTTTGGACTGACGGTAGTGTATCAGTAGCAGAAAAAGTAGAAAAAGAAACTGCTTCTGCATCAACTGACGCTGACTTACCATTTTAAATGTAACAGGGAGCTTCGGCTCCCTTTTTTAATATGAATAGAGAATACGAATATTTAGAGAGAATGTGTGCTTGGTTTGTTTACACAGTATTTGAAAATAACCAAGACAATTTCGAAGAATTGAGTTCTTTATTTGTAGAGTTTCAAATGCTTAATAAGATTAACGACATTCTTGAAACTGATGCTGACTTTTATTACGACAGATTAGATGTTAGTGTTTTCGCTCACGATGTGGCTCATAAAAATAAGATGAAAAAGCCTGGTGAGATAGCAAAGAGTATGAAAGCACTTGTTAGACAATTATTGAAATATAAACTTAAAGATGAAAATGAGCCAAACTCAATTGGACTATAATGAAAGATTCAAAAAGATATTACAGCAAAGTTATGTGGACCCTGAAGAAAAAATTGAATATCCTCCCATTGCTTTATCAAAAGGAACAACAGGAGGTATTAATCCAATACCACTTCCATTAGGAACTTATGGTAATTTTAGCTTCATATCTGCTGCTCCAAAAAGTAAAAAAACATTTCTTGTTTCACTGCTTTCGGCTGCTTATTTATCGTGTAATAAAAAATACACTAAAGATTTGACAGGTAGTAGAAAAAATAGAAAACTTATACATTATGATACAGAGCAAGGAAGATTCCATGCTCAAAGAACATTCAACAGAGTAGTTAGAATGTGTGACGATACAAGCGATTATTATACTTATGCCTTAAGAGAATATTCTGCTTTTGAAAGATTAGACTTTATTAACTGGCATTTATATAATGTAGAAAATCCAGGACTTGTTATAATAGATGGTATTGCTGATTTAATATTAGACAGTAATGATTTAGTTCAATCTAATAAATTAATACAACATTTAATGAGATGGACGCAAGACTTAAACATACACATTATTACTGTAATACATTCTAACTTTAATAGTGATAAAGCAACTGGACATTTAGGGTCGTTTATGGAAAAGAAAACTGAAACACAAATTAGCCTGCAATTATCTCCTGATGACAGAGATTTAGCAGTTGTTAAATGTAGAAGGGCAAGAGGTTATCCTTTTGAAGACTTTGCTTTTAGAATAGAGTCAGATGGTCTACCTTATATACAAAATTCTATTCCTCAATCAATAAACAAAGAACCTTTTTTAAATATATGATACTATCTTTTGAACTTAACCTACGTCCACTGGCTCATCAATCTGTAAGATTTGGAAGGGGTGGAATAAAATATAAACCTAAAAAAGTTTTGGATTATCAAAAATATGTACGAACTTTAATAGAAAATAAATTGCCTAAAGATTTCAACATAATACCTGCAGGTTGTCCTATCAAGGTAAACTACATTGAATATGTATATGCGTACCCAAAGAGTATGGCCAAGAAGAGACGCATTTTAAAGGCCCCTAAAGTCACAAAACCAGATTTACAAGATAATCTCAATAAAGCTTTTTTTGATGCGTTAGAAGGGCTTATTTACGAGCAAGACCAAAATATAGTAGAAATAAACAATATGGCTAAATATTATGGTCCAGAAGATAAAATAAGAGTACAATTTGAATACGAATGAATATACAATTAGAATTTATAAAAGGATTTGTTTTAGGAATAGATTATGTGGAAGACATAGAGATTCCTGAATTTGATGTTACTGCAGACTTATTGCGTATTAGTTTAGGTATAGTTTGGATTAATATATTTATGTTTAAAGATGCTTGATTTATTGTCAAAAAACCACAGTACTTGGATTGCAATGGGATTATCTATTGGAATACCAAAACATCTTGTTGAGGATTTCGTACACGAGATGTACCTTCGATTAAACAAATACATAAAGGAACCAGAGAAAATTATGTATAATGAAAAAGAAATCAATAAGTTTTACATATATATTACTTTAAAGAATTTATGGACTGATTATTCTAAAGCAAAAGGAAAACATAAGATAATTAGAATAGATGATTATGAGGTTAATTTTGAGGTTGTAGATGGTAGTGATGAAACTAATTATAATTATGCAAAAGAAAATGCAGAAGATAAAATATTAAATAAAATACAAGTAGAAGTAGAGAGCTGGGAGCATTGGTACGATAGAAAACTATTTAAGATTTACTATGAGACTGATATTAGTATGCGTAAATTAGCTAAAGATACAAATATTAGTGTTACATCTATTTTTAATAGTTGTAAGAATTATAAAGACATAATCAAATCAAAGTTTGGTGAAGACTTTGAGGATTATATAAACGGAGATTTTCACTTAATAAATAAAAACGATGAATAAAATACCACCCAAACCTAATGACAAAAGAACCAAACGTTATAAAGAATGGGTTGCTAAATATGAAAAGCAATCTGAAGGCGTTGGTGATACTGTAGAAAAAATAACTAAAGCTACAGGAATTAAAGCAGCAGTTGATGGAGTATTTGATGCTCTTGGAAAAGACTGCGGATGTGATAAAAGAAAAGAGGCATTAAATAAAATGTTTCCTTATAATAAACCTAATTGCTTAACAGAACCTGAATATAATTATCTTTCTGATTTTTACGCAGCTAATAAAAATAGAATAACAGGTGTAGAGCAAAATCAATTACTTGCTATATATAATAGAGTTTTTAATGTAAGAGAAAAAGCAACAAGTTGTGGAAGTTGTTTCGCTGGTAAACTCAATAAGTTAAAATCTTTATTTGATAAGTATGAGTAGTTTAATTAAAAATAGCGATAGAGTTAGACAGGTACTTGACTTTACTGGTGTTCAAAATGGAAAGATGCACCCATCAGATATTGATGCTGTACTTGAATTTGATAATAAGTTTCTTATATTGATTGAAGTTAAGTATAAAGATTCTTATATACCTACAGGTCAAAGATTACTTCTTGAACGCATTGCAGATGCTTGGTGTGCTAATCTCGGAAAAGATGCCGCTATATTAAAAGTGTCTCACGATTTTGAAGATGATAAAAAAGATGTACCTTTGGATAAATGTAAAGTAACTTATATCTGGGATAAAGTAGGAAAATGGAAGCAGCTTGAAAAACCAGTAGATTTTGTTTATACAATAAATAAGTTAGGAGAGTTTTGGAAATGCAAAAAGTGTAAGTTTTGAAAAAGAATAAACATAAATTAAGAAAAGAAATGCCAGTATATTCTGGTGTTATAAAATATTTTCCTGATGCTATTAAATATGTTAGCAGAGTTTCTTTTGTTGGAAACGAGCAACATAATCCAGGTACACCTCTACATTGGGATAGAAGTAAGTCACAGGATGAATTAGATGCACTTGCAAGACATTTAGTTGACTGTGGAACTTTAGACGATGATGGTTTATATCATGATGCTAAAGTAGCTTGGAGAGCATTAGCTAACTTGCAGAAACTATTAGAAAAAAAACAAAATGAAGATAAGGGTAAGAAGAAAAAATAGAAACGTCAAAATTTCAGATGAACATGCAGATTTTTTAAACTTTCAGTATAATAAATCAGGTCATCGTTTAGTAAAAGGAAAAGATGGTGAATATAAAATTGACGATTTTGATTCTAAATGGGATGAATTAAATGATATATGGAAAAAAGCGAAAAAATAGATTTACAAGATATATTTTTAGATAAAAAAATATATTGTAGATGGAGAAATGGTCAGTACAATATGTTTTGTGAACCAGATAATCTTGAGTATATTTATTTTAATGTTTATACAGATAAAAAAAACGAATCTTTTATTAAAATAGGAATTACAAAAAATAAAATAAGAAGGAAGAGAGAGACTGATGCTCAATATAGTGGAGTGTCAGATGTTTTATATAGAGATAGAATACCTTATGCTAAAAAAATAGAAAACTATATACATAATGTTTATTTAGGTAAAGAATTTAGAGCAAAAAAGTTTTATGATATTGACTTAAGTACAAACAAAAAAAAATATATTGAATTTAACAATAAAGAAACATATCATTACAACGATATTGTACAAGAGAAAGTAGTAAGAATAATTGAAGAATTAAGAAAAATAAACTATATTGACAGATTAAATACTCTTACTGCAGAAATATTTATGAAATATATATTTCCATCAAAAATAGAAAACGAATTTGAAGAAGTAGGATTCTATAATCACAATGAAGTTAAATATGATTATAACGAATATATAAAAGCTAATTTAACTAAAAAAGATAAGTATAGGATAACACCTCAATCAGAGCATATAGTTTTGAATTTGAAAACAAAAGCGTTGGATGGGGAATGGGAAACAAATTTTATAAAAGAGATGTGTTCTCTTATTAGTAAAAATAGACCTGTAACAAAAAAACAATTAATATGGATAAACAAAATATGTTTAAAATATAAAAGTTAATAATATGCCAATACCCAAACCCACACCAACAGAAACAGAAAAAGAATATTTAAAAAGATGTATGTCTGACCCAACAATGGTGTCAGAATATAAAAATACAGACCAAAGATATGCTGTATGTAGAAGTAAATACTACAACAAATAATTGGACGCAATAATATTAGACTTAATTATGAATGAACAAATTACACTATTAGACGGAAAGACTTGGAGTAAACAAGAGATATTATCAAAGATGTATGATGATAGTTTTTACTATGGATATTTAGGTAAGACTGCTTTATCATCATCTTCTGCTAAAAAGCTACTTGATTCTCCTAAATCATATTTAAATTCATTAAATGAATCAGGAAGTGATGTACCAGCTTTAAGGGAAGGCAGATTATTTCACATGATGGCACTTGAACCAGAGAGAATAGATGACAGCTATTTATTTATAGATGCTTCTACAAGATATACAAATAAATTTAAAGATGCTGTAAAAGAGAATGAAGGCAAAGAAGTAATGCTACAAAAAGAATATAGTACGTTTGCGTCACTACTAAACACAATGAACAGGAACACAGAAGCGAGTGAATTACTACGAGGAGGAAGCCCAGAAGTTCCCATGATTGGTGAGCTTTTCGGTTTTCCTTTTCGAGGTAAAGCTGATTATTTAAAAGATAATCACGTTATAGATTTAAAAACTACATCTAAACTTGATGGTTGGTTATGGACAGCTAAAAATACTTGGCATTACGATATGCAGTGTTATATATATTCTAAATTATTTAATGTTACTAACTTTACATTTCTTGTAATAGAAAAAGGTACAGGAGAAATAGGAATATATGATTGCAGTGAAGAGTCAATGCAAAGAGCTGAACATAAATTACAAAAGGTCTGCAAAACCTACGAAGATTATTTTGTAAATAAAATACAAGACCCCAATGAGTTTGTTAGAAGAGGAACCATTTAATGTTTATAAGAGTAGAATAGAACAAGCATATTATTTAACTCTTGTAGATATAATAATGGGAGTTCCTTTAGAAGAAATAGAACAAGAAATATATACATACGAAGAAGAAGAAATGTATGAATATTGTGAAGGTATTGTCAGGGCATTAGAATTTAGTGAAGACAAAAAATATAGCGAAATTCAAAAAGAAGTACTAAACTTAAAATCTAAATATGAATAATTTTACATTAAAATCATTAGCTGATAAAGTGTCAAGACACCTTGACGTTGATATCAGAAGTAAACGCAGAAAAAGAGAATGTGTTTACGCCAGAGTAATATATTATAAACTTTGCAAAGAATATACTCATCATACACTTGAAAGAATAGGTAGAGAAGTAAATAAGGACCACGCATCTGTTTACGTTGGATTAAAACAGTTTGCATCTATGGCTTATTATAAAGATAATTATTGGAAAGCATATATGACAATAAAACAAGATTTAGATTCTGATTCAATGAGTCCAGACTATATAGATAATCCAGATACATATTGGAAGAATAAATACTTTGCATTAAAAAGAAAAATAGATAAATTGTTAAATGAAAAAGAGGTCACAGCAAGAGATTGATGAGTACAACAAAAAATGGAAACTTGGTAAATATAATACAGGTTGCAATCAAAGCCATGCTCGCTGGTGTATTGACAATGGCTATAGGATTTATAGGGAGCCTGTTGGGTCTTGCTCTCCTGTTTGTTATCAATTTAAAATCGCTGTTGAAAAAGATGGGATTAAAAAAGTCGGAACCAAAATATATAGTAAGAAAGAAATAAGTGATGCAGTTTGGTCTGCAATAAGTTATATATATAATAAGTATGGGAAGAAAACCTAAACAATATAAATATGTCAAAGAAAATGATGGACGAAGAAACAATGGACGAAAACCAGGCGTTAGAAACGTGCCTACTGTACGACCCACATCTTCTGCTGCTCTTAACGATGCCAAACGAAAACGAGTCGGAATCTACGCTCTTAACGCAATGGCAAAAGTATTTGGAAGCGAGGAAGAAGCATGGGAGTCATTAGCAGAACAAGCCAAAAGTTCTTTTCCACATCTTAAACTACTATTTGAGTATAAGTATGGTAAGCCTCTTGATACTCCTGAAGAGAAACAACAAAAGGTAAATATTAATATAAAAAATCTGTTTACTGGCAGTCAAGAAGATGATAAAACAATAGAATTATCTAACGATGAAGAAGCCGATACTGAACAAGAAGTATAATGCTCTTGGTAACGATACAAGGTACTTTGTTATAACAGGAGGTAGAGGAAGTGGTAAATCATTCGCTATAACCACATTTTTAGCCTTTCTAACGTTCGAACAGGGACATAAGATACTTTTTACTCGTTATACAATGATATCTGCTGCCAATTCGATTATTCCAGAGTTTTTAGAAAAGTTAGAACTATATGGTATTATGGAGCATTTTCGTATTACTAAAGATGAAATCTTAAACGTAAGTACTGGTAGCTCAATACTCTTTAAAGGTATTCGTACTTCTGCAGGTAATCAAACAGCAGCTTTAAAGTCGATTAGTGGGATTACTACTTGGGTGCTTGATGAAGCAGAAGAGCTTGTAAAAGAAGAGGATTTTGATAAGATAGACCAATCAGTTAGAAGTAAAGCCAAACCTAATAGGGTTATTATGATATTAAACCCAGCAACAAAAGAGCATTGGATATATCAAAGGTTCTTTGCAGGTAAAGGAGTAAATGCTGGATTCAATGGTTACAGAGACAACGTAACTTATATACATACTACATTTAAAGATAATATAGAAAACTTATCTGAATCATTCCTATTACAATTAGAAGATATAAGACGCAGAAGACCAGATAGATATAATCACCAGATACTTGGAGGATGGCTTGATAAAGCAGAAGGAGTTGTATTTTCTAATTGGAGAACTGGTATGTTTAATGATAGTGCAGATTTTATATTTGGTCAAGACTTTGGATTCTCTGTGGACCCAACAACCTTAATTAAAGTAGCAGTAGATAAAGATAGAAAAATGATGTGGATTAAAACAATGTATGCAAAGCCAGGATTATCTACAAAAGAAATAGGAGAACTCAATAGACGTTATGCAGAAGATAATTTAATTATATGTGATAACGCAGAGCCAAGACTTATCTCGGAGCTACAAGAATATTGTAATATTAAACCAACCGTTAAACGCAGTGGGTCTATTCTGTCAGGGATTGCTCTTGTTCAAGACTTTGATTTAGTAATTGACGCTGATAGTACAGAGCTAATAAAAGAGCTAAATAATTATGTTTGGCATGAGAGGAACGAAAGACCTGTTGATAAATGGAACCATCAGTTAGACGCACTTCGATACTCTGCACAATATTTCCTCGCCAACGCAAATAAAGGCGTTTATGTGATACGTTAGTCATTAAACGCAGTAGGTTTATCGTTAAACATAGTAGGTTTTGCGATTCTTAAACGCAGTAGGTTCTTAAACGCAATAGGTTTGGCGTTAACAATTTGATAACCTTTTCTTAACGTTACCTTAACATTGGATAGTAATATTTTTTGTAAGGGAAATAATTTCAATACTTTTTTAATCATAATACAAAGATAATAAATTCTTAACGTTAACTTAACATTAGATATAACTTTTTTTTAAATATTTGCTGCATAATTTTAAAACACTTAAAAATGAAAAATAATAAATTAGATAGTTATACCGCAGTTGGCCTTTGTGAAGGTTTTATTGACGGTACAAAAAACGAAGTTATTGAGGCGTGGCAATATTTACACGACACAAGAACAGCGTATAGTTTACAAGGCTGGTTCGGTAGAACGGCAAGACAATTAATTAATCAAGGAATAATTAAAGAATAAATAAAATGGGGAGAAGACAATATCCAATATGGAACGAAATAGATTCTTGTGCATATGCAAGAAATAATAGAAAAGGTAATAAAAGTTACGGTGTTAATGAACACGGAGAACTTGATTGTTATATAGGTACGAGCGTTGATAGGTCTTATAAATTTTTTAAGACTAAAACAACACACCGAGAAATTAAACCTAACCTTCATGAATACAGGTTTTATTTAGATAATAGACTTTTAAAAGTTGCAAGATATGATTATTTACTTGATGAAATAGAAATTGAATATAATGAAAACTAATTTTTGGAAGTACGAAAGAGGAACTTTTAGAAAGTTTAATTTCGATAAAGCAGTAAAAGTAATTAATGAACAGTACCAGACATTAAAAGAGATTGATTTGGGTTCGGCAAAAGGGAAGACAAGCACGTACTTATTTAATTTCCTGGATGAAACTATTGTTTCAATGAACGATGCTTTAGCTTGTATAATACAATTTGATTTATTTAATCATAAATTAAAAGACAGGTATTTAACTGAAGAGGAGACAATTAATTATTATGATTCAATTATTGACGTTGTTCGTAGTGAAATGTACTATAAAATTATTGAGATAATAGAAGATATAAATAAATAGAAATTATGAATAATGTAAAATTAAATTTTAGCAGTGAAACAACAAAAGAAATTGTGCAGTCTCAAGCGATTGAGATTGTACAATTAAGAAAAGAAGTTGAAAGATTAACGCAAGAGAATAGAAAACTATTCTTAAACGCAGTACGTCATTAAACGCAGTAGGTTTCTTAAACGCAGTACCTAAACGCAGTAGGTTTATAATTTCCTTATTTAGAATGATTCTAAATTGTAGAAATATTTGTATTTGTGCTAAAAAATTTGTATAGCTCATTTTTTATAAACTTAACCAATTTGCAAAATTACAAAATATTTAATTGATAATTTGCTAATCAAAAGCTTAACCTTTTCTTAACGTTAACTTAACATTAGATTAATATTGATAACGTAATTTAGCTATATGAAAAATTTAAATAAACCTATTATTAATAAAAACAAAGGTAAAAAGATACTTTTATCTTTAAATAAATTAAGTAATAGATTAGAACAACTAAAAAAACAAATAATATGAAAAATAAAAGAATATCAATTAAACAGTTAACTTTAGCACGTTTCAAAGTTACTCAATTATATGAGAAGGCAAACGAAACAGAAAAAAGAGAATTATTAAAAGCGGTTAATTATGCAACTAACTATCCGCACGCAACCACGCCAAAAAGAATAAAATATTTTTTAAGGAAGGATAGAAACATTGACAAATTTTATTTTTTTATGGATGAATATTTAACGCCCATAATTTTAATTTTTGCAATTAGTTATTTTACATTACATTTTATATTATTTTAATTATGAAACGAAATACAATACCTTACTATATTAAAAATAAGCTTCCTTTTACTTATAAATTAAAAAATACTTCAGCTCGTTTTGTCGTATCAATTAAAAATATATACAAAGGAAAAACCCCAAAAGCTAATGAATTAATTAACGTTAAGAATTTAAACAAATTTGACTCATTGGGCGGATGGATGGACGAAAATAATAACTACTATTTAGATTTAAACATACATTTAGATAGTAAAGATGACGCAATTAAAATTGGTAATCTATATGACCAATTGGCCGTATATGATTTAAAAGATAATAAAGTAATTAACTTAAATAAATAAACGATGATAATAACTCAAACAAAGCATAAAATAAAATACGATGATAATAATTATTTATCAGTTCCGTCACATATTAGAATAAATATATCCTTTACAAAGGATGATAATAATAATGTCGTAATTTATAATGAATTAATGAAACATGAATTAGACATTGATTTACAGGAATTAAATAAAATAATAAATAAACAAATTAACAGAATAAATAAAAAGAAAAAAACACTCGAGGAAATATTTAACAATGACCCTCAAAACATTTTAAACTTAAAATAAAAACAATTATGAAAAATAAAAACAAAAACTTTGATAAAGAATTAAACTCAATTAATAACGCTTTCAATAGTGAAAAATCAAGCGTTATAAATTGGGATAGGGTTAATAATTTATCTGATAAGGAAATGGACATGATATTAAATATGTTCAAAAAATAATTTAGTTTATATAATACAAATAAATGATTAATTATTCTACATATTAATCAGTCAATTCTTTTTCATGTTAATTATTTATTTGTTAATTAGAGGGCCTTTTTAGGCCCTTTTTTTATGCCCTGCTACTATTATTATAGATTAATATTTTAAGGCCCTTAAACATCTTTAAAATAAAATTATAAAATATTATAATGTATTGATAAATAGATATAGTTTTTTTTTATTGATAAAAAATACTTATAAATTCAACACATCTATAAATATCTTTTATACTCAACTCAATAACTAAATTTGGATAAATTGGGGGAAATGGAAAAAAGAACGTAAAATGAAAGTAAGTGGGGGTGAGTTCTCCACTTAAGAAAATTCAAGCGGAAACAAAAAAAAGCCCTGAAAATAACTTCAAGGCTTTTAAACTTAAATATGAAAAATATCAGATTGATATACTAAATTTACAAAAAAGGATAGAGTTATCCTAAACCTAACCTTATTTCTTTTGAGAAGAGTCTCAAATGATAATCTTGGAAAAAGAATTATGTCTTTAGAAACTCTTCGTAAATATAACTAACTTTTTAAGTTTTGTTTTATTTTCGTATTTTAGTACATAATAATAATATAAGGTTATACTAATATGAATAATACGGTCACACTAAACATCCCTACCTCTCTGCAGGACATTAAGTTAAGTTGGTATCAAAAGTATATAAAGGATGTAAAGCATTTAACAGAGAAAGAAGAACCTACACAAGAAGAGGTAGGGTTTTCTAATCTAAAGCTATTAGAATGTTTCTGTGGTATTAATTTAAAAGAGGCATATAAATTACCTATGACTGAATTTAATTCTGTAATAAATCACATAAACGAGTTATTTAACGTAAAAAATACTCTACACAATAAATTTGATATGGTAGATGCAGATGGTAATAAAGTAACGTTTGGCTTTATTCCTAAACTTGAAGATATATCAATGGGAGAGTTTGTGGATTTAGAAAAATATATTGGAGACTGGCAGCAGATGCACAAAGCTATGGCAGTATTATATAGACCAGTTATACATCAGAAGAATAATTTCTATCTAATAGAGGATTATGAGGGTTCTGATAAATACTCCGAAGTAATGAAAGACTCTCCTATACAGGCAGCACTTGGAGCGATGGTTTTTTTTTACAGTTTAGGGACCGAATTGTCGAAACATTTGATGGACTCTTTGGCGAATCAACTGAAGGCGGACTCGGATTTCAAGCAACATTTGGAGCAAAGTGGGGTTGGTATCAATCAATTTACGCACTCGCTGGAGGAGATGTCAGAAAATTTGAAGAAGTTACAAAACTCCCCATTTCTCAATGTTTAACTTGGTTAGAGTTTGAGAAGGAGAAAAACGAATTAGAAAGTAAAATGATAAAACAGAATTTAAAATGAGACAAGTTTATACAGTATTAGACAAACTAAAAGAAATATTAAGAGCAAATGGAATAACTAAAACCGTCACTTTCGGTGACATAACAGAAGTTGATTTAAACAAGACTTCTATATTTCCATTATCTCATATTGTGTTTGGAAATGTAACTTTTAATGAACGCATCATGTCAGCTTCTATTAGAATATTATGTTTAGACGTAGTAGATNTAACAAAGGAAAANCAAACTGAAGATATGATGTTTGGAAATGACAACTTACAAGANATCCTAAACACTCAANTACAGGTGGTAAATGATTTGCAACAAGAAATGAGAAGAGGAGANGCTTTCTCTGATAACTTTCAAATTACTACAAGTGTAACTGCAGAACCATTTCAAGATAACTTCGAGAATCAATTAGCTGGATGGGGAGTAACAGTAAACATAGAAGTACCAACCAATGAATTATCTCTTTGTTAATGAAAAGAGTTCAAGCTACATTAGAACAATACAAAGAAAAAATTGTAACCCAACTAAAAGACCGCCTTGCACAGCAAGGTTTGGTTGCATCAGGTAAACTTCAAAATAGTATTTATGGTGTAGTAACTCAAACAGGCATCAATATATTTGCTGAAGATTATGGAATATTTGTAGAAGAAGGAAGAGGACCAGGAAAAATGCCACCAAGAAATAAAATATTACAATGGGTAGAATCAAGAAACCTTCAGCCTATAAATCCTAAATATAAAAGACCAAAAGATATTGCTTGGATGATTGCAAGGTCAATAGCAGAGAAAGGTACAATTCAGAGATTTGGATATCAAGGTTCTAAATTTATTGATTTTGTAAGTAAAAATATTATGGTATCTTTAACAAAAGATATAGAAGAGAGTTATTTAAAAGATATAAATGAACAGTTAAATGGCAACAGTTAAAGTAAATTCAAGAAGTCCGTATTTTATAACATCATCAGGAGCAGAAGGAACACCTGAACAAGCGTTATCTATAAACATAGTACAAGTTGATGCAGATGGAACAGAAAGAACAAGTCCTGGTTCAGGAGTGTTTGATACAGATATAACCCTTCGTGCAAAACCAGTTAATTTTATTCCTTCAGGAGGAGTTTATAATTGGTCTGGTGGTAGTGCTTCAGGAACAAGTCAAGATATTGTATTTACTGAAACGCAAGGAGGAGGTGCATCACAACAACAATTTTCTTATACAGTAAGTGCTACATCACCAGATGGAACAACAGTTACATCTTCTGCATTTAATGTTGATTTTGCTACAACAGAACAAAAGACAGTAACACTAACAATAACTAATAACATATTACCTTCTTTTTCATCTGCTGGTTACTCTGGTACAGTTACAAAAAATGCAACAAACATATCAGAGACAGTAGAAACTTTAGTTAAAAGTAAAACTTCAACATATAGTGTTACGGGTATCGCAGGTGATACATATAGTTTTGATATTGCTTTATCTGTAGCATCAGGTTATACAGCAGACCCTGCACTTGCAGCTTCAACAGCAAGTTTTAGTGGTACAATACCAACACCTGCAGTTGATGTTGATTTGACTTCAACATTATCAGGTACTCTTGATTTAAATGATACATATATACTTACAAGAAGTGTTACATCAGCAACAGAGGGAAGTCCGTTTACTATAACATTAACTACACAAAACGTACCTAATAATTCATCAGTACCTTTTACAATAACAGGAGTTTCTGCTGATGATTTAGTTAGAAATAGTCTAACAGGTTCATTTCAAATATTTAATAATACAGCAGTACAAGAGTTTGAAGCAAGAAGAGATTCAACAAGTGAGCTTCCGTTCGAAACATTTACATTAACATTAGATGATATAAGTCCAACAGTATCTACTTCTGTAAAAATATATGATGAAACACCTCAAGAAACACCAGATTCAGTTTTGGTTTCTATAGTAGGAAGAACTAGTGATACTTTAGCTTGTGCTGATGATGCAGTAGAAACAGCTTATTTTGTTTTACTTGATGGACAAACAGCTATTGGTAATGGTGTAACTTTATTTAGTGACCAATCATTAGAAACTCCTTATGCAAGTGATGGTAGATATTATAAAATAGGTACTAACAATAATGGAATAATTGGAGCAGTAGCAGATGGTAGAATTAGTGCTTATGTAGAATGTGCTACAGGAGAAGAAACAGAAATAGTTGAAGAATCAACCACAGTTCCTAATCCAGCTATAATATCTTCAACATCAATAGAAATACCTGGTCCAGGTGGAAATAACGCTTGTGATTTAAATGCAGATACAGAGGTGTATTATAATGGGTCTATAACAGAAGGAACTTCATTATATACACAAAAAGATTCACAAAATAATTTATCAAGTCTTTTTGGTGGAGTTGACCAGTGGCATAAATTTATACTATTTGACACAAATAATAATCCTCAAAATCATTATGTTTTAATATTAAGTTATCCTCCTGGATATGTTTCAAGAATATTTGTTTGTGGCACTGACTCTGAACCTGATACAACTATTACTTTAACTCCTAAAGTTACAATTAATATGTCAACAGAGGATGGTAATAATCAAGGATTTGCTTTTGTATCACAAAGAACTGTATTAACTGCTGTTAGTCAAAACATAACAAATCCTACTTATCAATGGCAAAAAGGAAGTTCAGAAGGAAATCTTTCTGACATATCAGGAGAAACTTCATCAACACTTGTTATAAATGAGATTGGAGGAGGAGGTGAAACACAAACAACTACTGGAGACGTTTATTACAATTGTAAGGTTAGTGGTGATGGTGTTACAGATGAAACTGCAGATGATGATAAACTAATAACTTGGCAAGATAGACCAAGTTTTACATTAAGATATGCAGTCACAGGTTCTGCAAGTGATACAGCTTGTACTTCAGGTACAACAAGTAACAATATATGGCGATAGAAATGCTGTAACTGCTTTTTGTGTAGGTACTAAATTCTTTAGTAATCCAGAAGGTTCTTCATCACCTTCTTTGTCAGCTGGAACTTATTCTGATAGTACAACAGGTACAAATAATAATTATAGATATATAGAAGCAAATGGTATTCCAGGACCTTGTATAAATTATGGTTGTGAAGGACCTCCAGTTAGTCAACCGACAACTGATATTCAAAAAGTTGCTGTTAGAAGATGTCCAAACCAAACGAATCCAGGAGTAATAGAATATATAATATTTGATAATTTTGAATATCAATTGAATCAGATATTAAGCTTTAAAGATTTCNNTCAATCAGGAGGTGCTGGTTGTTATGAAATAATAGAGATATATGCAGACAGTTATACCTTACCAACACCAAACTTTACTTTACAAACATCAGACATTGAAAGATTGCAACCTTATGGAACTTGTGAATCTTGTGTTGGTGATATAACTGTAGAGCAAGTTGTAATTGACCCTAATAAATATTATGGTGCTTATAGATTATGTGGAAGTACAGGAGGAGCATTAGTTTATATTGTTTCTAATTCACCTCTTCCAAATGTATTAAGAGTTGGTGCTAATACTCAAACTTGTAGGCATAGAGTTTACGAATTACATAACAACACTGGGGATATTAGAGCTTACAGTCCTGACGCATTTGTACTTGAAGATTTATTTTGGACTCCTTTTAATGATTGTGATACTTGTATAGGTGGTTCTACTCCTCCACCAGTAACAGGTCTTCCGTATAGAAGAAGATATGAACAGTGTAATGAC
>JGI11772J19994_1000097_pt1 | contig 18225 bp, 34 predicted proteins | sample Etolagsurwater0m_FD_19994 | JGI IMG/M metagenome (IMG submission 19994) | reverse complement strand
TCAATGTCGCTATCTGTGACAGGAATAATAGCTCCATCTGCAATATATAATTGTTGTACAGGTGCTGAAGATACTTCTACATAAAATTCTATATAGTTATTAGTAGTATCTATTAATACTTTGTTATTTGGAGATGTCTCACCTGCATCACCAATCAGACCTATTACTGGTCCTTCATTTGCTGTACCGTCATGTTTATGACCACTTGTATTACCAAATGCATTTAAAAGTTGGTTAAACTCATTATTAAATAAAGCAGCAGTAATTGTATCTCCGTCTGCAAATGTACTTTGTCTTGTATAACCTGCCATTGTTTTTATCTCCTACCTGATGGAATGTAATCTATGTATAGTCCGTTTATTGTATAAGGTGCGTTTGTATCGTTTGTTAGTACTCTAAAACTGTTAGAGTAACCACTACCCTGTAATGCTAACCTAACTAAAGGCTGTTCTGATGCTCCAAACTTTGCAGTACCGAATAAAGCACTTCCAAATAAAGAAGGAGCTGGTACCGAATCTAATATATAATCTTCTGGTTGTGGTGTTTCATTACTGTCATAATCAAACCTTACTCTTAATGTAGGTTGAACTTCATTTTCTGGACCTATAGAAAGTTTAATATAGTGTAAAGTTTTTAAAGTTCCTAAGTCACCATAATCATAGTTAGGTGTTTGATATCTAGCATCTACTGCAGCACCATCAAAGTTATCACCAAAGTCATGAGTATATACATAACCATTTGTATCACCATGAAAGAATTTTTCTATACCGTTATTGTTAAATCCAGAATTAATTGCTGTAACTTCTATTCCTAACGTCTCAGACCATTCAAAACCATTAGGTCTTAATGTACCTATTATACCCTTTTGTGAAACATTTGTCAAGTCTGTATCACTATAAAATAATCTATACTGTGATTTATCTCTTAAAACAACACTATTTATTATATATTCATTGACATTTTCCGCCAGTTCTGTTATAATAGGCTGTATTGCTTTAGTAACTGTTCCTAACTCAACGTCACCAATTCTTGATGTACCTGCTACTGTTCTTAATCCGTCTGGTGCTAAAAATATTAAATCACCAGCAATCTCTTGAATACTGTAGCCACTTAGACAACCTACGTTTTCAGTAATAGGGTCTATACGAATATTATTAGCATCGTTTATATTTATTAATTTATGTATGCTGTTTTCAGCAAAAACTATTAAATCTGTTCTAAATCCTTTTATACCTTGTATCTTATCAGATATTTGAACTGAACCTGCACCAGTACCTGTAAAGTTATTAGGGTCATTGTAAACACTGTAATAAACATTGTTTAAATTATCTCCTACCCCTGCTGCAATTAAATGATGGTCATGAATAGTAATATACTTTACACCATTCGTACCATCTACTGTAATTTCTTCTGTAAAAAATGTTCTAGTACTTAAGGCTCCTGTGCCTTCCATTCTAAAACTCCAAAGCTTATTAGCTCCGTCTGCTATAATTACTTCACCATAATCAAATGTTGCACCTTCAAAAAGTACAAANTGACATTGNCCTTGNNNAGTTCTAGNAGTAACTGATTTACCTGTAAANGTTGAGTAGNTATCTCCACCACCTGCAGATAATTTATTTATTTCTATCCACGTAGCACCATCGTTACTAAAATAAATATTTGTACCAGCAGTTACTATAACACCATCTGCATATGGAAACACTCCTAGTATATTAGTTGTTCCACCTGTAGGTTGTGTAGCTGTAACATCACCAACTTTATATTTAGTAAAACCATTGATACGTCTATATCCTCCAGCAGTAGAAGTTTCAAAGTTTTGTAAAACTGTAGCTACTCCGGGGGTACGTAACAAGTCTATAGAGTTAGATGATTTATTTAAACCACCTGCACATGCTACGGTAAAAGGTTGTGAACGTGCCATATTTAGAAGTAAGTTCTATCGTCTGTCATATACTTTGGAGCTGGATTCATAAGATTAGATTTCATATGTTTCATTCCTTTCTTATAATCATCTAATGCAAAAGCAGCCTGTTGTGGGCTTTCTTTAAACTGCCAAATGTAATAACGACTTCTTGCTGTTATTATATTACTGTATTGCTCTGGTAAAACGATTGTATCGTCATAAGCCGATAAAGCAGTCGGTCTTACGAAAGCATAAAAGTGTACATTATAAACCTTGTCAGGTATTGGACTTAATCCAAACTTTCTACTATCTGGAGACTTAATAACAAACTTAGGTTCTCCATAGTTTTGTGAGTTAGCATCATCTTCGTTTTCGCTATCTCTGTAGTATCTTTTCCAATCAGCAAGTGTAAGAAATTTTAATCCTTCAGAAACATAAGGTGCTGTTTCTCCACTTACGTTAATTGTTGTTACATAAAAATCATCCCAATCTATTGAAGCATAATCAGTAGTGATACTAGAACTACCATCTTTTAATGTATACCATCTTTGTCCTGCTACTGTAGGTACTGTTACGTTCCCATAAAAAGGGTCTGTCTCTCCACTAGCTCCTGCAGAAAAGAAAGGTAATTGAGGTTCCTCGTTTGCAATATCAAATATAGATTTGTTTATACTATCTTTAACAAATTTCTGAATACCTGTAGCATTTGTAAAGTTTGCAGCAGTTAGTGGAACTTCGTTGAGTTCTCTTAATACTTCATTAGTTATGTCAAGATATGTAGTAGCCATTATTTTTTACCTTTAGCTTTTAGTTTTGCTTTTTTACTTAAATCTTTAAAGTGAACAAGTTTTACACTTGTTTTAGTATGAGATTTATTTGTGTGTAAACTTCCATCAGGCATTTTATGAGTATTGCCTTTCCATTCAGTTCCATCTTTTTTATAATGTGGTACGCCTTTCATGCTTAGTTAGCTTTAGCTTTTGGTGTTCCACTATATACAGGTTGACATCCGTCCATTTTAACATCTTCACCAGTGCTTCCACCATGTTTATAAGCCATACGTCCTTTCATCATAGGTTTTCTTTCTACTTTTTTACCCATCATGTAACCTTTTCTTTTCATTTTATCTTTCATTTTATCTCCCTGTTTAAAAAGTGGAGGGTCAATTAAGACCCCCCGAGTGACAATTAGTCAATTGCATAAAAAGCTGATACTAAGGCATCATCTCTAAGTACTTTCGCACCATAGACATGTAAACCTCTAACAATATCACCAAACGATGTTGGGTCTCTCAACACTTCTGTTGAAAGGATAGTGTTAGCAGTAGCAGTAGAACTCATATGTCCAGCCATAACTTTACCAGTAGCCGTTGTAGGCGTAGCGATATTGTTAGATTTGTACATATCAAATCCTCTTAGTTTTCCACTTGAAACTAAACCATTTCTGATTGAGCCTTGACCAGCGTTAAAGTCAACACTTAATAGCTTAGAACCAGATTGTGACAACTCTTCATAAAATGAAGGAGGTGCAACAAACCATCTACCTTCTTCAGGTACATTCTGGTCGTCTAAAAGTCTTGCCATTCTTGCCATAAGGTCAATAGCATCTACACCAGTTCCGTCAGAACCTAATAGGTCGACAGAAGCTGTAGTTTCTGCAACACCACCAGTACCGGCAGCAGCATCTGCTCCGATGATATGGTCAGGTGATGAAGCTGATACACCAGCAAACATAGTTGCTAAAACAGCAGCATCATATGAATCTTTCAATGCATATGCAGCAGAGCTTGAAGCAACTTCTTTGAAGTTCACATGTGACATATTTGTTTCAATATCATCTACGATGAATTTGAAAGCTTTAGCACTGTCAACAACCAAAGTTATTTCTTGGTCAGTTAGTTTTGTGTCAGTAGTATCGCTACCTCTTGTGTAGTCTGATACTGAAATGACAGGTTCTTTGATAATCTTTACAGAGTCTCCATAAGCAGATATTTCACCAGCATAGTCGGTGTTAGTAATAGCTTCTACCACTGAGGCTTTTCTAAAGAAGTTTAAAACCTTTTTAGAGTAAACCGAAGGTAAAAAGAAACTATTAGTTTGTCCTGCTACGGAGTTTGCAAAGTTAGCATCTGTATCTGTTGAGGGTTCAAAATATTGAGCCATGATACTTTCTCCTTGTAGTTAATTATAGTTTATTTAATGATTCTGCCTTCTTGCATTGCATCTGATATTTCTTTTTCAAATTTATCAAATTCAGCAACACTCATTGCAGCAATCTCCTTTTCTGACCATACTTTCTGTTGAGCTGGTTCTACACTAGTTGTTTTAGTAGAAACCATATCTGCAGCAGATTTTCTGGTCGGTTTAGAAGATGACTTAGTCTTTGTAGGTTCAATACCAAAATCTTTTTTAAACAAATCTAAAGCACGTGAAGCTAGGTCAGCATCGTCAGCATTTGAGTATATCCAATCTTGGATAGACTTAGGCTGTTCTTTTGCCCAACCATGAAAGTCATCACTATTTCTGATATCTTCAAAATCAGGATGTCTTTCCATTAACCTTTTTTCTGCATCTTGTCGTACTAGTTGATTTTCTCTCTCTTGGAGTTTACTAAGGCGTTCTTCTAGAACTTTTGCTTTAGACTCCGACTGTAGATGTGCAACTGTTTCTACAACTTCATAAACATCAGGATAATCATTTTTAAACTTTTCAAGTTCTTCTTCAGTTTTTGGAGCTTTATATTCAGGTTGTTGAACTTGATTTAATAACTCTTCTTCTCTGCTTTTAAACTCATTAAGTTTACTATCATAATGTTTTTTCAAATCATCGTATCTTTTTTTATAGTCTGGTCTTTTATAAGGTGTATCCTTTTTAGTTTCCAGTTCTTCAGTATTAACACTTCCTTCAGCTTCCACTTCAGTTATATCATTACTTTTAAAGAGTTTATTCTTTTCAGAAGGCTCTTCAAAAAACATACTTTGAGATGATACAAAAGGTTTATCGTCTCCTTTGTGCCAATCTTTCTTTGCGTTATAAGGGTTTGGCGTTTCCTCTTTTTGGACTGTATTAGTCATTTTCTTTTCTCCTACTCGGGGCTTCGTTTGACAAGGTAGCTCTATGTCGACTAGAGGGCTTGTTCTTGTAAAGGTAGCCTTTTGGTTTTAGTTTGATAAAGGGCTGATTAATTAATTCAGGTAGCTTTATCGTTATGGTGTTTAGCTTCTGACGTAATCAGAAGAACCTTGAACCATTCTTTTCTTTAATTCATCTTCAGCAACTTCATCCGTTTGGACAATTCCTGAACTTAATAAAGATTTAGATTCATTTTCTTCTGGACTTCCACCCATTGCTAAACCTTGTCTTTCATCTGCTTTAGCTTCAGCATCTTTCATCATAGACATTAAAGTGTCTTCTCCGATTTCTTCTACAGCTTTTGCAGTAAAGACAAATTCTCCATCAGATAACCTTGCGGGTATGCTGTCAGAGACTCCTGAACCCGGACCTTCAACAGGACCAGACCCAGCAAATTCTTGAGCAACATCTATTATTTTATCAAATAACATAGATAGTTCCTCGTCTTGTTCTAGTTTGGACATAAGCATATCTTCTTCTTCTTCACTTAATGCTTCTTCCATTATAAATCTTGTGTAGTTATCTTCCATTTCACCGTCAGATTCCATAGGCATCTCAGTTTCCATTTCAGATTCTGTTGGTATTTCTTCTTCCATTGGAATTACTAAAGCTGCTTTCATTTGGTCGTCCATAGACATTGGACCACCTTCTTGTCTATTAACTCTTTCTTTTTCTTTAGCAGCTTTTTTCATAGGCTCAGTTGTATTCCCATCTTTATCTATATCTATGTAATCAGGCTTTAACATTATATCTCCTCTTTTCTTGTTATTGCTTCTTTAACCTGTAGGTCCAACTGCCCTAGGCGTTCCAGAAAATTCAGCTTCCCCTGCAACCGGTACATTTCCTGTTCCGATGTTGCCACCACCAGTGCCTGTAACTCCAAGTTCTTGAGGTTGTTCAGGTGTTCCTTGAAGGCTTCCCATTGGGGATTGTTGACCAGTGGGTTGAGCTTCTTCGCCATTTGTTTGTCCAGCATTTTGCATTCCTATTATCTGTGCCATAATTGCAGCTTCTTCAGGGTCATTGAGTATTTCATCAGGGTCTAAGTCTAAGCTGTAGGCTAGTTCACTTACGAGTTTAGAAATCTTAACAAATGGAGCAACAGCAGGATTTTGTGCAGTTTGTAAGAACATAGTCAATCTTTGACTTCGTACTTCTTTTTGCATCAAGCTATTTGTTCCAGTAGCTTTAACTTCTAAATCACCTTTGACATCCAACTCGTCCTCTAAAAATTGCATGTTCCATTGGAAATATGCTTCTCCTAATGGTTTTAATAAAAAGTCATCAAGGTTTTTGATAACTGTTTTAATATTTAAACTTGATGCTCCAAGTAACATAGACATACCAGAAGCAGTCCTTGTCATGCTTTGAACACCTGTTTGTCCGTGTGAATAACTAGGTATACCTGTTTGTTCGTCTGCAAGTTGTCTAAACTTGTCAAACATCATTAAGTTTTCTTGTGATGTATTAGGAAACTTTAAACCATGTATAGCTTGACCCGGCATACCAGCTTGTCTTCTGAATATTTTACCCGGATATATTTCCATTGATTGTCCACCAACTAAAGCAGACTCATCTACATCAAATACAAGAGAACCAGACATTGCTAAGTTATCTATAGCCATTCTTGCATGACCATTCATAATCTGTTGTGAGTCATCCATATTTTCTGCTACACCAATACCAAAGAAGTTATATGGATTTCTTTCGTATGGGAAAGCATGATATGGGATTCTATATGGAGTAAATGGATTTAATACAGCTCGTAAAATGTAATGTCCACATGTCCATACATTAACTTGTACTTCATCTAAGTCATCAACACTTTTAGGTAAATCAATACCGACTTCTCTAGCGTATTCAGCATCCATGATTCCCCAGTATTCTAAAACTTCAAAGTTAGTTCCTACTTCTTCATCATACCTTGCATCATCTTTTAACTGACTTTCAAAATCTTTTTCTTCGTAGTTTGCACCCATTTGAATTGCACTACGTATTGCATCTTCATCAAAGTAAGGCATATTACGTAACTGCCTTAATTGACTTCTATTCATTTTATGTCTATGGATAACGTATTCACATTCTTCCATATTAGTTGCGTTAGGGTCTGGATAAAAATCCCAACAACTTACAAATTCTATTCTAGGTACTCTAACTTCTATAGGATTATATGTTCTATTACCTTCTTCGTCTGTATCCCACTTGTGAAGTTTTTTATTAAAGTTAAATGGTCCTTTTACAATCCCTGTACCAAGTAAAGCAGATTCTAAAAGAGCATTTCTCATTTCAGCATTACCATTAGACTCTTCTATTTGGTCATGGATAAGCTTTTCCATTCTTCTTGCAGCTCTTTGTGCAGGAGATAATTCAAGTTTTTGTGGGTCAGGACTAGCACCATCTTTTAATATACCTAACTCTTCTGCTTGGTCTTCAAGACTATCTTCAAAAATACCGTTGTAGTAAGTAGCTCCGGGCTTTAAAGTTTTGCCATCACCTTCGTAACCAACATCATAAGGATTTCTATTAGCACCTTCTCGATTACCAAAGTCATCAGGTAGTTCACTTTCAGTAGTTTCTAATCCGGGTGTAGGGTTTGAAGTATCTAAGTGTGCGTAGTCTGTTTCGCCTTCAGGTATTTTAGTTTCCGAAATTCCTATCGGAAATTTACCTGTACCAAAGATAACATCTACAAGTTGTCCAAATGCTGCAAGTACTTTAGTCTTAGTAACTTTTACAAATACTCGAGACTTTTCAGATTCTCTAAACTTAATATTTTTAGCGTATAAACCTCTATAGTTTTCATATGCTCTTAACCATCTACGTTCATCAGTTTGTCTAGCATCTTCAGCTATTTGAAATCTATCTTTAATAGTTCCAATTATATTTCTTTGTTGGTCTTCTTCAAGTGTAAGTTGAACTCCAGATTCACCTTCAACTTCTTCATAGATGTCGTTAGCTCTTAAGAATGTGTTGTCTTCTACCATATTAATAACCAAATCCTGTATCAGCAGGTTTATATAAATCTTCTTTTATTCTTAACATCCTATCATGAGGATGGTCCATTCTTGGTCTGCTCATAATTAAATACCTTAGAGCATCGTAAGCATGGTCAGCAGCATGAGTATCCACATCTTCTGGATTAGTTTTAGATAATGGTAAACCTTGAAGTTCTTTAATTAGATTGGGACATGTATTAAATATCTGCAATCTAGGTCTTCCAGTACCTTTATTTACTCGTAAATGCTCATGTATCTGAGCTTTACCTGCTACTCTATTTTTATCAGCTCGTCTTAGTTTATGTCCTTTATTAACTAAAATTTCACCTATGGTAGGACCAGTATAACCAGTCCTTGACCAAGCTGCTGTATCTAGTACACCAGTAATGGATTTTATTTCATTACCTTCCATTTCGGTAATTGCGTCTCCGAGTGCTTCGCCTGTTAGACCTTTCTTGTATAGTTCTCTATATATTATGATGGTCTTGTCTTCAGGGTCGATAGCAGCCCATAAACAGCAACTTTCAGCAGCATAACCATAGTCTACTGCTTTAACTCTTTCCCACCACCCCGGTAACTCGAAAGGTGGTATGACGTGAACCGGAGGTTCAAACTCAGCAAAGGCTGCTCCTTCATTTATGTCCCAGTTACCTTCTAGCAGTTGTTTTCTTTGAACTGCCGGTAAGGACTGTAGCATCCTTTCGTATTCACCGTCTTCTGCTAAGTATGGATTATCCTGTAACTTAGCTGGTATAAACTTTCTAGTGAGACCGTCTTTACCTATAAAACTTTTATTTTCTGTTGCAGGTTCTACGTATCTCTTTTTAACCCAAGCAGCACCAACACCACCGGGGTTAGCTGTACATCTTAGATATGTCTTAAGTTCTGGATTGGTAGTTCTTAAACGTGATGCTAAGTAGTTCCATCCAAACTCTGTGGGTAAGTGAGTTATCTCATCAAACCCTATCCAACTGTACGCTTGTCCTTGGTAACGATAAACATCTGCATCTCGTTCCAAGAACCCAAACTCAATCTTTGCTCCACTTGGGAACTGCCATAACTTTTCTACTTCTTTAAACTTAGCACCTTTAAAGGCTCTAGGATAAAGTTCTCGAGATTTATCTATAATCTCTCTAAGTTCTGGCATAGACCTTCTAAGTATCAAAGCTCTATGCTCTGTTATGTGGCAGTATCGCAATGGGTCTATTAACATTGCAAAACTTTTACCACCACCTGCTGCTCCACCGTAAAGAACATCTTTCTCACCAGCAGCAAGAAAGTCTGTTTGAGGTCCTTCGTTTGGCATAAAAGCCACGTAAGACCCTGTTTCATCTATATGTTTTTGTATAGGGTCAGGTAACTGTTTAGTTTCTGACTCAGTTAAAACATTAGATGTTAAAACTTTCTCTTCTTGGTCAAGTTCTTTCTTGACTCTAGCTAAACTTCTTGTTAGCTTTTGAACTTTCTTATTTTTTTTAGTTAACTTTTTCTTTGCTTGTAAAGCCAACTTAAGTCCAGATAGTTCTGAATTTTTAGGTCTACCCGGTCTAAGCCTTGGTGTACCGTCTTTCTTTAGTATATAACTCCCATCAGGATTTGTCAAGTACTTTTTAGAATTATTTTTATCTTCTTCCATAAACTTTGTCTACGTGTTTCTTTAATCCGGGTCGTGACATCTTACGTCCTGTTTCTGCCTCTAACCAGTCTACTCCAATACCTAGACTAATTTCACCATGAAATACTGCTTCTGTAACTTCTTTTAATACTTTTAATTCTTCTTCTATAGGTCTAAGAAAAGAATCAGACTCTTCATCTAACTCATACCCAAAAGGTATGGTTGAGGAAGTCCTTGTTATATAACCATCTTTCATTTTACTTTTCTATACTTTCTAACTTTCCTAGCTGTTTTCTTTGGTTGTTTACTGTGTTGCTTTCCTTTCTTAGTATCTTCTCTTTTTTTTCTTGTTGTTCTTGCGTATTCTTCTTTTGAGAGTGCCTTAATAGCCTTCTCTGGGAGATACCTTTCCCCTGTCTCTGACGATTTCTTACCACTCTTGGTACGCCATTTTTGTTTAGTCCAAGCTCTAAGACTTCTTTGAGACTTTTTTAGATTTGACATTTTTTTTCTCTGGTGTTAAACATTTTTTAAAAAGCTTTGAATAACATTTCTTTGCTTTATCCATCATCTTAATCATAAATTCTTTAATCCTTTTCATTTTATTTATAGCCTCCCCCTTTGGCTTTATATTCTTTTGCTAAGAGCTGGGCTTTCCGAGCAGACCATTGTCCGGCTTTACCACCTTTAGTACCGGCTTTAATCTTCTCGAAAAGCCTCTTACGCATAGTCGGCTTCGTATAGTTACCGGCTTTGTTTACAGTTGATTTACTCTTCGTCTTCTTTTTTACTGGCATCTTTGCCTCCTTTATTAAAAATTGAATCCCAGTTATCTCTGTATTGTTTTGAATGTACGTTTACTCTAGGTGCAGCTCCTTTACCTCCATGCCATGAAGGTCCATAAAGTCTGCCTTTATTTTTTTTGTTTGTCATTAAGACAGGTTTGTCATCGCTTCCTAGTTGTGGCATAGTCTACCACTTAACCTTATCAGCCCAATAGGCTGCTGACATTTTACCTTTCTTAATGTTCTTAGCGTGTCTTGCTTTAAAAGAACGTCTCTTTGCTTTCATTCTGTCTGACTCACCTGCTTTAGGTTTACCAGCAGTCTTAGCACCTTTTTGACCAAACCTAATAGTCTTTATCTTATCACCTTCTTTGGCAACAACTATGTGTGATTTCTTAGGGTGATTAGGAGTTCTCTTAGGTTTATTAAAACCTGATACTCCTGCTCTTGCTAGTCTAGGGTCTTTCTTACTCATTAGTGTAGTGTCCTTTCTTTTACTTTTGTATCGTGTTGTAGTTCTTGAATCTCTCCAAGTACTAACAACCCGTATTGTATAGCTATTCTATTAGCTTCTCCTACTGTCTCTGCTTTAATGTAAGGACCAAGTCCTATACCTTCTTCATTAACAAACTCAGTTATCCAAAGCTTAGTCATTGTCATCCATTACCTCATACTCACCATCTTCAGTCTCTTCTAAGTCTAGAGGAGCTTTATCAGGCATAAGAAAGATACCACCACTATTCATGTTATGATTAACATCTATCTTATCTACCTTAGATACACCTACTCTATCTAGTAAAGTCTGTGCAGCAGCTAGTTTGTTATTAGCCTGTACTATAGGTCTTTTAGATTCCATTATCTCTACCACTTTAAAAGCTGCTTTAGGGGCTGAGTTAGCTAGTATCTCTTGAGTAAGTTCTAGTATCTCAGACTTTAAAGTCTTTACAACGTGATGATAGTGAGAAGTATAACCTGCAAGTTCAGCAGCCTTTTTAGCATCACCATTAGTATCTACCAGATGATTGAGGAAAGACTGTTGCTTTTCAGTTAGTTCTCTTTTACGAGTATTATTATCTATTGATGGAAGTATAGCCATGCATTTAGTATACCGTTTGATTTAAAACTTGTCAAGTCTTTTTAAGTTTTTTAACTTTTTTCTCTAAAGACTTGACAAAAGTGAATTTGAAGTGTACAATAACATTGTGGTCCCCCACGGTCAATATATCCCCCAGAGAACCCAAAGTTACATCTAAATGTAGTCGTCTATGACTAACTAAGGTGGTGGGATTCTTGTGTCTAAAAATACCTTTAAAGTCTTTAAAGATTTTAGAGTTTTGATGTCGGGGCGTTAACTAGTTCTGGTTAATGGTCATTTTCTCATATTATGTATAATCATGCTATAGATATATAGGGTAGAGGGTATGGTCTCCTGCCACCCCCTAACTAGATTTGAGATTGCATAACTTTAGACCTCAATGTTCCTATCTAACTTGAAAGGCTTCGGAGTTCCTCAGGCTATTCTAAAGATACAAAGCCTCAATAATCTTTTGTTGTTGCCTTGAAGAATCTACTTCGCAATGAAGTAACTCAAGTATCTTTAGTACTATAAAGCCTTTCAAGTTGCTTTCTTGTTTCCTTATCCATCTTGCTTTTATGCAAATTTATATTGCTTAACACTCACTTGCAGGTATCGTTCTGTTATCAAAGCACTCAAAGTATTTCCATATTGTGCATATCGTAATGGTATAAATACTTGATAATCTTTTGTGGTTATGGTCGTCTCACTGACTAGCAAAGCTTGGAAGCTTATCAGGCTTTAATGTAACTTTTGTTGAGAAACAATTCTAATGTCTCGTGAAAAGCTATTAAAATTGTCATAATAATCTCCTATTTAAGCTGGTTTACGATATTGTAAAGGTTTTAAAGTGACAAATGTTTACAGTATTTCCTCGAAGACTCGGAAATCTATAAAACTTTTGCTACGCAAAACTCAAGCATTTGCAACTTGAAAACCTAACAATCTCTGAAAACCATATAGGAGATATATTATGATTTTAATTACCTTTTCAAACAACGAGACTTTAGAATTTAAAACAGTTTCTCAAGCAAAAGATTACGTATTAGCTTTAATGATAAGCGGAATCCAAGCTTTAGGAATAGTCGGTAATAATACTGACGACCTTAACCACTTGCAAGATTATATTGCAAGTATTTATAAATCCATTACTTAAAGGAGTACAATATGGAAAATACATTTGATATAAATAGCTTTGATAAAGACAGAACTTCAGCACCTGCTTCGTTCAAACAATGTCAAGCAATAGGATATAAATTTGCTAAGAAAGGAACCAAGATGAATTGGAAACTTCAAAAGCAAATTCAAGGATGTCTTTATAGTTTAGCTAAAGATGAAAGACTTACTTTTAAGAAAGCTCATACGATTCTTCAAGGTAAAAGCCTTCCAAAAGTATATCTTGATAAGATAGCTTTGTATCTAAAAGAGAATAGCTAAACTCTTCGGAACTCTCTCGCCTTTCAAGTGAGAGAGTTTTTTTCTGCCTATAAGTTATGTTTTTAAGACAAATCTATACATAAAATAGTGAAATTACTTCGTAATTGCTTTTTAAATAGCAGTCGACCATACCAAAGAAGTAAGTAAGTTAAGTAAGTTTAAGTTTAAAACTCGAGTCTTAAGTAACAGGGCAGGTGGTTGAGGGTTTTTTAAATTTGGGGCAGGTTATTGAGGGCAAATCTGTGAATAACTTATCTAAATTTATGTATAACTTATGTATATCCTGTTAATTACTTGTGGATAAGTATAGATTATCTGTGGATAACTTTAAATTTAAACTTTAAAATTATTTTAAAATTATACTTTAAAACCTAGCAAACTTTAAATATAAGTATATACTTTAAGTTTGTTAAGACGCTTGACTTTCTCGGTGGCTTCGCTAAAATGGGTGTCGGCTTGGCAGGGAACATTCCTTGCTTAATTTTTAAAACGATTGGAGATAATTATGATAAAAAAATTTAACAGCTTTGATAAATTAGAACGATATATCAATGAGTTAGGTTATGTTGTAAAGGGACAAAATTGTTTCAAAGAAGATAGGTCAATAATATATAGACATATGTCTAATAAAAAGAAACATCTGTTTGTTAAATCAACCTTTGACTTTTTGAATGACACCACTATGGAAATGGGAACAGTTTGGACGATTCAACAATTTTAAATATAAATATATACTTTAAATTTGTTAAGACGCTTGACAACGACCAAGCAAAAAGGTTATAATTTGAACCACAACGACACAGCAAGACTTCAAAGTCTTATAAATATAGGAGATAAATATGGAAGAACTAGACCACTTAGAATTTCTTGATTTTATGGAAGAACAAGAATTAAAAGCTAAAACCATTGAAGCTAATAATGAATTAGCTGAAGATATTAACCCAACAGTATAGGAGATAAAAATGGGACATGATTATGAAGAAATGATTGATAATAAAATATCATGGATAAAAGAGTATAGAATAGTTTGGGTAAATTCAGACTATGAAATTCAAGAAACATATGTAGAAGCTGAAAGTAAAAAGAAAGCTATTGTAGAATTTTTTACAGAAGTTGAAGCTGTTGATGTTGAAAACTTTAAAATTAATAAAGTAAATTAGGAGATAGATATGAGAAAACTAATACATAAGTTATTAGGTATTAATGGCTACTATGATTTTGTGAAAAAGATATTAGTAGCTGAAGCTAGAATGAGAGATTTAGAAATACGAGTTGATGCTTTACAAGATTCATCTGATGATTTAAAATATGAGCAAGAAAGTCTTGAATATAATTTAGGTGAATTAGAAATGAGAGTTGATGAAGTAGAGTCAATCGATATCGAAAATCTAAAAGACGAAGTTAAAAAAGTTATTTCAAACTTCGAAAACATGACAGAAGGCTATACAGTCTCTGTTAAATTAAACCCACCATTATAAATAGGAGATATAAATGGCTAAATATGTATATGGAAAACGTGATACTAAAACTGTAAAATCTATCTATGATAGAGCTACTATGGGTGAGAAAGCAATTTGGAACTTTGCTAACTCACTTGGAGTAAATATAGTTAGAGTAAGAAAAAATAAAGAAAGAAATGAAACTACTGTCGGAGATACTTTTTTAGGGTATCATTCAGGTAAAGTTTCAATCTATCAACAAAGAGGTAATCCTTCAAAACCTCTGCACTTTGTAAGACCTACACCACTAGGTAAAGACAACAAAGGTATGCAGATACTTGAAGTAGCTAATAATCTAGATGTCCAAGAAGTCTTGGAAGCTCTCAAAGACTATCAAATCTTAATGACAGGTAGTTTCTTTGGAAGAATGAAGCTTAGATTTGCTAGGTTGTTTTCTTAAAAGACTGCTCTCTACTTTTGCAGACATGGGTTTTGAGAATAAAATAAACTCATTCAAAATTTTAACTAATAATTTATGGAGATAATTATGACACAGATGAGAAAATTTGAACAAGAAGCAATAGCTAAAGAAATATTAAATAGAATTACAATTAATAATTCTAAAAAGCAAAATGCTATGGAAAAAAGTAGTAAAGAACTTAAAAATATTCGTAAGCTATATGCTAAAGCAGAGGGTATTCAAGAACAAGAAAGAGAACTTTATAGAAAAAGAAGAAATATTGTAGAAGATATGGACACAGCTATAAAAGATTTTAATAATTCTTTGAGTTCTAATTCACTTTTTAAACTATACAAAGACTATAATGATAACATCACATGGTCTATAAATGAGTGGGAGCTTAGACAAGACATTGAAAATAAACTTGCAATAGCTCTTATATCACCTGATTGGAAAGATAAACTATCAAGTATCATTGATGATATTGCTAGTCAATTTGGTGCTTAAAACTTTTATGTGTCGTTTGGCGAGAACCATGTCTCCACATATAAATAAAATTGACTAAAACTATAGGCATTGGAGTAGTAAGCGTGAGTCAGAGAAAGACTATAAAACTCGATATCTAATTAACCTTCACTACTCCTGCCGACTTTTAAAAATTTAGTGTTTAACGAGCCTATCGTAAAATCCTGAAGTCTGAGCCATTATAAATCCTAGATTAAATTCGGGGATATGGAGTGACGAAGTAGGTCATAGGTTGAGAGTTGGAGTAAGTGCTAGAAACCGTTTTCCAACACACTAAATGTCTGCCATTGGGTGCGAGAAGGTTATCCCAAGAAGAGACGTTAAACTACTAGACCTTCATAAAGTCCTTGCCCTTGTGTACTCATGATGTTAAACGAGGGTAAGGCATTTAATTTTAACAGGAGAATATTATGAGCATATTAAATGAACATGAATTAGAAAAAAAGATTGTGTATACAATTAAAGAAAAGATACAAGACGCATTAGCCTATAGAACTTATGACAGGAGAACAAATAAAAGTTGTCATCAAGACTATAGAAAAACTATCAGAGATGCTAAAGATTTTGACGAACTCAAAAGGATTATGTCAGAATTTGTAGATGATTTAATGCATATATAGGAGATAAATATGTTTGATGAAATATTAGAATGTGTTATCTGTGAGGGTGACATAGAACAAAAGAAAACAGAAGATGGTAAAGTATATTGGAATCAAGGAGAGAATGCTGAGCCTTATGCAGAAGGTAGATGTTGTTCCTATTGTCATTCAGTATTTGTTTTACCTAAAAGAATGGAGAACCTATGAGCTATCAATTACTAAGTTTTAACAATCCAAAGACTAAGAAAGGTGAGGTAGTAAGTGATTACTTAACTGCTATCATGCACCTTAGTCCAATCAATACTAAGATATGTCCTTATCAAGACATTGCTGGGTGTAAGGAAGCCTGTCTCAATACAGCAGGTAGGGGTGGCATTATGAAGAAAGGTGAGACTACTAATGTAATCCAAGAAGCTAGGAAACGTAAGACTAAATTATTCTTAGAAGCTAAAGATATTTTTATGGAATATTTGATTTCAGATATCACAAAGTTTGTAAGATATTGTAGCAATAAAGACAAGCTTCCTTGCATAAGACTCAATGGCACTAGTGATATACAATGGGAGACTATCAAAGTCAATGAACAGAATATCTTTGAGATGTTTCCTGATGTTCAGTTCTATGATTACACCAAGATACCTACAAGAAAAGTATCTGATTACAAAAACTATCACTTGACATGGAGCTATTCAGAAGCTAATATGAAGTATGCAAATTGGTTTGACAAGATTGCATACAACATAGCAGTAGTCTTTAATGGTAATATGCCTATACATTTCAAGGGAAGAGAGGTAGTCAATGGAGACGAAACAGACTTAAGATTTTTAGACAAACAGAATGTTATTGTAGGTCTAAAAGCAAAAGGTAAAGCCAAGAAAGATATGAGTGGCTTTGTAATACAAACTATATAAGGAGATAACATGACATATAAACAATGGTGCGAACTAAGAACTAATTTAAGTGTATTAAATATTGTAGTGGAATCAAAGGTTTGTGATGTAGAAGTATCAGAAGCCTTTGATGATGTATGGGATTTAATAGATGAAATAGATACAACACAGGAGATAGAATGAAAACTTTTAAGATAAAATTTATACCAATAGATACTCTTGATTATACTTATATAGTAGAGGGTAAAGATGAAGACGATGCTTACTATAAAGCTAGAGATAGTTTAAGATTTAGTATAGGCTATGATGCTTCAAAAGATTTTGAATGTGATGATATACAGGAGGTAATATGAAAACTTATAAAGTATGTACGAAATGGATTGGCTATTCTGAAATAGAAGTAGAAGCTAATTCACCCAAAGAAGCAGGAGAAAAAGTTTTAGCAGGTGAATATGATATAACTAGAGAAGCTTCTACAGGTGGAGACCTTGAATATGGGTTTGAAGATGAAGAAGTTTTAGAAGTAGAGGAGGTAGATGATGAAGAGTAATGAATATACACCAGCTAATAAAAAGACTTTAAATTTAAGATTTACTATGTCTTATTTGGACAATGCGATAGGAGATTGTTCACAAGAAGTAAAAGAATGTATTGATAATATGTGGGATGCAATAGCTGAACTAGAGGAGAATATTTATGAGCAACACAACTAATGAACAAACACTAGAGCAAATATTTGATGAAGTTCTTGAACAAGATTCTCAGGGCTTACTTGAAGATGAAATAGAAGAAATTTGTTATCTGTATGATTTACATGCTGATGATGACAGGGATGAAATACTAGGCTTCATAGCTGAAAGTATTTTTTATAATCACAATAAATAAAAGGAGAAAATATGAAAGCAATACTAATAAATCCACACGAAGAAACAATTACTGAAGTAGATTATTCAGGAAACTATAAAGAAATCTATAGCTTTATAGATTGTAGAACTTTTGATTGTGTGAGACTTACACCCCATGAAGATATGTATATTGATGATGAGGGTTTACTTATAGACAATCAAAGATACTTTAGAATGTTAGAGATTGGTGCTAACTATGCAGGTAAAGCATTGTTACTATCTCATAATGATGAGGGAGAAACAACAGGAACTAACTGGACTTTACAAGATGTAAAAAGTATGGTAGAATTTTTACCCGAAGGACACATTGAACAGCCTTACATGGAGTTTGTAGCATTATGACACAGTATAAAGATGAAGTAGAAAAACGCAGAGAAAAATTAAAAGAAGAACAACTTGACAACGAGGTCAGTTTTATTGAAGTAGTTTTTAAAGATGGTAAATGGGAAAGAGAAACTACAG
>JGI11772J19994_1000092_pt1 | contig 19092 bp, 30 predicted proteins | sample Etolagsurwater0m_FD_19994 | JGI IMG/M metagenome (IMG submission 19994) | reverse complement strand
ACTTCAGGAACATCGGCATCAAGTGGTTCTTCAGGAAGCGCGGGCTCAAGTGGCTCATCTGCTACATCGGGTTCTTCAGGCACTTCAGGAGCAAATGGTTCTTCAGGTTCAAGCGGTAGTTCGGGTTCAAGCGGAAGCGCAGGTACTTCAGGTACAAGTGGAAGCGCAGGCTCAAGCGGAAGTACGGGTTCTTCGGGCTCCACGGGAACGAGTGGTTCTTCAGGCTCTTCAGCGACAAGTGGAAGCGCAGGTTCAAGCGGTAGCGCAGGCACGTCAGGTAGCGCGGGTACGTCAGGTACGCGCGGGTCATCAGGCTCAAGCGGAAGCACGGGCTCAAGCGGAAGCACAGGTACTTCAGGTTCTTCAGGTTCAAGCGCAACATCAGGTAGCGCAGGTTCGTCAGGTAGTGCAGGCTCTTCAGGCTCGGCAGGAACATCAGGAACTTCAGGAGCAAATGGCTCAAGTGGTTCTTCGGGTTCAAGTGGCTCAAGCGGAAGTGCAGGAACTTCAGGAACAAGAGGTTCTTCAGGTTCTTCAGGAAGTACAGGTTCTTCAGGTTCTACAGGTACAAGCGGGTCTTCGGGTTCAAGTGCTACTTCAGGTAGTGCAGGTTCAAGTGGAAGCGCAGGCTCAAGTGGAAGTGCAGGTACTTCAGGCACGAGTGGTGCAAACGGGTCAAGCGGCTCAAGCGGAAGCGCAGGCTCAAGCGGTAGCGCAGGTACTTCAGGTACGCGCGGGTCATCAGGCTCAAGCGGAAGCACGGGCTCAAGCGGAAGCACAGGAACAAGCGGTTCTTCAGGGTCAAGCGCAACTTCAGGTAGTGCAGGTTCTTCAGGAAGTGCAGGTTCTTCGGGTTCAGCAGGTACATCAGGAACAAGCGGAGCAAACGGCTCAAGCGGTTCTTCAGGGTCTTCAGGAAGCGCGGGCTCAAGTGGTTCATCTGCTACATCAGGCTCTTCAGGAACTTCAGGAGCGAACGGCTCAAGCGGTTCAAGCGGTTCTTCAGGAAGCGCAGGCTCAAGCGGGTCATCTGCTACATCGGGTTCTTCAGGAACAAGTGGTGCAAATGGCTCAAGCGGTTCAAGCGGAAGTGCAGGGTCAAGTGGTTCTGCGGGTACATCAGGTACGCGCGGGTCATCAGGCTCAAGCGGAAGCACAGGCTCAAGCGGGTCTTCAGGTACTTCAGGCTCGGCAGGTTCTTCAGGAAGCGCAGGCTCAAGCGGTAGTGCAGGTACTTCAGGCACAAGCGGAGCAAATGGCTCAAGCGGTTCTTCAGGTTCTTCAGGTTCAAGTGGAAGCGCAGGAACTTCAGGAACTTCAGGAGCAAATGGCTCAAGTGGTTCTTCAGGCTCAAGCGGCTCAAGCGGTAGCGCAGGTACTTCAGGAACAAGAGGTTCTTCAGGTTCTTCAGGAAGCACAGGCTCTTCGGGTTCTTCAGGAACTTCGGGTGCAAACGGCTCAAGTGGCTCAAGTGGTTCTTCAGGAAGCGCGGGCTCAAGTGGAAGTTCAGCAACTTCAGGTTCTTCAGGAACTTCAGGTGCAAACGGTTCAAGTGGCTCAAGTGGCTCTGCGGGCTCAAGCGGAAGCGCAGGTACGTCAGGTACGCGCGGGTCATCGGGCTCAAGCGGAAGCACAGGCTCAAGCGGTTCTTCAGGAACAAGCGGTGCTAATGGTGCAAATGGCTCAAGCGGCTCAAGTGGCTCTGCGGGCTCAAGCGGAAGCGCAGGTACGTCAGGAACAAGTGGTGCTAACGGTGCTAATGGTTCTTCGGGCTCAAGCGGAAGCACAGGTTCTTCAGGGTCTTCAGGTACGAGCGGTGTAAACGGTGCTACAGGTGCGGCAGGTTCTTCAGGGTCATCAGGCTCAAGCGGAAGCGCAGGTACTTCAGGTACAAGAGGTTCTTCAGGTTCTTCAGGAAGCACAGGCTCTTCGGGTTCTTCAGGAACAAGTGGTGCTAATGGTGCTACAGGTGCGGCAGGTTCTTCAGGGTCATCAGGCTCAAGCGGAAGCGCAGGTACTTCAGGTACGCGCGGGTCATCAGGCTCAAGCGGAAGCGCGGGCTCAAGTGGTTCAAGTGGACAAACAGGTGCGGCAGGTTCTTCAGGAACAAGCGGTGCTAATGGTGCAAATGGCTCAAGCGGCTCAAGTGGTTCAAGCGGCTCAAGTGGTTCAAGCGGACAAACAGGTGCGGCAGGTGCGGCAGGTTCTTCAGGAACAAGCGGTTCAAGTGGACAAACAGGTGCGGCAGGTTCTTCAGGAACAAGCGGTGCTAATGGTGCGGCAGGTGCGGCAGGTACTTCAGGAACAGCAGGTACTTCAGGTTACGAAGGACACCTTGCTATTTGGAAATACAGTACGAGCACATCGATGACTGACCCAACAGCAGGTTTCTTCAGATTCAATGCGGCAATAGGTTCTTCACCATCAGTCTTTGTAATTGATGATGTAGCGCATAGCCCCGCTGTTAATCTTGGACAGATTCTTGATGTGGCTCTTGTGTTTACTTGGGTGAAGTTTGTTAAGAAAACAGACCCAAGCACTTACGCTTACTATCAATTGGATGCGAACGGTATACCAAGGTCAGGCTACGCGGAATACCAAGGTAACGTGATTGCTCAAGCAGGAACTTGGAACAACAACGATGAATTCTTGGTGTTCTTTGAAACAGCGGGCTCAAGTGGTTCAAGTGGAGCGTCAGGTGCGGCAGGTAGCGCAGGTACTTCAGGTACTGCGGGTAGCGCGGGTACGTCTGTATCAATCAGCGGTACAAACAATACAGTAGTGAAGTTCACGGGTGGTGGAAGTTCTTTAGGAGATTCAAACATTACCGACGATGGCACTACGGTTACTGTAAGTACATCGAAAGTCAAGGTTGCTACTTCTCTTGCAGTCGGAAACATTACACCTTCGGGTACGACAGGTCGTATCGACGCGGCAAATGATGTAGTAGCATTCAGTTCTTCAGACGCGCGTTACAAGGAAAATGTAGTTCGTATCGGAAACGCACTTGATAAGGTTCTTTCAATTGGTGGATATGAATTCGATTGGAAACCTGAACACAAAATCCACCACGGGTTTGAAGGTCACGACGTGGGTGTTATTGCTCAAGAAATTGAAGCAATACTACCCGAAATCGTTACTACGCGTGATTCAGGATTTAAAGGCGTGAAATACGAAAAGTTGGTTGCGTTACTAATCGAAGCAATTCGAGAGTTGAATGAAAAAGTTGATAAACTAAAATAATATGACTACACCAAGTTCAGACATCGGCATTAGCGACATTTGGACTGAAGCGGGCAACCCTTCACCAAGTGGCGGTGATAACATTTCTTTTGGAGATTTGTCGCGCATTTCCTATTTCGAGGGTTCAAATGGAAGCAGTACCTACTCCTTCAACGGTTGGGGTAGGTACGGCAATACTACAGGTGACGATAGAATTTTTGGATTGAGTGCGCAAAACACGCCACAGGCTATTAATGATTTTGGTAATAAGGACTATTTTTATGACGGCAGTACCTATCAAGCCAAGTTAAATTTTAACAATACTCTAAACACACCCGTATTCCCTACCCCACCATCAGCCAATGATTTTACCATAACAGTCGAATTATACGACAGCACACAGACTTATCAATATGCTTTTGGTAATACAGGGGCTCCTGCACAATCAAGTGGAGCAATTAATTTTGAATCGGCAAGTACAACACCTTTAATCGCTGTGTTGTATTATGTGATTACGATTGATTCTGACCCACAAGGAGGTGGTGGAACTACAGATGTAACAATAAATGGGACAAATGTATTTAACGGAACTTCACCTTCATTTGGTGGACAATTGGTTGTGGATTTTGGAACTTATGGTACTGTAAATACTGACGGTAGCGGCTGTGATATAAGTATTACGTTTACTTAATTGACTACTAATTTACCATTAAGTTATTTCGTAAAATATAGATTCTTTGAATACCCCTATTAAAATATTATTTTTGAATAAATTAAAATATGTGATATGGACAAAATATATTTAACTGATGCTGAATGGAGAACCGCTAAACAAATAAGCGACAAACACAATTCAAGCCTTCGCGAAGTCGGTAGAATTGAACAAGAAATTGTTAGACTCCAAAAAGTAAAAGATAATATTTTTAAAGGTTTGGAAGAGTTTGACGGTGAGCATAAACAATATTTTGAAGACATCAAAACAAAGTATGGTGTAGGCGATATTGACACAGACACGGGAGAATTCGTTAAACGAAATGATTTATGATAGTGGTTTTTTATGGAAAAAGGAATTCAGGAAAAACTACTATATGTCGTGAGTTCTATGGATGGATAAAGCAAAACCTTCCTGTTCGTTGTCATTACCTTGACAGCGATAAGTTGCGTTTTGTGTATGGTATGAAAGGTTTCAGTCAAGAAACTGAACGAGCCCTGATTGCCAAGTCGATGGAAATTGCCCGATATGAAGAATCGCTAAATGACGTAGTGTTGGTAAGCGTTTCTTTTGCTTATGAAGACCAAAGGGTATTGTTCAATGAAAAGAAAGGAATCCTTTGGGTGTATTTGACGCACGACGAAGAAAAAAGAATTAGCAATAAAAAGGAATATGCGGATTATGAAGAACCAAGTGACCCTGAAGCAATCGACACGACAAATCAATCCGTTGAATCTGTCTTACAGGAAGTCATCGGAAAATACCGCAATTTCTGCTTATCAAACGGTTATAAGTAAAATGACACAAACTATAAAAGAACAACAGAACGCGCTCTTCGAGAAATGGGCATACCGAATATTACTCGGCATTTGTACCTTTTTCTGCTCGCAGTTTTATTTTGATAACAAAAAACAAACCCAAGACATCGAAGATTTAAAATTAAGCAGTACCCGTATCGAAACAGAATTGCGTCTTATGAAAGATGCTTTTATTGAATTCAAATCCGACACCAAAACACAACTTTCAAAAAACTAATGGACGTAATAATCGCAATTTGGGATTTCATTTGTCACGCTTTATTCTATGGATGGGCAGGGGACAATGTCATTCTTGCGATTGACCCCGTTACGGTTGTTTTGGTTGGTATGGCTTTGTATGAAACAGGCGATAAAGCCGTTGACGCAAAACGCAAAGCAGATTTAGAGCGGAAGATTGGGAAATTAAACGAAGAAGAAAGAGCATTACTTCTTGAAAAAGCGCAAAAGGCTCAAAACAAACAAGCACAAGTTGCCTTGATACTTCAAGAAGTAGAATTGCGCGACCAATTGGACAAAAGAAAGGAAAATGTAGGAATTGCTATTGGAATCGGTGGGGTTTTGGTAGCGGTTATACTTATTTATATTTTAACTAAAAACAAGAAAAAATGAGCGACATAAAATCGTATTTCGCCAAAAATCAAGCAACAGCGCACGAAAACTTTTTGCATATCGATGGGGCGGCTGATGTGGCTAAAGGCGCAGGTAGTGCCGCAAGCAACGCAGACTTGATTGGTCAAGCCATTAAGTTGGCGGGGGATATTACCGTAGGTGTTTATTCAACAAATCAACAGGTACAACTTCAGAAAGACCTTGCAAAGTTGTCAGGCGCACAGCAACAAAGACTTGCTGAAGAGTTAGGCAAAGCAAACACAAAAGCAGAAAAACTACGCATTCTACAGAACGCGCAAAATCAAGCAAAAAACAGGGAAATAACTTTGATAGTCGTTGGCTCCCTTGTGGGCATAGCGGGTATTGTTTTAACGGTAGTATTATTACGGAAACGTAAATGATGAATGTAAGTCGGGAATGGAAAAATGCAATCGCCATCATTGGAATAACGGTGGTGATTTATCTATTGGTGAAACCCAAGAAAAATGGATTGGGCAAGCCCGAAAAGGCTTCAAAGGACGAAGTAAAGCGTAAAGGCGATGCTCGGACAATTCTCGATGCTTACATAAATGCAACAGAGGCGGGTGAAAAACCGTCTGAATTAAGTAAATTGAATTCAATCTTTGCTGACGAATATGGTATGAAAGTATTCAGAACCAAAAGCGGTAGTTTCGTAGCACGAACTTTGGATGGCAAAGATGTCTTAATAGCACGATAAATGGCGGCAACATTTCCACCCATAGTACAAACCCTTGCGGCTCCTGCTGTTGAAGTAACAAGCACGGGGGACTTGGATTATGCGACGCTAAATGCGTCTATTGGAAGTTTTTCCTACAAAATGAAGAATATTTATCAATATGCTACAAACATCGACCAACTTCTTCAACCCTTATATTTAAAAAAGTATAACAAGTTCGGTGATAAGCACGTCAAATATTTGGCTACTACTGTTGACCCTTATCAGTTTACATCGGCATTAAGTACACCCACAACAAATTTTGATTACAATTTTGATGGTGACAATACTTTTGAGCCCACGCTTTTGCCAAACGTATCGCTTGATTTTAGGATTGACATCCAAGAAATGAGCCCAACTGATTTGTTAACCAAAGGCGAAAGTAACTTTGGAGATTTAGAATTTTTTGAGGATTACGAAATAGACTTTTAATGCCCGCAAGAACAATCATATTAAACATTAAGAACAACACAGTCTATACCAATCGTATTTCGATATTGGGTGGGCTTTCTGATACTAATAGGAACAATGTAAACGCAGTAACAGAATATCTTTTTGATGTCGCTTTACCCCAAGGTGCTAACCCACCTGCAAATTGGGCGGCTTCTACAGGATTTACACTACAGTATCGAAATGTTGGTTCCGCAGTTTGGTTAATTGCTTCAGGTCAAACCTATGGAAGTTATGAGCGTTTTATTGTTGAACTAAACAATTTAGCCCTTGGAATATTTAACGTAGCCTACCCGAATACAGCCTTGGAGGCAATCGTCACTTACAATGATGTTACGGAATTTGGTGATTTAGTCATCCTATAAAAAAACCGCCCCTAATGGAGCGGCTTTGAGGTCTGAAGGAACAGTCACTTCGTTGGTAAACTTAAATCCATCATTTGCGCCATACTTTTAATTGGCACAACAATAGAATACAAATTTAATCAATTACTCTTCAATAGCAAGCGAATCGTAAAGCCCCTTGGACTTCACTTGTGGCTTTTTGTCATCTAACACTACCACTTGCTCATTGTCATCGAGTGAAATTACTGCCCCGCCTTCCATTTGGTCGTCGATAGCCAAAGCACGAAGTCCCAAATTATCTTTCGGAAGCAACTTTGCCAATTGCTTTAATACAATCTTTTTCAGCATCCAAAACTGCGAATCTTTTTTATCATTCCAATACAAGTCGTTTGCGTTGGTAAGGTTCGACACAATCTTTTCCAATTCAGCCTTTGACAGCACTTTAAACGGCTTTTCGTCATCGCGAGTCTTAACTACACAGTAAATGTGAGTAAGCGTAAAGGAAGTCCTTATTTCGTCTTTAGGAACGTGTTTAAGAATCGGGTCAAGTCCAAGTTCGTACTCAAAGTCATCTGCTTCGTGTACGCTTTCACACATAATAGTTTTCAGTCCATTGTTTCGCAATAACAGCGTAACGAGTCCTTTATAACCCAAAATAGGGCGAATGTGCCCCCTATACGGAATAAAGAAAAATTCCCCAAGTTGTTGAGAAGGCGAAAGTCCTAATTCAGCACAATGGATTATTGCGCCAAACAGGCTTGCAGGGTTTAGCCGAAAGGCTTCCAACATCTGCGGGCTTTTTTTAATTTCGGTCAAGACAATCTGCTTGAACTGTGCAGGGTGCATATTGTGATGCACCAATAGGTTGGTAAGCACCTTTTTTTCAAAGTGCTGAAGTTGTGTTTCAAACTTCGTGATTAAAGCGTTATCCATATATATAGTCGTGAATGATTAGTGCGTCTTTATATTTTTCTTGAATTTTAGGGAGTTCGTCGTTAAAAAAATCAGACAACTTATCTTCATTGTCAAATTCTCCGTGGGTAAATCTACCGACCATTTTCGTCAAGGAATACACTACACGCTGAAGGTCAAGGGTCATTCCTATTACGGCTTGGTCATAGCCTTTAATAAATTGCTGTTTTAAAGCAGGATTGAGTTCTTTGCTGTATTGAAACACTTGGTGTTTATTCATAGGTGTCGATGTTCTTTAGGACGCTCCGCATTCGTTTCATTCGACGTAGGTCATCAGGACTATACCCAAATATATTCATATGTTGGTTGAACCTGTTTATTTCTGCATTCATCTTGATTACCGCTTCGGAGCGTGAGTTTTCTTCTAAAATCATTTTGACAATCGTGTCTTCTTCGTAATGACCGCCAAAGAGGTCAATTTCTTTTTCTTCTGCCATTAAGGTTTGGGGATAATGTCTACAAGTGAGTTAATTCCAATATGTTGAAAGTGATTTTCTTTGGTAAAGATTTGAGTTCTGCCCGCGTAACGGTCTGCAAAGTCCATTTCCCATCCGTGGTCTTTAATAAAATATTTGTTTTCAAAAACACGACGACGATAAATGGACGGGTTATTGCCATAGTTATTGACCCTTACTTCCTGCCACATATATAAGCCATTTCTAATTTCATATAAGTGTTTGTACACATTTGGAAAGGGGTTGCTCCAATACTCGTCATTGATATTTGTTTTTGCTTGAGTTTCATCCCATTGAATATCGAATCGCTGTGAAAACATAATTTGGTCAACCTTTGGATTCTGATATAAATAAGCAATGTGTTTTGCAATATCGAGTGGCTTTAAACTGCGCCAATCGTCTTCTAACAAAAATACAAAATCAGAATCGCCCATTAAATTTTTTATCATATTGAATTTTTCCACAAATTCAAAGTGACCGTGATTGTCAAAGGTTATTAAGTGTACCCTGTCTTGAAAATACAATCGGGCGAATCTTAAAGACTCCATCCTGTCTGCATCCGTAGACCTGTCATCTAAAATATACACCTGACCAAAATGTTCTAAATTATTGTGGTATGCGAGCGAAGCAATGGTGTCCTTCAAATATTCAAGGCGACGACCTGCGCTAACTATAATGTTTGGTTTCACGAACCAATCGTAGTTGACGTAATAAGCATACTCGGCATTGCCACGCAAGTGACGCAAAGTTGGGTATCTGCGTTCCATTATCTGCGGTGTCAAGTCGGGTTGGTGATGAGTTTCGTAAATATTTCCTTCCCACTCCCCTTGCTCGTACAGGTACGGAATTGCCACCATACACTTTTTGCCTTCGATTTCCATTTTGGTAATCAAGGCTTGAGCATCGTTAACGGGGATATGTTCCAAAACGTCGCCCATTATAATATAGTCGTATGGGGTAAGGTCAACGTTCATTATGTCATCAATAATGATGTTTCTATACTTTGAACGAAGATTGAATCGCTCAATGTACGGCTCATAGATTTCAACAGCATCCATCTTGTATGGCAACAGGTCAGCGTATGCTCCTGCTCCTGCACCAACATCTAAAATGTTTGGGTTTGATATTGCACGGAGTTCACGAACAATGTGGTCGCAAACGTCTTCTTTGTAAAAAGGGTATGAATATGGCATTAGTAATAAATTTGTTTTACTTCGGGTAAAAGGGCTCTGTACTCACAGGTTTCGTTTAAGAAACATTTGTTGCATCGTTTCAAGTTGGGCAAAGGGCTCCAAGAATCGTTTTTCATTTCGCGCTCAAAAAGCACTTTGGTATTATTGACCGCAATTAAGTGTTGTTCGGTTTTGCTTGAGTCAACAATGATTTCAAAAATGCGCACATCACTTGGGTCTGTGGACGAAAACACGAAAAAGTAAAAAGGCACGTCTTCGCCTATTTCTTCTTCAGCAAGGTGCTTGTAGTGAACCGCCTGCGCCAAAAGTTTGTCCTTTTGTTCAAGGAAGTCTTCGTGCCATCCAAGGTCATCCCATTTGTTGTCTACCAATCCTGAATACTTCAAGTCAATAATACAGGTACGGTCATTCCACTTAACCCATAGGTCTGTGGTTCCTGACATCGTTTCATTTTCCAAGCGTTTACCGACTTCTATGATTTCGATATTCAGGGCTTTTGCCATCGCCTTAAAGTATTGCGCAGAATCATATGCGCGCTGATAGGCTGTTGCAAGTTTTTCGTTAGGCTTACCCTTATACACCAATTCGGGTTCAGGGGGTGTTCCATCGCCATAAGCAGGTAAAGCACCTGTGGCTTCGTATTCAAAGTATTGTCCCAAACGCATCGCATCGGATGGGGGGGATTGCTTGCCGTCTACATATTTTGCCTTGACTACCAATCCACATTCTTCGCCCTGTTTGTATTGAGCAAAGGATTTCATTAATGATTGACTGATTTTCATAATTTACTGCTCTTTAGACATATCATAATAATAATTATCACCATCTTCACTTACCCATCGGTCACTTTGGTTTTCACAAGTTAAAAGTTCTTGGTCAACTTTTATTTTTTTGGGATTCATAGGAAATGCTTTTGTTATCCAATTGCTGTCTTTCCAATAAATTCTATTATTAGGCATACACATCAAATAGCCGTCATCGCTTTGCAAAATGTGACCTGCTTTATAATCAGACGGCTCGTCACTATAAGGATTGCTGTACCAATCGACAGTAAATATGTAGGAAGCCCAAACTTTACTTCCATCTTTTAAAACTACTTCACAACGATGTTCTGCAAGAAAATCATATTCAATTACTGATACATTCTCTGAAAAACAATCCCAAAGTTGTTTAAAATGAAACGGAATATCATTTTCGGGAGGAAACGTATAAATTTCAGATATTGGAACACGGGAACGTAGCATTCCATAGTCGGTCATAATGTGAAAGGTTAGTATCTTTCCTGCTACACTTTGAATTGCAAAAACATATACAGCATCAAATTCTTTATCTGATTCATCTTGCGTAAAGTAAGACCGTTTTACAAAGGCTTTAAAATGTGGTATGTTGTGGTTTAATTTCATATTGTTCAATTTTGTTGTGGGTCTACCAATACCCGAAAGTATTGCTTTTTAAAATCTTCGCTCACCAAGTCTTTTATAGAGTCAAGGTTTGGTGGGTTCATTGCGTAAAACACACCATAGTGCTTTTTAAAGACCGCATTTGCTTCAGGGAATACATAGATTCCACCATCATTTAATAACTTGAGCATTTTCAAAAAAAATTGCTCATTCGCTTCTATTTGTTCTTTTGTAAGTTTCATACTTTGTCCATCCTTTATCTGTCCAAACTAATTTACCGTGGCGATTACTGTCCTTGGTAGATACCCCTTCAACAAGCGTTTCAGAAGTTTCCTTCCGCAAGGCAAGCATTGCATAGCCCCGCTCCTTATAGTCGGCTTGGTTTACCACATCTTCTAATACACGACGCGCAGAGTGTTTACTATGCGCTTCGATTGATATTGGTTCTTCCAATCCAAAGAAGTAATACTTATACCGCTTCAAGACTTATATCCTAAATCTTTTTTAACTGTGCGTGAGTGTTGTTGACGTTTTTCCCAAGTCTTACCGCGCAGGCTTGGATTATCTTCCTGTACCTTTTGCCATTGACGGTCAATAGAGGCTTGGTTTTCCAATACACCCGCACGGTACATTTTCATAAATTCCAAGGCATTTACATCTTCGACTTTTTTGCCCAACTTGGGAAAGTCAACATAATACCAATACGAAACTACGGTCTTCAATTTATCGTCGCGTAGGGCTTCGTCTTGTTCAAGAAGGATGCGCACGTTGTGTGCGACATCCCCTCTTTTACCGTTTACCTTAAATCTGCTCATTTCTTTACGAACCATTTTACGTTAGCACGAATTTGGTCAATATCGCAGTTGTGGTCAGTAGACTCACCGTCTGCGTTTGCACCAAGAATTAAACCATTGTTGGCAAGAACGCTTGGATTGCAGTTGGGCATATTCAACTGAAAACCCCCAACAATGTACTGCTCACCGCGAATAAACCCTTCTTCGTCCACATAGAGGTCATCCCCAAGTGATTTTGGATTTTTGTTGGGCATACAGCCCGCGCGTTCCATAAGTGAACAACCGTTACCGATTGCGTCATAAATTGCCTGAAGTCCATCTGCGATTTCGACTTCGTAAACCTGCTGAAGCGCAACATCAATCTTGATGGCTTTCTTCATTTTAGTAGCGTTACCCATTGCTATTGTTATTGATTAGGTTAGACATATGCGCATCAAAGCACGCATCAAATTGTTCGTTAGGAATTTCGATAGGCTCGTGAAACATCAATTCGTGATTCACATACTCGAAGCGAGTATAGTCATTGGATTCTTTTTCAAGACAAACCTTGATTGCTTCAACCAAATCTTCTTTATCATAATACTGCACATCGTCTGCATAAATGATAAACATTTGTGCGCCCTTTGGCTTCCAAGCATTACCACCTTCGTGGTAGCCGTAGTTTTCTAAAACTTGTGCAAGAACTTCGACCCGCACCCTGTTAAAATTTTTGTTATCCATAGTTTTAAGTGTTAAATGACAATACAAATATACACCAAAATATTATTTTACAAAATAATTTTTCAAAAAGAATTATCCCTTCATTGCGAAGGCTACCAAACCTTCACCTTGAGCATCACAATAGGGCTTCAGTTCGTTGTAAACTTCAATAGCCTGTTCGCGACTCTTACCCAAATTTTTACCTTTGAAGAAAAAGTAAACCTTTCGGGTATTGGTATTAAAGCATCCAAACTTGTAGGTTCTTTTTGAGCAAGGGGATGGATTAAGACGGTACGGGGTTAAGGTAGCAAATTCCTTTCCTGATTCATTAAAGGTGTGAAAAGCAAACAGGTGTTTTTCCAATTCTATTTCCTGAAACCCTTCAGAACCTTCATAGACGGAGCGGTTGTTGCGCGCGACGTTCACACCGTTATTTATATAATAGTCCGTCATCGTGTCGGTGTCAAGCAGGTTGCTTGGGCGCACATAGTATAGTTCTAATTTCATATTTATTCGTTTTCGTCGTAAATGAGTTGTTTGTAGGGGAATTCGCGCTCTTCCAAGTAGTCATAAACCTTTTTTCTATTTTCAGGGGTGTCGCGATAATATATGCAGTCAGTACGGTAGGCTTCATAGTCATTACCCAACAACCCTGCTATTTCTGTCATCATTTCATAGCACTTGTAACGAACAGCCCTGTAAAGGTTTCTAATGCGTTCGTCTTCAGGCTCAATCAAAATCGGACTCTTCTGCTTTAAACCGTTTTTGTATTCGTGGTATGCTACTGTTCTACCTAATACAGCAAGGGCGGCAAGCCTGATTACTTTCCAATCGCTACCCTGCGCTGTGTTGTAAGTCTTTTCGCTGATTATTCCCATTTTGTAGGCGATAATCCAATAAGCACTCTGAATGTCTGTACCCGTAATAGTTCCATACGAATCATCATAATCAAAATTCGTGTGGTTTACAGGATACTTGGTGGTTTGCAATTCCCAATCGGGATTCTCACGCAAAAACTTTTGCGCTTCGCTCCGCACGTTTTTAAATATGTAAAGTTTGTTGGCGGGAAAGGAATCTTTGTCGCGGCTTCGATAAATGGTTTCTACACCGTCATATACGATGGTCGTCATATATTTTGTTTCCCGATAAATAAAGTCCTTACCACCTTTCATCAAACGGTTTCGGATTACCGTTGGATTTGCTGTAGGGACAAATCTGCTTTCTACGATTGAAAATCGTTCACTTTTGTTAGCCATTGTGGGTCAAAAATAATACTTAAAACAATATTTTCAAAAATAATTAATTGATTTCACCACCACGCTTGAATTTTTCAATTGCTTTATTGGTTTGTTCAATAATTGCCTTTCGTTCTGCAATGAATTCTTTCTTTGTCAGAATCCCTGCATCAAATAAGTCTTTAGAATCTTTTAATAACCGCTCTTGTCTATCGAGGGCTTCCTGAACATTCTTTGCCCTTTCAGGTGCTTCTGCTTTAGCGGGTTCTTTTTTGGTCGGACGTTTGCGCATTTTGGCTTCTTTCTTTTTAGCCTTTTCACGCTTTTGCTTGGCAAGTTCCTTACGACGCTTTACGATTTCACGACGTTTCTTTCTACGCTCTTCAATCGTTTCTTCGATTTTTCCTATGGGTGCAGGTTCTTCAAAAGTTGCTGAAGGTGGAACCTGTGTGCCCCCTACATATAATGTAAACTGAAGAAAATAACTGTCAGGGTTGCCATCGTCTTTTAGTCTTGGACGTACACGGGCTTCCCCTTCCCAATATGGCTCTGAATCGTCTTCTACGAATTCGCGCACCTGTTCAATGATTTCAGCCAAGCCACTACCTTCGTAGGTGTATTCAGAAAGTTCAATAATACCTGTACTACCGTATTCACCTGCATTCACTTCCAAACGCAAATTCTTACCACCTGTTTCTGCGGTTAGGTCAACTTCGATAAAATTATCAATGTCAAACCAAAAGATTCCCGATATAAGCGTTTCGGGTATAGCAAGTGGGTTAAAGAATTCTCCTGTCTGAAGAATACCTGTACCCGTTACTGCGCGCTCTACAGCATCATTAATATCGGCTATGCGTACTTCGTTAGGGGAAAGACCTTTGAATTCACCGTAAACTTTGTCACGGACAAATGCAGTCAGTTCTTTTCCTTTAATGGGTTGACCCCTACGCTCTAATTCTTTCTGTGTATTTTTCCGAACCTTTTGATAAAGTTTGGATGCGCGACGAAGTTTGTTTCGTGTTGCTTGTGTTACTTTTCTTTTTTTGTTAGCCATTGTGCAGAACAACAAATTTAAAATTCTTCCTGAAATTAATTAAAATAATTTTCAACAACATAGCGCAAACCCATTAATACCAAGGAATTACAGAAGAAGCATATCGACGTGCATATTTAATCAAAAAACGGGTTTATCTTTGTTGAGTTATCCATTGTGTAATAGGGGGTGATTCATTCTTAAAGGTGGTGTAATCGCAAAAAACACCGCCCCCTTTTGCCTACTACTTGCACAATTAAAAATTTTGTATTATACGTTGTATATTTGTATAATGCAGAAGTCACATCAAAAATTGTTTATAATTACAGTTTCAGCCGTGTTAACGGGTGTGGTTTTTGCTTTCGCAAAAAGACGTGTAAACCCTAAAGGCTATAGTGCTTTATTCATCGGGGACTCCCATACTGCTTTATACGGAAACGGTTGGCAGGACACGCTTGCAAAAACATACGGATTTAAAGTCATCAATCTTTCTCAAGTTGGAAAAACAACAGGATGGATGTACAACACGCTGAAAAATTACCTTGATAAAAACCCCGCTCCTGATATGTTATTTATTTATGGGGGTGCTAATGATATTTACGGAAAAGCAAACGCAACTACTGTATTCAACAATATTCAGCGGATGGTCAATCTTGGCATTGAGAAAGGACTAAAAGCAAAAAACATATTTGTAATTGCAGGATATAGAACGGCTCGCGTGACAGCGGGCAGTAAGTATGCTCAAGGTGGTTTTCCTGAAAGAATGGATGCGTTTAAAGAAGCACTAAAAACCCAAGTTACTCAAGCAACCATTGTTCCGATTTGGGAAGAAGGAACGAATAAAGATTCAGGCGACGGTCTGCATCTAAACGGTCAGGCACAAACACGATTTGCTAAATTTATTGGCTCCAAAATATTCTAATGAGAAACCAAGAGAAAATATGGACAGCGTTAGGATTGGGGGTAGCCACAGGTATCGGCATCTATTTCGCGACACGTCGCAAAAGAATAAATCCGAAGGGCAAGTCAGTATTGTTGGTTGGTGATTCTCAAAGCGCATATTCAGGTGGATGGCAAGACCAAATGAGAGCCAAGTACGGTTTTAATTTGACCAACATTTCTCAAGGTGGTAAGTACACAAGTTATTTATTGGCGAACAAGGTTAAGCCTTACTTCGAGGCAAACAGACCTGTACCCGACATTTTTATAATTTGGGGTGGTAGTGGTAATGATGGTGACTCTATGGTTCCCCCTACAACGACTTGGAACAACATTCAGCAAATGATTGACATCGCCAAGGCAAAGGGCGTTAAAGATATTTATGTACTGTCAGGGTTTAATCGGGACAAAACGATAGTTCCTGAAAACCCATACTACAGTAAACTACCTGCGGCTTATAAAAACCCCAAGAACAGGGCGAATTATAGAACAATGGCTTACGGTATCAAAGACAACGTGAAAGGGGCGGTAGTCCTACCTGTATATGAAGACGTGGGAGCAAACAGTACACAGGATGGAATACACCTAAAAATCAAACCCGATATGACCAATTTGGCTGATTGGGTAGGAAGCAGAATATTTAAAAGTATATGAAGAAAATTAAGTTGGACGCAGGAGCAAAGAAAGCCATCCTTTTAGGGTTCGGCTTTTTTGGCGTTATATTGGGTCTAAACCTTGCAGGGGTTCCTGTATTCGGTATCCGACGTAGAATTACGTCAGGGGGGTCTTCAAGGTGGAAATACAGCAAGTATCCTTTGTTGTGGGATACGGTTTTACGAGGTGAATCTTTCACCTACAACGACTACAACCGATATGCACCTAATTTAAAAAGTGCGGTGAAAGTTCAAGACACATTGCCCTTTTCAAACAAACCCCTTACTCAAATGACTTTGGCTGAAGTAAAAGATTACCAAAGCAGGTCAAGAAGTAGTTCTACGGGACAATTATGGGCTACAGGACGATTCCAAATAATTCCATCTACCCTTGTTGGGGTTCAAAAGCGTTTAGGACTTTCAGATAGAGCAGTCTATGATGAAAAAACGCAAAGCGCAATGGCTGATTCGCTGATTGATGAAAGGTCGGCATTGAGAAACTACCTGAACGGTAAAGTTTCAGATACATCAGCAAACCTTAAAGCCGCGGCTCTTGATATTGCTCGCATATGGTCATCGGTAGGAATCCCATACAACATTGGTAGTAAAAAATACAATCAATCATATTATGCTAAAGACAAAGCAAGTGTACCAACTGAACTTGTTCAGGAAGCATTAAAGAAACAACGTAAAGCACTCGGACATTAAAAACAATAACAATAATGGCACTAAAAACATCTTCACCCAACGACATTCCATACTCATCGGATGGGTCAAATGATTTAAAGATATTCGTCAATACCAACAACATATTGACATTAATCGACACGGACGGTAACACAGCGTCTGTTTCTTCTTATGTAGGAACAGGTGGCGGTGGCGGTGGCGGCACAAACGGCACTTCAGGAACATCAGGAGAAACGGGAGCATCAGGTTCTTCAGGAACTTCGGGAGCGACAGGGGCTTCAGGCTCAAGCGGTACTTCAGGTGCGGCAGGTGCTACGGGTTCGTCGGGGACTTCAGGAGCAGACGGTAGTTCAGGAACATCAGGAGCCAACGGTTCTTCAGGCACAAGCGGTCAGAATGGGTCGAGCGGTACAAGTGGTGATTCAGGTTCAAGCGGAACTGCGGGTAGTTCAGGAAGTTCGGGTAATGGTACTGCGGGTACATCGGGCACGTCAGGCACAGATGGCTCATCAGGGACATCAGGAGCAAATGGGTCAAGTGGAACGTCAGGAGAGAACGGAAGTTCAGGCACAAGCGGTGAAAACGGCTCAAGCGGCACTTCGGGTTCTTCAGGGTCTACGGGTACATCGGGTAGCACGGGTTCAAGTGGAACAAGTGGTTCTTCGGGTACTGCGGGTGCAGATGGAAGTTCAGGAACGTCAGGAGAAAACGGAAGTTCGGGTACAAGCGGTGAAAACGGCTCAAGCGGCACTTCGGGTTCTTCAGGGTCTACAGGAACATCAGGTAGCACGGGTTCAAGTGGAACGAGTGGTTCGTCAGGGACTGCGGGTGCAGATGGTAGTTCAGGAACGTCAGGAGAGAATGGCTCTTCAGGCACAAGTGGTGAAAACGGCTCAAGTGGTACTTCGGGTAGTGCGGGTACAGCAGGAACGTCAGGAAGTAGCGGTACAAGCGGCTCAAGTGGTACTTCAGGTAGCGCAGGAACGTCGGGTACTGCATCAGTAAGTTCAGGAACTCTTCAAATTGACGGGGGTGTAAATATGGACACGACTCTTCGTGAAGTAGAAGACCAAGACAACAATGCGTCACCTTTGTTCCTTGCAACTAACGGCATTCAAATTAAATCAACCGTAGATGTAAGAACAGACAGCGCGTTCATTGATTTATATGATAGTGGTGATACTAATTACTTCACCTTATCCAAGGAAAACGAATCTTTGGTTATTTTGAACGTAAGACAGCCTGCTAACGTGGATGAGCCTGAATTTAAGTTCAGAGCCTATGACGATGCTAATACGGGCTTTGAAGATATATTGACGTTAAGTAAGGGTGGAACTGCTTCACAGCGTACACCTAAAGCCACAACGGCAGGTGCAACTCAAAGCATTAATTTAGGTCAAGGTAATATCCAATTGATTACGCTCACACAGAATACGACCATCAGTCTAACTAATGCAAGACCTTCTATTTTCCAATTAAAAATTACGCAAGGTGGTACAGGGGGTTATACGGTTACTTGGGGTACTACAATCAATTGGAAGAGTAATACACCACCTACAATTACTTCAGCAGTAGGATTCAGCGACATCATATTCATTCTATACGATGGTTCTGAATTCTTTGGATGGTACGAACAAGCGATGCCATAAAAAGACACTCTGTGGTTGAGTGATTGTTTTTCATATGATGGGGGGTTGCTTAATCGCGCCCCCTTTTTTTATGCAACCTATTTGCACTTTCTGTAAAAATTGGACTTTTTTGTTTTCACACCTTCGTTTTTATATTTGTTACTGCTTGCGGGGGGTACTTGCAAGTTTTACTTTATTCAAAATTGTGGGGGACGATGCGGTAGTCATCCCCCCTTTTTTTTTCAGACCGCGCGGGGGAAAATTGTAGGGCTTTGCCCTTTGTTGGGCTTCACCCAACCCTTCTTGTTTGTTATTAGACCCCCATACTTGCGTTCTGTGCCACTTTCTTTTTATTGGCGCGCCATTTATCCATATTTTTTTTTCAATAGTTTCTGTGTGCTTTTTATGTGTTTTTCTGTCCACGAAAATTCCTGTTGACTTTGTCATTTGTTTTCCTTACTTTTGCAGGTTTTCGGTTTTCAGGGGTTCCCCCTTGCTCGCACGCGTCGCCTG
>JGI11772J19994_1000091_pt1 | contig 19157 bp, 15 predicted proteins | sample Etolagsurwater0m_FD_19994 | JGI IMG/M metagenome (IMG submission 19994) | reverse complement strand
CCACGACCTCTACTACCTCTCTCTGCCGTAGTTCCACTTGGAGGAACAAAGTGAGTGCCTTTTGTTTCTACAATACCAGATACTTTTGTTCCACTATTTCCATCTCTGTTGGTTATATTATCTACAAATAAATTTGCGGTTCTATCATCACCTACACGACGATACCCAGATCCACCAGAAGCACCTGATCCACCGGAGCCTCCACCTCCGCCACCTCCACCGCCGTATCCCATTAGTTACTCCGACTATAGTATCTCACAGTATTTATCCCAGTCCACCGTGACCGTTGGAACATCCTGCACTAGCACTTGATGCTCTTGTATTTCCTCTTCCTCTATCACCAAAGTCAATTGAATTACCTAAAGACATTAATTGATTATAGTCAATAGTATTATAGTTTGTACTACCATCACGTCCACCGGCATGAACTCCTCTTGTTGAACTACTAACAGATGCTATGGCATTTCTTGCTACTGTTAAATCGCCAAAATCAACTGCATTACCTAATGTTGAAATTGTAATATATTGAATGGCATTTGTTCCAGTATTAGGTACAGGTCCCGTTCCACCAACCATAAGTGCTCTAGTAGAATTTGAACATGCACCACTGGCCTGATTTGTTCCATCAATGTCACCAAAATCTGCTGCATTTCCTTGAGTTGATATAGTCACAAAATCAATTTTGTTTAATCTAGTAGGAGTCATTCCTCCAAAAATAACAGATCTAGTAGAACTAGAAGTTGCTGAGGTATATAATTTATTATTTGTTATTTCACCAAAATCTACTGCATCTCCTGTGCTTGCAATGGTAATAAAATCAATTAAATTATTAAAAGCTGGACTATGACCACCAAAAAATAAACCTCTCGTGGAATTTGAGGACCCACTATATTTACCTCTTTTGAGAGTTAAATCACCAAAATTTACTGGATTTCCAGTGGAAGATATAGTTACAAACTCTATTGTATTGATAAAGGTTGGAGCATTATATCCACCTGCAAAAACACCACGAGTCCTCGATGATGCTGATGCAAGAAATCCAACAGCAGTACTTAAATCTCCAAAATCAATCGGATTACCTGTAGTACTAATGTTTACATAATCTATTATTTCAGTTTCTGAACTGGGTGATCCACCACCTCCAAAAACACCACGAGTTCCACCAGTCTGAATGTCTGGTGAATCAGTTGTGATCTGAACCCATTCTCCTGCTGCAAGAGTTCCAAATCCTACAGGACCACCACGATAATACTCTAACTTCATAGAGTCTGTGTTGAATCTAATTGCTCCTGGTGTGCTCATAATCCAAATCTCCCTTTAAGAACATTATAATTATGTAAGACCTCTTGAGAACTTAATGCTCTTCTATACATTGCACAGTGATTAAATTCTCCATTAGTAAATCCACTATTTCCACAAGGATATCTTCTCATAATTCCTATGGCACTTCCTGTAGCTGGATCTGTTGGAGCGGTCCATGTGTAGGTAACATTCTTATGAAAACCTGATAATTTTCCATTGATGTAAAGTTCAGCATAGGGACCATGATAGACTGCTACAATATTGACCCAGTAACCTCTACCATCAACATATGGTGCGGGTACACCTGATGCCATTTGTCCATTTAATACCTGTTCTTCACCTGTCCTTGTATCTACAATATATTGATTACTCATTCTGAATGAAATTCTTCCAGTATTGAAAGAATCATTATACGATCCATCGCCAGGACTTATCCAAATTTGAAATCCTGGGTTATTGCACCTTTGAATACTAAAAATTGTAGCAGTTCCATCCTCATCTTTGTCAACCTTTACCCAAACTGATATTGTAAGGGGATTTCCTGGTGCGAACCCTAAGATGGGATCACATCTATCAAATAAAATTCCATCATCTCCTCCAGTAAATACTAATCTATCTGGTCCAGTGGAGTCTGCAGCAGAAAATGTTGGAGTTCCATCAAATGCATCATCCCTGATTCCAGATATTGGATCAAAAATTGAAGTGGATATTGCTGGATCATAGGTTTCACTTATATCAACGTAAAATACAAGTCCATCACTTATAAAATCTTTAGCAAATCTTCCTGCTGTTATACCAGAAGGCATCACAATACCAGAAGTTCCAGTGAAGGTGGTGATACCTGCTACATTTGGACCTCCGGTTGCATCTTGACTTTTGATCTGGTCGATTTTAAATTCTGACATTATAACCCTCCGTGACCATTAGAGAAACCACCAGTTAGTCCCCATCTTCCATCAGTTAAGTTGCCAAAATCAATAAAATCACCAAGACTCATAATTTGAGCATAATCAATTGTATCAAGTCCAGTGCTGGGATTTGTTGGAGCTTGAAATCCACCGGCAGCACAAATACGAGTCTTTGATGCTGCACCAGCACCATAATATCTCCCTACAGACAAATCACCAAAATCTTGAGCACTACCAAGAGTTGCGATTGTAAAATAATCTACTTGAGTTCTAGCAGGAGTTCCACCCATTGCAAGTCCTCGAACAGAATTAGATCCTCCCATTCTCACACCATTAGTTGTGGTTAAATCTCCAAATTTGGCAGTATTTCCTAAAGTAGACATCATAATCATGTCTTGATTATCTGTGCTTGGAGATCCTCCAGAAAATATAGCTCTTGTTTTTGAATTGGCAGGTCCTTGACCATATCTCACTCCACCCAAGTCTCCAAAATCAACTGCATTTCCTGTTGATTGAATGGTGATATAATCAATGGTATTAACAGAAGCAGGTCTTTCTCCACCAGCAAATATTCCACGAGTCCCATTTGAAACTCCTGATGCATAGTGTCTGTCTTGAGTTAAATCTCCAAAGTCTGTTGCATTTCCTGTCGATGCAACGGTTACAAATTGTATTCTATCAACATATGCGGGAGCAGTATCTCCACCACCAAATACTCCTCTTGTTCTTGATGAAAGTCCAGATGTATATTCTAATGCCTCCAATAAATTACCAAAATCTATTGCATTACCTGTAGAATCAAGGTTAATATATTCAATTATATCAACTATAGACGGGAATGCATTCCCTCCCGCAAATAATGCACGAGTTCCACCAGTCTGAACATCTGGTGATGTTGCTTGTATTTCTTCCCACTGACCAGCAGCAAGTGTGCCGATTCCTGCCATTGAAGCAGATCCTTCATAGTTTGCACTACCACGAAAGAGTTCCAACTTCATGGAGTCGGTATTAAATCTAAGTGCTCCTGGTTTAATCGACATCAGATATTACTCTCCATAGTTGTATTTAGATTCCTCCGTGACCGTTAGAGAAACCAAATTTTCCACTATTAAATGACTCGTTTAAATCACCAAAATCAATTGCATTTCCTGTGGTCATTATTTCCATGGAATCAACTGTGTCGTAATTATTTGGGCTAAAGTATCCTCCCATAAAAACTGCACGAGTAGAGGATGATGCAGCAGACAGTGCGCTTCTTGCTACTGTTAAATCACCAAACTCTTGTCCATTTCCCGTCGTCGCAATCGTTATAAATTCTGAACTTGCTTGAGTAAATGGAGATGGGCGAGATCCACCAGCAAATATTCCACGAACAGAATTAGAACATCCTCCAGCAGTTAAAACATTAGACATGCAATCACCAAAATCTTGTGAGTTTCCTGTTGTAGAGATGGTGAGGTAATCAATTACATTTATTGTTTGTCCTCCGGCAACAATACCACGAACTGATGATGCACATGCTGTTGGTCTTCTTCTTGCTACTGTTAAATTACCAAAATCTTGTGAATCTCCTGTTGATGCAATTTTTATGTAACTAATTGTATCTACTGTTGTTCCACCAGCAACTATTCCTCTTGTTTGATTTGCTAATCCTATAGGAAATTCGCCATGACTTGCTATGGTTCCAAATGATGTCCCATTACCAGTTGATGCAATGGTCACAAATTCCATATTTGTGGGAACTGGAGATCCTCCGGCAACAATTCCTCTTGTTGAATTAGAAAGTCCCGTCATTGCATAACGAGCAGAGTTTAAATTACCAAAATCCTGTGCATTTCCAAGAGTTGAAATTGATAGATAATCAATATGATCTTGTTGTGTTGATCCATTATATCCACCACCAGTTAATGCACGAGTTCCTGTTCCACCAGCAGAGTTTGTTACTAACTGATTACCAAGTTCATTGTTATTAGTAATCACATCAACCCAAAGTTGACCTGTATAATACTCAAGGTGACCACTATCAGTATTAAACCTTATCATCCCTTCTCCGGGACTTGAAGGTCTCTGTGCTGTTGAACCTGATGGTGGAACAAAATAGTGTGGTGATGAGAATGTAGAGATACCTGATACTACTGGTGCTCCATCTTCATTCTCGTTAAAAAGATTACCTACATTAAGTCTTGACATGATTATAAACCTCCGTGACCGTTAGACATACCACCACCATTATTTGCATTAGCAGTTGTCGTATCACCAAAATCAATTGCGTTTCCAGTGGTTGATATTGTTACATATTGAATTACATTTATATCACCACTTGATCCTTGACCACCTGCTATTATTCCCCGAGTTGGAGATGCCATTCCAGGACCAAAAGATGTTACTTCGGTTAAATCACCAAAATCTTGAGCATTTCCTGTGGTTGCAATTGTTATAAAATCAATTTCTGTCAACTTTGTTGGAGTATTTCCTCCCATGAATAATCCACGAGTTGCACTTGCAGCAGCAGCAGGCATTAGTTTTGCTTGAGTTAGATTGCCAAAATCCAGTGCGTTTCCTGTAGTTGAAATAGTAACATAATCAATTATGTCTCTAATTGGACTTGGATCACCTCCTCCCCATACACCTCTTACTGCAGATGATAGTCCCGCTGTATATACTCCAGTAAAGAGACTATCACCAAAATCAACTGCATTTCCTTCTGATGCAATGGTTATGTATTGTTTTACATTGGTCATGGATCCTGGACCACCATTTCCCCATATTCCACGAGTTTGATTTGCACATGCACCACTAATTCTTGTTAAAGTGCCAATCAAATCTCCAAAGTCTTGTGCGTTTCCTGTGGATGCAATTGTTATAAACTCTAGTATGTTACTAGTAGCTGGATTCGTATATCCGAGACATTGAACACCACGAGTTCTTGATGCTAATCCACTACCTTCATATGATGTATCAGATAAATCTCCAAAATCTTGTGCATTACCAAGTGTATCTATTGTAATATAATCCAATGCAGCAGATGAATTGGATGCTATGGCATACACACCACGAACTCCTGTTCCACCAGCAGAGTTTGTTACATTCTGGTTACCAAGATTAGGAGACTCACCAAGTATCGTTGCCCAGTGGTCATTTCTCCATACCTCAAGTCTTCCAATATCAGTATTAAATCTCAACATTCCTGGTGGAGGACTACTGGGTCTTTCTGCTGTTGATCCTGATGGTGGAACAAAATAATATGGTGATGTAAATGTTGTAAGTCCTACAATATCTGGACCGCTACTACCAAATTCATCACTAAAACCTGAAGCCTTAAATTCTGACATAATTATAAACCTCCGTGACCATTGGAACAACCAGAGAAATGATTTCTTGCTTGATTTGCCAAATCACCAAAATCTAAAGAATTTCCTGTTGTTGGTATGGTAAGAAAATCTATTTCATTACTCTTTGGATATGGCGAAGCATGAGGATCTCCTCCAGCAAATACACCACGAGTTGATGAACATGCTGATGCGGCATGTCTAGTATTTGTTCTTGACATATCACCAAAATCCTGTGCATTTCCGGTAGATGCAATGGTGATAAAATCAATAGTATTCACTGGTGTTGTAGGTGCTGCACCAGTAATACCTCCACCAAATACTCCTCTAGTTGCACTTGAGAACGAACAACCAAATTGTGATCTTCCTGTTGATAAATCTCCAAAGTCCTGTGCATTTCCTGTTGATGGAATAGTAATGTAACCAATAGTGTTATAAAAATTTGTAGGACCATCAGATCCTCCAGCAATTATGCCTCTTACAGAAGATGCACCTGTTCCCATCACTGCACAAGCGAGAATTAAGTCACCAAAATCTACTGCATTTCCTCCAATTGGTATTGAATGATAATCAATTACACTGCTAGTAGATGGTGTAATTCCACCAGAAACTATTCCTCTAGTGGAATTTGATAATCCCATACAATATCCTCTAGCAACTGATAGATCATAGGTGCTATCTACTGAAGATCCTGTTGATGCTATTGTATTTTTATATATATTTGATCCTGTTACATAACCTGAGAAAAATCCAAAAACTCTACCAGCATATCCTGAAGGACCCAGTGCAGTAACACCTAAATCACCAAAGTCTTGAGCATTTCCTAAAGTATCAATGGTGACATAATCCATGTGGTCTTTGTTTCCTGCATTGTATCCACCACCAAATATTGCACGAGTTCCTGTTCCACTGGTGGAGACTCCATCTGTAGCGGCACCATTTAATGGACCACCAAGTTCATTGCTACTTGCTTCAAATTCTAACCATGTCAATCCATTCCAATATTCTAAATGTGCAGAGTCGGTATTAAAACGAATGGAACCAGGCGGGCAATCGGATGGTCTCTCCGCCGTGGTTCCAGATGGTGGTATAAAATATTGCTGACCAGAAAATGTGGTGATACCAGACAATACAGGGCCACCAGTATTCGATTCGTTACCTATACTATCGACCCTGATCTCAGACATCTACTATCGGTTCCAGAAATCCATATTCTTATATTTATTTATGACCTCTTCACTAAGCACCTCAGAATAGTGCTTTGACTTCTTCTCAATTGATGATCTAACCTCGTGCATTGTTGGTAGACCATATACTTCTTTATCTTTTTCTCTATCTTTTGCTTTGATATTCTCAAAGTCATACTCAAATGGTTTGAGTTTTAAGAACCAATGAATACCTTGCAGTGCTTTCTCTGGGTCACTTACCAGATCATCATACTGTACAAAATGAATATGTTGAGTTTGATTCTGTCGAAATGCAGTGGCAAGTGCATTCATACTTTCCCATACAATACCACCAGGATTCATCATGTAATGGCATCGTGCATCATCAGTAATGAACAATCCTCGCTTGAGCATTGCCTTATCAATGAAGTTCAATCCACCATCTTTTTTAAAGAGTGTGATAAATGATGCTAATATATCTAGTGGATTACGAACAGTACAAATTATCTTTGGATCATCGGTCACATATTTCTTCAGCATATCAATGTGTGCAGGCCATGCTCTACACTTATCAATGATGACTGGTTCATCTCTATCGGAATAATAGTTGATGATACCATCACGCACCATCTTACGGAATACATCGGGTTTAGGAAATGCCTGTGCCTGTTCTCCCTGAAGTATGTCGTTCGTATAATACATAACCTCAAACACAGGGGACAATGTGCCCGCATGTATTTGAGGATTTTGGTTTAATATTGCAGTCAAAAGTGTGGACCCCGAACGAGGGAGTCCACAATCAAAATGAAATTTCATGTTTTATCAGGCGTTTACTGCTTCGTACTTATCCCAGAGTCTAGTTGCTTCTGCCGCATAATCATATGATGTTTCATACCTTTCATACTCATTAGTCGTGACCGTATCAGTTCTGGTGGTCACACCATCAGTGGTAGTTTCAGACTTAGAAGTAGAAGTATTTGTGTATGCATCAGTATGAGAATACTCCGATGTCGTTGTCGTGGTTGTGGTGGTGACATCACCAACAGTCGTCACTCCTACAGATGTTGTAACACCAGTGATTGTCAGAGTAGATGCAGGATCCACAACAATTGGAGTATCAACAGTCGTATATCCTTCAGAATCAGAAGTTTCGGTTACAACTCTGGTAACTTGAGATCCGGTTATTGTCATGACAGTTCCGACACCGGTATAAGTAACCTTATCAGTTGTGGTCGTAGTCAGACCAACACCAGATTCCCAGGCAGTGGTGAGACCAACAGTCACAGAAGTTTGAACACCAACTAAAGTGTCTGTAATGGTTTTATATCCAGCGGCAGTTCCAACTTCGGTGATGTAAGTCTGAAGTTCTGCCTTGGTGGTAATGATTCCGACATAACCATCAGGAGTTCCATCATCATCAGGATCACCTGCACCAATACCCAGATAAATGGTATCCTGTGGAGAACCAAAACGAGGAAGTTTTCCTGCCTTATTTGCGGAAGTACTGTGTTCACCCTTGAAAGAATCAGCATGTTTTGACAACCAATCAGGTTGTCTACCCTGTTTTGTGAGTGTATATTTAATGACTGGTTGAGACATTTTTATTAATTTGTTCTAGAGTATTTACCATTGAAGAGATGAGATCCAAAATGTCCAGTCTCTACCCAAGGAGCACACCAGACTTTACCACCAATCTGTCTATATGAATGACAGAAAAAATAATCCTCAGATAACAAATGGTTTGTATCTTTATTTATCTCTACACGGAAGTAGTCTTTGATTTCTACACCGTCAGGTAAAGATCTTCCACCATTAGTATATATGGGAGTTACAGGTTCGAGTGCTTCAAGACAATCACGGCGAATCATCATGAAGGCATTGCCACCGTGTTCAATTTCAAATGGTTCATTTTCATTTTCCATCTTAATTCCCGGAAGAAGATTAATATTGAAAACACCACCGGTACGTCCAATGTCATCTTCACCGGCAAGTGCCGCCATACGAATTTGTTCCCAGTTGTATCCCTTCAGTGCAACAGGACCAATGATCAATTCTTTATCTGCCTTGATCATTCTCACAATATCTTCGACACGGAACTTAATGTCCGCATCGATGAACAAAAGGTGAGTTGCATCAGGCAGATTCATGAAGTGGTGAGCAATTGTGTTGCGACCACGTTGAATCAGGGACTCATTACCAAGAAAGATGGTGGTGAGTTTGACCCCTGACTTATTACATGATTCGGAGAGTTTGAGAAGTGAATCTGTATATTCACTTGTACACATACCCCCGTACATAGGGGTGCCAATAACAAGATGTAAACTCATATCACTCTTCTGCTGCTTTCAATTTAGCAAACTCTTCGTCTACAGAGGAAGGAAGCATGGTGGGGAAGTCAGGTTTTGCAAGAGACTTCTCATCCAGAATCGTGAATCCACGACTCTCTGCAAATCGTTCCGAACAATCCTGGAACTTATCCGCACACTTTTCCAACCACTCAACGGTCATTTCATGTGAAGGTGCCTGACCATTTTGGATCAGTTCATTCTCCATCTTCAGATAGTTGAAGACCTCTGCCTGTGCGTGTGAAACATTCACACCAATATCAAACAGATAGATGGAGTTGCCCTCATCAATCACACCACCACGAGGACGTGCCGAGTTCAGTGCCTGCTTCAGTGCAGTCATCACATGGTAACGCTTCTCTTCACGCTCATAATCTTCTTCGGTAATGTGATCCTTACCGATGTGATCCAGAACAGAACGATACTGAGTCATCAAGAAAGACATCTTACGGATGGCACCCTTCATTGAGTTCTCAATGTTCATGTTGTTGTTCATGAGTTCGATCATTTCGATCTCAAGTTCTTCACGATCCAGATCATCCTCGGCAGCATCAATTTCTCTCTGCTTTTTCTTGATCTTAATCTCATTCTTACGACGATTGATTTGTGCTTCTGCCAGAGCACTCTTCGTTCTCTCAATCGCGGCAAGAGTATGTTTAATACTACGGACAGGTGTCAGATCAGTGATATCCAAAGTCACAGTCATCATCTGTGAGTGAGACTTATAGAAGTTGTCACAGGCAGCTTGAGTTGCAGGCAGAGTTTCCTCAATGTGAGTCAACATTCCTTTGTATTCTTGCGGCAGAGGACCAGTTGCAAGTTGTGCAAGGTCACTCTTGAGCGTTGTAACAGAAATTTCTGATCCTGGAGTCAAATCTACCGAAGTAATAGCAGAACTTTTCTCAGTCATATCAGTTCAATTTATATTTTAATAACTATCGTATTTAGTATAATACAATATGCGGGTTTTTACAACCCTCCGTGACCGTTAGAAACAGCAGCACCGCCAGCAGTTGTTTTATGCGATAAATCTCCAAAATCTACTGCATTTCCTTCTGTTGATAGTTCAATATAATCAATGTTAGCTGATGCATTACCACTAGGATCTCTATATCCTCCTGCCCATATCCCACGAGTGGCACTTCCCGCAGTGCTACAAGTGGACATATTAACAGTCAAATCTCCAAAATTAGTATTACCTCCTAGTGATGAAATAATCCCATATTCAATATCACTTTGTTTAGTTGGAGTTCCTCCACCTCCCCATACTGTTCTTGTTCTATTTGCACATGCAGTCAGAGACCATCTAGGATTGCTTAATTCTCCGAAGACAACATTATTTCCGAGAGTATGAATGGTAACGTAACTAATTTCTGCTGTTCTTTGCAGTCCTGGTTGAACTAAACCACCAGCCATAAGTGCTCTGGTAGAATTTCCTGCTACACCACCAGCATCACCATGTTTTGTTAAATCACCAAAATCCTGAGTATTTCCTGCAGATGCAATGGTAATGTAATCCATTGTGGAAGTTGCACCAGTAGGGGCAACATACCCGGCTTTTATTATACCTCTTGTGGAGTTAGAAAATCCCATACCATCAGTAGTGCCAGAAAGATTGGCAGTATCACCCCATGCTGTGCAAGTTCCCGTTGATGAAAATGTTACAAAATCTTGCTGATTACTTGCACTGGGTGTTGCACCACCACTAAAAACACCTCTGGTGGCAGATGCCATTCCAGCTAATCTTCTTCTTGACTGGATAAGATTTGCACCAAAATCTACACTATTTCCCGTTGATGCAACATTAATATATTGAATTTCTCCATGAATATCAGATGCTGGTGCTTGATAGTTGTTACCACCAGCAACAATCATACGAGCACCAGGTTGCGTATCAACACTTCTACCAAGATTTGGTGTGCTTAACTGAAACTCTGCCCACTGTGATCCATCCCAGAGTTCTGGTTTATTACTATCAGTATTAAATCGTATTGCTCCTCTTGGGATTTCTGACATGTTCTTATACCTCTATCGATATTTATCCAAGACCACCGTGACCGTTGGAAAGTCCACCGCCATTGTTCACTGATTGACTTAAATTACCAAAGTTTAATGCATCTCCAAGAGTTGGTATTGTAAAATACTCAATCGTATTGGTGGTTGATGGTGTTTTTATTCCAGCAAAGCATCCTCTGGTCAAAGATGAGTATGATGCACAACCACCACTTGCATTATTGCTAATCAAATCTCCAAAATCTACTGCATTGCCAGTGGTTGCAATAGTAACATAGTTTATTCTTTTACCGGCAGTGCTCTCATTAGAAAATAATCCACGAGTTATACTAGACACTCCTCTTCCAGATCCAGCAGAAAGTAAATCTCCAAAATCAAGAGTATTACCCATTGATTGGATGGTCACAAAATCAATTGTATTGATATGTGATCCATTTGCAGCAGAGTCTCCACCAGCAGAAACTGCACGAGTTGGAGAACAAACAACTGCAGTTCCATTTTGTTTTGTACAATCACCAAAATCTGTCGCAGAACCAGTGGTTGAAATAGTTATTGCACAGATAACATTTGAAGTTGATGCTGCTGTTGCTCCACCAAATGTTAAACCTCTGGTCGCATTTCCTCCAGTTGCTCCTGCAAGTGTTCTTGTAGAACCAGTGATATCACCAAAATCTTGTCCGTTTCCACGAGTTGAGATAGTAAAATAATCAATTGCGGATTGTCTTGTTGGAGTTCCTCCACCACAGAACAATCCTCTGGTGGGAGATCCGATTCCACCTGCTCCAAATTTACTAGTAATCAAATCTCCAAAATCCAGTGCGTTTCCAGTGGTTGCAATTTCAACAGAATCAACGGTATTCGTAATTGCATTGTTTGGAGCAACTTGTCCACTTGCTCTTAGTCCTCTAGGTGCAGGATTTGCACTATTTGAACCTGCATATCTTTCTGTTGTTGTTCCCTTTGGTAGTGTCAACCAGTTCTGTGAGACAAATCCTACTCCACCTTGGAATGTTGGACCAGCAGTAGGATCTACTTCTCTTGTAAGTCCTGGTGTGACTGTTGTTGATCCTATTGGACTATCAGTTGCTGTGGGTGTTGGAGAACTTGTGCGATCACCATATGCCATTAAAACGTGTCTTCCTGTTTTTTCTGCAAAGATATTCTCTCCATCATAACACGCAAGAAGAACAGTTCGGTCATCATCTGGGCCTTCATGAACTTCTAGTTCTTTGGTTGGTGGTATAAAGTTTGAGGTATAAACTGCATGTCCTTTGCAGACACGAACATTAGAAAGATATCCATTAACTCCTTGTCCAGCAGCTGCCTGATTCCATTTACCAATATTAAAGAAATCAGTTACAGCAGCAGCAGTTCCACTCATTGTGGTTGTATTTTCTAAAACACCATTAACGAACATCTTAAGAGATGTTCCATCTTTTACTGCGGCAAGGTGATACCAAGTGCCGACTACTGGTGTTGTTGAGGAACTAACTGCCTGCCATGAAGATCCATTATAGATTGTGAATACAAATTTATTACTTGCTCCACCTACACCAGTGTGATTATAACCAATCCAATATGAACTTTCTACTCCAAGAAATAGATTATTTCCTGGTAAGGAATTATAGTTTATCCAACACTCAAATGTATTACTATCAGCAATACGAAAATCAGTGCTATGAGCAATATCTAAACGATCATCAGTGCCATCAAAAAATACTGACCCTGTGTTCTCGGTGATGGTTGAAGTTATATTTGTCTTACGAAGTAATCCTGGGTTTGCATCTGCTGCTGTTACATTACCATTAGCAGTGATAATATGTCTTCCCGATGAATCTGCTGTTGCATCAGTAGAAGATTGGCAAGCTAAGAGAACAGTTCTGTTATCTGCCGCAGGGAATACAACTCCCTTTGGTGCTTTGGTATGAACTTCTAGTTCTCTGGTTGGTGGTGTGAAGTTTCCAGTGTAAACTGCATGTCCTTTGCAGATACGGAGATTGGAGATGTAACCATCAAGATGATAATCCGAAGTAATATTTGCTCCTATCAGTAAATCATAGATATTACTAAAATCATAAGTCCAACCAGTTGCTGATGTGGTTAAAACTCCATCTTTAAATACTCTCAGTGTGCCAGATTGCCTGGTAAAAGCATAGTGAGACCAAGATTGTCCTGGAGCAGGTGCTGCTGCAGCAGTAAAATCACCACCACTATCAGCGTGAAGTAAATTAATATTATCATAGGTATTATTATATGCAATTCTCCAAGAATTATTATTGAATGAACCGATATTTCTTTTACCGACATATCCATCATGTAGTGCTGATGTTTTTGCATATGCCCAGAACTCAATAGTAAAATCACCGGTTCCAAAATCTAGATCACTATGATCAGCAACACTTAAATAATCACCAGTGCCATCAAAATGCACTGACCCAGTAAATTCATCCTTGACTATTGGTGCTGCAATTTTATCTACTCTTAGTTTTGCCATGACTTATAACCCTCCGTGACCGTTAGAGAGACCTTTGGATCTTCCTCTTGCGGAAGATAAATTTCCAAAATCTACTGCATTTCCTTGTGTTGTAAATTGAACGTAATCAATTACATCATATCCTGAATAACCTGATGGACCACTTCCTCCAGCAAATACACCACGAGTTGCTGATGAAGTTGCAGTTAAAAATACTCTACCAGATGATAAATTTCCAAAATCAATAGCATTTCCTGCTGATGTCATTGTGATAAGATCTATTGTAATATTACTTCTTGGTTGTCCTCCACCAAATAACCCACGAGTTGCATTTGAACATCCACCCATTCTAAGATTTTGTACTGCCGTACATTCTCCAAAGTCTTGTGTATCTCCAGTTGTTGCGATATTAACAAATTCTATTATTGCATCATTGTGTCCAGTACCTGGTGCATATCCCCCAGCAAATATACCACGAGTGGGGGATGCAATTCCTGATTGTTGAGTAGCATTTCCTCCTGATAAATTTCCAAAATCTACTGCATTACCAGTTGATGCTATTGTTATATAATCGATAGTATCAATTGGTGTAAATGGTGCTGGTGTATTTCCACCATTAAATACACCTCTAGTTTGATTTGAACATCCGCCACTATTATTACTTGATTTAGTTGTTTTTTCACCAAAAGTAACAGCATTACCAGTTGATGCGATTGTTACATATTCCATCACATTTGTACCACCTGACGAAATCCTGCCAGATGCAAATACCGCACGAGTATTTGATGATGCACCATATGGATTCTGCTTTGCTGCACTTAAATTACCAAAATCTATTGCATTACCAGTTGATGAAATGTTTATGTAATCTATTACATCTCTTGCATTGGGAGAATCATATCCACCACCAAACAATCCACGAGCACCAGGAGTTGAATCAGTTCCTTGTCCAAGATTAGGAGTATCAGTAGACATTATCCACCATTCTCCCTGAGCATAAAACTCTAACTTCTGGGAGTCAGTATTAAATCTAATTGCACCCTGTGGGATTTCGCCTGATGGGGGGAGACTCATATTCTTATACCTCTATCATATTTATGAGAGACCACCGTGGGAATCTGAAGACCCACTTCCTTCTTGTCCTCTTTCTTTACAGTCTCCAAAATCTTGTGCATCACCAGTTGACATTATATTTACGTAACTAATAATGTTCATTCTTCCTCCATTTGATGCATTATATCCACCAAAGAACATTGTTCTAATCGAATTTGATGTTGTTGAACCACTTCTAGTTGCAAGTGTTAAATCACCAAAATCTATTGCATTACCTGTGCTATTAATTGTAACATAGTCAATAATATTTTTAATACCACCATTATATCCACCAGCAAATATACCACGAGTTGAATTTGAACCAGAACACCCCCTAAAAAGATAAGTTTCTGCTCTTGTTAAGTCACCAAAGTCTTGTGTATTTCCTATTGTTGCAATAGTAATATATTCTATAGTGTTTACTGCACTAGATCCATTGAAATTATTTGCTATTAATCCTCTGGTGGAATTACATACAGCATTTCCATGTGCTGCTTTAGTAATTGTATCTCCAAAGTTAATCGCATCTCCTAATGATGCAATTGTAATATAGTCCATTGTATTTGTATATGAAATTGTAGATCCACCATAAGGTGATACTAATTCATTTGTGCCTCCAATATATATTCCTCTAGTTTGACTTGCGACTCCAGAAGTTCTACTTCTTCTTGTAGTCAAATCACCGAAGTTAACTGAATCACCAGTAGTTGCTATGGTTATAAACTCTATAATATTTGTTTGAACTGCAGGAACTGGATCACCCAATGATATTACTGACCTAGTTGTGCTGGACACAGCACCTTGAGATTGACTACCCTCCGATAAATCACCAAAATCAATTCCATTTCCACTAGAACTGATTTGAACATATTCAATATTTTTTGACCCAGTGCTTCCAGGAGTACCAGATCCTGCAGAAAATACTCCACGACCTCTGCCTCTTTGTTCTGTCGTACCTGATGGTGGAACAAAATATCCTTGTGTATCAAATGTTGTGACACCCTGAAACTCTGTGCCTGATGTGAAGTCTCTGGTGAGCCCTGGAGAGACTGTTGATGCTGCTGCATTTCCTGTTATGGTGAGAGTTGGAGGGGCTGCACCAATGAGTCCATGTTCTGATGCGGCCGCAGAATCTGTATTATTAAAACAAAGTAAATTTGTTCCATCTGCAACTTCAAATGTATGTATTGGCACTGTATAGTCTGTGGTATAAAGTGCTTTTCCACTTACAATACGAGCATTTGAAATATATCCTTTATATAAATTAACAGCTGCGTTGCTTTCATCTGCACCAAATCTAACTTGAATAGAATGATTACTATAACTAACTGCTGTTGATGCAATTAGTTTTCCGTTTAGTGCAAAATATGCTGTTGAACCATCATAAGATAATGCAGTATGATGCCATTGATTTGTTGGAGGTGCATCGACACTACCAAATGCAGCTGCACCTGAAACTCTTGCTTTTATATTTCCACTACTTCCAAGTTCAATATATACATAATTTGCTCCGTTCAAATTATTACTAAAGTTCATCGGTCTTTGTGAAGCATTATTTACCGATGTGTTATACCAAAACTCCATTGTCCAGGAGTCTGCTATATGGAGGGCAGATGAAGTAATATAATCTCCGGTTCCATCAAAATGAACGGATCCTCCGATTGAGTTTCCATCAGTCTTTCTGAATGAAACATCATCAAAATATACGACTCCATTATTATTGGCAATCAACATTATAGTAACAGTAGTGCCCGTTGCTATGAAATTAAAATAATGAAGAGAAGGAGTGGTGGTAATTTCTGATGAATAAACTGTTGGTGCAGTTCCGGCAGTATCATAAGTTCCTTGATAATATCCAACGTATTGAGTATCACTATCAGTTGCCGAAGATCTAACTTCAAATCTATATGATGCTCCGGGTTCTGTATTGATTACATAGGCAGCATTACTCCATCCACCTGCTCCTGCACTATCATCAACTTTAATTCTTCCACCGGCACCACTATCATAACTTACAACGGCATTATATCCAGTCCAACCGGCAATTGAAGAATCACTAAAGTCTCCGTTGGAAACTAAGTTTGGAGTCTGTCCTTTCTCCCTCTCTAGTCCAGAGATTTTATCGGTGCGTAATATTCCCATTTCTTATAGACCTCCGTGTGCATTAGAGAAACTAGCACCACTAAGATGTTGATCTTGTCTTAAATCTCCAAATTCCACCGCATTTCCCTCTGTTGCAATTTCTACCATGTCTATGATTGTAGTGCTGCCAGGTGTTTGTCCTCCACCAGCAATTGCTCTCGTTGGACTGTTAGCACAATTTCTATAAGCTTTAGCAATTGTCATATCGCCAAACTTGATTGCATTACCTGTTGATGCTATATTAATTAAATCAATATTTGTGTTATTGCTAGGAGATCCTCCAAAGAAAAGTCCTCTAATGGGATTTGATGCTGCATTGGAAGCAAAAAGTCCACCTTGAGTTAATTCACCAAAATCCTGTACGACCCCTGTTGTTGCAATAGTCACAAATTCTATATCTGTCCACACTGTTGGACTATATCCACCACCAAATACACCTCTTGTTGGACTAGAAAGACCAGCAGGAACTCCTCTTGCCACTCTAAAATTGCCAAAATCTACTGCATCACCTGTTGATGCAATAGTTACATATTCTATATCTGAAATTTTAGTATTACTTGGATTTTTTCCACCACCAAATATACCTCTTGTTGCATTGGCGCACCCTCCCATATATGTTCTTGCCTGTCCCAAATTACCAAAACTTTCTGTAGCGCCAGTGGATGAGATGGTAATATATCTTATAAATTGATGATAAGATCCACTGGTTTCTCCTCCACCTATAAGTCCACGAGTTGCAGATGAAAAACCACCTGGATATTTTATATTCTGTGTTAGATCTCCAAACTCTAGAGCATTTCCTGTTGATGAAATATTAACATAGTCAATATTATCACCATGAGTTGCGGGAGATCCACCTGCAATTATTCCACGAGCACCAGGTTCTCTATCACCTGCCGTTGCAAGATTTGATGTTGCAGTATGAACCTGAAACCATGCCGAGCCATTCCAATACTCCAACTTCTGTGAGTCGGAGTTAAATCTCATTGCGCCTGCTGGAATCTCTGACATGTTATACTACCTCTATCATATTTATCCTAGACCACCGTGTCCGTTAGAACATCCTCCATTATAATTAGATCCACTAACAGTAAGATCTCCAAAATCAAGTGCATTACCAGTTGTTGGTATTTGTACATACTCCAAACTATTGTTATAAGCTCCACCACCAGTCACACCACGAATTAGTGATGACACAGCAGAAGTCTCTGAACTGGTAGTGAATGTTATATCACCAAAATCAATTGCATTTCCTGTCGTCGCAATAGTCACATAATCAATTATATTAGTAGGCATGTTTTGCTGTCCTCCAATTATCAGTCCCCTAATAACACTACTAACACCTTTTGTAAAACTTCTAAATTTTGTCAAATCACCAAAATCAGACCCATTTCCTGTTGTTGCAATGGTAATATATTCAATTGAATTAATTCTCTCTGCATTACTTTGCCCTCCGGCAAAAATACCTCTTGTTGGTGAATTGATTCCGGCAGATTTGTCTTTTGATGTATTCAAATTACCAAAATCATTTGCATTACCTTTTGATGCAGTAGTAATATAATCAATATTGTCTGTTGATGTAAATGATGCAACATTTCCACCAGAAATTATTCCTCTAGTCGAAGATGAACAAGCTTGTGAATAATAATTTACATATGATAAATCACCAAAATCTAGAGCATTTCCTGTCGTCGTAATAGTCACATAATCTATAGTATTTGTTCTTGATCCATCCGAACCTGCGCCCCCAGCCCATAATCCTCTAGTTCTTGATGACAATGAAGATGTAACGACATGTATCACTGATAAATCTCCAAAATCAATAGCATTTCCTGTGGATGCTATTGTTATATAACCAATTATATTAGTTCTGGTAAAGGATATGTTGAAGGTTCCCCCAAATAATCCACGAGTTCCTACATTATAATTTCCAGTTGCTTCTCTTGATGCAGTATCACCAGTTGGGAGATAGAAATAAGCATCTGTGTTTATTTTGGTGACACCCTCAAAGGTTATTTGTCTATCATCACCGACTTGTGGTGTGAAGTTTGATGCACCATTATTTTTATAAATTCGTTTGATACTAATATCATCAACCGTATATGCAGTGTTCCAAGATGTTCCAGTGAATCTTACATATGTGGTGTCAGACATATAGACACTATATGTACCATCATCAGAACTTCCAAATTCAGTAGAAGTTCCGTCTGTTGCGACTACGTATCCAGCAGAACTCTGAGCTGCAAAAGCACCACCAGTCCAACGAAAAGAAACAAGATAATCACCTTTCGGTACGGTGTAAGTTGCTCTTATGTAACCACTAGTAACAGTTGTTCCTGCCAGTGATCTACCCTGATTACTAACAGTCCAATCAGTGGCTCCACTAC
>JGI11772J19994_1000090_pt1 | contig 19169 bp, 21 predicted proteins | sample Etolagsurwater0m_FD_19994 | JGI IMG/M metagenome (IMG submission 19994) | reverse complement strand
TTTTATAACTTACTTTTCTTTTGTTTTTAGGGGGAGGTTAGGGGGGACCTTGTCTAAAATTGGGGGAGGTTAAGGATATCATAACGACATTCGAAATCGGAGTAAAAACGTTTATTAAAAAACCAAAAACACCGCATCTACTTCTTACCACCCTTCGCTCCCATCTCCTTCTCCTTTTGCTTCTTCTCCTTCGCCTCCTTCGCCTTCTTATTCTTCTCCTTCTTCTCTGCCTTTTTCGCCATAGCCTCTTTGTCCCTGATATTTTCCCAGAGATCATACAATTCCTGGTTGGGAAAAACAACCACTGAGGTAGGGATGCCTATTTCTTTACGCAACACAGCTACCTTTGCACGAAAAGTAGAATACTCAACAGTAGTGCCAGTCAATCTCTGTTCTATCTCATACTGTAGATTCGTTTTGTAATCCTGAAGAGTTGGTCCTTGTCCTCCACCACCACCAAGATGAAGAAGACCGAGAGAGGTCGTGATGAGATGCGCACCTTTATTAAAAAACAAATAATTAGTTCCCATCCTTCTCCTTCTCCTCCTCCTTCTCCTCCTCCTTCTTCTTCTTACCCCCACCCACCTTCGCACCCATATCATCAGAAGGTATGAGCTTCTCACCATACTCTTTTTTCAAGACCCAATTAGGATCTTGGATATCACACTTCGCTAACTTATTCTCAACCTCTTCAATAATCGCATCAATTGGATCAGCAACTGCAAAATCCATTGGCTCTAATTTCTCTTTTTTAGCGTTAGTCTTGGTCCTATTCTTATCCTCCTCCTCCCTCCTCTTCCTCTCTTCCTCAGTCGGCGAATCAGGCGAATCTACTTGAACCAACTTCTTCCTACCCCTCCCTTCTTTCTTGAGTTTAGCGAGTTTATCCTTACCCTTCGCCATTAAATAATTCTTACTGTAGGTGTGGATGTCCTTCTCCATACCCCTATTATTCTTCACCATCTTCTCGCGCACATCATCATCTCCTTCTACCCACCTAAGGTGTTCTTTCTCCTCAAACGCAATCGCTTTGAAATACGCCTGACCATCCACTTTAACCCACTGACCCTTATTACCCTTCCCCGCGACAGGAGAAAAAATACCAGACACCACACCATCCACAAATCTACGCGGAAGAACCCAAGGATCGCGCTCACCATCGATTGGAGGAGGAGGAGGAGGAGGCGAAGGATCAGGATCGACACCAGCTTCATCTTTCTGTTTATTCACAGAGGAAAAGAGTAAATGAGCGATCGCAATCCAACCTACATCTGAACAGATTTTACGAGGAGCGCTTCCAGAACATCCTCAGACACTGTTCCATCTACCTTGCGCAGACAATACAGAACCTCACCACTTTCTTTCTGTGTCAATTGGGTGATCGTGGCGATGAAATACCCATCCAGGTTCTCATCGCCACACTCACCAATGTAGGATTTAAGCAACACGCGATCCCCAACACAGAACAACGCAGGCGCTTTCGCATTCGCATTCGCGGACACAGCCCCTTCTACTCTGCGCGATGGGCGCCCGCGCTTCTTCTTCAGTGCAAGTTCAACCACCTCCTCCTTCTTCTCCTCCTTGTCCTTGTCCTTGGAAGCACCACCTTCCTTCGCGTCAGCCATTTGCGCGCTCGTGCGGTTGATCGAATGTGTCCTGTCCCCGAAAATAGCGAAAATTCAATGGCGATATTTATACTTTGATTTCTCCAAGTGGTTTGTGTGAAAGTGGTCCAGTGGATTGGACTTCTACACTGGATACCAGGGTTCAGGGTTCGAATCCCGAAAACTCACTTTCCTTTTTTGGGTAATTTCGAGAGACGAACAAAGGGGAAGGTTCAGGGTTCGAACCTCACAAGATTTTCAGAAAAAAGAAGGGGACATCAAAAAAAAAAAATTAAATTTTATTATTCCCGCCAGAAAAAAAATAGAAAGTGGAGGAACTGGGTTCGAACCTCACTAAATACGTTTAAACTGACAATTCATCACACGACTATAGGTATTACCACTTATAGCATCATAAGAAGATTGCGTATATTCAGGTATTTCATCATATAACACCATACTCATATGCATCGCTTTTATCTTATCTTTTTGAAAATCACTGATATTTGTAATATATTTTTTATTTATTGGAACTAAAGCATTTTTTGTAGTTATTACTGTTCCTCTCTTAGCTATTATTTCCGCATCCAAAACATCTATGGATTTTTCAATAGCATCATTTACTAATGTAATTTTTCCAGTAGGTAGTGGTATTGTTGATATATCAATACCAGTTCCCGTTAGTGTTGTTGATGATCTTTTAATTTCTCCAATATCATCAAAAAATCTATTTTTACCTTCTTTAAATGATAATGATAATATTTCACCTACATTTCCTGTTGGATTATTAGGCGTTCCGGTATGAGTAATTCCTAATCCGGTTGGCGGTGATCCTGTTAAATTAGTAATTGTTAAAACTAAATCATTACCTACTCCGGCACCACCATCAGCACCTCCTAATTTTGATCCTTTTACAGTTATGGTGTCATTTAGGGCAAAATCATTTCCTATTACACTTACATCAATTTCTGGAACAGTTTGACCCACATAATCTGTTGTATTATTTTTTACATATACCTTAAAATCATATCCAGTTGCTTTTCTAGCTACATAAGAACCAGTAGTTTCTACAACTGCAGTTGTAATTTTGCCTGTAGTTGGATCAGCTTGAACTTGTATTTTTAAATCATTGGTTCCTGTTATTCCACCTAAATTGGAACCGTCTATTACAATTATATCATCATTTTCGAAATCAGCTGAAGTATCAGATGATGGATCAAAAGTCGCCACATAAACACCATTTAGAGATGATACGTCTATTCTATATACGCTTGCAAGTGGATCTCTACCACCACTTGGGATAGCTGTTCCATCACCTTTTGTAATAGTTGAATTAGTATTACCTATTTGAACTATTTTAATAGAATGATCACTATTAGTATCATCAATGGTATATTTTACTTCAGCTTTAATAACATTATCAACTTTTAATATACAATCATTACCACCATCTGCAACTAAACCATCAATACCTCCGTTAATTAACGAACCTTTAATTAAAAATTCATCACCTATTTTAAAATTTGATGTGTTCGTTAAATCTTTTACGTTTAATACATAATCATTTACTGCAGTATTATCTATTTCAATCTCAATATCAACCGTTCCTTTTGATGCATCCCCATCATCTAATGTTGAAAACGATTCTGTTATATTTGTGTTATATGTTATAACTGTAGGTATAGTTATTACAAGATCATTAGTAGATGTTATACCGTCTAGAAGTGTTCCATCTATAGTAATTTCATCTCCATCTGTAAATCCACTAGAAAACCCATCATTTGCATTCTTAACAAGATCAGTAAAAGTAATTGTATAAGCAGATGTTCCACTTCTGACTACTTCCACAGAAAATCTTGTTGCTTTTTTTTGAGCACTACTAAAAGCAGTTCCTCCTGCATCTGCATATGTTATTCCCGGAATTGTGTCTGTATCTGAATCTTTTACAAATTGATATGTGAAAGTTTGGGGAACTATTGATTCAAAAATCGAATTATCAATTTCTAAAATATCATTTTTATTTAATGTTCCTGTTGTTTCAGTAATATTATCTACTACTATAATTTTTTTTGGTGTTGTCGCAGATGGTGCATTAAAGTATTGTATATCCAATGTTCCTTCTTTATTAGTTCCTGATGCAACAATTACTTCATATGCTACATTTGTTTGAGAATCTGCTTTTATTAATGTTGAAGTAGGATCAAATACGGTATCAAACTTTTCAAATATTTGTGTTTTATTACTTTGCAAATTTCCAATATCTATTTCTAATTGTTTTAATATATGTATTTCTTCTAAATTATTTACAAACGCTTGATAATATGCTTTTGCCTGATTTTTTATGGACGCGAATCCTGCTATCCCAAAATTTGTTCCTTCAAAAATATATATTGTATCATTTATACTATATGATTGAATCAATAATTTGAGACCTTCTACACGGACTTTAGCGCGTATTGATGATGTTTTTGCTTTTGTAAAATTATTAATAGCATCAAATAATTTAGTTTGTGCAGTTCTTAAAATATTGTTTGAATTGGATACCTCCCCTTCTTGTTGTTTTAATATTTTTTCTTTATCTTCAATTAATTTTATAACGGGTTGTCTCTGTTTTAAAGATGAATCTAAATCTACAATTGCTACACTATGAGCTATATATTCTGATGAACTTTCATTGATTTCACTAAAAAAAGAACTACTGGTTGTATAGGCTTCTCCTTTTTGATCAAAAAACTTTAAAAACATAGTTAAATTATTAGATAAAAATCCTTGATTTATTTTAAAATTAGAAATGAACATAGGATCATTATTAGTAAAACTATTAAAACTAGTTAATGGCGACCGATATAATACACAATTACCACTATTACCATCTTCACTATTCCAATCGCTAGATGATAAGTTTTGGCATCTTAATTCAAAATATCCTCTAAGATTACCTTTTTCACCATATGCTTCATCTCGAAATTCACATAAATTAAAATGTTCAATATACATTCGTGCATCTGGCGATATTCGGGGTGTATTCATACTTGATAAATCAAAAACTATTTTGAATTCACTTTCGGATATCTGCGTAATTTTTGCATCCTTAAAAGATAAATTGATTCTCATTTTATTGTATAAGAATATAAAAAAAATATATTATTCGTCGTTTCCAATATTATTTTCTGATAATAATTTTTCGAGTTCTTCCATCTTATTTTTTGAGCCATTTTCTTCTTGCATTTTAACAACCCAATTTTGTGATAATGTCTCAATTATATGATCCGGAACATCTACTAATTCATCTTTATACTTTGTTTTCATTAGATTTTGTAATTTATCTGCAATTGCTTGAAGTTCAGCATTATCTAAATTGTATTTCAATGTCGTCATTTTATTAATACATATATTTTTTTTTAGCAAGTTATCTTCCAATGTTTCAAATCCTGTTTGAAAGTTGGTAGTGCTTGAGAACCTTTAAACTTATTATATGATGTTATCATAGGGACTTTCATCTTATCACTATTTCTTATTGGTGCGTTCTTAAGTGAAGATGTTTGCATATTTTGTATTAAATTTACGGTTTCTTTCATAGGTTTAATTTCATAATTATCATCATAATCTACTTTTGTTGCTTGTTTTTGGAAGTTCTTATAATCTTTAAGAAGATCCGGATAGATATCTTTTTGAATAAACATCTTTATATTATTTAAAGATTAAAAAAAATTACTCTGTAGCCTTATTATATCTCAATATATACGTTTTGTCCATTTTCAACCACAAGCAATCTAGTAGTAAGCGACATAACATTCACATTCTTTGACCAAGCATAAGTTGAATTGCCGTTATTTTTATACTTATAAGTGCAAGATATAGGTAATTGTTCGCTGGATAAACCACTGAGTAATTTCTTACCATCATTGGCTTGAAGGGTCATACCTTCACTCATTTCAAGACTTAAATAATTCATAAAATAAGACGAAACAAAATCTTCAACAGTTTCTAAAGTATTGTCAAATTCAACATTATTTCCGCGAGCACCCTGGACTGCACGAGTTAATTCAAGGAAACAATCGGTTGAATTTAAAGCATTCTGGGGCATCAGCACTGATCCAATCTGGAAATGAGATTTATCGTGAATTGGGTTATCATATTTAAAATATTTGCTTGTTTTAATTGCATCATCATATTCTGATGCAATAGTTTTTGAATCACGAGTTTTTTCTGTAAAATAGGCAATCAACCCTTTGATATCGCGTGAGTTTTCATTCCATCGTAAAGTTCCATCACTTTTACCGCCTTCTTGACTATGGATTTCATAATGATTAAATGCAATTTGATATTTAGCGCCAGATGATAAATTAGAACGGAGAGCTTCACTATAATTTTGAGGAAGATTATAACGAACCATAGACATTTTAGCATCAGTAATTACAAACGAGCCACGAGTAGGATTTAACATAGCAGCGGCAACATTTGCATCTGTTATACTATTCCCATCAACAGCTCTCACTTCTGCTTGTGTAGGTGTTTGACCATAGAAACACACATTACCTTTCGCCCAAACAAAAGATATCGTCATTTCACCTAACATATTAGTATCAATAAAATTCGAAGAAACTTCTTTACCACGAGCACCTAACAGACCATACCAATGGTTGATTACATATTTTTGTTTGTTATTTTCTTCTGTTGCCGGAGCTAATTTACGATTATTTGCATCACTAAAGGTGCCATCATCTGGAGTTTTCTTTTTCTTCATTTTATTCACATCACAACCTTGTAATACCTTTTTAGCTGTTTTAGCATCCTCAAAAATATTAAGTAAATTTACAATATCACCATAAGAAGTTAAATGCTGAACGGTTTGACCATTTACTCGAATATCTACTTCACTAATTAATGAGGCTACATCTTTGGGAGCCATTACACGAATAATATCTGTTCCATTGTGTTGAGGGGCTATTGCTTGATAATCAAAATGTAAAGCCAAATCTTCAAGAGAAATTAATGATGCATAGGGTAAAGTAAATGTGATTCTAGAACCGGCGGGATACTCTGCCTGTCCAGATGAAGGTAAAATTTCAATAGTGGATTTAGTTAAGTTCTTATATTGCTTCATTTGAAATAAGAGAGGTTCAAGCTGACTACTAGAATCAACGAAAGGCATCTTGTTTTATTATATACACAGAAAATAAAAATATGATTCAAAAAAAAGTTTATACAGTTTATATTGACACAAAAATTGATAGTCAAAAAAATCCAAGTAGATTCAAAATCAGATTGAATAACTGGTTTATGCGGAGTAATATTAAAAATAATGATAATAGTATTAATGAATGGTTTATTTCAATTAAATCTCTTGCTCTACTTAATTCTTTTAGTAATATATCCAAAGGTATTAATGATACAGTTATTCTTTATGTTGCTAAAGATGCTACTAAAGCAGAATTAGATATCAATTCAAATATAGCTGATTATGATAAACATATATTTACTTTTCCCGAAGGCAATCCAAATGTAGGTGATTTACAAAAAAAATTAAATCTTTTTTTGGAAGATCATAATCTAAAATGTGTTTATGATTCTTATGATAGTAAATATACATTCACAGAAAAAGCACCCAGTAGTATCAAAAAAAGTTTTTATTTTGAAAATACTCATTCATTGTTAGGATTTAAAGAGAATCAGTATTATTATATTGATAATAACACAAACACAACATTAAGAAGTGATAACAATGTTAATTTATTGGCTGACAGGTTAATCAAATTTCATATTGAATCAACTAGTGATTTTCGGATCAAAAACACCAATTTTTGTAATCATATGAATAATCAGTTGTTTTCTGATTGTCAAATGTTTCACCTACAACCTGTTAATGCCAATTCTTATGAACTCATCTTTTATGAAAGATCTACAGAAAATCTTATACCTATAGAACCACTTAAAAATAATATTACCGATTTTACTATTCTTACAACCAATCAAGATGGCACACCAATAGAAGGATTATCTGATTACATAATGGTATTAGATTTTGTCCATATCAAAAAATGGCATTTTGAGTATAAAATATACAAATTAGTCCATAGTATTTATCTATGGATAGCTAATTATTTATTCCAACGCATTTAACCTTTACCATTTATCTTTAACGCTTTTGCCCACCCACACATAAATTTGAAAGGAGCTTGAGGATGATTATTAATTATTAAACTACTATATTTTTCTTTCGTAGCAAATTGAAATAATTGTAAAAACTCTTCGTATGTTAATAAATTACTTACTTCATCATAATAGCTTTCTAACACTTTATTAGAGGCTGATGGAAACAATTGCAATATATCTACTTGATTACGTATAATTGGAGGTAGGTATGTTAGTTTTTGACTGATTATTATCAGATTAACCTGATAATGTCTTGATTTAATAGATAGATTATTTAAGAAATTACTCTTTTTTTGTCCAATTACACTATCTTTTGAACCAATTACATCATCTAATACCCAAAAATACATATAGTCTTTTAGATTACCGAAAACGTCTTTAGGAGGTTCAAAATTAAACTCACCTAGTGTCAATATCTCATCAAATGTCAATCTATCTTCTTTTACCTTCAAGAATCGTTTATAAGCTTCTACGTATTTTTCCTTTTTCTTGATGGTTTCTTTTTCTGTTTTTATTTCTTCAAAAATATCCATCAATACACCTTCATTTACTGTCTCATATACATCATCTTCGTCTAAGCTTTTCATTGTATAAATAATACTATTCGTTGAGTAATTAGATGTTGGACTACACCATATAGTTTTAATCGGCATATCTTCACCTAAACTATTCTTAATACCATATTGTTCGTATAACTTAATAAAATTAACAACACTATAAGTTTTACCACTATTCTTTTGTGCAATTGATGTATAAATAAAATAAAATGGTGATAGATTCGCATTATTTGGCGTTGGTAGTGGTTTCTTTTTATGTTTTATTACTGTATTGATTTCTTTTAAATGTTCTACTTCTATAGACATATTTATTATTAAAATGATATTAAAAATATGTTGGCATAAGTAGCGATGCTAAACTGTTTTGTCGTTCTTCTTGTAATTTATATCTTAATTCATTTTTAGTTATTTGCGTTATATCATCATCTTGTTGTTTCTTCTTAGAAGATTTCTTTTTTTTAATAATTACTTCTTCTTCACTTGAAGAGGAATCACTATCACTTACATATTTTATTACCTTCTTTTTAATTTTCTTTTTTGGTTTTATTGTTTCTTCGGGTGGTATCAATGTTTCTAAATCATTTACTGCATCATCATATTGTTTCTTTTGTTCATTTAACTTATCCATTTGTTTTTGATCTCTAGCTTTTTTAAACTCATCTTTTGCTTGTTGAACCATCAAAGCTCTTTTTTCCAAATCAACTCCCCTAGTTAATGCTTTTTTCTTTTCTACTGCAATCTCTCTTCCTTTACGTAATGTTTCTTTTTGTTTGTCTGTGAGGGGTCTGGTAGGTTTTCCGGTTCTCTTGCTGATTTTTACAGGTGGTTCAATTTCTTCCGGTTCTTCTGGTTCTATTTGAACTATTTCTGGTTCTTCGGTGATTGTTTTTTTAGGCATTCTTTAGTTAATGACAAGAAAAAATAACTTAAGATTTACTTATATTTAAGGTAATATTAGAGCATTATCAATAAACTCTGAATGAAAGATCTCCTCAACATCATCTAATGACCCCATCAATTTAAATACAATTGGAAATGAATCACACCCATATAAAGAAGCCATATCTAATATACCACTGGATGCATATCTTTTATCTATATTGATATATGGGTAATTATAGTTATCTAATAGATCCAAAAGTCTATTACAATTTATATTGTTTTCACTGGTAATGACAAGATACATTATTTATAATATTACTATATTTTTAAATGGTATCAGTTAAGTTTTCCAAATCTGACAGAGATGGTAAAAAAATGAAAGCAGTTTTTTATGATAATGATGGTAAAAAACTAAAAACAACACATTTTGGAGCTTCTGGATATACTGATTTCATCAAATCTGGAGGTGATCAAGATAGGAAAAAAAGATATTTAGCTAGACATACAAGAAATAATGAGGATTGGAATGATTATATGAGCGCAGGTGCCTTGAGCCGTTTTATACTATGGTCAGAGCCAACATTATCTGCTTCTATCTCTAGTTATAAAAATAAATTCAATCTTAAATAAAATCTTATAGTATAAGAAAATGCCAAACTCTTGGACTGAAGCTCTCAGAACATATAATAGGAGACACAATAACAAGTTTTGTATTCCAAAAAAAGATACAGAACAATTTGCAAAAGTGAAACAATTACAGAAAAAAATACAACAAAAATATCAAAAATATGATCCAGTAAAACAAAAATGGAAATAAAATATTTACACTCAAAATAGATTCTTGATACCATACTTCTTAATAAACTTGTCATTTACAATACTAAAATACTGCATCATTTTGCTATGTATTGAATAAATTCTTCTTTTTCTTTCGTTTAATGATAGATTCCTATTATTGACAATTAACCTTGCTTTATCATATTGCTTTATAAAATACGTTTGTTTTATTACTTTAAACTTGTTTAATATAAATTGTTCTTCCAATATCTCTGTATCTGTTGGAACATACATTTAATTAACTAAAATAAATAGTTTTTGGTTTATACTCTATACTAAGGATAGAACCTGTATGTTGTTTTTTTTTATTCAATTTTGCGTAATTTTTACTATTATCATTCATTTTCTGACGATTATTCGCAGAATAATTACGTGCGTATTCTTGATAATAATCTCTATGTTTATTACGGTAATTTCTATGATATTCTTGATAGTTAAATGGCATTTTATTATTTATTATATTTTTAATATTAAATCATATCCTCCTTTCTCACAATAAGCATTATCGCATACTCTATGACCTTGATTCTTAGAGAACTCCATACATATACCGTGTTTATTCTTGCTACCACAAGTTGGGCATTCTACTTGTAAAATGTTTTTATACTTACCCTTTATATCCTTCATTTCAAAATAACAATCAACCATTTATTATAGAATAATATTTTTTTTCATAGCTAAATTATACTCCAATGGATGATCTACTCTAAATTGTTGTGGTTTAGTTAGGTAAAAATTACACCAGCAAGACTGACATATCTTTAGATCAGTTTTAAAGTCATTATGCCATAAACATTTATAGTATTTATTATCTATAATATTCTTACAAGATTTACAAAGAATCATTTATTCTTAATGATTTATAAAAATTATTCTTCTCACCTTAAATAATTCTTCTCACCTTGGATATTGAGGTTTTACAATAACAATCTATTTAGCGTGAGAAGAATGAGAAGAATATCGCGAGGGTTATAAACTTTTCTATATTACTTTTTTGAATATTTATTTTTAAAATCAAATAAAATTTATAAAATAGTTTAGGACCCTTTTAATATTCTTCTCACCCTAAGTGTTAGATAATGTATATTTGCTTTATCTCAAGTGAGAAGAATGAGAAGAATAATTTTTGGAAAATATGAAATATTAATCATCTTTAGGCAAAATATCAGGATTTATATATAAACTCTGATAACCTCCAGCTCTCTTACCATCTACATTAACATTCTTCGGATCATAATCTCCTAAACATAGAATATCCATTTTCTGAGACAATAGTTTGCTAGATATATTAAATCCATTATGTTTTAAAATAGATCTTATAGTAGTTGTATGATAACAATTTGTATCAGTATCCCAAGTATCAACACTTTTAGAACTGAAATTAGCAGTTAAGAACTCTTCTATAGAAACACCAACATTTCCTTTAGATAATTTAGTATCATCTAAAACAAGAGTAGGTGTTTTCATTCTGTCTTTATCAAAATGATCAAATATGATAAACATAAAGGCATTTATATAATCAATATTCCGTATGTCATCCTCAATAGATATATCTTTTAACTTGAAACAAGGAAAATCAGGATTTAACAATTCTTTTTCAACAAACTTAGATTTGAATAATATTGCTTCTAAAGTATCTAAAGCATTTGATGGATCAGCTTCAGGTGTAGAATTACTACATAATATCATAGTAAATTGAGGTCTTATTTTAAAATGTTTTTTACCATAATCAGCCCTACAATCAATTTCGTCTTTACCACCAGACACAAGACGCTTTGTTAAATCACCTCTTAATACAATTCTATCATCTTTCTTAGAAGTTTCATTATCAGATTCTTTAATTTCATTAGATATTAACAATCGATTAAACCAATGTTGAATAACCCAAGACATCGCTCTAGCAACATCAGGATTACCAAACTTATTAGAAATTAATTGGTCAGCATTGAAAGTTTTGCAAAATGCTTCAAATGTATTACATAAGAACATTGTAAGAACTGATTTCCCACAATTTCTCATACCAACCCAATTAAACCATTTTTTATCTTCAACATAACCAGCCATAGATCTAGAAATACTATGTAAAACATATTCAAGTTGTTCAGGATTATCAAAAATAGGTTTTAATATTGTATCCCTAACGTATTTTATATGTTCTTCATTTCTCGTAGGAAAATTACGATTAATACGTTGAACAAAATGAATATCAGGTTTTTCACTATAAGAATAAGTCTTTTTCTCTTTAAAACTGTAAATACAATCTTTAAAAGGTAAATATGTTTTTGTCGTATCTAAGATTTCATCATAAAACTTATCACGAGATTCAAAACCCATACTTATAATTTGCTTCATACATTTTTCTTGATTTGTATTACATTTAGAATAAGACTTATATGAACCATCCATAAGTGTAATTGAAATATTAGCTTTAATAATATCAGTTCTTAAAACTCTGTCAAAATTATGTGAATCCATAAGTTTAGAAAACCATAAATTGTCTTCTTTTACAAATAATTCCCCTTGACAATGAATATATTTACCTTTATTTTGTTTAATAACAATCATACCGGCATCATAATCATTACCAGAATCTATAATATTGAAATCATTGTTGATATTATTTTCTTCTAAAAATGTTTTATGTTTATTATACCAAATACGATCATCTTCAGTAGGATTGGTATTCTCATAATCTAAAGGAATAATCAGATCAAGTTCTTCTTTAATATATTCTTCAATTTGACTTAAAAACTCTTGATTACATACTTGTTTTACATCATCAAATACAATTCCATCGTGTATGAAAACTCTTGTAATACATCCATTTTCTTCGCAAAAGTTTTTAATAACAACTGATATTTTGGATTCAATTTCTTGTAGGAAAATGGCTAAAGCTGATATTTCTTTTTCATATTTAGTTTTCTTTTTCTTATTTAAGATTGTTTCAATATCACAAAATGATTTGAAAACATCAAGATTTTTGATTTTAGATTTAATCCATTCAAATGACTTGATGAAATCTTTCATAAACTCAGTTTCACAATTAGATTTGGATATAAGATTATTATCAACAATCCAAGTATTCAAAGATCCACCATATAATATGATTAAAAAGAATTGTTTAGAAATTTGTCGGGTAGTGTTATAACTAATGATGATATCTTCTAATATCTTATCTCTATTGATGCAATAATTATTTAAAACTTTTATATCATCTTCGCCAATGTCTAAAAATCTAGCAATATTTTTGACAATTTCAATATGAGCATTAACCATATCAATACTAACACATTGTCCATTTAATAATAGTCTTCTTACAACTTTATAGGTTGTTTGTAGGCAAGAAGTGTCATCCTTTTTTTTATTATTAATGTAATATCTACCCTTTTTTGCTTTATTAGTTTTTTTAGCATAATTAACAATATGTCCATCTTTACCATAATGTTTCCTCAACTTTTTTAAAGCTGTAATACTATCAGAATCAAAACAATCATCTAGTTTAGTATAACCAGGAGTAGTAGGATCTAATTTAGATAACACTTGTAAGACTTCAGGATTATATACTTTCTCATTGACTGTGAAATAATCAGGTTCAGGATATGTCAGTATTTTATCAATAGAAGGAACATTAACTGAAATAGAAGAATCAGTCATATTATAATTCTTAGCCATATTTAATTATACCTCAGATTTTATTTTATATAAAGTTTCATTCTTTTATATCATTTTTATACCATCCAAAAAAATCTATAATAGTTATAGATTCTAAAAAAATAATAAAAATTATTATAATATCAATTGGAAACATTATGATTACTTTATTGTTTCTTTTTGATCCTTAAGCATTTCATCCATCTTCTTTTGGAGTTCTGCAAACCTAGTTCGTTCCTCTTCTAATTTCATTTTGCGATCATTATAAGATTTTTGAGCGTGTTCTTTACGTTTTTGTCTAAACTCTGCATCTTCAGCATAACGTTTCTTTTGATAAGCTCTTTTAACAGCATTTACACGAAGTCTAAGTTCTTCAGCAGAAAATTCTTGCGTTCTGCCCATTTTATTATATAGTTATATAATTATTCACACGTTTATATCATTTTTTACCCATATTTTTATTTCGCTTTCAATCTATCGGGTTTTTTTCTTTCTCTTGATGGTGGTTTATATGTGAGATCTAAATTAACTAACTTAGGAATAACAGTAGGTGTTGTAGGTATTTTATTTCCTTTTTTTACTTGAACACTTCGTGGATTCTTAGTTTGTTTTTTGATATACACTTCATCTTCATCCTCATCTCTATTAAGATTATCCTCATCTTTAAGTATTTTAGCATATTGTGTATTAGTAGCATTATCGTGGGACATTTCCTTAGCAAATTGTTTCTTAACTTCATTACTACGTTTTCCAAATTGATTATAAGTAGCGGCTGCCTGTCTTATCATCATAACCCCTATGGATTTGATACTGAATATTTTGAAATTAATATCTTGTAGTTCTAAACCGAATGTTGCTTCAGTTGTTTTTTTAAAAAGATGATCACCTACTTGTAAGTTCTTTTCTTTTATGAGTTTTTGTAAATAAGCTTTTACATTAGTATTTACTAAAAATATTTGTGTTCCTAATAATTTTTCTTTAACCAGACCTCCTTTCTCATTTGTCTTAAATTTACCAAATACAAATTGATAAGGTTTATTATCTTTTAGAATTAGATAATTTTCAGAAGAATTTTCTAAAATAGACATATCAGTTTCATTTGATAATCTCATTGTAGCATATTCTAATCGCCGAGGTGGCATAAGATAATATAAACTTGCGATAGCTTTTTGTTCTGTATCAAGACCAGAATCATTTATTAATTCTTTTTGATCTTTAATTTTATCTTTATCTAAAGACCAAGTAGATAATGCTCTCGCTTTATCAATATCTTTTTCTTCAACTTCATTTTTATCTCGTGTTTCTACATATTTGATATGAACACCAGATGTAATAGATGCTAACATTTGAAAGACATCTTCGTATTCTTGGTTATCTTCAATCCTTGACATAATATTCTGAACAGGTCGTAGTTTTGTTTTAATAGTATTAGCTTTTAATCCATCAGCAAATAATTTATCAACAGTTTTTTGAATATTAGCTTTTCTAAATAAGGAAAGATTAGATTCACTAAATAATGTATCTATTTCAGTATTTGTTAAATCTTCAGCATTGTAGATCTTAGTAATAAGTTTGATTTCAACATCATTAAGTTTTCTTCCAATAACTCGTTTAAGAATAATACTAATTTCAGGTAAATCCTTTTTCAATTGTTCATCTGAAAACCCTCTTATACCTTTATATTCTTCAGTTCCTTTTTGTGCTCCAGATTCTAAAACTTTCTTTTTCCAAGTAGGTAGTTTCTTTTTAGTTGTAGTTGCTTGTGGTGCTTTTTGAGATATTTTAGGTTCAGGATTTTTAATATTTTCAGCTTTTTTATCTAATTGAGCTAATTGTTTATCAATAATATCAGTTTTATCTTTTTTAGTAGCTTTAGCATTTTCTAATAGTTGATTTTCTATTTTGATTCTTGATGTTGTCTTTTGATCTCTTTGATTTTTTAAAAACAATTTTACATTAGCAGATCTTAATTTCTGTCTATAGTTATGTTGAGTAATCTTTTGTTTTATTTTACGTCTAATTTCCCGTTCTTCTAAAGAAAGATCTTCAATAGAAGCATCTAATATAATTTGTTCGGCATTGGTTAATTTAACCATATTTCTTATATAACGAGAAAAATATTTCTGTTATATAACACTTTATTTTAAATTATATAATTATTCATTCTTTTATATCATTTTTATATATTTTTTTTTATGGATTAATTGATTCATCTTCAATTATTGTAGTCATCAATCTATCACGTTGTTTTTTGAATCCAGCTAAAATACTACCACCGTTTAACTGTGTAGGAAGTTGTTTTCCTTCACATAATGAAACCACTTCACGTTTTATTCTAGTTGGTATTTCTTCAAATGGAACTTGTTGAATTAAACTATCATATTTATCTACAAATACATTTATACTCTCTCTTGATAATGCATTCATTTCAGATCCTTCAATTTCGTGAGTTAATAATAAAAAATTATTACTAAGTGATTTGAATAATTCTTTTTTTTCGGCAGATTTTAAAGAAGTTGTAATGCTCATAAACAGCACACTGATACCGTTTATTATAATATTTGGAATCTTCAAAGGTATTTTCTGATCTGAAAGGCTATTTAATATACATAAGATACTATTAATAAAAATTATTGGGATTGATAATATAAAAGATAGAAATGACCAGTGGTATGATGCTTTTATTGTAATTAAACTCATTACTTCGCATTTGTCAATTAATCCAAGTAATCTTTGATCCATTTTAATAATATGATATATTAAATAAAATAATGTCTAGTTTAGGCAGACCCAGTAATAATATTGATTTAAATACTGGAACCATATCCGCGATTGAAGAATTAAGAGAAAGAGTAGATATTTTAGAAGATGAAGTTGGTGATGAAAAGACTATTGAACCATATAACCCAGCTACAGGACTCTTTTTAAGAATAGATGATATAGAAAATAATCTGGGAGTTCCATCTCAAAATGAATTAACCAATGGTGAAGGCGACATAATAGAAGCACAAACAGATGCAACAGGTCTTAATTTAGATGTAGAAACATTACAAACAGATACTGATAAATTACAAGAACAAGTAGGAGATGATGATATAGATCCAAAAACAGGTATATTTCTTAGGTTATTTGATATAGAAAAAGCAGATACTATAATACCTCATTATGAAAGAAGAATAGATTATTTTAAACTACTAAATGAATTATCAGAAACAATTACACCAAGTGATAATGCGAATACAATCAATATCAATAATGTAGATGGTTCAAATCTAAATAGTATATTACTTGAATTAATACAAGATGTTAGAGTTGGACGAGCTAATACTGATTTAATGCGAACTATGATTAAACAAGTTGGATATGGATTGGGTGCTACTTGTATAACAGCTCCCATAACCAGTTGGATTTCATTCAATACAAGATCATTAGCCGGGGCTGGTTTTGATACAGGTGTTATTCCCGATTTTATTGAAACACCAACCGACCAAATCGCTATTACTATGATTAACTTTATGCAAGAGTTATTAGGAACACTTTTTGAACCAATTAAATTAATTGCACAAGAAGCATTTGGTTTTTCATTAGACACTGATTTATTTATTGATAATTTATTATTAGCACAAAATCCAGCAGAATTTGCCGAATCTTTATTATTGAGTAGAGTTTATGTTTCAGCAGACGGAGATTTATATGTAAAAGACCCCGATTATGCTAAAATACAAAGTGGAAATATTACTGTGGATAGTGAAGTAGTAGCACCATATCTTAATGTTCATCAAATGTGTAAGAAAGCTAAACAATTTGGAGTTAAAGACAATGATGTTATTAAACAAATTGAAAGAAATCCTTTATTACCAGAACCTGCTCAATCATCAGATGTAGGTAAAATATATTTAGATTATAATATATTACATCTTACCAGAAATACTACAACAAACAAATTAGAACTGAAATATCCTATTTTAGATGTTGAAGATTATTTTAGAGTAGATTCTTCCTCAAAAACATTAAGTTTATTATATTGGGGAAATCATTTTAAAATAACACCTAATACAGTTGCAGGAACAACAACACAAAACTTTACATTACGATTAAAACCAAATGGCGGTTTAACTGATGATACAAATGGTGTATTTCTTAAAAAATATGATAATCATTTTGACATTCCAACATCAGGTGTAGATGCTAACAAGTTAAAATTACGATTAAAAGCAAATGGAGCTATTACCAATGATACAAATGGTGTATTTTTGAACATATATAATAATGATTTCGACATTCCAACAACAGGAGTAGATGCTAACAAGTTAAAATTAAGATTACCAAATGATGGTGTATTTTTTACCAACTCAACAGGATTACAAATAAGAACTGATAATCAAACTATTGAAAAAGTGAATACTTCTGCATCTGAAATTACTAAACATTTAAAGGTCAAATTAAAACTAAATGGAGGAATTGCTAATGATACAAATGGTGTATATGTAAAAATCAAAAGTTTAAAAGGATTAAATATAGATGCTAATGGATTATTTATAGATTATTACGGAGGTCATTTTAGATCAGGTCCAACAGAAGTAGGTGAAGAGGGTATACCAGAAGCAAGTAATAAATTAAGATTAAAAATAGATGAAGATGGTGGTATAGACGAAGGAACAAATGGATTAAAGATTAATATTGATACAGATAATTTTGTCATACCAACAACCGGAACAAAAGAAGGTAAATTACAACTAAAATTACACGAAGGAAGTTCACTATTTTCATCACCAACAGGTTTATTTATAAGAACTGATAATCAGACTATTGAAAAAGTTGCAACATCCTCTGGTTCTACAACAAAACATTTAGCAATCAAAACAAAAGCAAATGGCGGAATAACAAGTGATGCAAATGGTTTATTTGTAAAATTAAAAACAGGTGGTGGTCTAACTTATGATACATCATCAACATCAGGATTGAAAATAACTGATAAATATTTTGATACGGATTATCACCCGAAGATAACAACAATAACGAACACAACTTCAACAGCATTAGTTAATTCTACAATATCTTTTAATACCGCTAAAACTCAATTAACATTTACTGAAGGTAGTAAAGCAAAACAATATCGTGATGAAGCAGAAGGATTTAAAAATCAAGCAAATACAGCTAAAACCGATGCACAAACAGCAAAAAATAATGCAGAAAAAGCCGAAACAAGTGCAATAACAGCAAAAAATAATGCTTCAACAAGTGCAACAACAGCAACTACACAAGCAGGAAATGCTTCAACAAGTGCAACAACCGCAACTACACAAGCAGGAATTGCAACAGCACAAGCGGTAATAGCAACCACACAGGCAGGAATTGCAACAACACAGGCAGGAATTGCAGTAGTAGCCGCCGCATTAGCAGTGGGAACAGGGGGTATTGGTGCAATAATAACTGCTATTGACACAGCAGGAACTGATGGAACTATTCAATTAAATGCTTA
>JGI11772J19994_1000089_pt1 | contig 19270 bp, 26 predicted proteins | sample Etolagsurwater0m_FD_19994 | JGI IMG/M metagenome (IMG submission 19994) | reverse complement strand
ACAAAACCACTCTTTCTAACCAAGGCATCTTTAAACGCATCGTATAAAACTTGGAAGCCAGGATTTTTTTCTTGAATGATGTAATTAACATAATTGGTTTGTTGCTCGGCAACAGGAATATCTTCTGGGCCATGCGGTACAAATTCAACAATCTTTTTAGTGCCAAAGAAGGTACGCATGATAGATGGCAACATAAACAAAATGCTATCTCTAACATCAGTCGAAACAAATTCAGACTGCATACTAGATTGTGCTTGTGGTTGTTCACCAAGATAATACTCAGTTGATTCTGCTCGCTCTGCGCCGACTTGATGAATGAAATCTTTTGCATCATCCATCTCTGATTTGATAACACTGGTAAGGTGTTCCATATCAACTTCTTCATTAACTTCGACTTCTACTTCAGAAGATTCCATCTCTTCTTTCTCAAGCATATCTTCCATTTTGTCTTCGTAATCTTTTGCCATGTAAAACTATCCCACTCGAATGATTCGAGATTTTAAAGGTTTTTTGAAATTATAACCGAAATAACTCTCGCTTCCACTAAAACTTGCCGCAGAACTTGCCATGGTCAATGCAAGTGCATCTGCTTTGTCCGGAGATTTTATACCACGCTTTCGCATTTCATCTTTCGATTCAATTTTTATTTTTCCGCTAGAAGTATATTTGTATTGCGGTGATGCAAGTTCAGATGCTAATTCATCATCCTCTGGTAAACGACAATCTCTTTGGGCCAACCAGTCTTTAACTGCAAACCAAAGTTCCGCACGAAGGTTCAAATAATTTTTTTTGGTACTCGGTGACTCGGCAACATTTACGCCACGCACGGGAAGGTTTTGCTCACGCAAACGATCAACCACTCCGGATCCTAAACCAATCACATCAATTAATATTTCTTGCGGTTGCTCCATCACAGTAGCATCGTCAAATCTATTTTTTACCGCTCCGCACAATTGCATTAAATCCATGGACGGAAAAGTAATGATTTCAAAAACAGTATTTCCCTGGCGTATGCACAGAGCAGAATTATCACCACCAAACCTTGCAACATCTAATCCCCATAAAATAGGCTCAGATGCGGTGAGAGACACATCTCTGCCCATGGCTGTGCGGACAAGTTCCATAGGTATGACAGTGTCATCGTCTGCGGACGGAAATTCGCCCATAACTTCGACCCTGGCAACAGTAGAATCTTCTCCATATTGTTCGATCATGCGTTGGAAAAGTTCTTTGTCCGTGCCTTCGACTGTGCGGGAGTCTATTTGTTCGGTTTTCCAGAACTTGCGTTTGGAGTGAAAGGAATCGTAGAAAGGTCCTGAGTTCCTGCGTGGGTTAGAAAAGGTAAACCAAAAGCGATTTTTCGTGGGTTCGGAAAAGAATCCTTCGGATACGGAATATATGGGTGCTGGTATACCGGAAGCCTCGTCCATAATTAAACAAACTCCGTATGATGAGTGAATACCAGCGAACGCATCCGGGTTTTCTTCGCTCCATAGCTGTGCTTGTGCGTAATAGTAACCAGTATCGATTTTTAGGTCCTCAACGAGTGCATTTTCGAACCATTGTGCTGGTTTTATTGCGGTAGCAGTCTTGTTAAACCAGTGAGAATTTATGGATAAAGTTAGCCATTTACCTAATTCCGCCCATGTTCTAGTTCTAAGCTGTTGTTCTGTGTTAGCTGTAACAATAATGGTTGCTCCTAACCTGGTAGAAAGCATCCATAAAATAATCCAAGAGACTAATGCAGACTTTCCAATACCCCGGCCTGAACCAACTGCCAATCTAAACATCTCTGGTAAATCAATGGCTTCGTTTTTTCTAATATGGTTTGAGATATCTCGCAAAATTTTTTCCTGCCACTTACGAGGACCAGTAAAATGTTCGAGGGGGGTATCCTTTTCACCCCAGGGGAAGACAAATTTAACAAAGTTTAATGGATCATCTTTGATGTTAAGTGACCAAACTGCGGTCATTAATTCTCTTTCTTGGTTAATTGGATATTTCATATTTCAAAAAAATTAAAAAATTTTAGTTCAACAGTTATACGTATATACGCCCCCCCCACGCACGAAAGGGGGGGTCAAATCGTTAATCCTCTATTTATTACACACACGCACACACGCACGAACGGACGGGGCCTAGATTCTCTAAGCGTCATTGGGGAGAAAAGGGGAGCCACTAAGAGGGAACCCCGTCCGAATTGTTTATATAGTCGTCCTGGCCTTCCTGGTCGCTCGTGCGTTCGCTCGTGCGTTCCCGTGCGTCCTGGAGATTGAGTTGTTCCGTTGGCTCGTCCGGGCGTACGTCCAGGATGCGGGAGTTTGCGTTGGATAAGATCCCGGCCAGGTCCAGGTTATGATTTACTTCTTGACGATCTGCCCATTGATCCGGTGCCCGGTTCTTTAAGTAGAAGATTTGTGCAGTGACATTGCCATCCCGTGCGGAAGTCATTAATGCGTTAGATATTTTTTCTACGCCTAAGGCTTCCCCTTTTTTTATAGCTTCCTCAATTTCCGCATTTTCTTTTCTGCGTCTATCAATAGTCGACCAGGAGACACCGAGGCATCTTGCAATTTGGCCTGAGGTCAAACCCTGGGAACCAAGTTGAACAATCTTGGCCAAGGTATCCGGGTCATTTAATTTAATTTTCTTTCTTCCTGGTTTGTTTGGCATAGCCTATTCTAATGCAGTTTTGAGTAAGTTAATCATCTTTTTTTTAAAATAAGTTGACATTCTGATATCACCTATGAGAGAATCAAGAAACCTAGGGAATACCTGGGCATTTTAAGGAGATAGAAAGAATGATAAACGCTAAAGAAAAGAAATTAATAGAGGACGGATTTAATAGGTTGTATTTATTAGATCATCAAACCTGGACACCATACCGGGAAAATATTTTCAACATCAATCGCAAAGGCGAGAGAAAACACCGGGACACATTCGGAGGTCAGAGACATTATCCGGCAAGTGCATCAATATCCTTGGTAGCCAAGTATTGGTCAGTCAAGCATATTCTTGATGCTCTGTATCAAACTCATAAACCTTACCAGGTAAAAGACTTTTTAGTTATTAATGAGTCCGCATTTCTTGGCCAAGCATTGGCAGAGAATTACCGGGAAGAATTATTAGAAAGTTTCCTAGACTTTGATTTTGATAAGTTCCAACGATTCGATTATTGCGAAATGGTTTGTGATGCTAACGATTCATGCGAGTCAACCAACCAACAATTTTTAGATTCGATTGAGGTTGCATAATGAAAGTCTTAATAGCTTGTGAAACTAGCGGAACAGTTAGAAATGCTTTCCTGGATCGTGGCCATGACGCCTGGTCTTGTGATGTCTTACCATCTGATGATTTAACCAACAGGCATATTCAAGATGATGTCCTGGAAGTTCTCAAGATGGAATCCTGGGATATGTTAATGGTGGCTCATCCGCCATGTACCAGGTTATGTAATAGCGGGGTCCGGTGGCTACACAAGGCCCCACCAGGTAAAACATTGGCCGAGATGTGGGAACAGTTAAACCAGGGGGCGGAATTGTTTTCTAAACTTTGGAATTCTGATGTCCCTAAGGTGGCCATTGAAAACCCGGTGATGCACAAATACGCAAAGGCCAGGATCAAAAACTTTGAGCCATTTACCCAAAGCGTTCAACCTTACGAATTTGCAGACAGCATAGACGCTGAAGACAACGTAAGTAAAAGGACCTGTTTATGGTTGCGGAACTTACCGCCATTAATTAAAACCGGAACGCTAACCAGGGAAACCGCCAGGCATGACATACATAATGCATCACCTGGTAAGGATCGTTGGAAGGTTAGATCAAAATTTCACAAAGGCATTGCCCAGGCAATGGCCGACCAATGGGGGAAATAAAAATGTACGAGGTAATAATTGAATATGATAACCAGGGGCCGGTCGTTGTGATGCGGTCCCAGGATCTGAGCAAGTGCCTGGATAAACAAAAAAGATTGATCCAGGACGGACATTTAGATTGTTTTATATCGAGGGTGAAAAAATGACTTTTGAACAAGCCAAATATAAATACAACTGTTATGCCCGGGATGTCCTGGGATTAGTTGGCGAGTTAGATATTCCGAGCCGGGATATGTCAACGAGCATTAGTGTTAGCAACTTTGAAACAAATACCAAGAATTTAATTTGGATTTTAAGAGATGCTCAAGATATGAATATTGCAACCATTAACGCTGATACGGGCAAAGTATTATGAAACAAGAAGAAACAACCCGTATTAATTACCGAGGCGTTGCGGTGGATCTAACTATTACCAGGAATTACTTTGAAGGCATAGACCATATCGAAGTTCAAACCCTGGACGATCACCCAATACCATTAACTGAAACCGGGTACAGATCCCACTTTTGCCATATGTCCGGAACTTTTACCATGGACCAGGCCATTGAATGGTTTTACCAGGAGAACGGAAAGAAAGATTCCAACGGATTCCAGGATGACTTCTTTTCTAGCGTCTCACATGAGCCACACGCAACGCAAAGCATCAAACAGGATGCAACCCACCAGGATATAAAATCTTTTAACTCTGAGCCTCTGACGAAACCAGGGGCAAAGGCAAACCAACCATCATTATTTTAATAAGGAGATAAATATAATGAACGAAACATTAAACGAAATAATCCAGGACTTGGCGGACCTAAGTTATACCGCCCTGGATTTAAAGGAAGATATCACCACCGGTGAACCATCTGTTGAAACCGCCCTGGAAAAGATAAACAGGATTCACCGAGTCTTGATCTTTAACCAGGATAAATTAATTGAATTAACCAAGGGGGAAGAATGAATATTGAATATATGAAACTAGAAAGCATATATTGTGCATTACAAGAATTGAAAAACAAATATTCGATTCCGGATGATGACTGCGATCTTGAAGATGCTTTTCAATTTACGGAAGATTTAAGAGAACCATATTTAAACGAGGTAAAACTATGACTCAATATAAAGACATGATAGACCAGGCCCGGCAATTGCTCAGAACGGAACGGGAAAACGCACCAAGCATGAGTAAAGACTTCAGCAAAGACTATTGGATTTTAACTTATCCATGCGGGAAGATTGTTAAAACTTATCAGGATAAACGCAAGAAAGATATCGTTATCCAGGAATCATATAGCGGGGGTGAATTATGAGCAGAGGATGTTGTAATGAGTGTGGCTATAAAGCTGATTATATTATTGATAATAATAATTATGCAGATAATGGCTACAAAGATTTAAACCAAGTGCCAAAAGATAAAATGCTTTGTGGCGTATGTTATGAGGAGAACGAAAATGATAGTTAATCTAATACAACGCATTAAACAATTTATGGGTAAGTGTCCAAGTTGCAAAGGCTTTGGCACCATGCCGGACGGAACAACTTGCCGGGATTGTTGGGGGTCCGGGCGTGATTGAAATAATAGGCTACATCTTCGGTATTGGTTTTCTCATATGGCTTATCGCCTTTATCATTCTTTATGCGGTAGCCAAGCACTACGAGAACAGATAATCAATACCCGGGGCGAATGTTTAGGGTTTTTCTCCAATCCCCTTGAACGCATCTCGCCCCACCTTTAATATTTAACCATGCAACGCACGAACGATAAATCCCCACGCACGAACGAAGATCCGCACCACCCCGTCTGCACGAACGGATATGACGAATACCCAATCGATCCGGCCATCCTACAACAGGCAGAAAACTATACTTTCAGCGATCCCCTTGCTCAGACAATTCTTCGATCATTACGACACCCAGGCCCACGAGCAACAAATGTTTCCGGACGCCCGGTTTCGCTTGTTTAACGATCCTACGCTCACCCTCGACCGCTATCCATAAGATCCCCGCATCCACCAACTCATCCACGCAACGCCCGACTGTGCGTCTATTCAACCCGGTCATCTTGCCATAATAAACATACGCATCATGCGAGGAACAGCTTAAAATTCTGTGCCTTTCGCAGATGGACCATAAAACGAGCTTGGTTGCCGGGCGTAAGGATGTATCTCCCGCACGGGAACGAAACCATTTCCACACGCACGATTTCAATTTCGAATAACTCTTATACTTACTCAGCACGGACGCACGAACGCATCCGGATTCACTCTCTTTATCCGGGATAGAATTTTCAATCCACCAGAACTGATCGCTCATTCATACACTCGCTGAATATAGGGAGGCCCTTCCAGGGGCCTTCCTATTTGTCTTGTTTGGGATATATGGTACATCTAGTACCCTTCATAGGTACTACTAGTGCCATAGTATGGTACTACTAGTGCCATTAAACGAGAAGATTGTGCAACCAGGCATGGAGAAATTACCCCATTTTGGGGGGTAGAGCCGGGGTAATTCTCATCATTAATTAAGGAGATTAGATTCCCGATTGCACAATCAAAGTTTAACATTATTACTTGTGATTACCGAAAGCTAATTGATGAATAATATTCTCAATCGATTTAAGGTTTCGCTTATCTTCCATGGTTGGCTTGGCCTTCTTAATGATAGGTTTACCATGTTCTGCTAACGCATTAATAATTAACTGCACTTCTTTATCACTTGCTTGAATTTTTACTAACATCTTTATTTTCCTTTTTCTTTTTCTTGTTAAATATTCTATCGAAGTTATCTCGATATTCTTTGGTATAAATTAGATCCCTTGGTTTATCTCCCTTCCCGCTCATTCGATCCTCCTGGTAATTGTTCCGCATCAAACCATCCGCATGGGTAATTAATCATTATCTTTTCTCCCGGTTATTATTTCAAAATGATTGAGGGTGTTATCCTCAATCGCCTGTTTAAACTTTTCCTTTAACTGATCCTGGTTTAGATCTATGGCACCATCCATGTAAATGACTGCCTTGACTGTATCCTGGTTAATTTTGCTCATATTAAAAATCAAAGTTAATGTTTTTCTTTTCATAAACTTCTAGGACTGCCTCACGCCTTATCAATGTCATGGCATTGGTATCCATTTCACTAGAGTTAGCTTTAACCACCTGGAAATTTACAACTCTGGTTCTATCAAACTCTAATCCCTCATCCGCACAAATATTTTCCGCAGTCTTTTCATCTACCAAAGATATTGTGGCGGCCATCCTCATTCCGTCCACGATAGCGGCGGAGCCCCTTATTGACGAACGAGAATCCCAACTTGATTCCTGGGTCTGCAATCCGGCCTTGCTCATATGATGGATAGATAAAACGGAACACTCAAACTTTGATGCAATGGAAGAACAGAACTGACAATACAATTGAGCCGCTTCCTGGCTCGTTGTAATAGGTGCTGCAACAAAAGATTGTATTGGATCTATCACAACCAAAGATAAATCTGGAATGGTTGAGATCTCATTGATTAACTCATGGGCCTCGGGTGTTAGATCTAATCCCCTGGCATCATCTTTTAATAATATTAATGGTTTAGGTGCATCCGGAACTGTATAGGCAAAAACGTCATACTCCGCATCAAATCTTTTATCGCCTTTATCTAACGCTTTGGTCCTTCTAAAGACTTCACTTCTATCATCCTCGGCCATTAACATTAAAACATTACCGGCATTTTTAATTGGTTTATTTAACCAGGTGCCTTGCCCTTGTGATACTTTGATCGCTAGATCTAAGGCCAACATACTTTTACCAACACCACCAACTGCCGCCAATAAACTAGGTTTAGATTTTTCTAACAATCCCTCAACCAACCAGGAACGAGGCGGTGGTTCACCCTTTAATTGTTTAATAGAGAAACTTCTAATGCCTAAACCCTGATCGCTTATCTCTAACTTAACTGCATCTAGGCCTTGTTTAATAGCCAAATCATTGAAATCACCTTCAATGGATGGAATTCTAACCAAACAATTGTAATATCTGGTGGCTATTTCTTCCGCTTTCTTGCGTCCAATATCAGTTTTATCATTATCAAAGGCTAAATAGATCCTGGCGTCCGTCTTTTTTCTTATGTTTTCTACCGCATCATTACCAAAGTTAGCTGAAAAAACACAAGCCACGGGTATTTGTGTTGCATCCCATACGCTTACGCCTGTAGCCATGCCTTCAACCACGACCAACGATTCAACTTTGTTTAAAGAATTAAAATCAGTACCAATTAAAAAGATATTGCCTTTAACTTGACCGGCAGAGACAAACCTTTTAGATCCATCTTCCTGGATATATTGCAATGATCTAATCTCACCATCTAAATTATAGATAGGCACGACCAAAGATTTATTGTGTAGTTTTAAAGAATAACTTTTGATTTTTTTAGCTTCCAGGTAAGGATGCTTGATAACCTCTGAGTAAGTTTTAAAACGATTCTGACAATCTTTTGCGACTTCCTCATACCTTTGTAGCTTTTGTTTCTTGGCCTCTTCCTGGGCCTGTTGCATCTTTAACTGTAGATCTTGTCTTTCATTTGGAGTAAGTGTATTGATCTGGACAGAACTCCATTTGTATTCCGCCCCCGTTCTCCAATTTCCGTAAGTTGCGAATATGTGATTATGAACAACATTAATGACATACCAACCTGATTTCTCATTACCTTTATCCGGCCTCACTCCCGGAGTTGCTTGTACTGGGATCCTTACCAGATCACCGCTTGTGTTTAGAAAGCCGACATTTAATCCTATTGTCTGCATTTCTGCAATAAGATCAGCTTCATTGCCTCTATTTTTTTCTAAATAACTCTTATCTTTATTCAGTCCGTGTCTTATCTTGTATTTTGTAAGATCCATCTACCCCGTTCCTTGCCCTTTCATTGGCGTGTTTTAAATATTCCCTGGTATAACTCTCAAAAAAATTGACCCTATCGTCCTCACTCCAATCACGAAACGCCCAACTTTTATTTTTAACAGAAAATTCCTTATATCTTTCTTTCAGTTTAGATTTAGCATGAAGAACACCGGCCCTAGATACTTGTGCCACCTTAGGCGATCTATTACCTTTCTTAATCTCTTCTTGATGTTCCATGCTACAGGCTCCAAACCATTTACCATCAACCTCGACCAGAAGAGGCCCTACTGGATCGCCACAGCAACCGCATAGTGAGGGCCTATCTGATTCTAAAAAGTTAAAATGGGATGTTTTCTTCGACTTGACTGTTGGAAACAGGCTCATCCACCTTTACTTCTTTTGTTGACTTAGGTGCTGACCACCCCTTGCCTTTCATATCATCAATAGCAATGTAGCCTTTTGCATCTTTAACTGCGTGTGCTCTTACTCTTGAACCAACCATAGCGGAACTATCATCCGGAAAACCATCCGGAAATCCACAGGCTAGTGCCAATCCATGCAATGATGATAGACCAAGGTTAATCGCACCTTCACTTGTATCATGGTCTACTGTAAAAGCATGACCAATCATAAAGTTAGGTTTATCAACGACTCTAAAGAGAACCTTTAAAGCCACCCATCCATTCTTACCCTGGATTTCCTCATCAGAAACATATTCAAAATCATATGTTCCTGGTTCGAGTTCTTCCAAAATACTACTTTCGGCCTGAGCCTTATACTTACTTAAATCCATATATACTCCTTATCCTGGATCGTAGCTGTGATAGTCCGAGATATATTCCACGAACTCTTCACAGTCTTGGTTAATACAAATAAGTTGATGTAAGCCATCGAGAGGCAAATCGTTGTTATCCGGATCCATGCTATCAATCAAAGGATTTAATAACTTTTGGATCTTAGCCATAACACGCTTTGTTCTTTCGACTTCCCCCAACTTACTCACCTTTATCTTCCCCCAACATAGCCTTTCTAATTTCCGGCCATGAGAAGGGAAGAACATCCGGTAATGCGTACCTATTTTTTGCAAGATAGGCAGGTTTCTCACGACAGTAAGCAACCACATCCCCGGCCACCGCTTTTGTTGTCATTGTTCCACCTTTCCCCTGGACCTTAACAGTACCAAGTTTATAGTTTGCAAAGAAACAACAATCGCTGTGTTCTAAAATCAAATCTGCGGCCTTGCGGTGCAGTTTTAATTCATGTCTATCAAAAGCCTCAATCTCTGGAGACTCAAATCTTTTAATCTGATTATGTGCAATCTGCAAAATAATCATACCCTTATCTTCACGCAAGATATTTAATAGATCTATGTATTGACGCCAATATCTCAACACCTCAACATAACCTTTACCATATCCAGGTTGTTCAATCGATTTCCAACCATTGTCTTGACAGGCTTTATCCCATATCAGTGGTTCTAACCAATCTAATGAATCAATAACCACAGTTTTGAATTCGTGATCTTCGTCAATAAGGCTTTGTAAATGGCCCATGACTTCATCAAAAGATTTACATAAATCAAATTGTGGTGCATCAATTGTACCCATACCATCTTCAGTCAATATGAAAATTGGTTTTGGCATCTGTGAACCAAAATAAGTTTTACCTACTCCGGCCCCACCATAGGCAACAATCCTAGGTGGTTTTTGTTTTGACTTAGTTCTTATATCAGCTAGACTCATTCAACCACCTCAACTTTATTATCATCACCCTCAACAGCTTCTTTCAAAGCATTGCTGTAGTGCCTTCCAAGTATCTCTAACTTCTCGACTTCAAAGTTAGCGTTAGCAATCACATCTAGTCTTTGTTTATTAACAAGTGTGACTTTGTTATATAGAATCTTATTTTCATCTGATAAGTCTTCTACTTTGTATTCTTTACCATCTTCATCAAAGGTAAAGGTTAGTTCTTTTTCTTCAGACATTATTTTTCTCCCGTATTAAGTTTAAAAGTTTCACAAAGACTGCGTCCATTACAGAATTTGCAATGATCCCCAAATACATATTTAGGGTTTTCATCCATACAAGCATCCGCCCGTGGTTTCAGAAAATCGAATCCCCAGTTAGCAAGATTTTCCCCGGTGGTTTCCCATGTCTTAACCGCCCGTTCTTTCTTTACTCCTCTAGGTTGAACTATCGTTAGTTCCATAATTGTTTCAGCATTGCCATACCTGGTTAATGCACCCAGGCCATAGATCATTAGCTGTTTGTTATATTCCGGTGAGACTTGCCATTTACCAGATTTTAAATCTATTACACATATGCGACCTTCTGAAAGAATAATTGCATCAGCAGTACCCCATATGTTTTCACTTATCTCTTCCATTGAAACTTGTTCTTCAATTAACAATTTACCATTAAGGTCTTTTGTTCTTGTTTCTACATAGTCTGTGTAGATCTTTGCACAATCGATCATTTCTTGATCTATCTCTATCTCAAAGTCCTCAACCATTTCAACTTTGCCAAGCCAATAATCTTCTAAAGATATGTCACCATCTAAATGTCCTTTCATTAATATCTCAGACATCTGGTGAACCAAAGTTCCAGTCACAGCCGGGATGCTTGTGGTGTACGGAACTTGTGCCGCCAACTTAGGCATACCAGGACAGACAGTCCATTTGTCTGACGCTGAAGGGGATAGTAGTGCGTGTTTACTAGGCATTATTGGAAATGTAAGATTCTTTTTCTATTCTTTTAACATCATCAAGATCATACAAAATGGTGCCGGTTATTTTCCAATAACCAGGTCCAATACCTTTTGATCTTTTATTGTCTATTGTTTTTTTGCTAACACCCCAGCGTTTGGATAGTTCGTCAGCATCTATAGTGTTATTGATGTCAAATTCTTTCAGATCTTTTATTTCCATAAATTTCCCTTTTCTCAGATTTCACCTATAATACCTCAATATTACTAATAATGGTAATATTTATTTAAAAAATAAGGAGTATTTATGTCAATAGACAAAGCTACACCACAGGACTGGGATCAAGCAAGAGATCGCTTGGCCTCCAACAACCAGGTAGGTGGAGATCACTACAATAAGGGAACCAAGATTGAGCCGATAGATTACATAGTCGCAAACAATATTGGTTGGTGTTTGGGGAATGTAATTAAACTTGTGACCAGAGATAAGCATGACAAGATTGAAGATCTTATGAAGGCCAAGCATTACATAGACCTGGAACTTGAAAAGGTTTACGGGTTAGATAGTGATGGTAATAAGATACCAGAGGAGCTATTAAAAAAATCCTTATAGGAGTAATAATGAACTTATCTGATTTTGATGATCCGGTATTAAATGAAAGGAATAACAATACACCTGTTTATATAAATAGATACATTGCTCGTTCTTTGATTGATGTAGCTGGATCAAAAAATAAAGATCCTCAAGCGTTAGCGGAGTATTTCCTACAAATAGGAATAAACTCCGTTAAGCATTATCAGGGTCAAGAAGTTAAATTTGATATTGAAAGTCTTTAATTAAGATCTTTTAATATATCTTTGATGTTTTTGATAGCATCATTGTTTTTCATGTGCTCATCATTGATGGTTAGTTGAGCTTGGTCTAAAGGTTTAGAAAAAACCACATTCCTGTGGGTTATAGAAACAAAAGCAAATACATCTATCTCATTGTCTTTATATTTTCTATGAGCAACTCTTTGACCTTTACGCATATCAAAACGCCAGTTGTTTCTATGTTCTTCTATCTTAGATTGAGTTTTAACTTGGCACTTATACAGTTTTAAATTATGTTCAAAGATGATGTCTGCTGATGCATTGTGGGGAACAACTGCTACTGTGTCACAAACTTGAGAGAGTATTGCTGCTGTGAGATATTCACCAAAACGACCAACTCGTTCTGTTGCTAGGGGCATTTTATTCTTCTAGTTTTTTGCTTTCTTTAATTTTCATCTGACGCCCTAATTCTGGATATCTTCTAGCAGTCTCAAACCTAGCTATGGCATTGTTAGTTTCTATGGTTTTTTTCAACATTTCTTTTTTAAAATATTTTGGAGATTTTTTGTACTCAGGGCTTTGAATAATTTGTAAAATTCTTTGTTTGGTATTTATTGCCGGCAATTGATGTTGTGCCATCATGTATTCATATTGCTCTGGGTTTATGTCTACGCCTTGTATAGTTCTTTTTGGCATACTTGGATAATATTCAATATTTAATAACTCATTAAATACAATATCATTTGTTATATGTTCTAACCTTGCTGGAGAAAATACTTCTCCAAAACGACCAAAGGCTTCGGGTGCAGCACCAGGACTATATTTAATCACTTCGCCAAATATATTTCTTTTTGCAGGTAAACTTGCAGACATACCTGGTATTTTATTTTGCCAAGCATCCATCAAATTTCTTACATCTCTAATGACAGGATCATTATATCTTCTTACATAACTAGAAACATTTGGTATTGGACTGGATAAAAAATTATTTATATATTGAGGGCCATATCTTTCCGGATCATCAATAGCTTTAATAACATCAGAAACACCTCTAAGGTAAGTTTTATTTGTAATATTGTCTGCAAATGATGCGATCAAGTATGCACCTATTTTTCCGGCCTCATCTGCCAAATCTTTATCTTCTTTTGTATCAGACACAAGAATATTATCGTTGACCATATTTGCAGCATTTACAAAGTCTGCTGTTAAACCAAGCAATATTCCAAATGGTTCAAATCTTTGGTAAGAAATATATTTATCTCCAACCTTTATAGAATATTCTTGCCATCCAGTTTCTCTGAGCACTGCTCTTTCCCTTGTATCTTCAGGACCCCTGCCGGTAATAAGTCCTTGATTTGCATACAATCCCAAAACACTCATAACAGCACCGGTAAAAACAATTTTTGCATTTGCTATATCTTTTTCTGCACCACCGGCTTCCATTGCGGCTTTATACCTTTCGGAAAGTCTGCCAAGCGGAGTTCTTTCATTAGCATATTTAATAATATTTACAGGGGTTCTTATAAAGGGAGCTATAAATCTACCAAGTTTCCAGTATGGTTCAGATAGTTTATTTTGTGTTGCCTGTCCGTATTTACCCAGTGGATTTGTGTATGTTTGGTATCTTGCATAATCAACAGATTGCATATCTATATCTGGAGCTTCTTTTGCCGGATTCTCCAAGATTTCTTTTACTCTTTGCCTTACAGCACTAAACCCCTTTTTGCCTTCTTTAATTGCTTGTCTTGTGGCTAATCCCATGAGTGATTGTCTATAGTTAATTGCTTTAAAAAACAAATCCTCAGATGCTAAAAATCTAGTAGGCACTCTAATTAACTTTCCGGCAAATCCAGGTATTGCTCTTTGCCTTGCTAATTCAACTTTTAAAAATGGATCATCAATAAAATCCTCATCAATTAATGCCTTTGTTCCAGCTTTTAAGCCATCTGCAAATCCTAACAAATTACCAACCAGTCTTGCACCAACCTCTTTAAAAGTTAATCTATCGGCTTCTTTTGCCCCCTTTAATAAACCATAACTTGCCGCAGTCATTTGTTCACCTATAGACAAAAGAATATTACTTGAGTTACCAGCTATGTTAACTAAATGAGTTGGGGGTGCTGATAAGATCATATTTATCCAACCCTCTGTAATCATATCCAATGCAGTTACTTCGTCCATATCTCTGATAAACTTTGCTAATTGTTTTGGATCATCTAACTTTGTTATTGCGTCTGCGATCATACTATTTATTTCTGGATTTCCTTTGTTTTCTTTATAATATCGAGCTATTAATTTTGATCGCATTTTATCTTCGCCAGTTATAGGGATATTAAAAGAATTTAAAACTCTTCCTTTTGCTGCGGCTTCTCCGACCAATCTTTCCAATAAAGCCGGATATCTAGCTTTAGCAGTTTCAAATCGATATTCCAAATCTGGAGTTCTTTTTAGTGGGTCTTTCATTGCGATAGAAAGATCTGTTATTTCTTTTAATGCTTCGGCATTAGCCAATCTTAATTTATATGTATTTACCTCGTTTAAAACTCCGACTTCGCTATCCATCAATTCTTCAAAACTTAAACCGGTTTCATCTGCTAAGGCTTTTATATTTTCCCCTTTAGTTCCAAACCTAGTTACATTTCTGGCGATCTCTAAAGGTTCTTCGTATTGTTCGGCTATTTCAGATAGCTTTACTCTTTCTGGTAAAGTTGTATCAAGCCTATTCATGTTTACATTAACAATATACTTGGGTTGAATCTCAGGCTGTTGACCTGGTTTTGTTGGCTCAACTAGATTTTGTGTAAATTTATTTTCTAAATCAACATCTTTAACATAATCTTCAAATTCTGTTCTAAGTCTTGGTATAACATCTGCAAGATCTTTTTCAGTAAATGGTGGTGGTTTTATGCCTGGATCTTTAAATCCTTTTAATCCTGGCAAACCAACATTGCCTTGTATTAAATCTTGCTCTATTTTTCTTGCTCTTGAATTTTGATATTTAGCTAGAGAAGCCATTTCGTCAAATGATTCTGTTTGTTTTGTAGAAGCATCTAGCAATAATTGTATTTCTTCATTGGTTGATTTTTCAGGCCTAATACCAAAAGACTTTAATAATTCTTTTTTATCTTCTATTTCTCTGACAGAGTTTTCCCATTGTGCAATTTTATCTATCTCAGATGGACGAACAGGATTCGTTTCAAAAAATTCCATAAATTCATTAACACCTATCAACGGATCAGGTTCACCAGGACGAGGCATTGGTAACCAATTATCTTCTCTCATTCTTTGCACTATTCCATCTGTGTCGAAGCCATCAGATTTAATGTAAGGTTTTCTAGTTTTTTCAGCCATTCGACTAAACTCACGACCAATTTGTGATTCGGGATTAATTCTATTTTTTCTAAGCCATGATTGAAAATCATCTACCTTAGGTCTTGTTGGCTCTTTTAAAGAGGATGGTATTCTTGTTGGTCTTGACTCTTCTATTACAAATCGCTTTGCAGTATCTAAATTTTCAAAGGTTTGTTCAAAAGGAATAAATTGAGTTTGCTTTTCTAGGTCAGATGCTTTTAATTCACCTGTAATATCTGTTTCCAGTCTTTGATTTATTTGTTCTGGTGTTAATGATTCAGTTTTAAAAACTCTAAACGAACCAGGTGCTTGTTCAACAATTTCAAAGTTATCTTTTTTAATTTTTGCTGTATACACATTTCTATCAGCATCATAACTAAATGGTGTTTTTGTTGCTTCAGATCTTTGTTTTCTAATCGCCTCTACTGTAAGACCAGGTTCTTCTACTGGGGTTTTTGGAATAACTTTTTCAACTTCTTTATTAGCCTCTTCGGCTTTTTGCACAGCACTTTCGCTTGTTTTCAATGTTTCTTCAGGAACATCTTTTTTTCTAATATTTTTTATTGCTCTTAAACCATTAAATACAGTTTCAAAAACGACTCCGGTTGCAGCACCCTCTATTGCCATTTTTAATCTACCAACCGCACGAGGATCATCTTCGTCTGCTTGTAAAAATTCTGTAACTGGATTTTGTAAAGATGGAAAAGACTGTACAAAGTTAGATAGTCTTTCTTCTGTGGGAGAAAAAGCAAATTGTTCGGCAACAGTACCAAGGGTTGCAGATCTAATTCCTTTCTGCAATAAAGATGCACCCTTTCTGACAGGACCAGCCGCTTTTGAAAGGCCCCCAAAAGGTATTGCAATACCAGCAAGATCTCTTGCAAAACTTCCAACAGGAACATCTACACCTGCAATTTCCAGTGATGTAGTTGGTTCTTCTATTTCTGGTAAATCAGGGGTTACATCTATTAACTTAGAATAAACAGCTTTTATTGGATCATATTTTCCCTGTAAGGCTAAAGATTCTTGTAAGTTATCTTTGCCAACTTGAGCCACATCCCTTATGGCACCAGCACCAAATCTATATAAATTTTTTATAGCACCAACTTTTTCTTCTTTAACATCTTTAAATGTTTGTTTCTTTAAGTCAGATAAAGTTTTTGGTTTTGAATTACCAGGTTGCTCCAAGCCACCGGACATCAGTGCTTTTAACTCAGATAAAGTTCTTGGTTGAGAATAAGTGGTTTGTGTTGACTGTGTAGATAGTTGCTCTTTAAGTTCAGATAAAGTTTTTGGTTGAGTTGTTTCTGCCATAATCCATTTTAGTCCACTTGAACTGTAAAGCCTCGAACATTAACCCATGTGCCTTTAGGGTATGATTCCGCTTCTTCTTCAGAGTTTAAAATTATTGGATTTGTTTCGCTATTGCCCTGACCATCATCTCCGATGTCTCTAGCATATCTTTCAAATGATGAAAGGTTTAACACATATGCTTCCAAATCTTTATCTTCTTTTGTAAGAGGTATTCCTTCTTTTTTCTTTTTGGCTAAATATGCCTTGTAGTCTGCAATTGTGTCTTTTTCAGGCTCTCTAGTAGCAAGTTCAAATTGTGCTTCAGCTATCTTGTCAACTCCCTCAGAGCCGATTATTTTTGAAAATTGGTATAACGGAGATTCAGGATCCATTTTAGCAATCATTTCATTGTATCTTCTTTTTCTCTCTTCTTCCTTTTTCTTACCCTCTTGCATTTGCTGCAATGCCATGGTGTTTTGCACAAAATCTTTATCACCACGCAAAGCACCACCAAGTGCGTAAAGCATCATAGCTAACTTTTGGTTTTTAGCATCTTTTACATTAGCAACATCTCCAGCCAATTGTTTTCTATCTATTTGAGGATTAATTAATGGATTAGCAGTGGGCGAAAAAGGATTACTAGGTTGTGAACCAGGCAAACCTGCCATTAAATCTTGCATTGAAAACGCCATTATAAAACTCCGTAATTAACCATGTAATACCCATTCTTGTCTGTAATGACTGCTTCAGGCATATATTTCATAATTTCTTGAGCTATTACTCCTGTAGTTGGATCATTAACTCCTAGCTCTTTAGCTTTGTCATTCCAATCCCAAGTGTATAAGTTGTGTCCATTTTCAGATTTACCAATTGGTTTAATATTTTCTTTTAATCTTTCATCTGAAAGAAAGTACATACCAGCCAATTGTGCAGCAGTTCCCAATATATCTCCTGTGCCAGTTTTTTGTTGTGTTGTAGTCGTTGGAGTTGTAACCCCTTGACCAGCAGCCAATAAACCAAACTGTTGAGGCCCATAAGCCAAAGCTCTTTGGAACTCTTCGTAAGGTACTTGTAGACCCATTTGTTGTAATTGCTGTTGTTGTGCGCCAATCTGACCAAGCTGTCCAAGTCTTGCTTGTTGCTCTGCGCTGATGCCACCAAGCAATCCTGCTTGTTGTTGTCTTGCGCGTAGCTCCAACTCTGGTTGCATCATAGCCATTCTTGCTTGTATGTCTTGACCAGCAAGTCCTGCTTGTTGAGCTAATTCTGCTTGTCGCATAGCTCTTTGTTGTTGTGCTTCAAATCCTGTTAATCCAGCCTGTTGACCTAACCTTGCTTGTTCTAAAGCTCTTTGTTGCTGTAACTCTGTTCCAAGAACACCAAGTTGTTGTTGTCTTGCTAGGTCGGATAATGCAGCTTGTTGTGCTTGTTGGAAACCAGACTCTCTTAATCCAGCAGCAGTTCTTGCCATTTGTTCGATGTAAGGTCTTTGTGATTCGCTCTCTAATAAAGCAGATCTTGAGCCACCAAATGCACCCGCACCGATTGCTCGAGATTGTGCCTGACCCCTAGAAATATCAGCTTGTCTTTGAATATCAGCCATAGATTGCTCAATGACTTGTTGTGTGTAAGGTGATTGATATGCACCCATATCAACATCTAACAAACCTCTAAACTGTGGAGCTGAAACACCGCCAATCTGTGCGGCTTGAGGGCCTTGTAAACCTTGTATGGTTGGTGCTTGAAATCCTGTTACTGGTTGAATTGTTGGAGTAGGGGCTTGTGCTAATTCTTGCAATCCAGATAAAGGATCATACTGCATACCACTTTCAAACAAACCTCGAGTGGCTTGAAATTGTCTAAGTTGATCTGGATTAAATCCAGCAACTCTAGGGCCTGTGTATGGAACGAATGGTGTACCAGCTAATTGTTTACCAGCTTGAAATAGCTCTTTTGCTTGTGCTTCTTGATATGCTGGTAGACTGACTGATTGTGTTGATTTGCCTTTACTCATAATTCTTTACTAATTAAATTTTCTGATTTAAAACCTAAGTGGTTTAGTTTTCTTAACCATCCTTTTCTGCCACCGCCATATAATCTTTTACAACCAGCAGCTTTTGCAAATGTCTCTAAGGATGGCAACATATCCTCTAACTCCTTGTAATCACCACCACAAAATAGCAAGTTCATTGCTGTATTTTGGGGGAATACTACAAATTCAGTTATCATAGCCGACTTCTTAGCTGGCCATAAATGGAATATTCCATGTCTTATTTTATCCTCTATATCGTCTATTGTATAGGAATCTTGATGTTTGATAGCTTTTGCTATATATGGCTTACAGCGTTGCCACTGTACTTCCCACTCTTC
>JGI11772J19994_1000088_pt1 | contig 19445 bp, 10 predicted proteins | sample Etolagsurwater0m_FD_19994 | JGI IMG/M metagenome (IMG submission 19994) | reverse complement strand
GTTGCTGGTGTTGCCCTGTAAAGAAAAGTATCTGTTCCTGTAAATCCTGCGTTTGGAGTGTATCTAAACGCACCTGTATTCGCATTTAAAACTTGCACCGAACCATTCGATGGGTAACCGCCAGCAGAAATAGAATATGTAACACCGCCTGTTGTTTCAAAATCATCGTTTGATGCTACGTTGAAATCAATATAATTGTCGAAAGCAAGATCAAACGTAAATGCATCATTGATCGCATCTTTTTCAGGATTCTGTACAGAGACAGTAATCGTAGAATTGATCGATCCACCACCAACAAAATTAGCTTTGATCACAAACGAATCTGATCCATACCAGTCTGCGTTTGGCGTATACGTCCAAGTGCCTGTTGACGTAATTTTACCAAGCGCTGTTGTAGTGTTCGTAGTCAAAGTTGCTGTTGCTGTACCGTTTGACGGTGCTGTCAATATTTCAAGCGAAGAAACTTCTGCTGGTACATTATCTATTTTGAAATTGGAATTGGTAATTGTGCCACCGTCTTCGAACAGAAGAGAACCTGAAAGACCCGCTTTCGAAAATGTTCGAACTTCGACTGTAGAGTATAAATTATCTGTGTCGTCATAGTCGTAGATATTAACATCGGCAGAAGTAATAACCGCACTTGTTGCAGCAATGTTTTTATAGAGACTGAGTTTCATTTCAAAGTCAAGTGTGTAGATGATCGATCTTCTTGCCTCAATCAACCCTTCATAGTCATCACTAAAAGTAATACCTACCAAAGAAATTGGCGTATCTTCTTTTGTATCAAAATCAGATAAAGGCTTGACAGTCACCGTATACTGTGGTGTAAAATATGGTAAAATCTGTTCGACAATTTGTAATGCATCATCTTGTGATTTTGCATAAACATTCAACTGAAAGCCAATTAGATAAGGAACGGGTGTGTAAAGCTCTCGCGCACCACCTTCGAAGTTCGTGGGAAAAGTCACACACTTATTCATCTTAGGCAATTGTCTTGCAGGATCATATTGCATATTCGTAATTTCAAAAGACATTCTTGGCAATTTAATTGCTACCTGACGCTCTGCTTCTTCACCATCTTGTGTTGCATCGATTCTAGCTAGAAAATCTCTTTTTGGTGCGTAAGACAAAGGTACTTTAACTTGACTCATTACAGCACCAGCGCTGTTTGTTCGAACAACATTAATGTTATTAAACAGAGAGCCAAACACCGCTACTGCTTTGCGAATCCTTTGGTGATAAAAATAAGTGCCAAACATTAGACTGGATCTCCAAAGGGATTCTGCTCACTGAAATCAATGATATTTGTTGCTTCAGTATCGAAGTCTGCATTCTGTTGACTGTCTTGCAAATCTTCTTCGCCTACTGCTGACGGCTTACCACCAATTCCATTTTCATTTTCAATTCTGTACAATGTCGAAAAGTTATGAAACTCGCCATCGCTCGCTCCAGCGTGAGCAACATAAACTTTATACGCGCTTGAAACGGTTGCGTCAGTCTTAACAACATCACCTGTAATTGTAAATCCGTTTGGATTTGTCTGAGTAATTGTATCACCAATCTCAAATTTGCCTGTCATTTGTGCTAAATCAAATGTGAGAATTGTTTGATAAGCATGATTAGATTCGATGGTATCAAGATTGAGACTCGTATCAAAATCTTCATCATTGTACTCAAACAACTCTGCGCGAATGCGAAACACAGGCAAGTCTTTCAATTGATAAAACGGATTTTCTGTTTCGACTTTTGTAATCTCAAAGAAAGACCTTGACAAAGTAAGATAGATCAAGTCACCTTCGCGCGGGCGATAAAATGACTGAGTGTCAGTGTTTTCATAAAAAGCAACTTTAGAATTCCATCGACGACGCGCTACAATAAATGTAGCAGCATCACGAATTTCTACACCAAACTTGGTAAACAGATCGCCTTCACCGTCAAAACCTTCGACGTTTTCAATGTACATTTCAATACGATACGCATCTTTGAATCTAGAAGTAGAGTCATCGCTAAAAATAGTATCGCGATTAACTATTTCACGAGGTAAATAGTAAACATCTTGCCCATAGATTTTCAGTGACTCAATTATAATATCTTCGTAGAGTCGCTGTTCTGATGCTGTTCCTTGACTGAAATATCGATTTATAGCCATGTTAACCCACGAAGAAGTCGACAGGTAGCTCTTGCTCTGTTCTCAGCTTCTCTTCTAGACGTTCAATATCAGCGGTCGCATCTTCAAAAATTTGACGACCATTCATCGTTACACCACCAGGTAATTGCATTCCTTCAAACTTGCTAAGATTCGCACCCCATTGCTGCTTGATTAAAGCGGTGGTGTAGTCTTTGATAAACATGTCATTGTAGATGCTTGTGTGCGTCTCAGGATCGATTGTTTGAAAAACTTCTGCAACCAGATAGTCACCAGCTTGCAGGTCTTTGTCTTCAAAGTCGCCCCAAATATACAGACGATTCTGACGGCGTGAAAACTTCACAGTAGGATGCCCGTGAAGCTGAAGATCGATCATGCTCAGATATTGCTCCATCTGATACAGATACGCAAGATCGCCGGCGAAGTTAATGAAGTCGCCCATGTTATTCAAAAACATCTGATAACGAATGTCAAACAGATTACCAGAGGAACCAAATGTAGAAGAGAACGGAAACACTTTCGAAATAAAAATAATGTTCGACGAAATAGGAACATACCCGTTCGTAACATCGTCCGCAGTCACTTGATATTTCAGATAGGTGCGAATGGTCGCATCGCTGTGAAACTCTTGATATTTTTGAATTGCATCATCTACTTTATCTTCTACCTGATCAGTATCGACATTAATTTCAATGACAGGCTCTCCGAGTCTGCGCAAGCAAAAATCAATCAGTTCTTGTCTTGATGCTGGTGATGCCATTTATTTTAACCCCAAAGAACCGAACCTGTAGAATCGTAAATTACCAATCTTCTACCCGAACCATCTAAGAATTGATCTGCAAATTGAAGTGTGCTGCCTACACTCACGCTGTCAACAGTGGTAACTTTACCCACTGTAATAGCATTGTTTGTAGAGTCCCCTCTTGTCGTTACTGTATCAAGAGTGTCTTGTTCAGAGTCTAAGAACGGAAGGCTTCCTGCGTCTCTAAATCCAACATTGTTGCTTGAGTCAATGACAAGGAAGTTACTTGCTGTAGGATAGTTTGCAAGTTGATTTAGAACAAGTCTACCAAGTGTTAGCTGATTAATAGAAGGATCATAAGAGAAATTCGAATCAGCATTTACACTATCAATGCCGGCATTGACACCAGCAAACAGCGGATAGAATGTTCCGCTGTCATCAGTTTTTGTAATTTGAATTTGTCTTGCAAATGTCGCTTCACCAGCACTGTCACCCGTAGGAGCTCCTGCGTACACTTCACCTGTAACTTCGTCGATGTAAAGAGCCAGCGAAGTTTGCTGTGTTTCAGTAACATTAATAAAAAGTTTACCACCAACAACAACATTCGAATCTACATTTAACGCCCGATCAATATTCCAGCTATTCGTACCTGCTTTATAGTAGATGTTTGCGTTTGCGCCCGCAACGGTAATACCAGCGCTGTCTGCTGCTGCTGCGCTTCCTGCACCATCCGCAATAACAATATTCTTGTCATTGATTGTCAGAACTGTCGAATTGATTGTGGTAGTCGTACCTTGAACGGTAAGATTACCTAGAATCGACACACTGTCAGCAATAAGCCCACCGACTTGAATATTATTTCCTGTCTGTGCGCCGCGACTTGTTACTGTGTCAAGAGTGTCAGCTTCAAAAATAGTGTCGCTAATCCGACGAAACCCAATGCTATCAACCGAAGCATCAAAAGGATTGCCCTTAACAAACAACGCATAAAGACTTGAAGAATCAGCAGAATCTAGCTGACCAGATTGAAATGCAAGACCCTTGATGATAAGTTCGTTAGTAAAAGAACGTGTTCCATCCGTATTAGAAATAAGAACGGCCCCGTCTGACTCAGGAACACCTAAGCCCGGTTCAGCCTGATCAAGAGTTAGATACTCAAATCTGCCAGAGTCTAACTGAGTTGGATCAGTTCTTTTTACTCGACCACTAAGGGTCCTTATCAATCTAGCCATTTAGAGATTCCAGATAACTTAATGTGAGTTTCATCGTGCTGCCAGATCCTGCAGATACAGAAGCGCGAACTCTGTTGCCTTGTTCGACAATTAATTTTCCTGTAATCAAGCCAGTTGCATCTTTTGGAGGTATAGGAAAATCTTTCACAAGCTCTGTCGCAACAAGGCTTACGTTATTATAATGTTGGAATGTAACTGTATGCTCAGCGCTATCAGTGTTAGCAACCTGAGCCATCAGAACAATTGTGGTAATTCCAGAAGGCACAGTGTATACAAGATCACTATCGCCGATGAACCCACCAGAGGGTTCTTCTGCAATAACCGCAGTTGTCGTTTTAAATACGTTTAATGGAATAGCCATTTATCAACCCTCAAGTGCTAGGATATACGGAGTTAAGATTTGATACAGCGATCTTTCGAAAGTTTCACCTTCGATTCGACCGAGCTGTCTACGAATTGTCAATTCACTACCAATTCTAAAATCACCAAGTTGGTCGGTACTTGTGAATACCACAAGCCCTTCGTTATTTGCTGAATCAAAAACAACTTCTTTTGTTTGATCTGGTATACCACCATTTTGAGGAATTGCTGTAAACGTGTTCGTACCAGCACCCACAAATTCGAAAGTGTGAGAACTTGTAACGATATTTGATCTTTGTTTAAAAGAAATCGTTTGATTTCTTAACTTGTCCTGATTCAAAGGTGGCTCAAATGTAATTGTATATTTCCCAGGAGCAACCGAATCAACATCAAGAACTGTGTAGTAATAATTTTCTGAATCGAAAAGTATTGCGTCACCATAGTTCGGGCGCTTATACTGACCAAATGGATTTAAGTAATCTGTAGAATCCAGATTTGTAATTTCATTAACGATCATAACATCGTCAAATATGAAATAATCAGAATCCAAAGTACCAGAATAAAGAACTTTACTACTACCTGTTGCAACAAGCCCACGATCACCAAAGCTAGAGTTAGAGTTAGTCAGTGAGCATTGCCCACCATCTTCAGCTAGAATTCCAGTTTGTGTAGAAATTGTGAAGATAGAAACTAGCTGAGCATAACCCCGATTGAGAATATGAACCCCAATTCCTGCTGCATTGTATTGAGTAAATGCATCAGCAACCATCGATCTAAGCCCTGTCGCTTTAGATCCATCTACTTTCAGACCAGTACCATTTGTGGTAATAGATGTGCAGTTTTGAATATAGGGTGACTGAATAATAAAAGGACCTGCACCAGGGCTATCTACATTGGGATCGAACGCAACACACGCAGCACCATTCTGATGATCCCTAAAAGTAATGTCTCTAATATAGCAACCTGTATTAACGTAGAAAATATCTGAATCGACGTTTTGCGGGCGAATAGTAGTTGTTCTTAAGTTGTCACCAATCACAGAAGTTTTGGCAGGCAGTGTCAGAGGATTGTTAACTACATAATCGCCGCTCTTCAAGAAAATTGTTGCGTCGCCAGTTGCAGTTGCTCTTTTCACCCCTTGCAGAATAAACAAATCTCTTTGATCGTTTATAGAATTGATAGCTGCTACAAGATCAGATCCAACACCTCTAGAAGTTAGATTTGGCAAAACAACTGCAGGAACACTGTCAAGATTTCCTGCCGTAACAGCATCAATTAGAATACTGAAGTTGTTAGCAAGAATAACAGATTCTGTGGCTGTAGCATACTGCCCGCCGTTACCGGTTTCGTCTGCACCGGACGATAGATTCGATGTCAAACTGCCCTGAACAACTTCTTCTATGATGTTAGAAAGGTGTGTATAAGTTTGTGTTGTCGCAACAACTTCAGGATCGTTTGCGCTATCACCTAGCTGATTCGAACCGAACGAGAAATATGCGCGAGTGTTTATATCAATTGCAAACGTACCGCCATAAAGAATATCGAACGTAAGACCGTCGATAATAAAACCAACGTCACGGCGACATCTTACACTGTCGTAAACTAGACCAGGAACGTTTGTAGAAATATATTCTACAACTTCTGTCTTAAACCATTCACGGTTGTTTTGTAGAATAACTGCAGCATCATCAGCGTCTGGAGTAGGAAGAACTGCAGGCGCAGGAAAAACGAGATCGTCTGCTGCAGTCTCTGTGCTTTGTACGCCATTAACAAGAATGTCAACAACTTCCGACCAATGCCGATTACTTCTTTCTAGCGCACCGTCATAGCCTGTGCTGAGTTTTACAATAGGGTCAGACGCTATGGCACCCTTCACTTCATTGAACGCGCTTCTTGTAGCTACCAGTTGCTCATCGATTACTTTTACAGAGCCCGCGCGCTGATATGCAAGACCAGAAGTCACTGCATTATAGTTTGTACCGAAAGCAATGTCGTATTGAAGACCATCTAAGATAAGCCCTAGGTCTCTAGTGCAAGTGCCTTCATTAAAAGTAAAAGCTTCCAGAGTCTGAAGCGTTGTTACTGCAGAATCTAGCGTAGCAAAAGCATCTGAAAGTGATGTTCCCGCATTACCTTTTTTACCGCCCTTTGACACATAGTATACGTTTTCAGTGGGATCGTCACCGACCTGAACAACTTCGATATTTCCGTTTCTGTCTTGCTTGATGAACATTTTGCCATCATGCGTATTGATAGCAATTTCACCAAGTTGCAGATCGGAAATGCCGGGTCTTTTACCAGGTACAGAAGATTGTTTATTAATTAATCTTGTGTCTACCATTTTAAATCTCTACTGAGGTAATATTATATTTAGTGCGCATTTTAATAAGTCCCACCATTTAATTCTATGACAGACACTTGCCCAGCTCCAGTAATCGAAAACTGCGACGAATCAAAAGAAGCAACACCAGGTAAAGAAACTGTAGCAACATCAGCATCAACCGTCAAAGTGTTTGCAGAGTCATTGTATGTTAGTGTGATTGATTGACCACCAATCAAAAGATTGAAAACACTGCTGTCGATGAATTCTCTAAGAACTCTATCACCGACAAAAATATCGCCGTTAAATGTCGCAGAAGAATCAAAAGTTGTTGCACCACTAATGCTAAGATCACCAAGAATCGAAAGACTTGAATCAACTTGCAGACGATTGATGTTCGCAGAATCAAGCGTCGTCAACCCGGTAACATTCAGAGTTTCAGTAACAGAAAGCGCAGCGTCAATGGTAACTGCAGAGTCGAACGTTGACAATCGATTTACATTGATTGTGTTGAACGTCGAAGTGCCAGTCGCTAAGATATCATTTGCAATGAAAAGATTTGTTACTTTGAGGTCTTGAGCAGTTGCAGAGTCGCTAATATAAAGTCTTGTGATGCTTGCACTATCAATGAAGATTGCATCAGCATAAAACTCATCTATTCTTTTTGCAGAGTCTACTATCAGAGCGCTAGATGCTGTAAGTGTACCGTGAGCGTGATTTAGAAGATCGGTAAAGTATTTACCGCCGATAACTTCGATGCGTTCAGCGTAAACAACACCATTACTATCTGTTTCTGTGCCTACACCAATAAAGAGCCTGTCGCCGCCGTTACCAAATCCATCAACGGGGCTTCCAGAGTCTTGAAGCCACGAATACGCTAGCTCTCCTGTTCTAAGAACAAGAGGATCGCCTTGAGTACCAGAACGACGAATAAGAATCTGAGCGCGATCAGAATCAGATGGATAAACACGCCCATCGATTATTTGATTGTTTAAAATATTAGAAGCGCGCCATTCGCCTGCATCAGAATCGTAGACGAACAAAGAACCATCAACAGCACCAGTAGTGCTTAGCCCCACAATAGCATCGATGTCAGCACTAGAAGATATCACAGCCGTACGCAAAGGAGTGCCGTAAGTTATTTTGCTAACTAGCGTTACATTACCAGCTTGTACTATTTGATCTGTCATGCTGACCTCATGTGACAGAAGGATTAACTGTAATCAATCCTTCAAGTACCCTTTCTACGATGGTGTTTGAGTCGCTGTCTACATAAGATATTTCAACATCATAAACATATCTTTTTCTAGTATTTAGCGCATTTGTGACTACGTTTGTTAACGATAAGTTCACGATACCATCAGTTGGAGGAACAGTGACATACGCAGCAAATGCAACTTTATCTGAATCTGAAGTGCCGTACCGCGTACTCATTTTTGCAGCAGCAGAAAAACCAGACAAGTCTTTCACAGAGCCATCTTTGTTTGTCAGGTACAGATCAATTGAAACGTCTGTACCCTGATCAATTGTTAATTCTTCATATCGTGCCATAAGTCTTCTGTCCAGAAAAAAACCCTATGGCACTATTTATAAGAATTTAGGCGTGAATATCGTCAATAATCCAATCTTGAATGCCTTGAGACATTTCTGATCGATCAAGAATAAATGCGACAGTCATTCGTAATGAACTGTATGTTCTTGCTGTGTGATAAACTAGCTTATCTTCACCGTCTTCATATGCACCAAAGTATCCAGCTTTACACTGCCAACCAGGCTTATCAGGAATTTTTACGAATTCTTTTGTTCGATTGTCGTAGTGTTCCCAATAGCCATCACCTGTTTCTGACCATGTAAAAATAAAATTATATGCAGAAGCGTTTGCATTGTTATGCCAAGAGATGTAGCAACCTGGATGATAAATTGCAAATAGTGCGCTTCTTTTTAAGTTAAACGTTCTTTGTATCTTTTCAAAAAACCCGTTTTGTTTTTCTGTTACATGCGGGATTTTTGCTTGATGATTCTCTTCTTTGCTAAATCTAAGATGACCTAAAGTATACGAATAAAGAGCATTTACTTCTGGGAAACCAGCATGTGCTGGACCCATAGCTTTAATCTTCTCAAAATATTCGTGACTTGTGTACCAATCAGCCAGTTCAGGAGTAAATCTTTTCTCTTGTGCCATTTGCACTGTTTTATAATTTTCGTCTTGCACAAACCAAAGAGATTCATTAAGAATGTCTTTTGCAAAATCGTTTAAGGGTATATCTCTCATAAGAGGCACTAATTTTTCTGTCATAGCGTAAACTCCATGTGCTTAACATCTGCTGCCGACCAGTGTCTGAGAACCACTGGCTTTATATTGTGGTCATATTTATATCTAGAAAAATAATTCCACCTAGCATCATCTTCAAACACACCTACTTTTAGGTCTTTGTATTTTGGTTCTTTCTGCGTAAGCCACCAAAGCGTGAACTGATCCCATCTTGCAAGTGATCTTGGATACAAGTCTTCATCCCAAGAACCGTCTTCTTTTGTCGGCCACCAAGTTCCCGCATATTGCTTTACTGTAAGATCGTACCAATCTTGCATAAATTCTTTTACAAGGGGATTTCTCATATCGTAGAGACAAACTGCTCCACAAAGATAGAATTGACCACCCGGGAATTTAAGCTGTGCATAACAATACGATCTTTCTTCGGGAAGACCCGTAAACAGAACATCATAATCGCCTAGTTCGTCAAAGACATGTTCGATATCGCCATGTTCACATTCTGTGTCTGCATCAATATAAAAAGTGATATCATAGGGAGATTGCGCCATTCCCCACAACTTTGCTCTTTTATGATCATTACAAAAAATTACTTTATCCGCCATCTTTTCACGCCCATCAAGAAAGCGTTCTTCGGTGACAAGACAGAATTTTGCATCAGGATAAAACTCTAGAATCGACTCCATAAGATTCATTGCAAAAACATAAAAAACTTCTCTTCTTGATGCTACAATCACATAACCTTTAGTCGGCTCACTCATTTTTTTCTCCAAAATAACCAAGTTCTTTTGCAATCAAAATAGAGGTCAAAGCTTGCATTTCAATCACGTTTTTTGCTCGACGAATTTTGGATCTCATAGCACGATCATCAGAATTTTTTACTTCTTCGATTTCAAAAGCCTGGAGTTTCAGATTGAAAAGCTGTTCTAGTTCAACAGACTTTTTCTTTTGCTCGTGCTTTGCTCTAGCTTCGCGCGCTTCTGTTTCTTTTCTTTTTTTGCGCTCATTTGTATTCTCATCGATTTTTTGAATGCCCCAAGTTTGAACAACTTCTTTGTACATGGGGCATTCAGAACCATCNGANCGAATTCTAGCAAGTTGTANAACTTCTTTTTTCTGCTTACCATCAGGTTGATCAGTCAANCGAATNCATTTCATTACCGATCTGTCATCTGCTTCCCAAAAAGCATTATCTAAATATTTGTAACCCATAATAACTCCATATTTTAAGCAACACGAACATAAAGTGTGTAAGTTTCTATTGTTGTTGGCGTTGAAGAAAGAACTGCTTCTCTTAGATAAGCAACTGTTACTTCAATGTCATCCGCATATGCGGTTTCATAATTAATCCCTGTATAATCGTCCTGATAAGTTTCAATGTCATCGTCGCCTTCGAAATCACTAGTGTAATCTTCAGTGATTTCAGCACCACTATAGTCTGCACTAAACGGTAACCCTTGTGCAGCGCCTTCGTAAGTAGACTCTACTGTTCTTGTATATATGCTGCCGTCAAAATCAGACAGATATTCTGATTCGTAATCTTGCTCAATATACTCTTGTGCATAAGCTTCATTAACACCATCTGCTTCATAATCTGGTGTGTAATTTCCGCTATATGTATCGCTGAATGTAGCAAGGTAATTACCAGTGTAATCAATCGTATTTGTTTCAGTATATGTAGCTACAAAGTCGCCGCTATACGCTTCAGTAAAGTTACCAGTGTAAATGCTTTGGAAATTGCCAGAATAATCTTGCTCATAATTTTGAATGAAATCTCCAGTGTATTCATCTTGATAATTTCCGATATATGTCTCAAGGAAATCACCTGTATATTGGCCTTCAAAGATTTCTGTAAAGTCACCAGTATAAACTGTTTCAAAGTTTCCAACATACTCTTCTAAGAAGTTGCCGGTATATTGACCTTCAAAATTCTCTGTAAATTCAGCAGTGTATTCAGACTGATAAGCGCCGCCGTAAATTTCTACGAAAGTTCCGACGTATGTACCAGCATAATCAGAAGCGTATTCTGAAGTATATGTGCCAGCATAATCACCTGTATATTCATCAAGGTAATTGCCCGTATACTGATCAGTAAATCCTGCAGTGAAATCGCCTTGATAAGGAGATTCATAGTCGCTTTCATATGTCTCTATGAAATTACCAGTGTACTGATCATCAATGTATGTAGTCTCGTAATCAGCGACATAAATGTCGATGAAGTTACCTGTGTACTGCCCCTCAAAGATTTGAGTAAAGTTACCAGTATAGTCAGTAAGGAAATTGCCTTCATAAGTATCTGAGAAATCACCAACGTATTGACCTTCGAAGATTTCAACAAAGTCTGCTTGATAATCTTCTAAGAAGTCACCAGTGTACTCTAGAACGAAATCACCAGTATATTCTGCGTTAAAGCTTGCTGCAAAAGTACCTATATAATTGCCTGTGTAGTCTTGAGGATTGTCAGAAGTAAAAGTTGCTAAGAAATTACCAGTATATTCTGCAGCAAAGTTTCCTGTGTACTGCCCTTCAAACTGAGCAATAAAGTTACCAGTATATTCAACTGCAAAATTGCCTGTATAGCTTTGAACGAAGTCACCAAGATAAGAGCCTTCGTACTGGCTCAGATAATTACCTAGGTATTGCCCTTCGAAAGAAAGCGAAAAATCACCTTGATAAGTTTCGACAAACGTACTAGTGTATGAAGAGCCTGCAAAAGTATTCTGGAAAGGAGAATCAAAATTGCTTGCATAGTCACCAGTGTATGTTGCTAAGAAGTTACCAATATATGTGGGTGCTTCATAGCTTGCTGTAAAGTTACCAGTGAACTGCGTTGTTCCAGACGCTACAAAGTTTTCAGCAAAATCACCAGTGTAAATTGGAGCAGAGAAAGGTGATGTAAAATCACCAGTGTAACTAGGTCCAGTGAACTGCGTTGTTCCAGACGCTACAAAGTTTTCAGCAAAAGCAGCAGTGTAAATTGGAGAAGAGAAAGGTGATGTAAAATCACCAGTGTAACTAGGTCCAGTGAACTGCGTTGTTCCAGACGCTACAAAGTTTTCAGCAAAAGCAGCAGAGTAATCGCCGGTGTAGTTAACAGAAACAGAGCGTCTTCTTACAGCATACCACCTATCAGTTCCCGCCTTTGTAGTGGCTGTTGTAAAAGGATTGATTGCGCGCTGATATTCATATCCGCCAGTAGTCCATGTAGCAGGGCTGCTAGGAGGTGGGACTCCTATAAACGTACTATTCCAATAAAGAGTAGTAGGTACACCGTTAAACTCCCGCCAGTAATAAACTGGGGCACTAAGGCTTTCAAAATATGAAGTCCAAGCATCAGGACTAGTATAAGTTTCTAGATCAGTACCGACAAAATCACCGGTGTATGTCTGAGAGAAATCGCCGGTATAAACACCTGCGAAATTCTGTGTAAAGTTGCCTGTGTAAGTTGCTTGGAAGCTTGCAGTAAAATCACCGGTGTATGTCTGAGAGAAATCGCCGGTATAAATTTGAGTGAAGTCGCCTGTGTAAACACCAGCAAAGCCAACTAAGAAGTCACCAGTGTATTGCCCTGCAAAATTACCCTCGTATCCAGAAGTGTAGTCGCCTGTGTACTGACCTTCAAACGAGAAATCGAAGTTTCCTGTGTATTGTACTACAGCATCGCCTGTGTATAAATTATCAACATAGTTTGATTCAAACGAAGTTTCATATTGCACAGCGGCTTCAAATGATGCTACAAAGTTACCAGTGTACGCCAACAAGAAATCGCCGACGTATGTCTCGACAAACGATGCTTCGTACTGTGCAGAAATGAAGTTATTTGTAAACTCTGCTGTGTAAGTGTCTAAGAAGTCGCCCGTGTAATTTGTTTCAAAATTACCAGTGTAAGTATCGGTTTCATAGTTTTCTTCGAATTCACCAGTATATTGTACAGCATCGAAAACGATAGTTGCTCGATCTTCATAAGTTTCTGTGAAGTTACCAGAGTATACTACAGCAAAGTTACCAGTGTATTGATCGTCGACATAAGTATCAGAAAAATCACCAGTGTATTGAGTTAAGAAATCACCAGTGTAGGTAGACTCGTAATCGCCTGTATATTGCGGTGCTGCGAAAGTGTCAACAAACTCAGCAACATAATCAGTCAGATATTGATCAACGTACTGACCTTCAAATGTTTCTGTGAAGTCGCCCGAATACTGATCGATAAAGTTACCTGTGTATTCAACTACAAAGTTACCTGTGTATTGACCTTCGAACTGAGCAGTGAAGTCACCAGTGTAATCCGACGCATATTCACCACTGTAGTTGTCGATGAAATCGCCTGTGTAAAGCCCTTCATAAGGCTCTTCGAAATCACCAGTGTAAACTAGTACGAAGGGTCCTTCGTAAATTTCAGTAAATTCTGCACTGTACTGACCTTCAAAAGTATCTTGGAATTCACCAGTATATTCACCCAGGAAGTTATCGGTAAAGTCGCCAGTGTAGATTGTTTCGAAGTTACCAGTGTATTCGCTTTCATAGTCAGTAGCATATTGCCCTTCAAAGACTTCTGTGAAGTCACCAGTGTACTCTTCGGTATAGTTTCCAGTGTAGGTGTCTAAGAAGTTGCCTGTATACTGCCCTTCAAAGTTGTCAGTAAAGTCACCAGTGTATTCTTCAATGAAGTTGCCTTCATATCCAGAAACATAGTTGCCGCTATACTGCCCTTCGAAGATTTCTGTGAAGTCACCAGTGTAGTTCTGAGTAAAGTTACCAGTGTAATCAGAAACATAATTGCCGGTATAGCTACCTTCAAAGTCGTCAACAAAATCACCAGTGTATTCTTCAATGAAGTTGCCAGTGTACTGATCAACATAATCACCGGTATACTGACCAGCAAAAATGTCAAGGAAATCGCCGATATATTCTTCGACAAAATTACCAGAATATTCGTCTACATAGTCACCTGTATATTGACCTTCAAACGGCGCTATGAAGTTACCAGTATATTCTTCAATGAAGTTGCCGGTATAGCTCGCCAAGAAATCGCCGGAGTAAACACCCAAGAAAGTGACTTCGTAATTTGTCTCGTAATCCGAAGTATAGTTACCTTCATAGTCGCTAGCATAATCGCCGGTGTATTGACCTTCGAACGTATCTAAGAAGTTGCCAACATATTCTTCAACAAAGTTACCGATATAATCAGATTGATATTCACCAGTATACTGCCCTTCAAAGTTGTCAGTAAAGTTACCAACGTATTCTTCTAAGAAGTTACCAGTGTACAAATCGTCAACATAATTTTCGACAAAGTTACCAGTGTAAGTATTTACAAAATCACCAGTGTAATCGGAAATGTAATTACCAGCATAAACGTCTTGCTCATAATCCGTTTCATAATTTCCTGTATAAACTTGAAGGAAATCACCAGTGTAAGTACCAAGGAAGTTCTGCAAGAAGTTACCAGTGTAGTCAGAAACATAGTTTCCGCTATACTGATCGTCAACGTAATCAGACTCATAATCACCAGTGTAATCAGAAACATAATCACCAGTATAGTTTTCTAAGAAGTTACCGGTGTATTGCTCTTGAACATAAATATCTTCAAAAGAGTCAGTGAACGTTTCAAGGAAATCACCAGTGTATTGACCTTCAAACACATCTTCGTAATCAGAAGCGTAACTATCAGTGAAGTTACCAGTATAGGTGTCTAAGAAGTCACCGGTGTATTGACCTTCAAAATCGCCGCTGTAAATTTCAATGTAATCGGTAATGTAGTCGCCAGAATATGTTACTGTGAAGTTACCAGTATAGATTCCCTCATACCCTGAAGTATAAGTGCCAGAATAAGTACCCTCATAATCAGACTCATATGTCTCTGAATATTCGCCGCCGTATTGATCGACAGGAACTTCTTGCTCGTAATCTGTGATATAAGAATCTGTCAGGTAATCGACAACAAAATTACCAGTGTAGACAACATTTTTTCCTGTTGCACTAACATAATCTGTTAGATAATCACCAGTATAAGTTGCTTCATAGTTTGCAGCAAACGTTCCTGTGTATGCAGTCTGGTAATCAGCATCTAGAAGCGTCACATATGATTGTTCGAAAACAATATTCGCTTCTGTGATATAAGGACCANAAGAAAATGTTTGTTCGTAAACACCAGCAGTAAAATTAGTGGCATAATCGCCCAAAGTTGGAAGACCCACTATTTGTCTTAAGTAACCACCATAGTTAGCTTGAATGAATCCAACATAGCCAGCTTGATAATCAGTAACAGCTGTAAAGATTCCCGTTGGACCTACATAGGTGACTTGAGGAAAGGGGCTAAGATATGCTTGGTTATCATAACTAGCTGTACCAAAAATATAATCTCCTACACCTCGAGGTACAGGTGTTGTATAATTACCTGTATAAGTTGTGCCCGCAGGAGTGTATGTGCTAACAATACCGCCAGCATAAGTATTTCCGTATATCTCTGAATAACCTAATATTTCCGTGTATGTAACTTCAAGATCCGACAATGGGCCCATATAATCAGGCCATTGTTCGATCTGATGAAAGGGCCCTATTTCATATTCTGCAGTCGTAAACGTTTCAAGCTCTTGAGCTTCATAAGTAACTGTGTACAATTCTTCAGCATTTGCTTCGTCATAAGAAACAACGTATGGATCTTCGACACCACCAACGAAGCCACCACCTTCAAACTGTCCGATTGTCACTTTTCCTAGATAAGCGTCGCCTGTACCGACATATTCTTCTGAAATGTATTCTCCAGATTCAGACCCATCTATATAAGTTCCTACATAGCTTCTTGAATAAGATCCATCATGAAGTCCAAGATAAAGAGTAACTATATCGCTAACATATGTTGAGACATAAGGATCGATATAGTGATCTGAAATGTAATCGGTACCTTCATAAGCAATGAACCCAGCGCCCGCATAGGCAATATTACCGGAATACGTGCCGATAGGACCACTGTAATTTGCTACCGCGGGCCCGGGCGTCAAATAATCTACATATGAGTCACTAAGATATTCAACAGCAAAAGACTCACCTAGATAATTCGTGTCACTTGAATACACAGTCCCAGCGGCGAACTGTCCGGCGGGACCATAGTAAACAAGCCCTATATAAACTATAGGTCCCACAAAATTGCCTGGTCCTGCATAAATTCCACTCGAATTTAAAAGTTTAGGGCCTTCATACGTTATAGGGCCTTCATTTATATAATGAGCACCATAAGTAACTGGTGCAAGATCACCGACAAAAGCAATACCGTCTGTCGTACCAGACGCTGGAGGCTCAACCTCGGGCAGCTGCCCGGGTATTATAATATCACCAGGAAGTATGATCTCCTCGCCCCCAATATAATATTGCAGAGGCCCGTAATAAGTAGTTTGGTTTTCAAAACCACTATAAGGTGTAGCAAATCCCTTCGCCCCAAAAAGTTGGTCAGGTCCTTCATATGAATTTTGAGTATATAAGTTTTGACTTTCATATGGATTACCTGGACCGACATATACAGTTGTATCACCGCCAGAACCATATGTCCCCGCAAAAGTTTCAAGGTCTGTACTACCAGCTTCATAAGGAGGTGTACTAAAACCCCCGCCAGGACCATAATAAGTAGAGGGAGGACCTACATACGAACCCAAATAATCTATTGAGTCGGGGTAACTATATCCTGTAGTATAAGCGGGAACGCCTTGATACACTGAAAGCGCGCCGAAGCTCCCAAAAGGACCATAATAGGTGGTAATTGGAGGTGCAAGATAGCTACCTTCATATCCTTCATAACCTCCATACGATTGTTCTCTAATGGAAAAAGTCGCAATAAAACCACCAGTGAGATAATCACCAATATACTCGTTAATAACTGTATAAGTATTGCCGAGATTACCCTGGTAAACTTCATTTGAAGTCTCATAACCACCGCCATAACCAGACAGATAGACGTTATCTTGACCGTCTCCTGGTTGAAGATCGTCTGTATAACCAGACGTATAGGGTATAGCGTCAGTAAATGCTGCACCTAGTGAGAGATATCCAGCGTCGGGTCCGCCATCGGGAAAAGCACCATAAGTCGGGTTGGTTATATAATTAACGGTGGCGCCCCCGGGGACGATGCCAAAATAGTTGGCGGCATCTCCAGAATAAGGAGGAGCTTCGAAAACATCCCCGCTTTCGAAATTTTCCCCTTGATAGCTGCTGTCTAAGTAACCATCTTGATAAGATTGTTCGTATACATTACTTCTTTCTGCAAATAATGTTTCATAAGTATCCACATAAGGACCAATGTAAAAAGCAGGGTTTGACCCAATAAACCAACCTAAAGGACCTAAGTATGCTACAGTAAATACACCTTGCGGTCCATAATAGAAGGTCCCGAGCAATTGCGGGATACCAAGTTGGTTAGGCCCGCGGCCGCCTTCTATATAAACATTCGGGCTATAAATCACACCTTCATAAATATCATCAAGAGAGAAGAGCCCGGACTCAAAAAACTGAGAATAGATGTCAGCATCATAATTGCCAGTATAATCACCAGTATAACCTAAAGCATCTGGGCTTTCGAAACCTCCGACATAAGTACCTATGTAATCTGCTGGTGTATAAGTTCCTACATATGAAGGGACATAACCAACTGCCACATCATCACTTAGAGTTTCAGGTCCTGTGAAAGTTGTGACGGTAGGATATCCAGGATCGCCAGTCAAGGGACCTGAATACCCAGTAGGTTCGCCGGTCACTATTATAGGATCGCCTTCTGAAATATATACTTCTTCGTAGCCACCACCAACATAAGAACCAGTAGGCCCAGTATATGATATAGAGAAGAATATATAATCAGCTTGATAACTGCCTGAAAGTGTTCCTGTGTAGTCAATTGACCTCTCGCCGGAATAACTGCCACTAGGACCATAATAAACCGTTCCACGATCTGGAGCGACGGGCACCCCTGAGGTATAATTTATAAAATTATCATCCCCACCAGGCACATAGCCGTGGACGTAAGACACACCGCCAAGATAATAGTCAGTGTTTAGAAAGTTGTCAGCGCCCGAACTGGTGCTCGGGCTTTGATAAGTTTGCGCATAAATATTTCCATCACCTGTCCCAGCGACATATGTTATGCCGCCAGCCGCGAGATTTGGGGCAACACCTGGGGGAGTATTCGGAGGCAGATACTGACTATTAACATAATTACCATCACCTTGCTGATAATTCTGTTCGTAATATCCTGATCCAAGATAATCACCAACGTAAATCTCTACATCACCTCTAAAATAAGTGGTAGTATCTACGTCATCTTGATCACCAGTTGTGTAACCTCCGCCTTGAAAATCTTGAACATAATCAGAACCGCCATAAGCTGTTGTGACAGTTCCAACGTATTCTTCGACATATCCTTGCGAGTAAACTTCAGGCGTGTTGTAAAGAGTCTCGTAGGGAGTGGGATTGTCAAATGTCGCTTCATATTGTTCTGAATTATAAATTGTAGTAAAGGTGCTTTCATATCTTCTTTCATAATCAAACTGATAATCCGAAAGATAATCGCCAGTGTATGTTGCAGCACCTTCGTAGCTGCTATATGTTAGTTCAGCTTGAGCATACGCTTCTTGGAAAATTAGAATGTAAGCCTGATTATAATCGCCTGTATACTCTTGTGTATATTGGCTAGCGTAGAGACTGTCTTGGTAGTTTGTATCGTAAGAAGATTCGTAGTTATCGCTGATGTAAGTGTCTAAGAAATCACCAGTATAATTTGTACCGAATTCGTTTGTATAAGTTTGTTCGTAATCGCTCTGATAAACACCATCGATATAATTTTCAACAAAGTTACCAGTGTAGTCCGTAAGAAAATCGCCAGTATATTCAGAAACATAGTTGCCTGTATACTGATCATCAACATACTCTTCTAGGAAGTTACCAGTATAGTCAATTTCGTAAGACGAAGTGTATTGCCCCTCAAAAGTTTCAGTGAAATCTCCTGAGTAAACTGTCTCAAAATTGCCAGAATAAATTTCTAAGAAGTTACCAGTATACTGCCCTTCAAACGACTGAACAAAATCGCCACTATACACAGACTCGTAGTCGCCAGTGTAAATATCGTCGATATATTCTTCAATGAAATTACCAGTGTAATCTACTGTATAATCAGTGATATAATTACCAGCAAAAGAGGTTACATAATCACCACTATATGTCTCTAAGAAGTTACCTGTGTATGACGATTCATAATCACCGGTGTATTGACCTTCGAACGATTCTGTAAAATCGCCAGTGTATGGAGACTCGTAATCACCAGTATAGACTGCATCAATAAAGTTTTGAGCAAAATCACCAGTATATGTTTCAAGAAAATCACCAGTGTACGCAGA
>JGI11772J19994_1000080_pt1 | contig 20238 bp, 30 predicted proteins | sample Etolagsurwater0m_FD_19994 | JGI IMG/M metagenome (IMG submission 19994) | reverse complement strand
TTGATCTCCCTAGGCTCAATGCTGCCAAAGCCAGCCACTTTTTGAGAAAACCTTCCGAAGTCGTAATCCTCGAGGGGATGGTAATGCCCACCTCACTACATATACCCAGTTAATATCTCTGGCCCGGTAGCGCGTCGTGCGAGATTCTTGAAACTTAAGTGCCGGCCAGGGTCTAACCGACTCGGGGATCTCTCCCTCGCCCCTTGTGAAGTAAACCCTCTTGAGAAGATTCAGCCGTTATGCTGCCCTTTGTGGCACAGCTACAGCCCTAACGTATTTCTCTCAGGTGGTGCTTTTGGTCAGGGTTCCCAAGCATCAGCATCTTCACTGCCGATCTTAGTTGTCGAAGATACTCTTTGGCTTTGACGCCGATGCCTCAGTTGGAGCTTCAGGCTCCGCTTCTGGAGGCGTACCGGCGGCCTCCGCGGCAGAAGAGTTATCTTCGACTGGTTTTGGTGTGTCGAACAACGAGCTCTTTTTAGGAGGCTCTGTTGGCGTCACTTGTTCTTCTTGTGCGACAGTCTCAGGAGCGTCTGCACTTGTCTCCGCCGGCGCCGATTCCGGCTCATCTGCTGGGGCAGGTTCATCGGGTGTGGTGTCGACGTCTTTGACGTCGATGGCGAAATCGATATCATGGAATATGTTGGCTGGCTCAGGACCGGTTCCATCTTCTTCTGGTTCTCCAGCTGTTTCTGGAGCCGCATCAGCTTCTTGGATCGTCTCGGCATCTTCAGGACCTTCTGTGATAGCCTCTTCGCCATTGCGGCGATTAGCATCTTCCTGGGCGGCCGTATAGGACGCCACGGCGACCTTAGGCTGTGAAGGTGAGTTTACGGTGATTGGGATGGGCTCTTTGATGATTGTGGCGCTATGGCCATTCTCACCGCGGCCGGCGATGATTTTCACAGGGAGCTCTTCGTCCGGCAATGTCGGGTACATGCCACGGATATAGTTCCGGATAGCTTCCTGGATCTCGGGTTCTTGCAATGTGATTTCCACGTAAGTCTTCCTTTTCTCGGGATCATGTGTTGCAGGGAGCAGGTCACGGTTTTGGTCAGTGACCTTGCGCGGCGAATAGGTATCAATGTCTGGCATTGGGTTTCCTTGGATTGTGGATTAATGTTGGGTTATAACAACTTCCATCCTCGGATTGGCCTTGTCAATGTTTTCTGCATTACAAGACAATGATCTGATATTATCTAAATCATCATCAGTGAGTTTCCCCAATTCGACCAATGCGTCAGAGAAGTATTTGTCGATAATCGCCACAGCGTTCATGAGATCGCGTGTCTGACGATTTGGGGGGTACAGGATATAGTGCAGGTGAATGACGCCCCAGAGGGCTGTCAGGTCCGGCAGAGCCAATATTTGAGGCTTCACGGCTTCTTTGAATTTCTTCTTCGTGGAATCGGCCGTCTGATAGTGCCAGTTCCGGTAGTTATTCATCGTCAACCAGTGTTTCTTGGTTGGCTTTGTCACTTTACCGGATTTCAGAGTTCGGGTGGTTCCTCCCGTATAAAGAGGGAGAACCAAACGGTAATAATGGGGAACAGGCATCGGGGCCTCCTTTGCATCTCAAGAGGCCCCTAGCCCCACTGCTCGCGCTCGATTTAGTTCGCGAACAGCGATTTCCCACCACCCCCTGCGGCACCGCCGGCAGCTTTCGCTGGTCCGGATCCAGCCACTGGTTTCGACCGATCTCGGATCTCTCCGGTGTTCTTTTCGGCCCAGAGGGTGATGAACATGTCTTCTTCGGTGATGTCACCGCCGCGCTTCAGCTCAGGCACCGTCTTGCGGGTGTCTTTGTGGAAGAACTTGTCGAATTCGTTAAATTCACGGGTTTCCGCGATATTAACGTAATCACCGGCAGAGTTCTTTTCCTGCTTGTTTTCGCGAACCATCAGAACGCCGGCCAAGAGTGGCTTCGTCAGAATGGACGTCACGACAGGGAGAGCTTTTTCGACTTCGCCTTTGGCTTCGTAATCGTAGACCTTGATGACTTTCTCTTCGACAGTCTGTTCAGAGAACGGATGTCCAGTCGTCACAAGACAAAGATCGTTAATCGTTTCATAGCCTGGCAGCATGAACTTCTTGCCGTCTTTTGTGTACGTCGGCTTGCCTTCGCGGTTGGTGAACCAAACACGCTCACGGATTTCTTTGCCGTCGACTTCAAGGACAATATTCATGCACTGAGCTTTTGAGCTCGATGCCGGCGTGATGTACGCCATTTTGACAGCTGCGTCATAGACGCCGGAATTGACCAAATAGCCTCCGCCACCAAGGCGGTCTTCCTGTTCAGCAACACCTTCGAGTTCTTTTTCCAAGTCCTGGAACATTTTATTTTACCTTTCGGGTTTCAACGTGACCTATGGCCACCAAAAAACAAAACTCAATTAAACGCCAAAATGTGCGTTCATATGTTCAATGAGCTTTGCAACGTCGTTGTCCATATAGATCTGGTTCCGTTGGAACAGACCGATAGGACCCCGGATTCGTTCACCAACCGTCTCTTTGGTGAGACGTGTTTGGAAAACGTGTTTGTAACCAACCATCTTGTCATCTTCAGTGATGTTCAAGAGTGCTGGATCCATACCTTCAAGTTTCTCGAGAGGGATTCGCTTGGTGGAGACCACTGTCGAGAAATAGGCTTCAATTCCCTGATTGGCGAGCTGGCCTTTGATAGGAACGTATGTCTTATCGTTCAGCGCAGCGTCCTGCTCAGTGCGAGTATGTGCCAAAAATATCACATGCTTGCCGGCCTTGAGTGCTTTGGCGACAGACTGCTGCATGAGGTTCTTAAAGAACTGAGCATACTGCTGCCATGCATCACGACCGTCTTTGGCTCCTACGATGTAGAGGCTTTCGAACATGTCCATCATGAAGGTGAGTGAATCAATGATGACGCCGTCGAATTGTGGAGCATCAACCACCTCGTCGATCGTAGAAGAAATCTCATACGGATCGGTCACGATAGCTGCGCGGAAGTTATGCGGAAACGGCAAGTCTTTACCAGACTCAGTGTTCAAATAACCCCAGCGTTCCTGGTTCGGCAGATTCATCAGCGATGTGGATTTACCAGAAGCGGATTCGCCGCTGATAAGGATTAGCTGACCTGGCATTTATCTTTCCTTTTATGGTTCGGTTTGTGTGGATTTCCGGGCAACCGTCTTTAAGACTGTCATCCGGAGCTCATTTTCAGAGAGCGGCGATTGTAGCTGATCATTAAAGTGAATGACCCGAGCCTCAATTGAAGGATAATCCAATCCCCCATCAAGAAGAGCCAGAGCATACTTGATCATCTGGTTGTTTCGGTTTCCTGGTTCCATACGTTCAGCGAACCAACGCTCCAAGGCCCCAAGATCTTTGAGTTCAGTCATCTGATTGATGTGTTGCTCATTTTTCGAAGTCTTTGGAATGAAGCGTACCGGATCCAGCAAAACCCCACCCATATTGTAATGGTGCTGCGCTCCAGGATTAGTCATCCATTTACGCTCTCGCTGGTTGGATCCTTCATCAGAATCAAATGGCAGCCATTCCATGATATTATTCATGAATTGGCGATAATCCTCTTTATTGAGGAATAGCTCATATTTCAGAGGCATCACGATACGGAACCGGTCTTTGCCTTCTTCGCCGTGTCGCTTAGTCGTGTGCGTCATGAACATGTAGTCCCGGAGCATCTCGTGGGCGAATGCGAGTGATGTTTCACCATCGACATCGAGGACAACCATATTGAAGCCTTCAATGACTTTGTCGCCGCGACGATGACCTTCATGGAAACGGTGGTTACACCAATGATGATCAGCCGCTCCGGTAAGTCGCCACATCTGGTCAAAAGGCTGAACTTCTATGGCATAGCCTGTGGCCATATCTTCGCTCACCGTAAAAAGCATCTGATCCGTATTGGTCTCATTGAGGCTTTCGCCGGTGAAGAACTCAATACCTTCGGCAAACGTCTTCTTGATGATGATGTTGTTCTTATATCCCCACGCTGTAGCGAGATCCATGATCTCCCGGCGTTGAGTGCTGCTGGTCTTATAGTACGGAAGATTCTCCGTCAGATCAGCATGAGTCAGCTCCCCGTTGAATGAAGCAATATATCGAGCCAGCTTCACATATGGCGCCTCACGAGAGAGGAGCTTCTTGAAATCCTGGCCAGAGCTCTCAACCAGATGAATAGCCTGATAGAGGTTATCTTCGGTCATTACCGGAGATTGATCCAGAAAGGCGTATACGCCGGCAAGCTTCAGCGCCTTGAAGTATCTGTGACCTAGCTCAGTTTTTTGCAGATCTTGATACTCTTCCAGAGCATCAGCCTGCTCCTCACATAGGAATCGATATTCCAGAAGCAGAATGCCAACATTGTCTGGTACCTCAATCTGGTATTCATGGTTCATCTCGCTGGCCAGCTGAGCAAATCCTCGAGATAGCACTGCGACATCGCTTTCCATTGCAGGGTCTGTCAGGGCTGCATAAACATCTGCAGCTGAGCGCTTCTTCATAGAGCGTTCCTGTTCGCCCCAGGCGAAAAGCATACGGCGTGCGTAGCCAGTTTGAAGAAACTCAAAGAAAGTGTCTTCTGTGGCTCCACCATCCAGTAATTTAGATGGGGTGCCAAAGAGCAGCATATTAGCTGGTGTCGGTGCATCGAGGTCGATACCCCGAGAATTGTCGACAGTGTTTTTCGTCAGTTTTGCTTTGGTCTTGCCCTTATCATAGAGCTCGAGAAATGTGTTCATGATCTCTGCGCTCTGCAGAAGATTAGAACCAACTTCATCGATTTGGAGATTGATCCCGCCACATCCGGAGAGCATCAGTTTCTGGCGAAGCTGCTTCACTGCCGGCACGGTGCCGCTATCGAATGTAAAAGGATACGGACCCGCCTGATCATACTCCCTCTGAAGAGAGGTTTCTTCTGTAGACGGATCCGTTCCCTTATAAGCAGCCCGCTTATTCGCGAGGCGTATCAGGTTCTTTTCTGCAAGACCCTGCATCGTTGTTTCGATGAAACGCTTCTTGAAGCCATGCATCAGCGTGTCTTCAATAATACCGACAGAATGACCCTTACCAAAGCCTGATGTGGCGAGAGCCAGAGCATACAGGTTTACCGGGATCTTACCGCGGTCTTTGGTGATAATCTCCGCTCTCATCGCAGCAGCCATCTTTGCAAGAAAGTAGGCGCACTCAACTCGAAAGAAGTTTCGATTATCGTTTTGAGTCTTCTTGGAAATGATATTGACCATACGTTCCAAGACAGGATGATCGGTCAGCGTATTGAAATCACGCATTGAGGTACCCTCTAAAAATTGAATTCCCACGCTCGTGCAATGAACGCTCTCTGCTGCAGACAGGACTTGTTGGGGACTCTCTGCAGAAAGTCACCTTTCTCGGGGAAACTGGTTAATCTGTTTGATACTCTAGTCGCTGCGTACACAGAGGTGCTGCATCACAATAAGAGCATCGGCGAACTTCGCCTGGGAATGTTTTAATGACACCCACTCCGCCGGCTTTAGCTTTGTGCTGCATAGCCGCAGGGTAAGAATCAAAATTCTTGGTGGCCCGGCCGTTCTTTTGAGCGGTCTCGGGGTTCTTGTAATACTTGTGGACGTCAGGCTGCTTCCACAGTTCTTCTTCCTTGCAGCGAGGCATATCGCTTTCGTGCTTCATAGGCACAGTAGCAAGGATCTCGTCGATCTTCTTGATGATGAAGCGCTCAGTTTCTTCGAGGCTCATCAATTGAACTGGCAGCTCGCTGACGGGGAATGGCGGATAGTTATCAATCCTAGAAGCCTCACCGCGCTTCCAATCTTTGAAGATGAAGTTGATAATCCCAACCTCGGAAGTGATCACTTCTGGATCCAACCAGCGATAAATGCTCAGCTGGACAGCAAAGTCTGATTTCTCAGATTGATTCATTTTCAGCCATTTGTAGGTCGAAGTGGTTTTGTTGTCTTCAACCCGCCCAGCAAACACCTGGTCAAATTGTCCTGAGATCCAGACCTTGGTTCCGTTGGTCGCAGTGATCATCCGGAAACGGCGTTGCTCCAGATAGAGCGGTATTGCGCTGGGGTTTTGCTCGAGCAATTTCTTTTTTGGATTAATCACAAGATTGTCGATTATACGCTGTGATGTACCGATTTTCTTGAGAATTTGATCTCGAGCATCTGAGAAGATTGCACTCTCAATTCCAGAGTGAATTGACTGACCCATCCGCGCAGCAACCAAATCCTGAAGGTCTATCGTACTATCTTCTGGCGGTACACGGTGTCCGAGGACAAGAGCCTTAGTGGGCTTCAAAAGTGTCGTAGCTGAGACGATCGGATTGTCATCTTGAGGTGCATCAACTGGATCATGATCATAGGTATCATGGGCAAGCCATATAGCCATCACGAGGCCCAGATTTGCTTGGTTCGTTAGCGGACGGTCAGTCATTAGGAGATCCTATTCGTTGGCGACAATCTTTGTCGGTTGGGTCCGGCCCATGTACTCTTTCGGCGACATAAGGCCCAGATAATAGATACCAAAAAAGAAGAAATTTGCCACCCATGAAGGGTTTAATTCATACTTTTCTTGGGCTTTCATCAGGGCTGCTTGGCGGAGCGTATCCATCGCATCTGCGTCCATTCGCTTGCGGGTTGTCTCGGTCAAGACGTTGATTTTAACCGCCATGGGATATGGCGCCACACCGGCATCTTCGTTGCCAGGGTGTACTGCTGCAATTTCCACTGCAGCCATCCAGAAATGTTTCTTGTCTTCAGCCATCAGGGTATTCCTCTGCTATTTCTCGGCCTATTCGTTTAATGTCCATTATGGACGCGGAGTTTGGTATACTGTGCTCTTCAGCCCATGTCGGATAGAAGATTGAAGCTTCACCAGAAAGATGAACATCAGGGTGACTGATATCCGGGTGATTTTGCCATTTCACTTCTTCAGAGAGTGTTCGATTGAACCATTCCACAATATGTGAATCAGCCCGAACCAAGTAATACTGGGCATCATGAATCTGGCAACAGATTCTAATGTCAGCCCTTACTGGGTGCGCTCGAACTTTCTTCATAAAAGCTGTGGCAGCACGATTGTTCAACAAGCCCCAGGACTGGCCAAGGGCATTGCCGGCAGTACGAGCCTCAGAGAGCGCCTGGTACGGCGTGTGACGCTTTGTGTTGAGTGTCTGACCCAATAAAGGTGTTCTGACTCTCAAGCCAAAAGCGACAGTGATATAGCCGTTATCTCTGGCTCCTTGGATCTTGAGATCGACCCAATCATCTGAGTGCTTATAGAGTTGATGGTATTTCCGTTCGATATCCAAAGCCTGGACTTTGTCGATGCCACACTGTGTGACCAGAGCATGGTGGGTACCGCCATATGTCAGCGCGAACGTCGGTGCCTTTGAATCTTGTCTCTCCTGCGGATACTTAACAGCAATAGAATTGATGGAAGAAACAGAAGCAGGGTCAATGTCGGGCATATTATCGCCAAAATAAGAATAAGCGCGTAGACAATGACCATCATAACCATCGGTATAGACTTTCAGTTTGTTGGGATCTTTGGTCGTCAGTGCTGAGATCTTATCCTCGAGACTATCGAAGTCGAGACCCATGAAAAGATATCCAGGAGGTGCCTTCACACATCGTTTGATGTACTTAGCGAGTCTGGACCCAGAAGGAATATTCTGAAGGTTTGGATCCGAGGAGCTCAATCTGCCTGAGACAGTACCACCCAAGTTAAAAGAACCATGAAGATAATGCCATCCATCTGGACCTTTCCGAGCATTCTTAAATGCCGGGATAAATGTCGATAAGAGGATACTCACGTCTTTATATTCGATAAGGGCATCGAGAAGTTCGAGCGTGATTACATCATTCGTATGGTTCTTTAGGTTCTTTAGAATGGCTCCTTTAGTTGATGGAGCACCGCTGTCTGTTTTTCCAAGGACTGGGAATCCAAAGAAGGCTGGATCAAATAGCAAGCCAGCCAGCTGAGTATCGCTGCCAGGATTAAACTCGGCAGTGGCGTCAGAAAGGGTAACCCTTTTCTTTTTGAGTCGAGCGTTCCACTTGGATATTTCCATTTGTCGAAGGTGGTGACGGTAATCTTGGACAACTTGGTTCCCCTGGATTGTAGCTTCTGCCTGGGCCTTGAGCTTCATCAGCTCAGCTTCGGATCCATAAACAGAAGGCATGTGAACAGGCAGCCCAGTGAGCTGCATATCGATAATGTCGATGAGAGACGGCCGGAAGATTTCTTTGTACACCGACATCTGATCATCAGCGATCATGATCGGCATGTTCTTTTCATAGACGTACCAGGTACTTAGAGCATCCACCAAGTTGTATTCGAGGAGCTCTTGGACCGGGATTTTTGTGATGTCTTTAATTTCCTCAACAGCATAGTTGCCTGCAAATTCAACAGCTTGATCTTTAAGGCTAAGCTTATTTCCCGAAGTTGAGTTCGTAGCCAAGTAACTGATGATTTTGGTATCATGGATCATTCCCTCACAAGCCAGAACATCGAAAATCTCTTCGTAATCGTACGCGCTGGTGTCTTTAGATAGTTGGTGGATAAGCACGCTTAGGTCGTAACTGGCGTTGTGAAAGATCAGCCGGCGTTCTCTGCCCCTTTTGTACGTTTCATGAAACCTGGTGAAAAAATCAATAAGAATCCGACGTACATCTTGGTTTGGGAAATTTGGTGCCCAATCAACTTGGAAAGCAATACCCTCATGCTTGTTCCAAGCGAATGCAATGCTGGCGATACCGGCATCATCAATATGCAAACTAAACCCTTCGATGTCACACGTCACCCGCAACTTATTCACAACGATGTATGTTAGTGCGTTTCGAATTTCATCGAGTGTCTGGGGATAATAGCATTTTTTGATGATGCCAGTTCCAGGATCCTTGTATTTACCCTGTCTATCCTCGATCACAGATTTCATTGCTGTGGTAATGGATGCTTCGGTCTTCACTGGATCATAGAACGCCATTTTGTGGTTTGGGATAAACCCAACCCGCAAATGTTTAAGATGCTCGAAGTGGTCCTCATGGGGAGGTGTTAGAGAGCCCACTTCGAGCGCCGCTTTCGCGGAACCGGTAAAAGTCTTGTAGTAATCGGGATTAGCGATCAATACGTGCTTAATTTTGGTATGCTTAAGCTTCTCGAAAAGCTCGTTGAACCACTCACGACGTTCAGCAACTGAGAGTGGCTTCTTTTTCTTTTTGGGACCTGACAGGAGATAGGGCAGCTGAACAGCTGCAGTACGATCGAGAATGCGCTTTGCTGGCTCTCCTTGAGCGATCAAGCCTTTATCGAGATAGGTTCTCTTCATCTCTGCATAATCAAGTTCATATGAGAGAATGAGGATTTCTACATCGTTAGGCTCAAAGTCGTTTGAAAAGCCAATCCATCGCATCAGTACGCTGTCCGTCTAAAAAGGAACCGATTGATAGGATCGTCGACACGGTTGTAGTGCGCGAAAAATGAAGCTTTCGCTTTATCTTCTGGATGGAACTTTGAGTCTTCATAGAAGGCTGTATCGTTCTTCTGGCAGAAGAGATCCAATCGGCTCAGTGAGTCTGAAAGTTGCATAAGGCCCCGCGGTGCGTTGGCACAGTATCGACTGGGGTTGCCTTCAGCAAAGCGCTCAAGGGCTCCCAGGAAATGGGCGATATACGTTGTGTGTTGCTGAACCTCAACACGGTTCAAGCGGAGAAATTCTGCTTCTTCCTCGAGGCTGGGATCGATGATTTCGATACCATCTTTGCCATAGGCGCCGTCGACAACGAAGAGCTCAGACTTGTAATAGAAACCGTGTTCGGATCCCCCAAGGACCTGGTTCTTCTCAACAAGACGTTTAGTCTCTTGACCAATGAGTTCCTGTTCCCGTGCCTCAAGTGAAGCTTGAATTTCAACGAACACCAGCTTGGAAATGAGATCGTCTTTCCAAGCTTGGATCAGTTCATCGTCTGTATGGCTCATGGGATATACAAACCTCTCTGATTTTGGTGAATGCCGCGGTCATAGACATAGATTCGTTTCCGCGCACGAGACGCACCAACATACAGCATACGGCGTAGCTGGTTTACATCTCGAGACGTGAAAATATCATCCATGATCAGAATGACCGAGTCATAAGTCGAGCCTTGAGCTTTATAGACTGTCGAGGCTTCACGGTTACGGAGATCGATCCACTCTTCCTGGAGCTTGTAGAACAGCTTCCAGTTCCGGAAATTTTTCGACTTATAATGACGTCGAAGAGAATCCCATGCATCACGATTAGCTGGATATTTCACAGTGTATCGGGAAGTGAACGCAGAAGAAACTTCCACCATATAGGCATCCAGAGAATTGTGATCATCGATCTGAACCTCCTCAGGACCATAGACGCCATGAATTTTGACTTGCTCTTCGACATTGAAAGATGCCTGGGCAGAGAGTGGAAAGTGGGAGTTACAAACCATCCGCTCACCCACAGTCGGATAATCAGGCAAACCACGAATACCCCGGATAAAATGGTTATAACCGATTACTGCTTTGTTGGTGTAACAAAGGATCCGGCAAGCCAGCTCAGGATCGTCTGCTTTCATGGTTCCATTAGGGCCGTAGATGCCCTCGATGAGTAGCTTCAGCTGATCGCCATTGATGAAATCAATCTCACCCGGTGCCTGCTTCCATTTTGTAAGCTGGTCTTTCGGCCGCTCGAGAAGAATATCTTCTTTGAGGCCCTCACATAGTTCCTGCAGCGCCGGCGAACCAGCGTTACGGACAGGCGTTGTAATCTCGTAATGGCGGTTTCCAATGTCAGCGAGAGCCACGGCAGGAGAAAGCTTCTCCATAACCGGCGGCAATTGATTTTTGTCACCGACATAGATGATCTTACAAGTTTCGTCGGTCGCTTCCTGAAGGATCATATAAAGATCTTTATCGATCATAGACGCTTCATCGATGAAGAGCATCACATTCGAATGGATCTTATAGTTGTTGGTTCGCTTCAGGTAAGTCTGACCGGTCGAATAATCCGTCATAGGGACCACACCCAAGAATGAATGGATTGTCTTGGCTTGCCGGCCAGTTTGCTCACCCAAAACCGCAGCGGCTTTGTTAGTGGTAGCTGTCAGCATCAATTCCATGGGTGTTCGCTGAAGCGACATGGATTGATTGTACGCACTGATTGTTGCCGGCAGGAGACTGACCAGTTCACGGGTCAGATAGGTCTTACCAACACCAGGGGATCCAGTCAGGAAGAATTCCTTGTCCGGACCAATGATGTAAGTGGCGAGAGTATCTGCCGCTTTTTGTTGGTCAGCGTTAAGTTGGGGAGCTGGTTGGGTCATTATTTTTCCTCGATCAGAGCGCGGTCTGAATCTAAAATTTCAACATTCTCCACGCTCGTCATACCTGAGGATAACCATTCCCAGACAATGTCAGCTGGCTCGAGATCTCCCGAGTCATCAACAAACCATTGCGGAACGTTGACTGAAAGTGTGCATTTTACCGTAGCTTTTAGCATCAGTCTTCCTCGATATTAATGAGAGTGCCATAAGGCACTTCGGAGTTTGGATTACCTGAGACCACCCAAATAAGAGGTGGGCCTGGCGGTTCTTGTGGGATCCCCACATACAAGTCAGTGAAGACAACGATAGCATTGGGCATATGCTCTTTAGCGTGAGCCCAGACTTCTTTTAGATTGGTTCCACCGCGGCCGGTGACAACAATTTTCTCGAACTCATCGTCTTCTTCAAACTCGTAGAAATCCTGAAGCTTGGTATCAAAAGTGATTAGCACAAGCTTCTCGGGATTATAGGTATCCTTGATGTATTTCACTTCCGAGTTGAAGCGTTTGATCTCTGCATCTGAGATGGAACCAGAGACATCCAGGTAATAGTGGATCAGCTCCAAACCAGACCGCCCGACACGGCCCGGTAGCATTGGATCGCTATATCGGCGGTTCGGTCGGCTATAAGAATATTCTACGGAAGAGAGTGCTTCAAAGAAATTGACCAGGATCTCTTGCCAAGGAAGCTTCGGCTTGAGGAAATCCTCAATCATCTGCTTCACTTCACCTGGCATATCACCGTGGTTTTTGGACATCTTGGAAGCGGTCGACGCATTGTGGACATTGCCAAATGCTTTTTTGGCAATCTGGTCAGGGGTCATACCTCCCTGCATCGACTCAGGACCATCTCCGGCCTCGAAGAAGTCACCATCCTGAGGATTGACGACTTCTACCTTGTTGTCCATCAGCCAGTCGTAGACTTGATCGGTGGTCCAGCCATCGAACTGGGAATCCATCAGGTAAGGAAACCCATCCATGTAATAGCCGCCAGACTTGAGCATATTGTTGATTACATAGTCTGCAGCGACATTCCAGATATAAGGATGTCGTTTCTCTCGACGTCCCATGTGCTGGAAAGCGATATGCCAAGCTTCGTGTGCAAGCACAGTGACTTTGCTGTCGCGATCCAGGGATTTAAAGAATTCTGGGTTCCAGACCATGAACACGCCATTTGTGGCGGCTGTTGGAATTGAACGATCCCATTTGAAAGAGATCGAGGCTACAAGAGGACCCAAGAAACCATTCCATTTCTTCTGGAAGAGCCGAACTTTCACAGCATCCAGCATACGATTGAGCTCAATCATATCACCTTCAGTTACTGGTTCGTCGGAGATATAGTCCTCAGGATTGAATGTGGGTTGGGTCATAAATCACCTATGAGCGGTTGGCTTTAGAGATGATCTTCATAGAGAATTTGCGGAATTCTTCGCTCTCGCGGTCCATATTAGGCAGACGTCGAAGAATGTGCCGGCAGAAGAGCATTTGGAATTCGCCGCCAAACTTTTGAACGTAAGGCAACACTTTTTCCACATCTGTCTTTTCGACTTCTGCACCAATCCAGGAGATCACAGCGAACTTAGCTGTAGGTTCTGGAGGTGGGGTCAACGCCTCATTGATTTTTGGATCAATGATGTGATCCCACTTGGGAAGGTCATTATAGACCTCACAGAATGAGATAAACTCCATTCCGGCGCCGGAACCAATAGTGCCACAGATTCGCGGCTGGTGAGCCGAACGATCAACAGTGACGTTATTCATGGTTCGATTGAGGAATTCCCAAGTCCGTGGACAAGCAAACGTATGGTCCTCATGGTCGGGGTTGAAGTTCATCAGCATGTTATTGTCGAAATTGACAAAGGCGGAGATCCGATGATCGATATTATGTTCAAGAGCCCACTCAGTCCACTCATCAACAGTGATCTGAAGCTGGTAATGAACAAGCCGCGACTGCAAAGCGGTCGACATCTTGTGGACCACCGCCTTATCCGTGATCAGGTTACCGCAAGCGATCATTCCACAATTTGGATGCAGGTTGAATGAACCAACCTGACGATCGAGAATGATTTTATACGCCGCGGCTTGAACGGCTTTATTGGCGGAGCTCAGCTCATCGAGGAGCAGAAGCCAACCGTTCTTGCGGGGAATTTGTTCTTCAGTAAGAGAATTCGCTTTATCGCCCATCCGAGCAAGAGCTTCTTGGTCAATCGGAAGAGGCTCTCCTTCCAGGGGGAAGATGTTGAACGGCGTGAACACAGCCTTATCGCCTTCCCGCATGGGATAGCCTTGCAAATCTTCTGGGGTACACTGGCTCAAACGAATATCGATCAGTTCGAGATTGTGCTTTTTAGCGAATTTTTTCGCGGAATCGGACTTACCGATACCCGGCGATGAGCGGACATAGGGCACCAGTCCTTTGCTGATACAAACCTCATACTCTTCCTGGAGCTGAGTGTGTCCGATAAAGTTTTCCATTGCAGTCATTGGGAGATCTTTCTTGGTTCTTATCCGTAGACTTTTTCCTCGATTTGTTCATCAGAGAAACCAAGGTTTTTCCAATAAGCGATACGGATATCGTCTAAAGACATTTTCATGTGAGTGCCGAGTAATTGATTGGCAATTCGGCGAGTGCCTTGCAGAGCAGGCTGCGCTCCGTGACCGGTTGATGCGCCGGCACGGGTTAAGCTCCATCGCTCTTCTACAACAAGCAAGAACCAGTAATGATTGCGAGCGAGGCTGATACGATGGATCTTTGTCCGAGAAGACATCTCTTTAAAGGTCACATCATACAGCTGCTCGATCGCATCAATGTGTTTCTGCTTACGCTGAGCGGGGTTTTTAGCGACAGTCTGGCCGCAGCAAGGGCAAATATCTAATTGCTTTGCTTTCACGGCCAGACCTCTACTTTTTCGCTTTAGGGCGCGTTACCTTGTGGATGAACTTGATGATCTGAGGCGCGTCGTACGCGTCTTCTTTCTCAGTATCGAGTTCTCGAATCGACATCATCTGAGGGCCTTTATTCGAGGTGTAAGTCAGAAGAACATCGCCGACGAGATACTTACCCTTCTCGAGTTTGACCTGAGAAGAGGCGCCGCCAGTGAATTTCACACGAACGGTGTAAGGCATGACCTTCCGGACTTCCTTGAAGACTTTAAAACCGTCATCAGTCTTGAGGACGATACCGTCTGCGTCTTCGCCGATCCAGGTACCGATGACGCCGGTTGCGACGTCTTTATAGAGCTGTGCCATTTGAGTGTTTCCTTGTGCTGGCGGAGCTGAGGACCGTTTTGGTCCGAGAAAATCTTCGAAATCGTAACCGAATTCTTCGCAATGAGCGGCGACCCGGGCATAGACCCCAAAAAGAGATAGCCACCAAAGGTGGCAACGCTTTTCAGATGGAAAATCCAAATTAGGATAATAACCCATCATAAAAAAAGTGATCCAGGCTGTCTCATGGCTAAAATCTTGCGCATGAAAAGTGAGGAATTCTTTCGCAAAGTTATGCCCTGCGAGCCATGCACTTTGTGCCCATCCTTCGTGATGATAGATAGGATGGCTATGCCGGCTGGCCAAAAAGCCTTCAACGCCGCGCATAAAAAAATAGGGATAACAATCTTGTCGGAGTGCTTGATTGTATTCGGTGATATTCCGGATATCGTTAGGCCACCAAGCCTGACCTGGCTGTTGATGCAGACGATCTGCAAATTCCACCAGATTTATATATTGTGCCATTTGGGAGTTCCTTAGTCTGAGTGGACGCCATCAATAAAGATAGCAAAGGGTCCAGTGATAATATGGACCGCAACGAAAGAGAGAACGATCGCGTATCGAGGATCCATATCTGGCTCCTCTTTTTTGTAATCGGCCATCATTTTTTCTAACGCATGTCTATTCGACAGAGCATTAGGCCAGCCTCGAGCCCAATCTATGGTCATTATGAAAATACCTAGAGAGGCCCAAAACTGGACTATCTCGAAGAGCCACATCACTTTTTGCGAGTGCGCTTCTTGGCGCTCACTTCTTCTGTTGGTTCTGGCAGAGCAGTGCTGATCTTCGTCGATGCGTNTTCTTCACCAGCATCTGGATGGCCTTCAATGACCACACGCCCCGTAGGGCTATAGACNAACGTCTCTTGTCCGCCGAGGTCCCAGTCGACCACGTTTACNCCTGCCTTNGAGGTGCCGTGTCGACGGAGTCCGACAAAGCCGGACCCCATCTTCGCAAATACCTCACCTCGTCGCAGGTAAGCTTCATGTTGGGATTGAATGCCACCCTTATTCAGGATGACGATTGAATTCTCAATGTGCTGGAACGTCAGCTCCGCTGTCTTGGACATTGTCTTGGGTCTCTTCAGCTACGGCGTCACCGTCAATAAGACGGTAGCCTGGTTGATTTTTTGCGTAGTATCCCGCGGCGCCTTTGATTGGCAGCTCGCTCATACCCGCAAAAACAAAGCCCTCGAGTTCGCTATTCAGCTGTTCGCCGAAATGCTTAATCTCTTTGGCTTCTTCGTTGATGTAATAGAACCGTGGTTCGGACATTGGGAGATCTCCGTTTCTGAATGAATGGAGATACTATCTTTGTCCTGGCCATTAGGCAAGGCTCCGGCTTCGCCGGGCCTTGCCTAAGGCCGTAAATTCTTGTGAATGAACATCATAAATCTGATGATCACCCCCGCAAAACAGACGACAATCAGCGCCGCTGCTACTTCATGTATCATTGAACTTTGATCCTTTTGGGATTGTGTTTTCGTTTTTGTTTGACGTTCCTGGCTTTCTTACCATTCGAGGTCAGATGCCAGTTACCGCAGATGTTGCAGTTATAGGTACTCAACCCGGTTGCGTTATGGCGAATAGCCATTTCGGCAGTTTCCTCAGTAACAAACGTACGTTTCCTTTTGCACTTACGTCGAACCATTGCGTCATGTGCTTTTAATCGTGACAACCCAGCGACCCTCCTCATTCTTGTGGAGTCGACCTTCAGCGTGGGCCACTCCCCGCTCCATTGCCTGTTTCTGGCAATAGAAGTTAGGAGAGTACCATACGGCAGGGCTGATGTTGATGTACTGCTCAAAAGAAAGTCCGTTGATATGCGCCAGAGCACGCACTGCAGCTTCATTCAGAGGGTAATTAATGGCTGCAGCTGTAAAACCACAGTTCCGGAAATCTTCTTCAGTCGCCTTCGGACGGGTTTTCATTTTCAGACACAAGTTCACGATGAATTCCCTCCTCTCCGTAGATGCGAATCATTTCTCCGTCAGATTTATTCTCACGGTGTTTGATCCATATGGCGCAGAGCGCGCATAAAGAACGCCCCCTGTCCTGGTTCCACCATTGCTGGTATTTCTTTTCCATAGGCTCACCGCAACAGGTGCAGGTCATGGATGTCGCTTTTTTTGCCATCATTTTTCCCTTTCCAAAGTGAGTCGTATTTTGACGACTTTATGTTTGTCTTGGAATGCCAGGTGATTGAAATCTCTGGCCTCCTGCCGGGTTTTGAATGAGCAAAGCTGTCCCTTGAAAGATACGAAAACAGGGCCATCACGGCCCTGTCCCAGTAATCCCCACAAGAGAAAGCTTCTATTTGGTTGGGTTGGATCCAGCATTGGCAAGAAGCTCCGCATAATGATTGACGCAATGACGATCCAAATGCTTAGGAAGTTCTGAGCATTTAGCATGACACACGAAGAAATCTTCCCCCTCAACAGCAAGGCAGAGTTCTGCAGTCAGTTCAGCTACTTTCTTCCGGTCTTTTTCGGATTGATCACCGAGCCACCAAAAGACTATTACCGCCATCACCAGGAGAATACAGACGCCGATATCATTCATTGAACCACTCCGGTTCTTCCCGCCATTCCAGGATGGCAGGTCGTTCTTGCTTTTCATCGATGACCCCTCGCCAGGAGAGCTCTTCTTCAGTGAAGGTAATCCGCATGTTATCGAGAGCATGAGGCATGTGCTTCATCTGGTTCGCCGTAGCGTACCCATCGAGGGCACGCACGATCAGGCGGAGTGATTCCGCCGGGACTGTGATCATTTTCATGGTTCTAGCCTTTCTACTTGAACATGTGGGTTAGGTGATTGGGGATCCAGAACCAATCTTTTGGCCTAGAGTCGCGAGAGTTACTAAAAACCTCAACCTCTCTGTTATTGAAAGCCAAAGCGCACGCAGTGAATGCGCCATTGTCTACAAGACAAGCTGCGGTATGGCCTTCCAGCTCGTCATGGCTCTTGGGAGGGCCAGTGAAAGGAATGGCATTTTTAATCAGCCACATCTCTTTCGACATGTCTGGTGGATTTAGGTATCGTCCCATTTTAATTCTCCTATGAGAGTGCGTAATCCGCATTGAGGATTGAATCGGCGATATTGCCAATTTTCTTGAGTTCCTGGCGGCGCCCAGTGATCTGAGTAGCGATGTCGCCAAGAATGTTTGATGCGCAGAGATCTCGCATGATGCGGTTATACTGCCGGCGCAGATCGTTTCCGTAATTCGGGTGAACCCGGAAGCAATCATGAATCGCCAAAACAGGGAAAGGATCCACTGGAAGTGTCTGGATCAGATCCATCACAGCGTGAGCTGAGACGATGTTGACGTTTTTCTCGTCGATCAGGTCGAGGACCCGAGCAGAGAGAAAGCCAGAAGCCAGGTACCGTTCCCAGAGAGCTCTCAATTCTTTGTCTTTCTTCCGGCCATGGCCTGAAGCAGACTTACGACGTTCACGTCGTTTGATCGCAATGTTGCAAGCGCTCTCGACTTCACGAATGCGCTTAGGATTGTGGTAGCACCGACGCACCATCTCTCTGACAATCATCCCATCGATCGAGTGAACGATATTTGGAGAGAGTGACAGGCCCTTAGGTGTGCCTTTGGCTTGCTTTGTGAACACCTCCACTGGTTCCCCAAAGAACTGGATTTCATTGATCATGTTCTCTTCGACAGCCATTGAGATTTCAAAGCCGTCCGGAACCACCCACTCATGTTCGGTGGCCCAGGATTGCCAAAGACCCTTGAGAGCCAAGTTTAATGACCATGCACCTGGGATCTCGGTCTCCATGATATAATAGAAGAGCTTCAGAGCATCTGATCCCTCACCGAACAGCTGCCGCGGCATAGCCACAGAACCGTAGAGCGATGTCATGATGGCATCTTTCAGTTCAGGTCGGCCGGCTGACATCTTGAAAGTAGCCTGAGCCTGCATATCCCCGAAGAGAGAAGTATAAGCGTCTTCACGCTTACCTGTGTTGATCATTCCGCAACGGCGGGCAGATTTTTCACAGTTTGCAAGTATTGCCAGTATCTGTAGGCCCGATGAGCAGGCATCGAGGGAGATCGCATAACCGGTGGGATTTCCGTCGAGAGTATCCCGATACGCTTGCAATCCGTTAAAGTATAAGGCGGGATCATCAGCGCTTTCGATGAGGTCGACCAGATTGCCTGCGGCCTCTTGCTGATTAAACCAATGGATGCGGTCTTCGAAATTGAGCTTTTCGAGGTCCTGTCCATTATGATCTCCATAGTTGGAAGCGATATCGATCTTGAGATAATCAAGAGCGGAGTATTCTGTGAATGTGAATGTCATGCTTTTACCTTAAAACGTTGGTTCTCGAGGCTAAGCAGCCGAGGTATACTTTCAGCTGCATGTTCGAGGTTTTTGCGAGAGGCTGGAATTACCCCACGGTACATGAGGTCTCTGAAGTACAACGCTTGAAGCGTGTCTTCCAATATCATCTCAAGCTTGTCTCGTTTGATAATTTCGTATTTGCGAGAATTGTGCGGCTTTATCGAATTAGCTTCGACCGCAAAATACAAGCCATCCTTATTAGGGAGGCTTGTATCGAAATTCACTTTCCATGCATTAGGAAAGTCTCCTGGATACATTTTGTATCCCCAGCCTGGTTGATCTCCGATATATACAAACATCAGCTTGTCTTTGATCGACGGGTTCTAGCTTGGATATGCGAAGAGCGATTTTCCAAGATATACTCAAGATCTTTGATATCTTTAGGCTCCTGGAGATCGAGCTTCAATCCAAGACGATCACATCCCCAATAGATACAAGCTTCTTGGTTCCGACGACACATAACAACAACGGTGTATGCTGGTGTCATTGCGGCGCCGCCTATGCCCCCATATCCAAGAGCTGTGCTGCTCCATTGCTCCGGGAACATGACAACTTCGAGTTCTTCATAGCGAGGACGTCGTTCAGCATATGGAGCATCTCGAGGGTCAATACCCTCTTTTTTCATTGCCGCAGTCCAGCGTTGATATCTGATCGGAGATAAATCTCGATGGATAGCTGCTCCCATCGCTTCAGTGAGTGTTTTGGATGGATGTTCAATTTGCATTATAAGCCCTCCTCTTGAGCTTGGGCATGAATGAGATCTCGCATTGTTTCAGCGAGAGATTGGTTTCGGTGGAAAGACATCCAGTAGAGTGCGACATAGAATCTCGACTCCAAAGGCACCACGACTGTACGTGGACGCCCGTCTGGTGGCTTGGCTCGAAGCTTTTTACGACCGTCTTTAGGCATTATTCCATCTCCGCGGCTATGCGCTGCAAAGCGATGATTAAATTGCGTATGCCTTCCTTATCCAGAACAAGGGATTCCTGCATTTGCTCATCTTCTATGGAGACAATATTTTCATCTATAAGTGAGACAGTTGCCGTTATATTAGAGTAAGCGTTAAATTTAATGTCAGGCATGGATTAATTCCTTATTAGCGAATTCAACGACAGCCTTGTTCCAAGACGTACCTTGATAGTTGACGTGGTAGCCTTGGCAGTAGGTTCTGCCGCGGCGATCATATTTATGGGTTAGCCAGAATCTGTCCCGGATCCCCATCAAAGCGTGCATGACATCCTTGGAGGACTGATCATACTTCTCGAAGGCTTTCCGGCGCAGCTC
>JGI11772J19994_1000074_pt1 | contig 20649 bp, 22 predicted proteins | sample Etolagsurwater0m_FD_19994 | JGI IMG/M metagenome (IMG submission 19994) | reverse complement strand
AACTGATTTATCTGCAAAGAAATATTTGATATTCTGTTTAGATTTTTCTTCGTTGATTGTTACATTTGACCCGCCATTAAATTTTAAACTTGGACTGTCGAATAAATCAACAGACCTTAAAAATTCAGGTAAGTCATAGATTGCGAATTCTTGTTCAAAAGTTTCTGAAATATCAGCTTCTGCCAAAATATTCTTCATTGTAGAGATTGTCTGTACTTTGTTTCCAGGTTTCACCAGAATATTCTGGTTAATGTCTGAAAAGTTTTTCAGTACAGCAACTGTGTCACTTGATAGGTTCATAATATATTTTCTCCTTGTTTAATTTGGAGCGGATGGATGGTACTGCCCCACCTTCATTTGATTGGAAATCAAATATAATACTTTTATACGACATCCGCATTTTCTATAATACTATAAATGGCCGTCAAAGTCAAGCCTAGGACGGCCATTTATTTTTATTTTATTTTACAATAAAACGAGTTCATTTTGTTTATGAATTTTACCAATAGTTGGTAGAGTAGCATAGATTACTACATCTGTATTAACTTTTGGTAACACTTCTTCACCATTTATTTTTCTAGTAAAAAAAGCACCACCATAGTTCACCAACTCTTGGTTCCAATTCAAGTTATGTTTTTCGATTCTATCTTCATATTGTTCTTCTAACTTTTGAATACTATTAGATGTATCTAAAGTTGAAGTGTGCAATATAACTCTAATAATCTTACCTGCAAAATTTGTATTATTTGCAATTGCAGCTACTCTGGAAAGATTTTTAGTCCAAGATGAAGCGGCACAAACAACATACAAATATTTGTTTAAATGGTCAGAACCTTTTTTAGTTTGTACATAAACAGATTCTTTAGCAGATAATCCACTATTCGGATATTGGTCTTTAGCCTTCTTATAATGATTTTCTGTCATCCATTCGTGTACATTTTCTGGTATCCATGAATTTACATATGGTCTTGTACCAGAATTATTAAAAATAGATTGAGCTATAATATTTTTAGTATTTTCTGTAAAATGACCACCATCTGTAGCCTCTAATACCCAATTATAGATTTCATCTAAATTTATTGATAAATCACCATCACTAACCAGTTCTTGTCCTGTTGCGATAACATCACCTGTAGTAGCAAGACCTGTTGGCGAATCAATTAAATTAAATTTAATATTTTGTGTCGCCAGAGTTTTATTATCTGAAACTGTATATACTGCTACAATTGCATTTTTAAAATCACAAGTATTTTTCAAAATTTTAGTTCTAGTTCTACCTGTAATAAATTTAATAGAGCCATCTGGATATTTACAAATAGCAATAGGATTATATTTTAATTTAAATCCATTATCTAAAATATTATTTTTGATTTTATCAAACTTCTCGTTCTCAGAAGCTCTACCTTTTTGTTTACCATATTTGTTTTTTAAAACAGCATATAGTGTATCAATATCATAGAGTTCAAAACCATGAAAAGTTAATCCTTTTTTAGGCAATTGTTCATTGTCATATAACTCTGGAAAAGCCTCTTTTACGATTAATCTCTCAAGCGTTTTTAAATTTGCTTTTGAAAATCTATCTGTGTTATTGATATTAACAACGATTGAATCATCATTGTCATTTGTTGTTTTTGTCTTTGTTTTTGTTGTGATGCCTAATGCGCCATTTACCCGGCTAGACACTAATGTATTATCTAACATTATATTTCCTTTCACGCCACTTAGCGTTTTAATTGTTAATTAATATAAACCACAAACTCAGTTTGCAATGTTTATATCTGTATTATATACTAAAAGGCCGTTCCTGTCAATGGTGGAACGGCCTTCTAATTTTATTTAAACCATCTATCGGCTTCTTCTTGTGTATAAGGCCACATGGTTTAGTCTTTTTTAGTTACAAAAGCATATAACTCAGCAGCTTGTTTTTGAATTTCAGCTGGTGAATACATCTTAGGCATATACTTTTCAATATACTCCTGAGATTCTTTATTTGCTTCTTTAAACTTTTCTAAGTTTTGATAAAAGATATTCATTTGATTATCATATGCTTTATCTAACATTTCTTTAGCCATTGCTAAAGTATCGAAACGGATTTCGAATGGGTTTTTTCCACTTGACATAATTTTCTCCTTTGTGTCTGTGTTGTGTGTTGGTGGGGGCTAACCGTTGACCCCCTCGGATGTATTAAGGCATCACCCTTTCAACAACTATTTATTTAACTTCAATAGTTCTTGGTTTTTTACTCTCAGGAACAATTCGTTCCAAAGAAACTTTTAAAAGGCCGTCTTTTAGTTCTGCACCTTTTACCTCTACATCATCTGCAATTGTGAAAGATTTAGAGAAATATCTTTTAGCGATACCTTTATGTAAGATACCATTATTTTCTTCTACTTCTTTTTCGTCTGCATCTTTAATAGATTTGATTGTTAGTACCCCTTCTTCAAGTGATACATCAATATCTTTTTTTGAATATCCAGCCAACGCTAGTTCAACATCATAGGTATTTGAACCTGTTTTTACAATGTTGTATGGTGGAAAATTAGGGACAGAAAGTCCTCTAAAGTCGTCTTCAAACATTCTTTCAAAATGGTCAAAGACATTATCAAAACCGATTGTTACCGGTCTTAATTGATTAAATATACTTAGTGCTTTATTGTTTGTCATACAAACCTCCTTTTATTAAGCAAAGTTTATTGTTTATAAAATGAAAACCCATTATGGCGCTTTCACATTTATTTATATAGGTACTCTTTTTAAAATGTCAAGCCCTATAAAATAAATTGGTAGTTTCGGTTTAGGGGCTTAAACTACCAAAGAGCACCGCAGCTTTAGTTTGTTGATTTAAAGTGGTGCGAAACTTAGCGCAAATGCTAAAACAATCCACTATCCAGGTTCACTCTCGCTACATCTGAATTCATTTGGGCTGGGGTAGGTCTCACCCCCATTATACTAACTTGTCTTACCAAGCCTATCACCGAAGTGCTACAAAGACCAATGAGCCCGAATTAGGTGGTGGTTTTTTTCTAGCAGACCACCAACTGCTTCGCTTGTTTTAATATTTTATATATGGGCAAGCGTACCCTCCACGCCCCAGGACTTACGAATTGCCTGGTATCACTATTTATTCATATAGACACAGGCATGGAAATCTAAAAACCTCGTAATCTCTCAAGCTTAGCCATTCTTTTTTTGACATTTTTAATGCCTTGTTTTTTGGCTTCTCGTCTTTTTTCAGACGGTTTTGTATAGTATTGTCTATCTTTTAACTCTTTCAAAAGGCCTTCTTTTTGTACTTTCTTTTTAAGTACACGCATTGCCTTTTCTAGGTTTCCGTTCCTTACTTGGACTTCAACCATATATTAACTCACCTCCTTTCTTAATTCACTTATCTCCTTTTTCAATGCTTCAAATTGAATTTCTTTTAAACTTAATTCTTTCTTTTTAGGTGCAATCACCACTTGATGTTTTACCTTATCAACTAATTTGTTTTCTTCAATTACAGCAATCATACCTGACATCATTTTGTTAAAATCGTGGTTATTTGTATTGCCATAAATTTTTTGCATCAAATCTTTTACAGGTTTTTTATTATCAACTCCAACTTTTTGACTTATTGAATAGTCATTTGGTTTATATATTTTTTTAGTCATCACTTTCCTCATTATTTAATTGCCTTTCAAAAAAAGGGAGAGGCTTTACGAAAGGACTAACTATGATTAGGCCTCTCCCTTTGATAGATTTTGATTTAGATAACTGAGTTATCTTCATCTTCCTCACTATCATTGGAATCCAATTGTGAAGATATATCCGCTTGTCTTTGCTGTTCTGCTATCTGCTCAGCAGTAGCACCAGCATCAACTTTAGTATATAACTCCATAAAGGAATTCTTTGTATCATCATCAAATCTATTGACACAAACCTCAATGGCTTTCATCTTATTGCCTTTGAAGATTGAATAGGCTTGGACAATGTGTGTTAGCCTTCTAGTTGATATAATCTCATCAACACCACCATCAAAGTAGGTTTTTCTGATTACATCAGCCCAAGTTACTAATTTCTTAGCAAACTCACCGTCAACTTTACCAGTTGTCGCCATAATATTTGTAAGGATTTTCTCCTCAACTTTAGCGGCTGGGTAACTTTGCTCAAATGTAATTGGAAATCTTTCAAGGAAAGCTTCATTCAATACATTCGTACCGATAAACTTACCGTCATCACTACCTTGACCTTTTGTATTGGCAGTAGCAACAACTGTAAAACCATCAACAGGCTTCACAAACTTATTAATCTTTTTAACATAGACACCAGAGCCTTCTAAGATTGGTTGTAAACACATAATCTTATTAGACGCAAGGTCAATCTCATCTAAAAGAAGAACAGCGCCTCTTTCCATGGCTTCGATTACAGGACCATTCTGCCAAACAGTTTGGCCATCCTTCAATCTATAACCACCTAAAAGGTCGTCCTCATCAGTTTCAATTGTAATATTGACTCTGATTAATTCTCTTTTATTCTCAGCACAAGCCTGAGTAACACCAAAAGTCTTACCGTTACCTGATAGACCAGTGATAAAAACTGGATAGAATAACTTAGACTTGATAATTGATTTCAAATCAGGATAATTACCAAAAGAAACAAATGTGTTGTCTTTTTCAGGTACAATATTTCCTGTTAGTGATGAAACCACATAAGCGGCTTCTGTTTTAGTCGGTTCAACAGGCGCCAATATTTTTTCGGCAGCCGTAGTTTTAACTGACTTGGTGTTTTCAGTAACACTTTCAGTTGGCAGTTGAAATAAAGACTTACCAATTTTGTATTCTTGGTTTTTAATCAACCACTGAGGTGCATACTTGCAACCAAAGTTTTTGTTGGCTTCTTTAAGTTGACTTACTGTCAACTCATTAGTACCAAACTTAGAGATTGCATAATCAACAAACTCTTTTTGTTTTACATTTAACATAGTTTTTNGTCCTTTCTTAGTCATTTATAAGTATATCCTACAGGAGTTGGCAGGATTGTCAACCNTAAAAAGCGCTTTATTTAAACTTTTTTTATGTATAAAAGTCAAGTAATTACACGCTTTTTNTAGNTGCGACATTTTGTCTATGCAACCTCCTGTATGAATTTGTTTAAAACTACTCTGGAAACCAATCGATTCGCCATGGCTTTACCAAACATTCTTTTAAATTCACCAACTGTTTCCTTTTTAACTTGAGCATCATCAAGGTTAAAGTTTTCAACTTTCATTCTCTTACCATCAAGTAAGAAATACTTGTCATAACCATCTTTGTTAACAGCAATGGCCTTGTCTTTAGTCATTTGCTTTCTAGCAATATCAGTTTTTCTAGCTCTTTCAGAATAGTCTTTAGCATCCATATACTGCTCAATATCCCACCTTTTAACTCTTTTTAGAATATAGAAACCAATCACATTAGCATCATTATTTGATTTAATAAGTTTAAGAAGTTTAGAGGTTAAAGAACCATATCTATCAAGCACAACTTTCTTTTTACCAACATTAATAATAGCTGTTTTATCCCAATCACATCTTATAGAACCATAATCAGACACGGTACTATCTTTAATACTTTGTCTAAAACTATTAGCACCACCATCTGTTAAGGTAATGAAAGTCATTTTTTCAATACCGTATTTCTTTTTAAACATTGGTACTAACTTGTTACAGAATACTAACGCCTCATTAAGAGGTGTATTACCAAGATAGAATTGACTTGGAACACCAAAACCATTGTATCTAGCCATCTCTAAGTCAGCATCAAAATCTCTATGATATACATAACTAGCATTGTAATATTGTGCCATGTGATACATATACATACCAGCCAATTCAAATTCTTTCTTAGTCATTCTGTGACTAAAACAGTTAACTAGATTAAAGTCTTCAAACATCCAATCACCGTCTTTGTAATTGAAACATTTTCTTTTTTCATCATAACCTCTCTCACTTGTAAAGAAGTAAACTTCAAAAGGTATGTTTACTTTTTTAACAAACTCAACAAGGTTAAGTAATTGTTCAACTGTATTCATTAGAGTATCAGACATGGATCCTGACCAATCTAATAACATCATCATACCGTGGTTTTTACCGTCTGGCACGATTGTTAATCTTTTGAATATGTCATCCGAAAACTTGTAGTTAGGAAGTTTTAAAGGGTCAATAATACCAGTTTTATCGGTACTTGCTCTTTTGTAAGCAGTAGCGGCCTTTTTCATCTCAAATTCTTTTACAAGATACATAACTGTTTTCTTATTTTCATTTTGAAACTTTTTGAAAGCGCCTTTTAACCAAGTCATATACTTGGCATCATCATAATTATACTGTCTTTGATGAGTTCTATATTCTTGCATCTCTTTTAGAAACTGTTTGTAACCAATAATTGCATCAAGTTTTGCTTCAGGCATATTACCATAGACAAAACCTTTTGCTTTCGAATCAAGCAATTCATCTTTTTTATCTTCATATGCCTGGTCAGTAACAGCCTTTAGAAGTTTTTTAGCAGGTTCGCCACCGGCACCTTTACCATATTGTTCAGGTGAACCAGATTTTTGTTCATCTGTTTTTTCATCTGATTTTTCAGAAGCGCCTTCTTGTTGTGCTTCTTTTTCATCATCTGCTTTTTGGTCACCAAAGTTATTGAAATCATTTTTTTCATCTGATTGGTCGCCCTCATTACCAGATGGTTGAGTATCAAACTCATCATCAAAATCATCATCATTACCAAGGTCATAAGATTTTACAATAGACAACTCATCAAAGTTAGGAAGTTTTTGCATCTCCTCGACTTGTTCTTTTTGCCAAGCTAACATCTCTTTAGCAAGGTCAAGTACATCTTTGAAAGTAACTACACTATCAACTTTAGATAACCACTGATTGTCTTGTTCTGAAAATGAAAAAGGTACTCTATTAAGAGATTTTGACCTGATATTAATTTTGTCAATAATCATTAAGTCTTTATTTACATCTTTACCATAAAGACCAAAGAAGTTCTTTTTTTCTAAAATGTCAAAACCATTCATATAGTTTTTAACAACACCAGGATATTTTGCTTGAATTAATTTGTCAATTCTTGTGTCTTCAATAACATTAACATAAGACCTTAGTTCCTGGTCTTCAATGCCTTCCCATTCTTTATAAGGAGTAAATAATGCGTGTGAACATTCGTGTGCTATTAACATATCATAGACATCACCAGATTGTTCTTTGAAAATTGGTAGGGTTAGAATTCTGTTTTTAACATCAAAAGAGGCAGTCTGTACTTTATTGTGTTGTACAGTGATGTTCTCAGAAGCAAGTAGTTTTGCTAGAGTGCCTTTCACATTTAGATTAATCATAGTATCGTCCTTTTTCATCATATAAGTATATCCTAAAGGAAAGATTCTAATAAGTCAACACTTAAAAGCGCTTTTTTTAAATTAATTTTGCTAAGAAAATCAATGGTTTTTAAGGGCTGCGTCAAATCGCACAGCTAAATGTTCTCTAAATGTTCTCTTCTAATCGCTCAATATCGTCTTCAATACACGATTCGCCATACTGTATCTCAACAATTTTCAATGGTGATTCGCCTTCATTGGCCAATTGATGCCATTCATTTCTTTCAATATGTAAATTGTCAAACATTTTATACTCACCTAAGAGCTCATAATCTGTACCACTATTGATTGTATATACAGTAGCCACACCTTTTGATATAAACCAGTGTTCAGCTCTGTCTTGGTGTCTTTGCATAGATAATCTCTTACCAGGCATTACCACCAACTCTTTTACTTTTACTACACCAAGTTCATTATGTAATACTTTATAGTAACCCCAAGGTCTCTCCGTTTGATTGGTGACCCATTTTTCTAAGATGTTACTAGATGAATTCTTTTTTTCTGTACCACCTACACCATACTCAAATTTAATCCAGGTATCAGATTTAAATATTTCAGCCTCTGGTATATTTGTACTGTTTCTATCGCCACCATTAGCAAATATAATATCAGCTCGAGGATAAAATCTCTTTACTTTTAAAATTGCGTCAACAGCGCTGTCGTCATAATCATCAAAGTGTATGACATTATCAACCACTTTTAAGTTAAGTAATACTTGTTCTCTTTCATAAAAAGGTAAAAATTCTTTACCTTTTTTTCTTTGTAACCACTTGTCTGAGTTTAATCCTACAATCAAAACATCACCTAGTGCCTTTGCACATTTAAGGTATTCTAAATGTCCTGAGTGTAAGGGGTCAAAACCACCAGTTGTAATGACTACTTTCATCTATTATCACCATTACCACCAATGACGCCACGGTCCATTCTGTCTTTTAGTTTTACAATATTGTTGTTGACAATAGTTTGGAGGTCGCAGCCAATATCATCAGCCAGTACAGCGCAATACCAGAGTACATCGCCGATTTCAGCGGCCACCTCTTTACGATAATCTTTATTCTTCTCATATCCATCTCTTATTAATTTTTTAACTTTGTTCGCCACTTCACCTGCTTCACCGGCAAGGCCTAACGCTGGATATAAAATCTTGTGCTGGTCTCCGTAGATAGCCGTTGTCTTGGCCATTTCTTGGTACTCATTGAAATTCATCTGTATTTATCTCCCTACATCTTTCAAATACTTTTGTTTACATTCTTCCCACGATAGATAGATTATATCATCATAGAAATGGGTTTCTGTTGATACACGGCCTTGTTTCTTTAAGGACGCCAACCTCTTTTTAGCATACTTGTTTTTCCATATATCGGTCAATGCCTCTACTGAATTATCAAATGCTCTAACTAATTTGTCTTCTTTAATCTCTTCTCTTAGAAACTCTTTTGTATTATTATACAATTCGCCAAAGTAAATACCTCTAGCGTGTTCTGATTTAATTAACTTCTTATCAATACCTAATTGATTATATGTAAAAGTGTGACTTCTATTTCTATGGTCTCTTTTATGTGGTTGACCTGTGTCTTTCTTTGCAACATACCATTCAAAGTATTTGTATGTGTGGTTTTTCATCAACCACTGTTGTATCATTTTTCTAGTAGGTTTAAGTGGTTCGTAAGATACGGAACCAGCTGTCCAACCCATTTTCTTCCAATACTTTAATCTATCGTATTGTGATAATGGTATTTCTTTTGTTTTACCATATAAACTTGTAGTTGTAACACCTACTAACTTATCTTTGTATTGATGTTCCCAGGTCTTTTCAACTGTATCTGATAAACATAATAACGCAAGCAACTTACCACCAACCAGGTTGTAACCTAAAGGTTGTATCGGTACAATGGTACTGCCAATACAAGTATGATTAATCATTCTTTGAGTTTTAGCTTCTCTTTCCCAACCAATGTAATTATCTCGTGGAGTTAAATCTAAAAAGTCACTTGACATACAAGTTACACCAAGTAATTTTTGTGTCTTCTTATCTCTAATTAGAAAGTTAAGATTTCTACCAATGTTACTATTGTTTTTCATTGTAGAAAGGAAAGTTCTCATACCATTCCAAATGGCTGGCATTTTTGAACCTGTAATAGACTTGACACTATCGCCATCTGTCCATAATAACTCTGGTTCTAAATCAATATATTCTTCGGGGTCTTCAGGTAACCAAAAGTTGTTTTTAATCTCTTGTAGTAAAGCCCCTTGTGTAGGGTCTTTTAAAGCAGGTTTATCATCAAAGAAACTGTTTACTTCTACTGTAGGATATTTGTCGTGTACTTCACACCATTTCTGGTACAAAGTATATTCTTTTACATCCATAGCAGATACATAAGACAAGTCTTTAATAAGTGCCTCTTTTAAAACATCTGTATCTATATTTGGTATTTTGTCTAAAGGATTTTCATCCGACCAAGCTTGCCACTGGTCGTCAATAGACATACCTTTCTTCCACGAATAAGTCATAATGTATATACTATATCAAGTTATTTAAAATGTCAAGTCTGGTTTTGTTTTTTTGCAAGTTCTAGTAGTTTTGCAGCTTTTTTCTTAGCCATATCTAGTTTTAGTTTAGATACATTTTCTGTAAAAACTCTACCAATAATGTGGTCATATTCGTGTTGGCAGATTCGACTCATTAATCCGTCTAAATGGGCTTCTTGTAATTTGCCGTCACTGTCTTCATATTTCATAACACATTTTCTAGGTCTTTTGATACTTAAAAATAGAAAAGGAAAAGTTAAACAGCCTTCTTTCATTACCAGTTGTTCATCACTTGTTGATATAATCATAGGATTAAACATAGCAATTGATAAACCATTTTCTATTTGTGGATGACCACCTGCAACAAACATATTAAATGGTAACCCTACTTGATTACAAGTTAGACCAATACCACTATATCTTTTCATTGTCATAAACATAGCCTCAGCTAGTTCTTTTCTATCTTTAAAATCGTGTTCTGCTAACATCTCATCTTTAAATGGTGCGATAGCAGACAACACTCTGGGGTCTGTAGGTGGTATTAATTTTAGTTCTTTCATTATATTGTTCCTAGTTGTGTGAAGTTTTGTATTTTTTCAAACTTCAGTATGTTTGTAAATTTATCAAATAGTATATCGCCTTTGTGTGATATAATAAAGATATTTTCTTTCTCTAAACCTTTAATGATTTTAAAGAAGTCATCTGTACCTTGGCCATCTAAACTACTATCAAAGATTTCATCTAGTATTAATAGATTTGTATTGGTACTATTTTTCATTCTAGCAATATCACGCCAAGTAAATAATAAAGCAAGGTCAATTCTCATCTTTTCACCTTCACTAAAATTATTGTAGTTAAAGGTATCTCTAAATCTACTTTTAACTGTTTCATTAAACTCTTCATCTAAGTGAAATGATACATAGAAATCCATAGATTGTAAATACTTATTAATCAAAGCATTCATAATTGGTACATACTTACGAATAATCTGTGCCTTAGCACCTTTATCATTTAAGATTTCTCTTAATACATCAACATAATCTTTTTCTTCTTGTACATCTGTTAAATGGCTTTCTGTTAGACCTAGTTCAGCTGACATATCTGATAATGATTGTTTAATATTTTCTATGTCTGTATCTCTTTCACCTGCATTTGATAACTCTTGTTGTATTTGGTCACTATGTTTTTTTAGACTTTCTAAACTGGTAGTTATCTTTGCTATCTCTAAGTTCATATTGTTTATCTTGTTTGATACCTGAGAAAAGGCTGTGACTTTCTGTTCTTGTGTGGAGATTTCTTCTACGAGCTGTTGTAGACCTGATTGTAGTTTGGAAATTGTAGAATCTTCGGTTTGACATTTATGTTCTTTAAACTCCTTGTCAATCTGCTGTGTACAAGTAGGACAAGTATCATTCTCTTTAAAAAATTCTAGTGTCTTTTTGTGAGATGATAAATTAGTTTCAATCTTTGTTTCTATTTTTTGTAGTTCTTTTAATTTATTTGTTGTCTTATCTTGTCCGGATAGTTCATTTTGAGATACTGCTATCTGTTCATTTAACTCTTGTAATTTTATTTGGAATTCTACTTGATTTTTGTTATATTCTTCTAGTTTATTTTGTTGTGCCTTCTGGTTGTCTGTTCCTTTTGTTTCCAGCGTCTTTAGATATTTTGCTTCAGTTTCATACTTAGTCTTTATTAACTCACATTGGTGGCGAACCTCCGTTAACTTTTTTTGCAAATCACTTTGTTGTGAACGCAAAATTAAGTCCATTAAGCCAAAAACTCTAATATCAAGTATCTCTTCAACAACCTCTCTTCTATATCTTGGTTTCATTTTCATAAACGGCTCGTATGATGAAGAACCTAATAAAACCACCTGAATAAAAGAACGGTAGTTTAATTTCATAATGTTTGTTTCAAGGTACTTTTGATAATCAACACTGCTAGCATCCTGATTTAACATTACACCATTACAAAATATCTCAAATATATTTGGTTTGATACCTCTTCTTATAATATAATTTTTAGTGCCAACATCAAATTCAACTTCTACTAAGCAATCACCATTATTAATGGTGTTGACCATTTGTTCTTTTTTAATAATTCTAAATGGTCTATTAAATAAAACAAAACATAACGCATCTAGTAAAGTTGATTTACCTGAACCATTTGCGCCTACAACAAGTGTTGTTTGTGATATACTTAAATCAATTTCAATAGGTTGGTTACCTGTTGATAAAAAGTTTTTATATGATATTCTTTTAAATAAAATCATTCACTAGCTTCCATATACAGTTCTTTTGCAAACTGTTTTAATTTTTGTTTATCTATTTCAATATCTATCTGGTCAATATAGTTACCTAAAAATGTTAATGTGTCTTCTCCTTGTTCTAATATATCTTCTCTAACAGAAGCACCAATATCAGTAGGGTCTTCAATAACATCTATTGCATATACATTGATGTGATTATAAAATCTATCCATTAATCTTTCATACATATCAACATCTGATTTGTTAGAGATATATAACTTTAAAAAACACTTATCATATTCTTTAATGTCTATTTCATCATAATTTGTTTCTTTATCATTGTAAACAATTTTCTTAAATATGTGATTATGATTTTCAACTCTAGTAAGTTCTCTTGTTTCTGTATCAAAAATATGAAACCCTTTAGGACAATTATAGTCTGACCAAGTCATTTCATATTGAGTACCAAGATAATAAATTTGACCGTCATCTGACTTTTTGTGAAAATGACCAGACATAACTTTTTCAAATCTTTTAAACATAGATTTTTCTAATCCGTGTTCATTCATATGACCATTATGCATTTCAAAACCTTTTACTTCTAAATGACCCATAGCTATAGTAGCTTGTGTACTATCAATAGTTCTAATTGATTCTGAATAATTATCATCACAAATCCAAGGTATAAAAAGAATAGGTAAATTGTCAAACTCTACCGTAATTGATGATGTATATACTTTACAGTTTTTATTTAATTCTAAGTTTTGTAAAGCATTTACTTCATTTGTATTCTTGTAATATGTGTCGTGGTTACCAATAATAATATGTGTATCAATATCCAGTTCATCTAATCTATTCCAAAATACTTTTTTAAAATTGTGTGCCGTGTTGTGGTTGATAAACTTTCTTCTATCAACTACATCACCTAAATGAATAAGTGTTTTAATATTGTTCTTTTGCAAATAAGGAAAAAACAGTTCATTATAAAACTTGTTTTGAAATTCAATAAATGCAGGCGAATCATTTCGGCACCCAAAATGGGTATCATTCAACAGTGCTATTTTCATTACTTCTTCTTTTTACTAGGTTTCTTTACTGGTTCTTCCATTGGCATGTTTTTTTGTAAAAATTCTGTGAATTGATTTTTAAATTCTCTATCTTCTCCTGGTTGTAAAACCATATCATCATAATTTGCTTCTTGTATCATTCTTTGTTTTATTGTTACTTGTTTTTTCTCCTTTTGTATTCTTCTAATAAAGGCGTAATAAATGATTTGTGTAAAGTAAGCAAACGGATTACTTGATGTTTGGGGGTTAAAATTATCCAAGTATTGAAGACAATTCTCAATGCCATCACTAATCATATCATCTCTATATGTGTAATTAATAAAATTAGGTCTATAAGATAAATGATTCGCAATTTTTAAAAAACATTCACCAACATAATCTGGTACTGGTGGTTTTTCTACTTTTTCTTTTTTCGCTTTGTCAACAGACTTCTTGTATTCAACCATAGCGGCCAAGAATTCCTTGTTGTTAACATAGTGTTCTGATTTCTTTTTTGTTTGTGCCATAATATCCTCACTATACATTGTTTTGTTTTAAATGTCAATGGTCAAAGGACGCTTGACATTGTTTTAAATATCCCTATAATAGCGGTGTCCGCTTTAGAGATAGAGACCTAATGGTAGGTCGGTTCCTCTTCATCTTCATCATCAAATTCTGCAAACAGTTCATTAATTTTTTTATTCTCGGCGGAGGAGAATTCTTTTCTTTGATATTTTTCATCTTTTTTAGGTACATCAACCGTATCATAGTTCTTACTAATTTCAACATAACTCTTACCCATTTCATTTGAAGCATTTGTAATAGTCATAATCTTATCTTTAGGAATAGTAATGATTCTGTCGGCCGTATAATTAGTCCATCTGATTAAAGCAATATAATCTCTAAAACCTTGAGGGGTCATTTGAGGTACATACTTAATCTGTAATGGTTTTTCTAATCTTATTAGAGGTGCATCATCTTTTAATTGATGTTCGCCAGTAGGTATGACGCAAACAATATCGTCACCATTAATAAGTTTAACTATTTTAACTTCTGGTTTCATTGTTTAACTCTATGTTATGTATTTCATATTCAAAATCTTCTTCACTGTATATATTTATTCTTTCCCTAAAATGAGCCATTGTATAGTTTTCTTTCTCATTATACGATAAATCATCTGCAATATCATATAAAGTTGCGTGGCTATTATTATCTTTTAATCTAAGTCCACGGCCAATAGATTGTAAGTTTCTTATCCTGGATTTACTAGGAGAAGCAAAGATAATGTTATGCAAGTTCCTAATATTAATGCCCGTACTGAAAGTCCCATAACTTGCCACGATAATAGAGTTGTCAGACTTTTCTGTAAGTGCTCTAATTTGTTCTCTTTCTTCAGTATCAACTCCGCCATATACATAAAACACTTGTTTGTCTGTAGCTTTTGTTTTAATTGATTCATATAGTTCCTTTCCATGTTTTTCTACATATTGAAATAAACACAATGTATTTCCTTGTAGATTTGATGCTAAGTTTCTAATAAATTTATTTCTTTTTTCTGATTGTACTATGTAATCCATTTCTTCTTGGTAGTTCATACCGTGAACATGTTTACACTCTATAGCACCGTGTTTTAATATTAAACACATAATCTTTAAATCGGCCAACTGTTTCTTTTCTTGTAGTTCTACAGTAGATACAACTTTATTTACAGTACCAAAAAGGCCTTCTAATACCAATTTATGAGTTTTAGTACCATCTAATGTACCTGTAAGACCAATTCTATATGGACATTTTTCAAGTTTAGATAGTATTTTAGTTAATGAAACGGCCTTAAATAAGTGTGCTTCATCACCTATAATCATTTCAAAGTTTTTAAACCATTTCTTTGGTTGATTATAAACAGATTGCCAAGTAGATATAACTACAGGTCTATTTGTGTCTTTTGAATGACCTTGATATATTCTATGTACATTTCTTTCAGGTGACCAACCATAATCCTTAAAGTCTTTAAATAATTGTTCAACCAGTGATGTAGTAGGAACAATAATTAATATTTGTTTCTTCTTTTCTTTTAACCTAAGAATGTTAAACCTAACAAGAAGATAGACAATAAGAGATTTTCCACTAGCTGTGGGTGATAGTAGTAAAGTCCTATTTTTTCTAACAGCATATATAAACGCCTCCTTTTGATAATCTCTAACTTCCAATGGAATATTTAGAGCTTTAATAAACTGGTCGACTTTCTTTTCATCTACCTTGGTGTCTTCTATTTTAGTACCGTCAACCACTTGTACATTATTATCTTTACACCATTGTAATATATATGGGTATAATCCCACATAAATTTGGCCTGTTTGATATGAAAATAATCTAATCTTGCCGTCCCATACTCTACTTCGGTATTGAGGCATAAACTTAAAACCAGGTACTTCAAATGTAAAGAATTGACCTAATTCTCTTCTCACATCATCTTCAGCATCAATATGCAAGTGTACATCATTCTTTTTTTCAATAGTGATGTATCTCATTTTAAAACTCAGCAGACTGATATTCTGTAGATGAACCAACTAAACCTTTAAACATAATATTAAAGGCAATACTAATTCTATTTTTATTAGTTTCATTTACAGGAACATAATGTTGCAACCAAGACGGAAATAATATCATTCTGTTTGTTGCAGAGTCATATTTAACTATACTTGCATTATCTAAAATTTGTTTGTTAACATCTGGTTGTATAACACCAGCTTGTGGCCTAGGGTCTGTAAATATAATTCCAGAGGTTTCAACAGCATCAACATAATAAACACCACTTAACATATTATTTGAATGTGTGTGAGGTCTATGTGTTTCACCAGGTTTTAAAACATTTGACCACATATCAGTAATCTTAAAACTATCATATTTTAATTCTAACTTATCAAAAACATTTTTAGAATACTCTAGTATTTTATCTGTAAGAGTATCGTAAATAATCATTTTATGTAAGTCAGCAATACTTTGCCAATTTTTAGTATCACTGTTATATGTTGATATAATATGTTTTCTAATGTCTAATATATTCTTTTCAGGTATAACATTATCAATTAAAAAAATATGTGTTGAAAATAACTTATCGTGTTTCATTAAATAGCACCACTAGTAAACTTACGCCAATCAATTGCATTTTTAATAGTAAATGTTCTATTGCTTATTTGTTTAATTGTTCTATCTAAGAAATCTACTACTGTATTTAAATAGTCAACCTTTTGTTTTGCCTTAATATATTCTTCATCTGAATAAATGTATTGGTCGACATCTTGTCTAAGTAATTTAAAGTTAAAAGGTTTCTGTGCATACACTGAGGCATCTGCCTTACCAGTATAGTATTCCCAAAGTTTTCTTTTTGTATCAAACAAATCACCTTCGGCTCTACTCAACATAAGTTTAAACTTAGTTAAGTGTTTCATATATTTGTTGTGTAACTGAGGAGTTTTTAAAGATTCAAGGTCTAATTCAACATCATTAATCTTCAAGTCTTTATCAGCTAATTCTTGCAGTTTTTCTAAATCCATAATGTACCCATTCTATCATAATAATATAAAAATGTAAAGCTTTTAAGAGGTTACTGTAGTAGTTGATGATGCACCTACTGAAGCAAACTCATAGATTTTATAGTCAAAAGATACTGTTGCCTGTAAGTAATCAATATCATCAGCTTGTTGACTATAAGATAAACCTGATAAAGCAGTTGGAATTACATCTGAAAACCTTACTTCTTTTACAGGTGTGTTTTTACTAGATAAGATTGTCAATGTTGCATCTGAGAACATACCACCTATTGGTATAGGTCCGTACTTAACTTTACCAGCATCTGTTGTTAAATCAGTACCAGATGATTTGGGAAATCTATCTGCACCAGCGCCTAGTAAATCTCTTGCTTGTTGACGGTCTCTTGGAAAACCTATACCCATTAACCAGCCGTGTATCTCAGCATAGTTATCTAAGTTTTCATCTACCAAAAATGTCATTTCTAAACTACTAAAATTAATCTTTTCACCAGGCAAAGGTATATCTGCTAATGGTGTTTGCATAACTTTAGATGCAATTGAAACAGCAGGAACATTAACTGCTGTACAAAAGTATTCTACTTTAGGTAGTTTAATAATACTAAATTTAAATTGTGTTGGAGAGGCGTAGTCAAACTTAGTAGGTTGCCTACTGTATGAATTAGTTGTTGTCATTTTTTATTCTCTCCTTTTGTAATTCTTTATCAATCTCTATCCACTCTTTTGTAATAATATCTTGTTCTGATAAACTAATTTTATGAAAAGCAATACCACCTATTAATAATAATAGGGTTATAGAGAATAACCATAGATACTGAATTAAAATCTTTTTCATATGGATATTTATCCACCAGGAAAAAGGCCAAAAAAAAGGGGGCAATTTCTCGCCCCCTTTGGATGTTGTAGATAACTCTACAAGATATTACATTAAGTTAGTTACTTTAACTCTTTGGTAGTATCTGTTTGAGTTAGCAGAACCAGCGTCATTTACTGGAGTAACAGCACCTGAAGCGGCACCTGTTTCAGCAAATGGGTTAGCAACAAGACCATATCTAGTTTTGAAGCCAATTTTTGGTTGGAAAGTGTCCTGACCAACTGCTCTCACCATTTGTAGTGGAACATATGGACAGTAGAACATACCAGCGTCATAAGGTGAAGTACCTTTGTAACCCACAACATAGTATTGTGATGCTGATGAGTTTGCTGAGTACGGGTCAATGTACACTTTGTATCTGCCGTTTAATACACCAGCAAAAGTATTACCAGTGTCGTCAACATTTAGATTGTTGTTTAATGCAGGAGTGTAATCTAATACACCAGCCATTTGAAGAGCACTTGCAACATCTGAAGAACAGATAATCATGTTACCTTTTCCTCTTCGTGTTCTTTGTGCAATTCTGTTAGCATCTCTCTCTAATTGGAACATTAAACCTTTGAATCTTTCAACTGACCATCGACCGTTTGAGTCTGTGTCTAAGTCAAAGATACCACCAGTTGTAACATTACCAGTTTGAGCACCTTTTTCTGCATTGATGTAGATTGTTCTAACAACTTCTCTATTGATTTCAGCAAGAATTTCAGCAGATAGAATGTTTGCTAATTCTGTTTCTGCGTCTAAACCGTGGATTGCTTTAAGGTCTTGTGCAAGTTCCATAGTGTATTCTGCTTTAAGAGCTCTTGACTTAGCAGTCACAGTTGATTTCTCAATTGAGAATGCCATTTCAGCAAATGCATTACCAGATGCATCTCCTAGAGCTTCAGCAGCTGCTGTAGTCATTGCTGTACCTTTTGTGTAAGTACCAGCAGATGGACTGTCATTTAGTGCAGCCGGGTTGTTGTTAGGTGAACCAGAGTGAGCTGTAGATGAATAGCCATCAACAGATGAACCAGCAGCATTTCTACCACTGAAGTCTGTATCAGCTTCATCAAACATTGCCTCAGCACCAGTTTGTGAAGTATATCTGCTTCTCATTGCAAAGATAAGTCCAGTTGGACCAGTCATTGGCTGAACGCCAGCAATATCGTATGCAATTAAGTTTGGCATTGCTCTTCTAACTAATGAAATTAGGATTGGATCCCAATTCGCAATTGATGAACCAGTTGCGTTAGTTGGAGCTGCCTCGCTTAAGAAAGCTGCATCTTCTTTAGATGCTCTTTCTTGGTTTTCTAAGATGACAGATGTAACGGCTCGTCTGTAAGAGTCCTTGATTTCTGGTAAATCAGGATGTTCTAAGACAGGCTGCCATTTTTTCTCGTGTGTTTCGGATAAGTACATTTTAATATTTCTCCCTTACTTATTACCTGTTAGACAGTTTAATGTCTTTTGTTTTGCTAATAGCGGCGGTGTAAGCAGCCATTGCATTTGATAAATCTTCATTTGAAGATTCACCAGCCGCCACATCATGTAAATCCTCTTTCACTTCTTCTTTCTTACCAAAATATGATTCTTTAATAGTTTCACATTTTGCTTTAAAAGATTCAGCGTCTGAGTAGTCAATTTCTTCGGCAAGCTTAGCAAATTTTTCTTTTGCTGTGTCAGCAAGGTCACTAGCAACTTCAGACATGATTTCTTTTCTTGTCTTAACTGTATTGTCCTTGTTTAACTCAACATTTTTTTCAATTTGCTCATTGAGTTTCTTTTCTAAGTCTTCAATTTTAGAAGCTTGTTCTTCTAAAACATTGTACTTTTCATCAGGAACATCAATGTAATGCTCAGCAAAAAGTTTCTTTAATCCTGAAATAAAGTCTTCAGCGATTTCACCTTTGATGCCTCTTTCAAGTGCGATTTCATTTTCTTTCATCCACTCTTCGACAACATAAGATAGATAGCTGTCAACTTTTTCAGTTAACTCTTCTTTATGCTTAGCAGTTTCTTGCTCAAATTTGTTGTTGTACTCTACTTCTAAGTGTTCTTCAATCTCTCTAACTTTAGATTTGATTGCTGATTCAAAGATAGTAGCAGCTTTGTTTTTAAATTCTTCGGATAAGTCTGACTCTCCGGCGATTAAAGCATCAACATGTTCAGTTACATCAANTTCTTCTTTTTTCATTTTCTTGTCATAACCTTCTTCTTTGTCTCCGTCTTTTTTATCTGCTTTCTTGTCTAAGTATTTTTTTAGACCGTCTGGCATTTCGCCTTCTTGTACGACTTCTCCCGATTGTTCTGTTTCTTTGTCTTCTTCCTCTTTCAACTTCGGCATAGGGTCAGCTGCGCCTTGGCTTTTCTGAGGAGCTTGACCAGAAACTTCCTTAACTTTTTTAGTTGCGTCAGGATTGCTGTCTGTTGGTTTTACCACAGCTGGACCTAAATCTTCTGCCTCATTCGACAGGTGAGTTGGCTCAGCCGCTACAGCATTCTTTTTAGGAGCATCTGCAACTGTAGCTTCCGCTACTGCTTCAGCTTCTAACGCCTCTAAATTTTTAGCTTCTGTATCGGCCATTGAGAAATCTCCTTTAATTAAAATAACTAGTTATTTTTTCTCTTAATTATAGATATTTATAAGATTATAGATTTTGAAGAAAGGATTTGAATACTTTAGACTTAGCTTCTGCTAAAGCCTCTCTCTTTGCTTTCGCAATCTTTTGTTTCCACTCATTAATATCTTTTTCAACAAGAACGCCATTGTCCCATATCCACTCTTTTTGTTCCATAATTCCTTCTACGAAAGCATCTGGAGCTGAGGGGTCAGCAACAATATCAGCAGCTGTAGCTAAATAAAAATCTCTACCTACATAATTTGCGCCATTCTTGGTTACCAAGGAACCCATACCTCGACTAGATACTCCTAATTGAGCACCTTCGTCAATAAGACCTTTTACAATCTTACCGTACGGTGTATCCATGATTTTTGCTTCACCGATAAAATTTTTGCCTTCAGACTTT
>JGI11772J19994_1000073_pt1 | contig 20656 bp, 20 predicted proteins | sample Etolagsurwater0m_FD_19994 | JGI IMG/M metagenome (IMG submission 19994) | reverse complement strand
GAAGAAGCTGATGGTTACCAGACATTAATTGATAAATTCCAGTATACCCAGGATAAAATCGCAGAAATGGTGGGTAAAAGTAGGGCATATATAGCCAATACTTTAAGACTTAAAAAGCTTCCAGAGGCAATACAGTCAATGGTAATCAATGGATTGCTTACACCTGGCCACGCAAGGTCATTAATAGATGTGAATAATAATATTGCCCTAGCAAAAGAGATAGTGAACAAAAACTTATCTGTAAGACAGGCTGAATTATTAAGTAAAAAAAACTTTGAGAGCTTTAAAAAAATTAAAATTAGAAATGTTGATCCAAATATTAAAGATCTTGAAATTTCTTTAGAACAAAAAACAGGAATGAAAGTTATTATTGAGAATAAAAAAAATAATAAGGGAAAGATCTTTTTTGAGTATAAAGACTTAGATCAATTAAATAGCTTGATTGATAAAATTAAAAATACGTATTAGTCAGAACTTTTTTTGACACAATATCTAACATAAATTTATTAAAAATTGTCTCAGAAATTTCGTAATTTAATTTACAGGTAATTTCGATATCGTTTATCTTATCTAGTAGAAGATCAAGCTCATCAACTGTCCAACGATTTAGTTGATTTTGAACAATAGTTTTTTCTTTCCAAAAAATAGGTGGCTTATAATTGTTTACCATGTTTGTTAAATTTTTTTCATTTTCATTGAATTGGTAGATATCTATTAATTTATTAATTTTATATTTAAGGGGTCCAAGGATTTCATTAAAATTTATTGTAAAATGATAAAAGCTAGAAAGAATTTTATTTAAAGATTTCTTATCACCCATGAGCAACGCATTTGATATTTCAAAACTATCAAATGAAGATGTAGTGTTAAAAAATGCTGACAACGTTTCATTATCAATTTTCTTATCTTTAGTAATTAAAGATAACTTTTCTAATCCACTGTTAATATCATTTCTATTAAGCTTATTAATATTGAATAGTTGATCAATTGTTTCTGATGGCACCTTAACTCCAAGAGAAGCCAAACCATTTCGTAGTAACGATTGAAGTGATTTCTCATCATCATCATAGCAAGCAACACAAGCTATAAAGGATTGTTTTTCTGAGATATTTCTTAATGCACTTTTTTTTTGTAAATTTTCAGAGATTAATATTAATTTTTTCTCTAATTCTTCTAATTTAATATAATCTAACAATTTATCAGTTGCATCTTCTATAACTAAAATTTCTTTTTCTCCAAATAAACTATCTTGATTTAGATATTGATCTAAAATTTCAACATTACTTTTCAGAGCATCCTCTTTAATAATTCTTACTTTATAATCATTTTTTTTGTAAATATTTGATACCTTATTAATAATTTCATTTTTTAAATGAAAATTTTCTCCATATACATGAATGATTTTGTAATCCTCGAAAAGTTTTTCGTAATTAAGTGAAAAACTTTTAATGATCATTGCTGGCTAGAAATTATTTGTGCTCGAATTGCAAATGTTAACTGTTGTATTAAATTGGTAATAATATTTTCTTTTTCAATTCTTTTTACTTCATCATCTGTAGAAACGTTATTTGTTACACTTATTACCCTGCTATCACTTAAACTTTCACTGCCAATTAACTTATTTTCTTTATCAAATATTTGAAAATTAATTGTAACTGACACACGTTCTTCCGTAGTTATTCCTGCCGTATCTTTAGTGACAGATGAAGAGCTTTCGTTGATATTTAATTTTAGTGAGTAAGCATTTTTCAGATTTTGTTCTACAGGAATATTTAAATTACTTTTAAGATAATAGGTTAGACCGCTTGGTCCTTCAAAATCTATTTTATTAATTTTAACGCTACTTAAATCTACATTCTTCAATATTGGCGAGAATCCACATGATGTAAGTAATAAAACAAAGAATATATAAAAAGTTTTTTTCATTTTTATTTAACCACGATATTAACCAATTTATTCTTAACGTATATCTTTTTTAATATATTCTTTTCTGAAATTAATTTCTTTATGTTTTCCATTGCTATGGATTGATTGATGATACTCTCTTCATCCTGGTCGGGTATTGTTTCTAATAATGCTTTCTTTTTTCCATTTATTTGGATCACAATATTTATTTTGTCATTTTTAATTAAGTTCTCATCATGAGTGGGCCAAGATGATTTATGAATATCCTGGTTCATATATAGCCTTTCCCAACATTCTGAAGCAACATGAGGAATAAATGGATAAATTAATATTAAAAAATCTTTGAATGCTTTTAAAAATGCTGATTTTTCAGCTTTATTTTCATGGAGCATTTTTGAGACAAAATTAATAAACTCATAAAACTTAGCAACGGCAACATTAAAATGGAAATGTTCAATATTATAGGTCGTTTCTTTAATCAGTTTATTTATTGCTCTTTGATACTTAATTTTTTCATCTTCATTAATAGTATGTTGGTCACCTATGTTTTTAATCATCTCAGAGATCGTCCATACTTTTTGAATAAATTTATATGACCCTGAAATTCCTTCATCACTCCATTGAATATCTCTTTCTGGGGGGCTGTCCGATAACACAAACCATCTAACTGCATCGGCGCCATACAAATGAATGACTGTTTCGGGATCAACAACATTTTTTTTTGATTTTGACATTGATTCTGAAGGTCCAACTAAGATTTTTTCTTTTGTGTTTTTTTCAAAAAATTCACCATTTTTTTCAATGACATCTTCTGGAAAAACCCAATCGCCCTTTGAATCTTTAAAAGTTTTATGACAGACCATTCCTTGAGTGAACAATCCTTTAAACGGTTCTTTAATTTCAAAATTTGTACCTTTTGTAATCGCTCGTGAAAAAAATCTTGAGTAAAGTAAATGTAATATGGCGTGTTCAACACCNCCAATATATTGATCTACTGGCATCCAATATCTTGCATCTTCTTCAGAAAACCCTTCGACTGAATTTCTACTTGAACAAAANCTTAAAAAATACCAAGAAGANTCTACAAATGTATCAAGAGTATCAGTCTCTCTTATTAAAGTTTTTCCAGTCTTTGAGCATTTTTTAACTTTCCAATCTGGGTGGTGATCAAGAGGGTTGCCAGGTTTATTAAAATTTATATCTTCAGGTAATTTGACAGGTAGTTCCTCTTCAGGAACTGGGATTACATTTCCATCTTCATCATAAGTCACAGGAATAGGACAACCCCAATATCTTTGTCTAGAAATTCCCCAATCTCTTAGTCGATAAGTTGTTTTGGCTACTCCAATTTTTTTCTTTTCTATTTCCTCGATTATTTTTAATTTCCCCTTATCAACATCAAGATTATTTAAAAAATCGGAATTAATTATTTTTCCATCACCGGTATAAGCTTCATTAGTAATCTTGAAACCTTCACTTTTTTGATCAGCGGGCAATATTACAGGAATAACTTCTAAATTATATTTATTTGCAAAATCTAGATCTCTCTGATCGTGACCTGGACAACCAAATATAGCTCCTGTTCCATATTCCATTAAAACAAAATTTGAGAAGAAAACTGGTAGAGTTTTATTTTTTATAAAAGGATGCTCAACTAGATAATCAGTTTTGAAACCTAATTTTTCAGTTTTTGCGATTGCTTCATCGGTATTTCCTGTCTTATAAACTGTATCTTTAAAATTAATAAATTCACTTTCTTTTTCATATTTTTTTGAAAGAGGGTGATCAACCGCAAGAGCTATAAAAGAAGCTCCAAAAATAGTATCAGGCCTAGTTGTGAAAACAGATATAGTTTCTTTTTGTTCTTTGATTTTAAAATTAATTTCACAACCTATGGATTTACCAATCCAATTTTTTTGCATTATTTTTACTTTTTCAGGCCATTCTTTAAGAGTATTTAATGACTGATCAAGCTCATCCGCATAGGCAGTTATTTTAAAAAACCACTGAGAAAGTTTTTTTTGAACAACTTGAGCTCCTGATCGCCAGCCTTTTCCATCGATAACTTGCTCGTTCGCAAGCACAGTATTGTCAACAGGATCCCAGTTTACTAAACTTTCTTTTTTATAAACTAATCCTTTTTTTAAGAGTTCTAAGAAAAATTTTTGTTGGTGTTTATAGTAATCTTCATTACAGGTTGATATTTCTCTTTCCCAGTCTATTGAGAAGCCTAGTAATTTTAATTGGCTCTTCATAGTTTCTATATTGTTTAATGTCCATTCTTTCGGGTGAAGTTTTTTTTGTATAGCCGCATTTTCTGCAGGCATCCCAAAAGAGTCCCAACCCATAGGATGTAAAACATTAAATCCATTTAATCTTTTATAATTTGCAATCACATCTCCAAGTGTATAATTTCTAACATGCCCCATATGAATTTTGCCCGACGGGTATGGAAACATTTCTAAACAATAATACTTGGGCTTCTCTCTTGACTGTGAGGCTTGAAAAGTATTGTTATTTTTCCAATATTCTTGCCACTTTTTATCAACGGTAGCTGGATTAAACTTTTCAATATGCATGGCCAGAATTTACTTATTTAATTATCTGTAGCAATTAATTTAAGAAAAGAAATTAATTTTTTATTTAATTGTTTCTCAATAAAACTTATCGAGGAAAACCCAGGACTATTTGAAACTATAATTTTATTGATATTTTTTTCATTAATCCCACCCAGCGCATGTATTTTTGCTTTATTGTAAAAACTTGATTTAATTTTTCTATAAAAGTTTAGACCAATACCCCTTTTTGAATATTCTGAAAATGTATCAAATATTGGAGATAAAAATATTTCCTTACATCCTTGCGAAATTTTTTTTCTGATTTCAACCTCATTATGAGCTGAACCAATAATATTAAATCTTGTATTAGAAAAATATTTTTTTGTATTAAAGCTAGGTAAGTAGATTCCGTTACAATTAAGACGTACTGCTAATTTTTCATCATTAGAGATGTAAAACTTAAATCGTTTTTTTTTACAGTATCTTGAGAGTATAGCTGCATTTTTCTCATAATTTTCTTTTTTATAATTTCTATAAATAATATTTATATTCTTTAATTGATTAAGGTTTTCTTTTTGAGTATCGTTTAATTCGTTTATATAAAAATAAATTTTTAGCACAGAACTATGAGTATAGTACAAAACTTTAAAAATATTCAAAAAGAATTATTAGAAAATAATTTAAATTCAAAAATTATTGCTGTTAGCAAAACATTCGAATTAAATCATATTCAGCCTCTTATTGATCATGGACACATGATCTATGGCGAAAATAAAGTTCAAGAGGCTAAAAGAAAATGGGAAGAAACTCAAAAACAAAATAGTAATCTTGAACTTCATTTAATTGGAGGTTTACAAACAAATAAAGCAAAAGATGCAGTCAAAACATTTAAATTTATTCATTCAGTAGATCGAGAAAAATTAATCAATGCCTTGGCTTCCGCAGAGGTCGCTTTGGCAATTAGAAGAAAATATTTTTTACAAATTAACACCGGTGAAGAAGATCAAAAATCTGGATCAAATATTGAAGCAGCTTTTGATTTATATCAATATGCTAAAAATAAATTAAATATTGTAGGACTTATGTGTATCCCTCCTGTAGATGAGCCCGCCAAAAAACATTTTGAAATTTTATGTGAGTTATCTAAAAAATTAAATTTAAGTGAATTAAGTATGGGCATGAGTCATGATTATATCGAAGCTGGGCTTTGTGGGGCAACTTATATTCGGGTAGGTAGTAAAATTTTTGGAGAAAGAGGTTAGGCTACAATTTTAATTTTAGTTTTTTTCGATATTGTTTTTAGCACTTCTAACAAATCATTTTTTTTTAATCCTATACAACCCATCGTTCCCGAATAGTTTTTTTTTGCCAAATGGATAAAAATTGCGCTACCTTTATTTTTTACAATTGGTCTCGTATTATAATTAATCACTATAATAATATCGTAAAGATTATCTTTTCTAAAAAGTTTTTCCTTATTTTTATCCTTTGTAAAAATTAATTTATTATAGAATTTGCTATTGGGATCATCACACCAACACATGTGTTTTTTAATAATATATTTTTTGAGTTTTGTTTTGATGTTTTTTGTTCTGTCTTTTCGATAAAAGACTTTTCCAAGAGAAAATGTACCTGAAGGGGTTTTTTGATCACCCTCCCTTTTGTTTTTTGTAATACCCTTTTTCCCTAAAGCACACTTATAAAGCTTTTTTTTGTGTATAAGCGTACCGTTTTTATTTACTATGATCATATAAATTTATATTTTAATTCTATGCAAAACTACTCAATCATTACTGTGGGGTCATCTGTTTTTTTTGAATGTATGAAAGAGCAAAAAAGTGAGTATAATTTACAAAATTTGAAAAATTTTAAAGAGGTAAAAGAGATCCTCAAAACGCCTCTTATAGATATCTATGTATTCCTATTCTTTATTGACGACTTAGAAAAACTAGATTTGAAAGAATTAAAAAAAATTAAATATCCAAAAATTTTTTTTTCTAAAAAAAGTGACAATTTTAAAACAATTAAAAAAGACAATGTTTTAAGCAGTTTTTTAGTATTGCCTATCAATTATCAAGATTTAGAAAAAATTATTAAACTTGTAATTTTAAAATTCAAATTTTTATTCCAATCCAAATTAGAAATTGGAAAATATCAAATAGATAAAAATGAAAGAACTATTTCTTTCGGAAAAAAATCAGTGAAATTAACCGAGAGAGAATTGGATATTATTTTATATTTATCAGGAAAAAAAGAAGGAGCCTCAAAGCAAGAAATTATGAAAGATATTTGGGCTCATGGAGAAGAAATAGATTCTCATACATATGAAACTCATCTCTATCGTTTAAGACAGAAAATTCAAAGTAAACTTAAAGATAAAACATTTATCTCTGTAGAAGATGGAAAATATTCCATTACTTAATGAAAGAATTATTTATTGTTTTAGGAAATCAGCTCTTTCATCCAAAATATTTTAAAGATTATAAGTCTTCTCTAATATATCTATCCGAGGATTTTGGCCTTTGTACATTTGAAAAACATCATAAGCAAAAGATTGTTTTTTTCCTTTCTTCAATGCGATCATTTAGAGATGAATTGGAAAAAAATGGTCATCAAGTAATTTATAAAAAAATCGAAGAAAAAGATTTTAAAGAAAGTTATATAAAAAAATTAGATCACGTTTTAAAAAAAAATAAAATAGATTGTGTTAGATTTTTTGAAATTGAAGATAAACCGTTTGAAAAAATAATTACCTCTTTTTTAAAAAAAGAAAAAATTAATTACAAAGTCTTAAAAACACCAATGTTTTTAAGTAGTCGCGAGGATTTTAAAAATTATCTTAAAACATCCAAGAAGCCTTTTATGGCTAATTTTTATAAAGCGCAGAGAACAAAATTTAATATTTTAATTAATAAAGATAAAACACCCAAAGGTGGAAAGTGGAGTTTTGACAGCGATAACAGAAAGAAACTTCCAAAAGATATTAAATTACCCAAACAGCCAGTTTTTAAAGAAACGGAGCACACAAAAAAACTTAAGCAAATAGTTGATGAAAAATTTTCTAAACACCCTGGAGATATTAAGCAGTTCTGGATTGGGACAACGCGAAAAGACGCAAAGATAGTTCTAGATAATTTTTTAAAAAATAAACTGGGTTTATTTGGGGATTATGAAGATGCCGTGGATCAAAGAGATCGCATTTTATTTCATAGCGCACTTAGTCCTTTAATTAACAATGGTTTGATTACACCGGAGGAGATTTTAGTTGAACTGATGAAATATGAGAAAAAAGTAAGCATTAATTCTTTCGAAGGTTATTTAAGACAAGTGATTGGTTGGAGAGAATTTATGAGAGGAATTTATCAAAATTTTGATGACAAAATGCAAAAATCAAATTTTTTTAATCATCGCAATAAAATGAAAAACACTTGGTACGAAGGTACTACCGGTTTAGATCCTTTAGATCATGCAATTAGAAATGCAAAAAATTATGCTTGGTCTCATCACATTGAAAGATTAATGATTTTATCAAATATTATGAATCTCTGTGAAATAGAACCGAAGCAGGTTTATAAATGGTTTATGGAAATGTTTATGGACTCATCAGATTGGGTCATGTCTCCAAATGTTTATGGAATGGGATTGTTTAGTGATGGAGGTACTTTTGCCACCAAACCTTATATTTGCGGATCTGCATATTTTTTAAAGATGATGGATTTTAAAAAAGGGCCTTGGTGCATTATTATGGACGGGTTGTATTGGAGATTTATAGATAAAAATAAAGTATTTTTTAATAAAAATCCGCGCTTATCAATGATGGTAAGAATATTAGAAAAAATGAAACCAGAAAGAAAAAAAGATATTTTTAATGCTGCAAACTCTTTTATAAAATCTAATACGTTATGAAAAATAAAAATCCTATCGCTAAGGATTTAAGGTCTTCAAAATATAAAAAAAGAGTTGTTCAGCCCAAAAAAGGAAAAGGCAGTTTTAAAAGAAAAAAAGGTAAGCTAAATTCAGTCTAGACGAGCACCAATTTTTTGTATGATTTTAGATGCCATTTCTGTACCAAGTTTAAGGCTTTCATGTGGATTTTTGTTATTGGTATATCCATGTAAAAATCCTGCAGCAAAAAGATCTCCTGCTCCGGTAAGATCAACAATATTTAAATTTGTTTTTGCTTGTGTTTCAAACACATCATCTCCATCTAAGGCCATTGAACCCTTATCCGAACGAGTAATAATGAAAAGCTTATTTAGTGACTTTCCAAACTCAATAACCTCGTCAAAACTTTTTGCATCGATAAGTGACATTGCCTCTTTCTCATTAGAAAAAATAATATCTAATTTATTTTTTACCAAATCTAAAAAACTGCTTTTATGTCGGTCGACACAAAATGGATCAGAAAGTGACATGGCCGACTTATTTGCGAAAGAAAGGGCTTTTCCAAAAGCTTTTGTTGGTCCCCCTTCATCCCACAAATAACCTTCTAGAAATGTAATCTCAGAAGCTTTAACTGCTTGTTCATCAATATCTTGATCATTAATTTGTCCTGCAATCCCTAAAAAAGTACACATTGTTCTTTCAGAGTCTGGAGTAATTAAGATTAAGCAAGTACCCGTTGGAATATTTTCTTCTTTAATTTTGTAAAAATATTCAACATTTTCTTTTTTTAAACCTTCTATATATTTCTGTCCAAGATCATCGGAATTGACTTTACCAATAAATCCAACGTGATCACCGAGTTGTGACATCCCAACAATAGAATTAGCAACAGATCCGCCAGAAACAGTATTTTCAATTTTTAAATTTAATAAAAGTTTTTTAAACTCTTGTTCATCAATTAATTTCATTGTTCCTTTTGTAAGATTATGATCTTGTATAAACTGATCATCAACTTTACATAAAACATCTACGATTGCGTTACCTACTCCTAGTACTTTCATTTTAAGCTTTCTTGGTTAAAATTGGCCTTTTTCTGTTTGGATTGCATTGTTTACATATTTTACATTTCAAGCCAAAGCAATCCCTGGCTTTGCAAAATTCCCTTCCATAAAAAATAATTTGTAAATGTAGCTTGTTCCAGTTTTTTTTGGGAAAAAGATCTTTCAAATCCTTTTCAGTCTGAGTGACGTTTTTACCATTTGGTTAATCCCCATCTTTGTGCGAGTCGATGAATATGAGTATCCACCGGAAAAGCTGGATAACCAAATCCTTGTGACATCACCACACTTGCAGTTTTATGTCCAACTCCAGGCAATGCTTCAAGTTCTTCAAAAGTTTTAGGAACTTTTCCATTATGTTTATCAATTAGAATTTTTGATAGGTAATAAACACTTTTTGATTTCATTCTAAAAAGACCAATTTTTTGAATGAGTTTTTCTATTTTTTTTTGACCTAATTTTACAAAGTGTTCTGGCTTATAGTATTTTGGATAAATATTTTTTGTAACATTATTAACATTCAAGTCTGTACATTGCGCAGACAATAATACTGAAATTAAGAGAGTGAAATTATTAGTGTGGGTTAGGGGAGAAGGTGTTCTAGGATATAGTTTGTTAAGTTCTTTAAGTATTATTTTTGCTTTATCTTTTTTCTCTAATTTCACAAAAATTATTTGATACCTAGAACATGGTGCATATTATACAAACCTGGCTTTTTGTTTGCTAGCCACTTGGCAGCACCTATTGCACCTTCAGCAAATAAGTCCCTAGAATGAGCAGTATGTTGAACTTCTAATTTTTCCTGTTTATTTTCAAATATTACAGAGTGAGTACCAGGTATTTTGCCTTTTCTAAGAATATAAAAATTTAATTTATTGGTTTTTCCTTTACCTTTTTTATTTAGAAAAATTTTTCCTTGTATTTGTTTTAAGCTTTTTGATTTACCGTCAGCAACGGCATGTCCAAGCATTAATGCAGTTCCAGATGGATAGTCGATTTTTTTAGCATGATGAGCATCATGAATTTCCATTTGATAATCGTTCATAAAACCTTTTGATAAAATTTTAGATACAAACTGCATTAAATTAATTCCAAGGCTCATATTTCCTGATTGCAAGATTGGAATTTTTTTTGATGCTTTTTTAATAGTGTCCCAATGTTTTTTCTGAAAACCCGTGGTTCCAATAATTACTTTTTTTTTATGTTTGATCGCTAACTTTAAAACTTCAAGGGTACAGTTGGGTCGTGTAAAATCAATAATCACATCCGTCCCCTTAAAAGCGGCATCTGTATTTTTTTGATATTTTACGCCAGCTTTTTTAAATTCTTTATATTCAGTGGCTGAGTATAGTTTAAGCCTTTTATCTTTTTGAGTATTTTTAATTAGCAACTGACCCATACGACCAAGGCCGCCGGTTACTGTAATTTTAATTTTTCTCATTAATTGATGTTTTCCCAAAATTTTTTTGCTTTTTTTATAAAACTTTGATTTTCAGGATTATTTTTAGAATCTTCTAAATCTTTAAATTTTTCAAGTAATTCTTTTTGTTCATTACTTAATGATACTGGAGTTTCCACTTTAATTTGTAAATAAAGATCACCATTGCCACCACCTCGTAACATAGGCATACCTTTATCTCTCAACCTTAGTTGTTTTCCTGATTGAGTTCCCTCTGGAATTTTGACTTTTGATTTTGTTCCATCAATATTAGGCACTTCAATAGATGTACCTAGAGCAGCATCTGCAATAGATATTGGAAGTTCATAAAATAAATTTTCTTCTTCTCTTTCAAAGATTTCATGTTTTCTAACTTGTATATAAACATATAAATCTCCGTCGGCACCACCTTTAGAGCCAGCCTCACCTTTTCCAGATAGTCTTATTCTAGTTCCATCATCCACACCTTTTGGTATTTGAATTGAAAGTGTTTTCTTTTTTTTCTGAGTTCCAAAGCCACTGCAATCCTTACATGGTTTGCCAACAACCTCACCTTCACCTCTGCAGTCCGGACAAGTTTGTTGAACTGTAAAAAAACCTTGTTGTGATCTTACCCTTCCGTCTCCACCACAAGTTCTACAGGTTTTTGGATTTGATCCTGGCTTTGCTCCACTACCTGAACAAGTTCCGCATTTTTCTGATGAATTGATATTAAATGTAGTTTTTTTTCCTTCGTACGCTTCTTCAAGAGAAACTTCTAAATTTATTTTTAAATCAGACCCCCTTTGACCTCTTGATTTTCTTCGGCCTCCACCTCTGCTCCTTCCGGAGCCCATAAAGTCTCCGAAAAAGTCATCAAAAATATCTGAAAAGGACCCTGAATCAAAACCGCCAAAGTCATTAAAACCTCCTTGACCTCCACCCATATTTTCAAAAGCTGAGTGACCAAATTGATCATAATTACTTTTTTTATTTGGATCGGATAAAATTTGGTAAGCTTCTGTGGCGTCTTTAAATTTTGTTTCAGCAGATTTATCACCTGGGTTTCTGTCAGGATGATATTTCATTGCAAGTTTTCTGTATGCGCTTTTTATTTCCTCTTTTGATGCATTACGATTTACACCAAGAGTTTCATAAAAATCCGCTTTAGACATGACTCAGCTTCCTATCCGCTTAAAATTTAAGCGTTATTTTTTATCTTTATCGTCTTTTACTTCTTCGTATTCAGCATCAACTACATCTTCTTTTTTATCATCAGATCCAGTTTCAGCTTTTCCTTCAGAGCCTTGTGACTTCGGATCAGCTTTTGCCTGTTGTTCTTTGTAAATTGCTTCTCCAAGTTTCATAGATGACTGAATTAGAGTTTGAGTCTTAGTTTTGATATCTTCAATTTTATCAGCTGCTATTGCATCTTTTAAATTTTGAAGATCTGTTTCAATTGTTTTCTTGTCAGCGTCACTAATTTTACTACCATGATCTTTGAGGCTTTTTTCAGTTGAAGCGACCAAAGATTCAGCTGAATTTTTTGCATCAACCTCTTCTCTCTTTTTCTTATCCGCTTCTTTGTTAGCTTCAGCATCTTTCACCATTTTTTCAATTTCTTCATCTGAAAGTCCGCCTGATGCTTGGATTTGAATTTTTTGCTCTTTGCCTGTTCCTTTATCTTTTGCAGAAACACTTACAATTCCATTAGCATCAATATCGAACGTTACTTCGATTTGAGGTACACCTCTTGGTGCTGGAGGAATTCCAGTTAAATCAAATGTTCCAAGTAATTTGTTGTCAGCTGCCATTTCTCTTTCACCCTGGAAAACTCTAATAGAAACAGCCGGCTGGTTATCTTCTGCAGTTGAGAAAACCTGACTTTTTTTAGTTGGGATTGTAGTATTTTTTGAAATTAGTTTTGTTACAACTCCACCAAGTGTTTCAATACCTAATGACAACGGTGTAACATCTAGAAGTAGAACGTCTTTTACATCACCTTGTAATACACCCCCTTGAATTGCTGCACCCATTGCAACAACTTCATCAGGGTTAACACTTTTGCTAGGTTCTTTTCCGAAGAAGTTCTTCACAGTTTCAATTACTTTTGGCATTCTTGTCATACCGCCAACAAGAATAACTTCACCAATTTCACCTGCAGATAAACCAGAATCTTTTAATGCAGTTTTGCAAGGTTCAATAGTTCTTTCAATTAACTCTGCACATAGAGACTCAAGTTTTGCTCTAGTCAGTTTGATATTTAAATGTTTTGGACCCGTTTTATCAGCAGTGATAAATGGAAGATTTATTTCAGTTTGAGTTGAAGAAGATAACTCGATTTTTGCCTTTTCAGCAGCTTCCCTAAGTCTTTGAAGAGCAAGTTTATCTTCTTTTAAATCAATAGCGTTATCTTTTTTAAATTCACTAGCTAAGTAATCTACAATTGTTGCGTCAAAATCTTCACCACCTAATGTTGTATCTCCATTAGTTGACTTGACCTCAAACACTCCGTCACCAAGCTCTAAAATTGATATATCAAATGTACCGCCACCTAAGTCGTATACAGCAACTGTTTTTGCATTTTTTTTATCTAATCCATAAGCCAATGCAGCCGCAGTTGGTTCGTTAATAATTCTTTCAACTTCTAAACCAGCAATTTTTCCCGCATCTCTAGTTGCCTGCCTTTGTGAATCGTTAAAATATGCTGGTACCGTAATGACCGCTTTTTTAACTTCACTTCCTAAATATTTTTCTGCAGTTTCTTTCATTTTTTGTAAAACGAAAGCTGAAATTTGACTTGGTGAATATTTTTCACCTTTAGACTCTACCCAAGCATCTCCGTTATCTGCCGCAATGACTTTATAAGGAAGTCCCTCAACATCTTTTTTTACGGCTGCTCCATCAAATTTTCTTCCAATTAATCTTTTAACTGCATAGAAAGTATTTTCTGGATTTGTTACTGCTTGTCTTTTAGCTGAAGCACCAACTAATTTTTCACTTTCGGTAAATGCTACAACTGAAGGTGTGGTTCTTGCACCTTCTGAGTTTTCAATAACTTTTGGCTCATTACCATCCATAATGGCAACACACGAATTTGTTGTTCCTAAATCAATTCCTATAATTTTTGACATAATTAAACTTTGCTCCTTCTCTTAATATCTTTTCATATGGGATCATTTTCTGCATTTGCAAGATAGATCGCTAAAAAATTATTGGTGTTAAAAAAATGTTATTTTGCTTGTTTTTTAGACACAAAAACCATGGACGGTCTTAGTAATCTTTCATGCATCAAGTAACCTTTTTGCATTTCTTCTAGAACAGTTCCGGGTTCTTGATCACTTTCTTTTTCCCCGATAGCTTGATGCAGGTTTGGATCAAAGGATTTTCCTACGCAATCAATGTATTTAATTGAATTTTTTTCAAGTGTATTTTGTAACTCTTTTTCAATCATCTCTATACCGCTTAAGATGTTTTTAAATTCTTCAGTTTTAAATTTCTCATCATTCTTAAAGATCTGAAATGCACGGTCTAAATTATCCGTAAGGTTTAAAATTTGTTGTGCAAAATTAAAGGATCCATATTTTAAAATATCCTCTTTTTCTTGCTCATGGTTTTTTCTAAGATTTTGATTCTCAGCTAAAAGCCTTAAATATTTATCATTTATCTCATTAAATTTTGTCTCTAGATCGTTGTCTTTTGTTCCTTCTTTATCAGAGGCAGTATCACTATTCTGAACTTCATCATTACCATTGATCTCTTCACTAATACCTTCAGCAGGAGCTTCGTTTTGTTTATTAGTTTCGTTTTGATTTTCAGTCATATTTAAATTGTTTGCATGCTATATAATGATAGATTATTAAATTCCAAGGCTTTATGAGAAATAATAGATCAAACTTTCAATTAAGATCCGTAGAAATTATTCCAAATTATATAAAAAATGCTGATGGTTCATGTTTAATTAAATTTGGAAATACTCATGTAATTTGTACCGCATCTTACGAAGACAAGGTTCCAAGATGGCTAAAAGGTTCAGGCAAAGGATGGGTAACATCAGAATATGGAATGTTGCCAAGATCTACAAATGAAAGAATGAGACGGGAGGCATCGGTTGGAAAAATAGGAGGCAGAACTTCAGAAATTCAAAGATTAATTGGTAGATCCCTAAGAGCAAGTATAGATCTTAATTTATTGGGTGAAAATCTTATAACCATTGATTGCGATGTTATTCAAGCAGATGGAGGGACTCGAACAGCTTCTATTACAGGTGGTTTTGTTGCTCTTCAACAATGTGTAAATATTTTAAAAGATAAGGGAATTATAAATACAAATCCCGTTAAAAATCACGTTGCAGCAATTAGTTGCGGAGTGGTTCAAGGTGATGTTTTGGTTGATCTTGATTATCTTGAGGATAGTTCAGCCGATATAGATGCAAACTTTGTAATGAATGATGAAGATCAAATTATTGAATTACAGTTAACTGGCGAGCAAACAACATGTTCAGAAGACCAATTAAATGAAATGATTAAATTATCCAAACAATCAGTTCAGCTTTTAATTCAAAGGCAAAAAGAAGCTTTAAGTGCATAAACTTTACGAATTAAAAAAAGTTAAAAAAATTTTAATTGCCACAAACAATCCGGGAAAATTTAGAGAGTTAAAAGAAATTTTACCTAAAAAAATTAGATACTTAAAACCAAAAGATTTTAATTTAAATGAACCAGTTGAGAATGGCAAAACATTTAAAGAAAATGCTAAAATTAAATCCGTTTTTGCTGCTAAAAAAAGCGGCTTAATTTGTATATCAGATGACTCAGGTCTTGAGGTTGATGCTTTAGATAAAAAGCCTGGAATTTTTTCTGCACGTTGGGCAGGAAAAACTAAAAATTTTGACATTGCTATAAAAAAAATTTTTAATTTATTAAATAAAATTAAAAAATTAAATTCTAAAGCTCGTTTTATTTGTGCCATTTCAATAGCATTTCCAAATGGAAAATCCTTCGAATTTCAGGGCAAAGTTGAAGGAAAAATTTCTTTCCCAGCNCGAGGCAAAAAAGGATTTGGGTATGATCCTATTTTTATAGCGAAGGGGAAGAAAATAACTTTTGCACAGATGAATAAAAAAGAAAAAAATTTAATATCTCATCGGTTTGATGCTTTTAAAAATATAAAAAAATACTTTAAATTTTCTTAAACTTTTTACCTTCAATTTTATAAAGAAATAACTCTCTGTTTGTTTTATTTTCTTTTATTGTGAATGAGCCAGTTTTACCTTTGTAAGAGCCATTAAACATAGAAGCTTTTAGTTCAGGGTCGCTATTTGAAAACCATATTGATGCAATCAGTGGGATAATATCAAATGTAAGAGATTCAAGATGATAAATATTTCTCCCATAGTTTTTTTTATATTTTTGATCCAATTCTCGAAAACCCTTTAGGTCGATAGAAGGAAAGATTAGATTTTCTAGTGATGGTTCTATTAAATATTTTTTATCAAACCATAAATTTAGCGTAACAAATTGAACATCTTTATAATTTGCATCATAAAAATCAAAGAAAGCAATTGATGCAATAAGTTCATTGTCAAAAGCTGAGATGAAAGTGTTTTTAAAATTAACAGGCTCCGATGTATCATGTTTTTTTAGGCTTTCAATTAAATCTAAATTTTCTTCACCTTCAATGCTTTCAAGTTTTTTTATTTTTTCTAAATGAAAATTATTTCTTTTCTCAAAGTTTGTAATTTTTTTTGTCTGTTTATCAATGTCATTAAAATTTTTAAAAAACACTGGACGATGATTATTNGAATGATTTTTTTTTATTTTCTCATAAACTTTTTTTGAAAAGTCACTATTATCACCAAAAAAAACAAAGTTAGTTTTATCTAAAACTTTTTGTAAAGACAAAATTTGTGAGGTTAGGTTAACTCCAAAGTTTATGACATTTGGAAATGTTTTATTTTCATGATTATTATAAGAAATAAAAATCTTATCTTTAAACTTTTCCTGATTACTTATTTGATTTAGTGTTTGAAAAAAAACCGGCCCAACAAAAATATCGACATTTTTCTCAATTCCTCTTTGAAAGGCCAATCTTGCTCCTTCTGCAGAACTTTTAGTATCAAGTGGAATTACTTTAATGTTAAGGTTTTTTAACTCAAATATAGTAATCAATATGCTTTGATAAATATTTTGACCAATTATTTCATTTTCACCTGTCAAAGGAAGAAACGCGCCAATTTTTAGCTCGGTTTTTGCAAAACTTTTATGATGGTTAACAATTAAGCTAAGTAAAATTATAACTACAATTTTAAAAAGTTTTTTCATTTGTTGCGAACAGTTATACATAATTAAAATATTTGTTAAATTTATGAATATTAAACAACAAACGTTAAAATCTGCCTTATATTTAATACCTACGCCCATTGGTAATCTTGAGGATATTAGCACTCGTTCAATATATATTTTAGAACAATCTGATTATATTTTATGTGAAGATACAAGAGTAACATTAAAATTTCTTAATCATTTAAAATTAAAAAAAAAATTAATTGCTTTTCATCAATTTAATGAAAATGAAAAAATTAAGAGTATTCTTCAAGATCTTAAACAGAATAAAATTTTATCATTAGTTTCAGATGCAGGAACTCCAGCTTTAAGTGATCCTGGAAGGCTTTTAATTTCAAAGTGTCATGAACAAAATATTGGTGTTATTCCGATACCTGGAGCAAGCGCTATTACTTGTGCAATTTCAGCATCTGGTTTTTCAGATCAATTCTTTTTTTGTGGTTTTCTTCCAAAAAAAGATAAAGAAATAAATAATATGTTAGAAAGTTATAAATCTTTAAAAGCAAGCTTAGTATTTTTTATGCCCGCTAGAGATTTAGAGAAAAATTTAATCTATTTTAATAATTTCTTCTCCCAAAATAATTTTTTTTTAGCAAGAGAAATGACAAAAATTCATGAAACTTACATTCGAGACAAGGTATCTAATTTAAAAAATTATACTAAAGATAATTTAAAAGGTGAAATTACATTCATCATTGATAACAATTTAGCATCGCCAAAAAAGATAGTTGATATTGATGAGGAAATTAAAATGTTAATTGGCAAAATGAGCTCAAAAGACATTGCTGAATATCTTTCGAAAAAACTAGCAATAAATAAAAAATCAATTTATCAGAAGGCCATTAAGATTAATGAATAAATACATTAAAATTTTCATCTTTTTTGTTTTTTTATCTGGGTGTGTGCCAGTAATAGGGGTTTCTACAGTAGGCGTTGTAAGAACAACTGTTGAAGTAGCCGATGATCCAAGAAGCCTTGGAAGAATTGTAGATGATAATGTTATTGAAAAAAAGTTTTTATTCAAGGTGGCTCAAGTGGATGAGAAATACTTAATTAAAATTTCAGCAAATTCTTTAGACGGACGTTTTATTCTCAAAGGCAATGTCGATACCGTAGAGGAAAAAATTAAAATGACAAAATTAGCTTGGGAAACAGATGGAGTTAGGTCAGTTGAAAATATTATTAAAGTGGATGATCAATCTTCATGGAAAGATAAAGCAACTGATTTACTTATTTCATCTCAGTTTAAAGTTGCAATAATTGCAAACAAAGCAATCAAATCTAATAATTTTAGTTTCACAACAATTAATAAAAATTTGTATATATTTGGAATTGCAAGAGATGAAGAAGAAAGAAAATCAGTAATTAATGAAGCAAAAAAAGTTCAATACGTAAAAGAAGTGACACCAAGCATATTCTTGATTAAGGATCTTTCTAATAATCAAAGAATAACAAATTAATATTTAATTATCTCTGAAGAATAAGCTGCAATTGATGCTAAATTTAATATTTCCGAACTTGAAGATCTTAACGGAGCAATTTCAATTGGCTGTGCTAAACCAATTAATAAGGGACCTATAACTTTTCCACCACCAAGTTCCTTTAATAATTTAATAGATACTGCAGATGCATGAAGTGATGGCATGATAAGTATGTTGGCATTTCCCACAATTTTTGAAAAAGAGTAGCTATCTTTAAATTTTGGATTGAGAGCAACATCTGGCTGCATTTCTCCATCATACAAAAAATTTACATTATTTTTTTCTAAAATCTCAACTGCTCCTCTTACAATTGTTGTACGCTCAGTTTTTGGTTGGCCAAATGTTGAGTGGGATAAGAAGGCAACCTTAGGGTCAAACCCTAAAAGCTCGGCTACTCTTGCGCTAGAAGTTGCAATTTCAGCAAGTTGTTCTGATGTTGGATATTCAGTAACATTGGTATCAGCTACTAAAATAGTTCTTCCTTTTGAAACGTATAAACAAAGACCAAATAAAATTTCATTTTCTCTTGGTCCAATAGAACTTTGTAATTTTGATAGTGTTTCAGAGAAATTTCTCGTATTTCCGGCAACCATTCCATCAGCATCACCACACGCCACCATGCAAGAGCCCCAAGTAACACGATCAGATTTGACCATTTTATCACAATCTTTTTCCAAGATTCCTTTTCTTTGAAGTTTTTTATAAAGATAGTTTTTATACTTTTCAGATTTCTCCGTATCTGAAGAGTTTGTCACTTCTATTTTATAATTTTCATCTAAACCAATTTTCTTTAAAGACTCTTTTAATTTATCTTTATTAGCAATTAATACAGGTTCTCCTAAGCCATAGTTTTTAAAAGCAACAGCAGCTTTCAAGCTTGTTTCATCTTCACCTTCGGCAAAAACAATTCTTTTCTGAGATTTTTTAATTTTAGTATTTATTCCTTGCATTATCCCAACCGATGGATCAAGCCTTGCCTCCAACTCATCAGTATAAACATCAAAATCTTTAATTGGTTTTTGTGCAACTCCTGTATCCATAGCAGCTTTTGCGACTGCAACTGGTATTGTAGTGATTAATCTTGGATCAAATGTAGATGGAATAATATAATTTTTTCCATAGTGAGGTCTATCCCCACCATAAGCTGCTACAACCTCATCAGGTACATCTTCTCTAGCTAATTTTGCAATTGCTTGAGCGGCTGCTACTTTCATTTCCTCATTAATAGTTTTTGCTCTGACATCCAATGCACCTCTAAATATATATGGAAATCCAATCAAATTATTTACTTGGTTTGGATAATCTGATCTTCCAGTAGCAATGATTGCATCATCTCTAATTTCTAAAACTTTTTCTGGTCTAATTTCTGGTTCTGGATTTGCACATGCAAAAATGATTGGATTTTTTGCCATAGATTTAATCATTTCTTGTGTAAATGCTCCTGCAGCCGATAAGCCTAAAACAACATCTGCACCTTTAATTGCATCAGCTAAAGTTCTATCTTTAGTTTCAATAGCATGTCTTGATTTCCATTGATCAATACCTTCTGGTCTTCCTCTATAAATAACTCCTTTTCGATCACACATCGTTACATTTTCATGAGGAACTCCTGAGTTTTTAAAAAGTTCTGTACAAGCTATTGCGGAGGCACCCGCTCCGTTAACAACAATTTTTACTTCACTGATAGATTTTCCAGAAATATCTAACGCATTAATTAAGCCAGCAGTTGTTATAATTGCTGTCCCATGCTGATCATCGTGAAAGATTGGGATATCTACTAATTCTTTTAATTTTTCTTCAATTATAAAACAGTCTGGTGCTGCAATATCTTCTAAATTTATTCCTCCAAAAGAACATGCAATATTTTTTATAGTTTTAATAATATCTTCAGCTTCAGTTGAATCGATTTCAATATCAATTGAATCAATGTCAGCAAATCTTTTAAATAAAACTGATTTACCCTCCATCACGGGTTTTGATGCAAGCGCTCCAAGATTTCCTAATCCTA
>JGI11772J19994_1000072_pt1 | contig 20679 bp, 27 predicted proteins | sample Etolagsurwater0m_FD_19994 | JGI IMG/M metagenome (IMG submission 19994) | reverse complement strand
TTTGCTGTTTCGAATTTCATTCATGGGATGAACTCAGTTCTCCTTCCACCAATGGTTCTTAATTTTACAGACGCCAGAGGTCTTGGTTTGATTGAATCCGCAGTAGGCGTGTCGTTTTTAGCTTTCTCAGCTTTAGCTGTTCGAATAGCTAAAAAAATTCANGGNAATATGAAAATAATTATTATCTGTGGAATGATTATGGGAATCGGCATCATCGTAGGGTCTCTTCGTGCTTCATTAATTCTTTTGATAATCTGGGGAGTCGTTGAAGCCGGTGCCGGCTCTATACAATATGCAATCTCATCTGGAGCTTGGCTCATAATTACTGATGAAGAAATACGAGGTAGAGCTATGGCGTTTCGTGGAACAATTGCTCAAGCTTTGAGACCACTTGGAATTTTGATTGCAGGTCCTCTTGGAGACTATCTTGAGTTTACATTTTATCCAGAGAACCAAGATCGCCTATCTTTTTTAGTTGGAACCGGTGATGGAAGGGGATATGCACTTTTGTTTTTCGTTGGCGGAGTAGTACTTTTTATAGCGTTTCTTTCAGTAAGTAGAAATAAGAACCTCAAGTTATTAGAACAACAAGTTTTGGCAGAGCTAGAAAAAGAAGAGGAACAGCCTACAATTTGAGTATGGAATGTGCATTATGTGAACTAGAAGGCGTACCAGAAACTAATACTGGTATTTGTCCTGAGTGTTGGGAAAAGCTTAATACTTCAGATTTTGACGGAAGTGTTGAAATTGAAGTAAATGAAAGTGAAGGAAAAAAGCAAATCAAAATAAAAAGAGAAAAATAACTTATATTTTGAAAATTACCAACAACCATCCAATTAAAATTAGAAAATTTTTAGGACCTCTGGGTCGCTCAGTACTAAAAATTATCAATTGGGATGTTATAGGCAATCTTCCAGATAAAAAGAGAATAATCATTGCCTCTGCACCACATTCATCTACCTTTGATGCCATGTACGCATATTTTGTATGTCTTGCTTTAGACGTAAAATTTTACTTTTTAGCNNCAGTTTCTTTGTTTACTCGAATAGTTGTGCCTCTTCCTTTCAAAAAAAATCCTGACAAGCTTGGAATACCACATCCATTTGGGAAGATTCAAAACAAAATACTGCTTGAATTTGGTGGTATTCCTATTTGGAGAGCAAAATCTATGGGAGCGACACAACAAATTATTGATCAGCTTAAATCAAAGGAAAAGTTTATTTTATATTTAACAGTTGAGGGGGAAATGAAAACTAACCAAACTATAAAAACTGGTTTTTATTATATAGGTAAGGCTCTCGATGCTACAGTAGTTCCAACTAAGATAGATTATAAAAATAGAAGATTTGAATTAATGGAAGAACTAAAACTAACAGACTCAGTTGAGAAAGATAAGGATGAATTAATGGAGAGATATCATTTGGTACAAGGGCGAAATAAAACATTTCTTAAACCTGAGTCAAAATAAGATGTTAGTTATAGTTGCAACTATAATTGGATCAATATCTTTACTTTATTTATTTCCAAATATGACAATGCTATTTTCTATTGTTATATTCGTGTTTTCAGTCAGATGGCTTATGTATAACAATAAGTATTACGAATGAAAAAATATTTAATTCTTTTGCTAATTTTGTCTATGTGCGGCGGCACAGCAGAGACAGACCTTGATTCTTNTGAAGAAGTTTCTTTAGAAGCAAAGGACATCATGTCTGATGCACAAAAAGAAAGCCAGACAGAATATAAAGAATCAGAAACATCTGAAGAAGAAAGCCAGACAGAATATAAAGAATCAGAAACATCTGAAGAAGAAAGCCAGACAGAATATAAAGAATCAGAAACATCTGAAGAAGAAACAACCACAACTGTTTTAGAAAAGAAAATATTTTGGGGTGCTACTGATGCGAAGCCTGAAGTTTACGCTGCAGATGATGTATCACAGGCAACTATTGATTTAACTGTTGAATGGGTAAATAAAGCAATTAGCTATTGGGGAAACTATGGACCACTTGAAATATGGATTGTTGGCTCTGGAAAAGAAGAGACCATAGCTTTGGATGAAAAATGGTGCGAGGTTCGAACTGAAAAAGATCCAACTTGGAATAAACAGTGGGACTGTGCCAATGGAGATCCTTATGAAAGTGGAAATGGTTGGTCACCTTTTTATAGGTATATAAATGACGGAGGTGCTGCAGTAAGTAATTATATAAGAGAAGACATTGGATACTACTTCAATGCACTGATTATGTCATCTAAATACCCTGGACCTGAAGAAGAAGATTATAAACCAGTAGTGCTGCATGAATACTTCCATGTTTATCAACAAACAAATTTATCAATACCTGAATCTCCAGATACTGATGGTGACTGGAGAACAAGCAATAGAAATGTTTATTTTAATGGAGGAGAGGTCCAGGTACCTTTTTTAATGGAGGGTGGTGCAGAATATATGGCACAGTATTGGTACTCCATGGAGCCTGATGTGGACTCTGGTTATCTAAAACGAGTTATGGAATACAAAGCTGAAGCAATCAACCCATACCTTAACAGTGGCAAAAGCCTAAGAGAATTAGGTTATGACGAAGAATTTAACTCCTACGATATTCTTACATGGTTTGTTGCCTACTTAATTCACAACACAAGTGAAGAGATCTTTAGGGTTGACTTTTGGACACAAATTGAAAACCTGGGTTTTGAAAAAGCTTTTGAAGCTAATTTTGGTAAATCAGCTGATGATATGATTGACGAGTTTGACTTATGGGTAGAACAGCCTATTAATGTACTGTTAGAAATAATTCCTTAGCGAAATTTATCGAAATATCCTTTTCTCCAAGCATATACCGCTATAACCGTAAGCAAAACACCAGAAAAGAATGGAGGTATTCTTGAAAGCAAAAGTACAAATGCAACAAGAGCTAATACATAATCGACATAAGTCCAAAACTTACTTGTCATTTTTGGAATTAAATTGAAATACCTGAGAATTGAAACTGCAATAATTCCAGTTAATAAATAATACATTTCTTTAATTATACGTATTAATAAACTAAATAAAATAATGTCAAAAACAGCAATAATCACTGGTGCCAATAAAGGAATTGGCTTAGCTGTTGCAAAGGATTTAATTACTAAAAATTATCAAGTTATTTTAGCTTGTAGGGATACGGCAAAAGGAAAAATGGCCGAAGAGTTTCTTGGCAGCAATGCAATTTTTTTGGAATTAGATTTATCAAAACCTTCAAGCATTAATCATTTTGTTAATCAAATTAATTCAGATATTCAGAGATTGATATTTTATATAATAATGCAGGATTAATTTATAGAGATTTTGAATTAACTGAAGAAGGTTACGAATCAATGTTAGCGGTAAATTATTTTGGTTCTTTTAGATTAGCTCTGATGTTATTAGAAAATTTACATCGAAGGTCTGGCAGAGTTGTTCAAGTGACAAGTCTTTCTATGTACTTAGCGAGAACATTTAATTTAAGTGGACTACATTCTAGAGATTTCTTCTCTCCAAGTAGTAGGTATAATTTCACAAATCTACTCAGATCAATGTTTGCGATGGAGTTAGAAAATAAACTTAAAAAAACCTCTATCTCAGTTTCTGTTGCTCATCCTGGCATTACAAAGTCAAGACAGTCAAGACCCTATGAAGTTAATAAAATTAAAAAGTCTTTTTATACTTATTTCTCTACAAATATAAAAACTGGAATAGCACCAATTACTCGAGCGATAGAAGTGGAAAATATATCTTCAGACCTTGTCTATGCACCTAAAATATTTGGTGTATATGGTCAACCGTCACTTATGCGACACAACAAATTAGTTTACAATCATGAGCTAAGAAAAAAACTTTGGTCTTATACAGCAAACGAACTTAATTTAGATATATGATAATAATTCAAACAACTATTGATACAGAAAAGAAAGCAGAAGAGCTAATAAATCTTCTACTTGAAACAAACAAGATTGCATGTGGAACATTTCATAAAATTCAATCATCTTATAAATGGAAAGGTCAATTAGTCGAAAATGCCGAATTTGAGATTTCTCTCTACACAACAGATTCTTTAACTACAGAAGTTGTTGATATAGTTAAAAAAAGACACTCTTATAAACTCCCAAAAATTACTGTTATTCAACCAGTATTCACTTTGCCTGAATACGAAAAATGGGTTATAGATTCAATTAATTAGTAGCGTTTACATAGCTCCATACATCATAATTGTCTAAATTAATTGACCTTTCGCCGTGTTTGTCTAATGCAGCAACTATTTGAGCTCTATGTTCTGCAGCATGAAAAATCATTTGTGAAACTATTGTAGAAACTTTACTAGTTCGCTCTCCTTGACTAGTCATGTAAGTTATATCCCCATCATCTTTATTCACATGTTTAAGAAAATTGGAATCTATCCTATCAAGCTCCCCAATTAATTCGTTAATTAAATCAGACCCATCTTCATTCTTTAATTCAAGAGGAGAAAAAGAGTCACCATCAAGTCTTTGGCCGTATAGATGAGCTGCTTTAACAATATGTATCATGATGTTTTTTACAGTCCATTCAGGGTCATAAACAAAATAATCAAGAACTTTGTTGTCTAATTTTCCAACTTCTTTATAGATTTCTTGGTTAGCCCAAGCCATTTGTCTGAGTAGCACTTCTACAGATATCATTTTTCCTCCAATTTTTTTATTCTTTTATCTAATTCTTCAAATTTTTTCTTAACAACCTCAAGTTCATCTTGATTTTGAGCACTTCTAATATATCTCTCATTTTGCCAACGCATACCCCATTTTGTGAGAGGTAAAGTAATAATTGCTACAGGAAAGAGTATTAAACTTTCACGCCAAGATTCCTCTATTGAAATTAATACAAATAATCCACCAAATAAAGCATACATAAAATACATAATCCACTTTTCCATTGCTTGTGTGAAATTACGTTCTTTGTTAGCTTGTGTATCCATAAAAATATTTTAATTTTTCATTTAAACTGAGTTTATGAAAATAATTGTAATCTGTACTGGAAATACTTGTAGATCACAGATTGCGGAAGGTCTTTTAAGAGCAAAGTATCCTGATTATGAAATCTATTCAGCTGGAACAAAACCTGAAGAGATAGTAAATCCTTATGCTGTAAAAGCAATGGCTGAAGAGGGTTATGATATAAGCGATCAATATCCAAAGTTAGTGAATGAATTTATTGATGAGCCTTTTGAGTATGTACTAACAGTTTGTGACTCAGCTAATGAATTATGTCCGGTGTTTCCAAATGGCAAAAATAGAATTCATAACTCTTTTGTGGACCCAAGTAGGTCTTCTTATGATTCTGAGGAACACGCGTTAGAAGTTTATAGAAACACCGTTAAAGAAATTTCATCTTGGATAGACAGCTTAAGTTTTATAGAGTAGTTTCATTTCTGTAAAAATTAAAAAAACTAAGAGTTGCTACTGCACATAACAAATGCCAAATCATATGAGCTTGTAGCCAAGAGTCAGGATTACACCAAGGGTGTTCTGGTACACCAGTTCCCCAAATTAACAAAGCTCCAAAGAAAGATGCGAACCCGATAAAGAACCATGGTGTGTATGTTCTTTTAGTGTTTTGGCTAATATTTGGAATTAATGCAGGAGCAAAGTACAAAGCCATTTCCCAGTTATCTTGAATGTTTGACAAAGAATCCATTACTGAACTTCCAAATAATTGCTGAATAACAAGCACTGTAATCCCTGACAAAACTCTTCCATATATATTTGGAAACTTAATTATTACTTCTGTAGCAATCCACAGACCGATGCTTAGTTCAAATAAATTTACACCTATTCCAAGTCCTGAATCAAGAAACCAGTAACTATATGCGTAGTAAGCCAAAAGTATTGAATACGTTGAAAAATAAATCTTGTTAGAAAATTTTGTTAATCTCTTTAAGTTATAGATCCACAAGACAAGTATGTAACTTATCATTGAAACGTTATCTAACCATGCACCAAATTTGGTATGGGTTCCGTGCATTGCCATAGAACCAGGGCCTAAAAATGTAGATGCTGCTGCGTATACAAGAGCAATTTTGAAAGAACCAAACATAGGTTCTTTATTATTAGTTGCATCATCTGATAATTTGTAAAACATATAGAGGCCTGTAATAACAAATCCCAAGTTACCAAGAGTGTTAGCTGGTTCTCTAAAAAAACCTCCACTTACACGCTCACACCATCTTGAGATTTCTCCGATAGTTTGCTCATTTTCAGCAGCTGGTCCCCACCCGTTATAGCCAAAGATTATAAATAGTAGTGCAGTAAAAAAAACAGAGTACAAAGCATATGAAAAATAGTTTGAATTAATTTTATTTTTTGGATTCATTTAATGCAGAATCCATATCTTCAATTAAGTCTTCAACATTTTCGAGTCCGACAGAAATTCTAATTATATCAGTAGGCGCACTAGCTTCAGTGTCTTGAGCATTGTCATGAGTCATTAAATATGGGAGTTCAATTAATGTTTCTACTCCACCAAGACTTACAGCAAGTTTGTACAAGTCTAATGATTGCCAGAATTTTTCAAGATTAATACTATCTTCTAGGTAAAAACTCATCATCCCACCAAAATAATCCATTTGTTTAACAGCTATCTCATGATTTTCATAATTTTTTAGTCCTGGATATCTCACTTCTTTAATATGTTCAGAAGTTTCTAAATACTCAGCTAACTTATGGGCATTTTCAGAATGTAATTTTATTCTTGGGCCTAATGTATAGAGACCTCTTTGTACAAGATAAGAATCAAATGGTGACATAATTGCACCACCTTGTCTTTGATAAAGCATTAGTTCTTCATGAAGTTCGGCTTCTTTACATAAAACTGCCCCACCTAGTGTGTCACTATGACCACCAATATATTTTGTTGTTGAGTGCATAATAATGTCTACTCCATGTTCAAAAGGTCTTGTAATAAATGGTGTAGAAAAAGTACTATCTGCAACTAAGAGTGTTTCATGTTGATGAACTATTTCAGAAATTTTTTGTAAGTCATACAATTTCATAGAAGGGTTTGATGGTGACTCTATCCAGGCAAGTTTTGTCTTTTCATTTAACAAGTTACTCAAAGCGTCATGATCTGAAAAATCACAAAAGTTTACTTCAACACCACGAGCACTTATTATTTTTCTAAAATAATTTGTTGTTCCACCATAGACGTCTTTTGTAATCACAACATTGTCACCTGGTTTTGCNAGTTCAGCAATAATACTTACTGCAGACATACCTGAAGCCATTGCAAAAGCATGAAGTTCTTCGTAGTTTTCAACCCCTTCAAGTGAAGCTAGAGTTCTTTCAAACAACTCTCTACTTGGATTATTAACTCGTCCATAAAAATATTCTGATTCACCCGGTACATCATTCTTATAAGTAGTAGAAAGATGCAGCGGAGGCATTACATCTCCACTTATTGGCTCAAAACGTTTGTTGGCATGAAGGGCTTTAGTATTCATACCGTATTTTTTAGATTTCCCCATATAGGGAGTTTAAAACATTTGGTNAGACATTGGTTCAATAATTTTGCTAATTTAGGTTTATGATTAAAAAAATTTATATNGCAGGTCCACTTTTTAATAAGCATGAGCAAATGTATCTTGAAGATATTGCAAAAGAATTAGAAGAAAATGGTTATGACTGTTTTCTTCCCCATAGAGATCAACCCCCAGAGGTTAAAGAGTCTGATCTTAAAGGTACAGACATGTCTCAGGAGATTAAAGATTTAATTTTTAAAACTGATCTTGATGCACTAGACGCTGCAGACCTTACAGTTGCTCTTTTGACTGGTCAAGATATCGACTCAGGGACTTCAGCTGAGATAGGACATACTTTTGCAAAAGGGAAGCCTGTAATCGGCATAAACGCGAATGAAAGAAGATACAGAAATCTTTTTGTTGAAGGAATGTTGACAGTAACTGTTGGTAAAATTGATCAAATAATTGTTGAGATTGAAAAGTTAAACTGAAACTAAAAGATTTTTAAATCCCCTAATACCAAAAGCTCCTGTTCTTGTAGGTTCTTCAATTAATCTAAATTCATTATCAAAAATATGACTGAAAGACACCCCCAATTCTAATTTTGCTAAATGAGTTCCTATACAAAAATGAATACCACCTCCCCAACTACTGTGGTCTTTTATTTCACGCTTAAAATTTATTTGGTCTGGCTCATCAAAAATCCTAGGATCTCTGTTTGCTGATCCGAGTAAAATAGCAACTTTTGAGCCTTTATGTATTTTGTGACCACCGATTTGTACGTCCTCTAAAGCGTATCTTTGAAAAAACTGTAATGGACTGTCATATCTAATTAATTCCTCTACAACGTCATTTATATCTTCGATTTCACTTTTAATTTCTTCAAACGATCTGTTTAGAGTTAACAATGCATGAAGTCCATTTCCGAGTGTATTTACCGTAGCTTCATGGCCAGCATTCAATAACAAAATTACAGTACAAATTATTTGATCATCTGTTAGGTAGTTATTGTCTTCAGATACTTGCGAGAGCCTTGTAATCATATCATCTTCTGGATTTGCCCTTCTTGTGTCAAGTAAATCTTGCGTGTACTCAATAAACTCTTTTGCTGCTTGTTCAGCATTATTTGCATTTTCTTCTGTAACTTCAAAGTCATACATTTTCACAATTTTATGTGACCAATCTAAAAATTTTAAATGGTCACTTTCGGGTACACCTAACAGTTTTCCGATAATACCAACTGAGTATGGTTGGGCGTAGTCTTTTAGCATATCAAACTCTTTGCCCTTATTACCCTCAAATAGTTCTTTAGACTTTTTCTCCATATATGGAACAAGCTGTTGAACAGATCTTGGTAAAAAAGCTTTTGCAACTAATCCACGCAACTCCTTATGGAGTTGCCCTTCAAGATTTAAAAGTGAAAACTCTTCTGACTTCCAGAAATTATCATAAGCACTGTATTTATCAGATCTTTTATAACCAACAAAAGTTAGAGGAATGTCACTATTTTCCACTTCCTGCTCAAAACCATCAATATGGTTAAATGTAGTTCCAAAGGTTTTTGTTGATTGAATAGTTCTAACATCTGCATATCTTGTAAAAAAATATAAACCATTTTCTTCATCCCAAAAGACAGGAGTCTCTTCCCTGATCTCACCCATCTTTATGTAAGGGTTTTGTATAAAGTTTGCATTTTCTGTAGGCAAATGTAATTCTGGAATAGTCATCAAATAAGTATATAAATTCAAAAACAAACTTGTAAGCAAGATTATCAAATTTATATCAATGTGAGATGAAACTCTTAAATCTATTGTGTAAAATAATCGAGTTAACTACTTCAATGTTTAAAAGGAAACCATTGTTAAAAAACCTTAAAAAAGTGAGGTTTGATGTCAGTAATAAAAATTGAAAATCTTACAGTTCAATATGCTGGAGAAGAGACTAATGCTTTAGATGGAGTGTCTCTTGAAATTGAAAAAGGGGAGTTTGTAGCACTTTTAGGTGCTCACGGAGCTGGAAAGACAACACTATGCTTATCTTTGAATGGCATAGTTCCAAACATGATTAGTGCAGACATGTATGGTGCTATTGAAGTACTCGGAGAAATACCACCAAAAATTCCAGTTAGACAACTTGCGGAAAAAGTAGGTAGCATTTTCGACAATCCGGAATTTCAAATGAGTCAGCTCACAGTTTTTGAAGAGGTTGCATTGGGGCTTCAAAATTTAGGTATAGATAAAGACACTATTGAAAAAAACATAAAGGATTCATTAAAGCTTGTTGGCTTAGAGGGTTTTGAGGAACGTTCACCGTTTGAAATTTCTGGAGGGCAACAACAAAGATTGGCAATGGCTTCTGCTTTAGCTATGAAGCCTGAAATTTTGATTTTAGACGAACCAACATCCAATTTAGACCCAATTGGAAAAGAAGAGGTTTTTTCCGTAACTAGACGCTTGAACCAGGAAGAGGGGTTGACTGTAATTATTGCTGAGCACGAAGTAGAAGTTATTGCAGAATTCGCTGATAAATTAATTTTGCTAGAAAATGGACGTATTAATGAAATGGGAACCCCTCAAGAAATATTTCCAAAGTTTGTTGATTATCAAGAAGGTATTGGAGTTCGAGTCCCTCAAGTTACAGAACTTGCTTCTAAAAAAGATAATTTATTTTCTGGAGTACCAGTCACACTCGAAGAGTCCTTAAGGATGTTTAAAAAATGACCGATATAAAAGTATCAAACCTACAACATACTTATCCTAATGGAGTTGTTGCAGTTGAAAGTGTAAATGTTGAAATCAAACAAGGTGAGCAGGTTTCAGTAGTAGGTCAAAATGGCTCTGGGAAAACAACTTTAGTGAAGCATTGGAATGGCCTACTAAAGCCAACAAAAGGAAGTGTACAGATAGGAGATTTAATTACTTCTGATCATCCTGTCAATGTATTAGCTAGAAAGGTTGGCTATGTTTTTCAAAATCCTAACCACCAAATTTTTGCTGCAAGCGTAAAAGATGAATTAGAGTTTGGTTTAAGAAATATTGGAAATAGCGAAGAACAAATAAAAGATAAAATTGAATACATATCAGAAGAATTCGGTCTAACACAATATTTGGAAACTAATCCTTATAGGCTTGGTTTTTCTTTAAGAAAAACTGTTGGAATGGCTTCAATAATTGCAATGGAGCCTGATGTTATAGTTCTTGATGAACCTACAACAGGTCAAGATTATTTAGGAATTAAAGCTATTAGGTCTTCAATTAAAAATCTTAAAGAACAGGGGAAGACTGTTATAGTTGTTTCTCATGACATGCCCCTAGTTGCTGAGGAAACAGATAGGGTTCTTGTAATGTGTGACACAAATCTTATATTTGACGGATCCCCTTCTAAACTATTTGCTGACGAGTCAATACTGAAACAAACCAACCTACTTCCACCTCAGATAACAAGTTTTATGAATAAAATAAACAAATCTCAAAATGGTGAAAGTATCTTGTCAGTAAATGACGCTTTAGAGGCACTTTAAGTTACAATTATTTAATTTTTTATTAAATATCCAAGCATCGAGGAAGATTAATTAATAAAATAAAAACAACAATGTTTAGTTAGGTAACCATTGTAAAAAAACCTAAATAAAGAGATAAAGTAGTTTATCTCAAAATTCTTTCATTGAAGGGGGAGATTAATGAATGAACAAGCCACTCAAGGCGAAAAACTAAGTAGCTCCACAGGTGGTGGGGTTCCATTAACTTATGTTATTGCATTAGTACCAGTTGCTTCTGTATTAAATGTAATTGGTGGAACTGTTGCCGGAGCATTAAAACTTCCAATATTCTTGGATATGATTGGAACAGCAGTAGTAGCTATGACAATTGGTCCATGGTGGGGAGCACTCGTAGGAGTGATTACAAACTTAACATCGGGCTTTATCTCAGGTCCAGTCTCAATTCCATTCGCAGCATGTAATGTTGTGGGTGCATTAGTTTGGGGATATGGAACTAAATGGGGTTTTGCAAATGATAAGTTAAGATTCTTTGGATTATCAGTTGCATCAGCAGTTGCTGTTTCTGCAATGGCTGCTCCAATCGTTATCTTTGTATTTGGTGGTGCTACAGGACATGCTTCAGATGTTTTAACAGCAGGATTACTTGCTGCTGGTAATGATATCTGGGCAGCAGTGTTCTCAAGCAACATTATTGTTTCTTCAGCTGACAAAATTCTTTCGTCATTTTTGGCGCTAGCAATTATTGGTGCGTTACCTACAAACTTACAGGTAACGGGTCCAATTATGAAAGCTGAAAATATGGGCAAAGCAGTCTTAATAACAGCAGGTACAGTTGTAGGAGTCATCCTAACAGTTGTATCTATGAATTTATAAGTAGGAGGATAGTATGAGAGAAGTAACATCTAAGGATGGTCTTGGTGCTGGTATTATCGGCCTAGGCATTATGTATGCTATTTATCCATGGGCATCTTCCGAAATGGCAGGCGATGCTGCTTTCGGTATGTTGTCAGGACTATGTTTAGTAGCAAGTCTCTTGACAGTGTTCTGTGGATTAGCTGTAATACGACAAAAAGACTAGTTGAAAAAAGAGTAAATGAAATCTGTTCAAAAAGTTGAACAAGTTAAACATTTACCTTTAAAACTTGGAGAAATCGCCCGGTACGTAATCGTGCCGGGCGATCCAAATAGGGTTCCATTAATTGCTGAATCTTTAGAAAATCCTATTCATCAAGGACAAGAAAGAGAATTCAATGCTTACAAAGGAACTTACAAAGGTATAGAGGTTTCTGTAGTTTCAACCGGCATTGGCTGCCCTTCGACTGCGATAGCTGTTGAAGAGTTATGTCATATAGGTGCTGAAGTATTAATAAGAATAGGTACATCAGGATCAGTTGATAAAACAGCAAAAAAAGGAGATATTTATAGCGACTGCAGCTGTAAGAGATGACGGTACTTCAAAACAGTACATTCCAATAGAATTTCCTGCAGTAGCTTCACATAGCGTTGTTGATAGTTTGATTAAAGCATCAGAAGACTTAAATATTCAAACAAAAGTTGGTATTTGTCAGTCTAAGGACTCATTTTTTGGCGAAATGGAACCTGAGAGAATGCCTGTTGCGCCATACTTAGATTACAAATGGTCAGCATGGCAAAAAGGTGGTGTAGGTGCATCAGAAATGGAAGCAGCGACATTGTTCACTCTTAGTCATATAAAAAAGATTCAAGCAGGAGCTATACTAGCCATTGAGACTTCAGATAAAAAAATTGTTCATGATATGACAAAAATAGTATTGGAGAGTATAACTAAGATGGAGAAAAGTAGAAATGTCAAATAACAAAAATCATGAAACTAAAGGCGGGTTACTAGATGATAATCTTCAATACCACGTTCAGTTAAAAAAAGGCGATGTATCAGATTTTGTAATTATGCCTGGTGATCCAGGGAGAGTAGAATTTATTGCAGAGCACTTCGATTCAGCAACTTTAGTAGCTGACAATAGAGAGTATAAAACTATGACTGGAAAGTATAAAGGTCGTTCAGTCTCTGTAACATCTACCGGTATAGGGTGCCCATCTACAGCTATAGCTGTAGAAGAGTTGGCTAACGTGGGTGCAAAAACTTTTGTTAGATTAGGTACTTCAGGAGCTATGCAGGAATATACTAGAATCGGTGAAAAAGTTATTGCAACTGGAGCTGTAAGGTTTGAAGGTACTTCTGTCCAGTATATGCCAATAGAATTTCCTGCTGTAGCTTCTCACGACATGGTATCTTCACTGATTAATTCAGCTAAAAATGCAAACCTAAGCTATCACGTAGGCATCGTACAATCAAAAGACTCATTTTACGGACAACACAATCCAGAGGGAATGCCAATAGCTGCAGAGTTATTACAAAAGTGGGACGCCTGGGTAAAAGGCGGAGTCCTTTGTTCAGAAATGGAAGCAGCAACTTTATTTGTTGTAGGTTCCTATAGGAAAGTTAGAACGGGTGCAGTATTGCTTGTAGCTGGTGATCAAGCAAGACAAGAATCTCTATCCAAAGAGGACTACAAAGAAAATATGACAGAGTCTATAAATATGATTCTTGAATCGAGCCTTGAAATAGAGGAAGGTTCATAATGGCAAGAGTACCTGTCGGCGCTTACGTTCCTGGAGACTCTTTTTTTCATAGAGCACATCCATTTGTAAAGTTTTACTGGGTAGCGTCGTTTGTAATATTTTGTTTTTTTAATAAAAATCCATATGTAAATTATTCCTTAACTTTGATTGGCTTGGTTTTTGTTTTTCTAACAAAAACATTTCCGAGCTATGTAAGGGCAATGGTAATATTTTTTCCAGCAGCTTTTGCAATGATTTTTTTACAATCAATTGTACCTCCAGCAGTATTCGACGACCCAACATTGCTTGCTGAAATTGGACCTCTTTCTTTATATACAGAGTCAATAATTTATGGAATGCTATTTAGTAGTCGTATTTTGTGCATAACAACATGGTCAATATTAATGTTGATGACTTTACATCCAGGAGAGTTATCTTCCGCTTTACAAAAAGCAAAAGTACCTTATACCGTAAACTTCATGATTACAACTACATTACAGCTAATACCAATTTTGCAAAGAGAGTTTGGAATTATCTTATCTGCTCAAAAATCTAGAGCCATGCAAGCACAAGGTTTTAAAGCTTTACTACCATCAATTATCCCAGTGTTTGCTGGCGCAATTGACAGAGTATCACAACTTTCTATGAGTTTAGAGACAAGAGCTTTTGGAGCAAATAAGGAAAGAACTTTGCTTAGGTATAAGGAATTTACATATAAAGAAACTATTCTTTCAATTTTGGCTCTAACGCCTATAATTTTGGTTTTTTATGCAAGAGTTAGCCTAAATTCTTTTGTACCAATTGGTGGCTTTTCATTAACACCTTTTGCTGGCTCATTTATCGTATTATTTTGTGGTACTGCTTTTTTATCTATAATCTTTGGGGCAGCTTTTGCAGTTAGATTGCTTGGTAAAAAGTAGAAATTAATTGACCCAAAGTAGTTCAGAATTTATCAAGAAAAACTTCGTGTTTAATTATACAATGCTCATTTTTGATAGTATCGGATTTGGTTCAGCTTTTGCTTTACTTGTTCCATTTAGTTATGCACCAGATATAGCTTTTGATATTTCTGGTGTGTGGTATGCAGCACCTTCAATTATTATAATATTTTATTTCTTAAATATACTTGGCCAGTTCATTTCATCATCAACACGAAAAAAAGAAGAGTATTCAAAAAAACACGTATTACTTTGGGGGATAGTAGAAAGACTGGGATTTATTTTAATATTTTTGTCACTAAAATTTTTTTTGGACTCCCAAATAATCCTTCCATTATTTTTTATAACCTACGCTATATTTGTCTATTCCGCAGGCGCAATTTTACCTGCTTATTTTGATTTAGTCTCTCGAGTGCTATATAAACTCAGAGCTATATTTTTTGCAGCTAACCTTACTATGGGCTCACTTGCTGGATTTCTAGTTTCTAGATATGTAGATATTCAGATACAGTCTNAAGGATTAGTAGAAGGTTTTCTAGATGGTCTTCTAATTGTAATTATTGTTACTTCTATTTCTTTAATACCACTTGGCCTGATAAGAGAGCCAAAAGACGTAAATCAACTCAAAACTAGATTAAGTATAAAAAATATTTATAAAAAATTAGATGAATGGTACGAAATTTATAAAAGTAATAAAAATATTAAAGTAATTTCCCAATCTAATATAGTTAGTTCAATTCCTGAATCTATGACTCCATTTTTTACTATTTGGCTTATTGGACAATATGAATTAGGTTCTGAAAAAATTGGAATTTGGGTTACTCTTTTATTAATCAGTCAAAGCCTCGGTAGTTTCTTTGTCCCAATTGTTGCTTCTAAAATTGGATTTAAATTTACATATATATTTGGTCTTATTTTTCATACTTTTGCAAGCTTATGCTTTATTGTTTCACCAGTAAATTTACAAAATTACATTTTTATTTTTGCTGGTCTTGGATTGGGCACATTTTTTACTTCACAAAGCAATATTGCCGTTGAGGTAGGCAATCTTGGTGATGCTGGAAACACAAATGCAATGTTAACAGTTTTTAGATTACCAGGTTTACTCATAGGTCCATTTGTATATGCATACTTTGTAGACATAGAAAATATTATTTTTTTTCTAATTCTATCTTTAGTATCTTCTACAGCAGGAGGAGTAATTATGTTTAANAATATGAAAATTAAAATTCTTCCACAAATACGTTTTTGGGCAAAAGATACTTAATTTCTTCCTTTNTATAAAAAAATTAATCCAGCAATCAAAACTGCTACAGATAAATAAAGATAGATTCCAAAAATAGATCCTACCGCTGCAACAGTTACTAACCCAAAACCTGTTCTTTGATCTGAATTATATGAAGGTAAATAATAGAAAATTTTATTTAAAATATGATCTTTATCTTTCAATCTCTTTTCGTCTATCCAGAAGACTATGAAAATAACTAAAAAAGTTATTAAAAGTATTGCCTGTTCTCTTGGTGGTAAAACTACCATTAATTGGAATAAGAGCTTTGTGTGCCAGATTTAGTAACACTATCTGTTGCTTTTTCAATACCTATTTTGACGGACTCTTCAGCAGATAATCCAGAAGAAATTCCAAATGAGAATGCTCCAACAAAAGCATCGCCAGCACCAGTTGTGTCGATAGCTTTAACTTTTGGAGCTGGAAATTTTAAAACCTCATCACCCTTTACGTAAGCTGCACCTTTTTCACCCAATGTTACAACTAAATTTCCTGATAATGACTTGCTGTATTCTATTAAGTTTTTTTCCTCGTAGGCAGTCATTCCGGTAATTGCTTCAAACTCAATTTCGTTAGGAATTAACCAATCTGTGTTGTTCAATAAATCTTTACTCGGATTTTTTGCAGGGGCTGGATTTAAGATAGTGGTTATATTTTTGTTTTTTGCATAACTGAATACTTGAGTTGTTACTTCTATTGGAATTTCAAATTGTCCAATTACTACATTCAAATTATCAATTTTGTCTATAGACTCAACTGCTGTTTCTCCGTTAATTAAATCATTTGCACCAGAAACTACAATTATTCTATTTTGCCCACTTTTATCAACCCATATCGGAGCAACTCCACTTGAACCCTCTACTCTTTGAATAAACTCAACATTAACTCCATTTTTTTTATAATTATCAATTGTCATATCAGCATACACATCATCACCAAGACAAGAGACCATATAAGTTTCAGCACCAAGTAAGCCAGCCATTACTGCTTGATTTGCTCCTTTACCACCAAATCCCATTTTGTAATCAGTACCAAATACAGTTTCACCATCTGAAGGAATAATTTCTGTATAAGCTATTTGGTCAATATTTGAACTACCAACAACACATATTTTTGAAACCATAAAAAGATTATAAAAATTTTTTTTAACATTATCTAGTAGAATTAATATTGTGAATATTAATTGGGAATCTCCAGTGCTTAGTTCTGTCTTAAAAGTAATTGATAAATTTAGCAATCTTTCGATTAATGAAAATGAAATAGAAAAAGTTGCAGATTGGTTAGCTTATGAAGAATTTATATTCCCTAAAAATAATGAACTAAGAAAAAATCCNGATGANTTTATCAGAGTCACAATGTTAATAAATACATTGAACTTTGCATTTACAGACTTTGTAAGCTCTACTAAATATGAAATTCAAAATGAGGGACATATGTTATCCGACAGTGAGGCAATGTTTTTTCAAATTCATAAAACTATAAACTCAGGAACAAACTTATTAGACGGTAATGTAATGGCTTCAATTAAACTAGAACAACTAAAAAAAATTTTTACTGGAAATATAGAGATGCCTATGCTGCAGGAAAGAGTAGAAGTATTAAATTCTGTTGGGCAGACATTAGTAGACAAATATGANTGTGACTGGATTAATTTTATTAATGATGGTCCTAAAAAACTTTATAGTAATGGAGAAGGCCTTATAGAAAGATTAGTAACAGAGTTTCCTAGATTTGACGATTCATCANACTATAAGGACATAAATGTTAAGTTATATAAATTAGCTCAACTTGCATTTTGGGGAATTCATGGAGAGCTTTCAGCTTCAAACTATTTTAAAATCGAGGATATGAATTCTATGTCTGCATTTGCAGATTATATTGTTCCAGTTGCATTGAATTTGATGAAGATTGTTTCATATGAAGAAGAATTAGATGAAAAGATTAAAAAAGGAGTCTTAATAGAAAGAGATTCGAATGAGGAAATTGAAATAAGAGCGGCATCCATTTATGCAACAGCAAAATTGACTGAACTAATTAACGCTAGAAGACCAAAAGATAAGTCAATAATAATACCTCAACTTGATTATCGACTTTGGAAGCACTACCACGCAACACACTTTCCTCATCACTTGACGCAAACAATTATGTACTGAATTATTGACAAGAGAAAACTAAAAAGACAATTACATGAACAAAAGAAGATTTTTTATAGACACCGATACCGCATCTGATGATGCAGTAGCTTTATTGATGGCTTTAGAAACTCCAAATGTTGAAGTGCTTGGTGTGAGTATAGTTTCTGGCAATATGCCTGTTGAACAAGGGAGCATCAATGCAAGATATACTATAGAACTGTGTAAAAAAGATGTTCCAGTATTTGTTGGGGCAGATAAGCCACTATTGAAAAAAAGAGAACACGCTGATTGGTTTCATGGACCTGATGGAATGGGAAATATGAACTATCCAAAACCCAGACTAGAGGAAACAAATGAAGATTTCATTGACGTTCTAAATGATTATATTAACAAATTTCCTAATGAAATAACTTTAGTTACTCTGGGTCCGCTGACAAACATTGCTAACTTTATCAAAAAGTATCCAAAGTCGTTTTTGAAAATTGAACGAGTTGTCATCATGGGTGGAGCTGCAAATACTGTGGGTAATGTCACTCCTGCTGCAGAATATAACATTTGGTGTGATCCAGAAGCTGCAGAACTAGTTTTTAAATCTCAACATAAAAATATAGATATGGTCGGCTGGGAGCTCTGCAGAGGTGAAGCTAACCTTACAGAACAAGATATGGAATTAGCATATAGTTTTAAAACTGAAAAAGCTGACTTTACAATTGATTGCAACAAGCACGCTCTAGAATCTAGCCAAAACTGGTTAGGCGATCCAGGCCTAGGCTTGCCAGATCCAGTGGCAATGGCAGTAGCTCTAAATCCTAATGTAATAACAAAAGCTTCTAGGCATAATGTTCAGATAGTTCTGGATGGACCAGCTAGAGGAATGACAATTGTAGATCAGCTACATGTGGGCGAAAATGAACCACATATAGATGAATATTGGAGCAATACTGAAAAAAACATCAATGTAATATGGGAAATAGATTCTGCTGAGTGGAAAGAAACTTTATATAAAACTATTCGAGATTAGTCATTACCCCAAGTTTTTTTAATATACCCTTTTCTACCACTTGCTTGTGCATACATTTCATATCTCATAGCTTGTTTTTTATAGAAATCTTGGTGGTATTCCTCTGCGATATAAAAAATTGGAGCTTCAGAAATTGCAGTAACTATTGGTTTATTAAACTTACCTGATTTTTCTAATTTATTTTTTGATTCTTCAGCTAATTGTTTTTGTTTTGGATTTATAGTAAAAATTTCTGTTCTATATTGAGATCCGACGTCAGCGAATTGATAATTCAGTGCTGTAGGATCAATATTTCTCCAAAAAACTTCTAGAAGTTCTTCGTATGAAACAACTTTAGGATCAAACAATATTTCTACAACCTCAGCATGACCGGTATTACCAGTAGTAACTTCTTCATAAGTAGGGTTTTCAACTGTTCCACCCATATATCCAGAAGTTGCTTCAATGACACCTTCTAAAGCTTCAAATGGAGGCTCCATGCACCAAAAACATCCACCAGCAAAATATGCTTTTTCGTAGTTATTGTTCATAATCTTCACACTTTCTATTGACGAACATGAAACAAATAAAAGTAAAACCAAGACTTTTAATGTTTTCATATATAAATAATAAACGATAGGTTATATATCAATAACCTATCGTTTACATCAGCCTAGTTACTTACTCTACAGAATAGTTACCTATTGCATCTCCGACACCAATCATAAATAGCGGATAAAGAATTACTCCACCCAATATAAATAAAGGCGCAAAAACAGCTGCTGGAACGAGTCCAAATAGAGTTAACACTTGTACAGGCATAATTATTGCTGCAAATATATTTCCAATCAATTGAGTTCTACTGCTTAATTGATTACCTCTTCTCTTATCAGTTCTTACAAGCAAAAATATATACATTCCATAAAGGAAAAATATTGTATTTGTTATTGAGCCTGAAATTTCTGAGATAGTATCAGCATTCAAAATTGAATCAAAAACACTGTTGTTATTAAATACAGCTCCAAGTGCTAAAAGCATCTGGACAGTTACTGCAACAAATAAAATATTGTGCATATGATTCAAGTCAAACGTTTGTTTTACATCAAAAACAACTCATATTCCTAACAGAACACCAGTAGTTAAAAATGCAATTACAAAGTTTAAAATTGAAGTCACTGTTCCCCATGTTGGATCAAATCCAACAGTATCAGGACCTATAACTACTGCAATAATCACAAAATTGCTCAATACAGCTACTGCAATGACTCGTGTAATCATTTAAAGATTAACTATTTCGTCTTTAAATGTTTCCATTATTTCCTTTCTATTCATGTACTAAGTAAAAAATTTTTGCGAATCTTAAAAATAGGTAAACAATTTGTTAACAAAAAACACTTTTTTTAATTCCGATTTAGCTTTAAAATGAAATTAATCCTTCGACTTTTATAGCGGAGAGAGGAAATGAAAAAAACAGTACCATATATAGTTAATTTAAAATCACAACGTGTTGTGTCTATGATGACAGCATATGATTATCCATCAGCAAAAGCAGTCTCTGAAGCCGAAATAGATATCATTTTAGTTGGCGATTCTTTAGCCCAAGTTGTTTTAGGACATGATGATACCTTATCTGTAACAGTAGACGAGATGTTACATCATGTTAAAGCTGTAACAAACGCAAAGCCAACACCACTTGTTGTTGCTGATATGCCATAT
>JGI11772J19994_1000070_pt1 | contig 20820 bp, 18 predicted proteins | sample Etolagsurwater0m_FD_19994 | JGI IMG/M metagenome (IMG submission 19994) | reverse complement strand
AAAGAAGAAGCTCCAGCAGCAGAGGCTCCTAAAGAGGAACAAAAATAATTTAGCGATTATTTATGTGGCAAGCACAAGTGTTTACACTTTATCCAGAAGTTTTCCCTGGGCCTTTATCAAAAGGCCTATATGGAAAAGCTTTATCTAAAAAATTATGGAACTTAAATATTGTAAACATTAGAGATGCAGCTGAAGATAAACATAAAACAGTTGACGATACTCCTTATGGAGGTGGCTCTGGAATGCTTTTAAAAGCAGATGTCCTAGCAAAGTCTTTAGATCAAAATATAATTGAAGGTGAGAAAGTAATTTATTTATCACCTAAAGGTAAAAAATTTGATCAAACTTACGCAAAACAATTATCAAATGAAAAATCAGTATCTTTCATTTGTGGACATTTCGAAGGTGTAGATGAAAGAGTATTAACTACTCGAAATATAGAGGAAATAAGTATTGGAGACTATATTTTGTCAGGAGGTGAAACAGCAGCCTTTGTTGTAATAGATAGTATACTTAGACTTTTGCCTGGAGTTTTAGGTAATGAAAATTCTAGAGTAGATGAGAGTTTTGAAAATGGGTTATTAGAGTATCCACAATACACAAAACCTCAAATTTGGGAGGAAAAATCAGTTCCAGAGGTGCTTTTATCAGGTGATCACAGTAAAATTAAAGACTGGCGTTTATCTCAATCTGAGGCTATAACACGCGTCCGAAGACCAGATTTATGGCAAAAATATAAGAAGAATTAACTTGATAAATACTGATATGAAAACAATTGAAGAAATAAACCAACATAACGTTAAACAAATACTTTCAGAGAAAAAAATTCCAGATTTTTATCCAGGAGATGTTGTTAAAGTTGGTGTCAGAATTACAGAAGGTAAAAAAGAAAGAATTCAATACTTTGAGGGTGTTTGTATTGCTAAAAAAAATAGAGACTTAAATTCTTCTTTTACAGTTAGAAAAATTTCTTTTGGAGAAGGTGTTGAAAGAACTTTCCCATTATATGGAACGTTAATTGACTCAATTAAAGTAATTAGATCAGGTAAAGTAAGAAGAGCTAAACTTTACTACTTAAGAGATAGAACTGGTAAATCAGCGAGAATTGCAGAAAAAATTAGAAAGAAAATTGGGATTGATGTTGATGTAAAACCTGAAACTGTTACAGAAGAAAATGTTGCACCAGCAACAGAAGCTCCTAAAGAAGAAGCCCCAGCAGTAGAAGTAGCACCAGCTCCAGAAGCTCCTAAAGAAGAAGCTCCAGCAGCAGAGGCTTCAAAAGAAGAACCAAAATCAGAAAGCCCTTCAGAAAAAAAATAATTTTTTTTTCAATGTCCACTACTCTTTACGATAAAATTTGGAATGATCACCTGGTTGATCAACAAGATGATGGAACAGCTTTGTTGTTTGTTGATAGACATTTAGTTCATGAAGTAACAAGTCCACAAGCTTTTGAAGGTTTAAGAAATTCAAATAGAAAAGTTAGACATCCCAATTTAACTTTAGCTGTAGCTGATCATAATGTGCCTACAACAGATAGAACAAAAGGAATTTCAGATGCAGAGTCAAAAATACAAGTTGATACTCTAGAAGCTAACTGTGCAGAATTTGGAGTTCAACTTTTTGGAATGGATGATAAACGACAAGGTATAGTTCATATAATTGGACCGGAGCAAGGTTTTACTCAGCCAGGAACAGTAATAGTTTGTGGTGACAGTCATACAGCAACACACGGTGCCTTTGGTTCTTTAGCGTTTGGGATTGGAACCTCAGAAGTTGAACATGTTTTAGCAACTCAAACATTAGTTCAAAAAAAAGCAAAAAATTTTAGAATAAACGTTAATGGTCAATTACCTCTAGGAGTAACATCAAAAGATGTAATACTTCAGATAATTGGAAAAATTGGAACTGCAGGAGGAACTGGTTCAGTTATAGAATATGCAGGCGATTTAATTAGATCGTTAAGTGTTGAACAGAGAATGACTATTTGCAACATGACAATAGAAGGTGGAGCAAGAGCAGGTTTAATAGCTCCAGATGAAAAAATATTTAATTATCTAAAAGGAAAACCTATGTCTCCAAAAGGAGATAATTGGGAAAAGGCTTTAAATTATTGGAATACTCTTAAGACAGATGAGGATGCAAGTTTTGATCAAGAACTTAATTTAAATGCAAATGAAATTTTACCAATGATTACTTGGGGCACATCCCCTCAAGATGTAATTACAATTGATGATAAAGTTCCAAATCCTCAAAGTGAAAGTGATGAAGACAAAAAGAATTCTATTGAAAGAGCTTTAAAATATATGGGTTTAAAACCAGATATGGCAGCAAAAGATATAAAGATAGACAAGGTATTTATTGGAAGTTGCACTAATGGCAGAATAGAGGACTTAAGAGAGGCAGCTAAAATTCTAAAAGATAAAAAAATATCATCACATGTAAATGCGATGGTTGTTCCAGGATCTGGTTTGGTAAAAGAACAAGCTGAACAAGAAGGATTAGATAAAATATTTGTTAACTCTGGTTTTGAATGGAGAGAACCTGGATGTTCAATGTGTTTAGCGATGAATGCTGATAAATTAAAACCTGAAGAAAGATGTGCATCTACTTCAAACAGAAATTTTGAAGGTCGACAAGGAAGAGGTGGAAGAACTCATTTGGTAAGTCCTGGTATGGCAGCCGCTGCAGCAATATCTGGAAGTTTAGATGATGTGAGAAAGTATCAAAACTAATGCAAAAATTTAATACATTAAAAAGCATACCTGCATATTTACCAATAGTAAATATTGATACAGATATGATAATTCCAAAACAATTCTTAAAAACAATAAAAAGAACTGGACTTGGAAAAAATTTATTTTTCGAAATGAGATATGATGATCAAGGTAAAGAAATTAGTGACTTTGTTTTAAACCAAAATCCATATAATGGTTCGAAAATTTTAATTGCTGGAAAAAATTTTGGATGTGGTTCTTCTAGAGAACACGCTCCTTGGGCACTGCTAGATTTTGGAATAACATGTGTAATCAGCTCTAGCTATGCAGACATATTTTATAGTAATTGTTTTAAGAATGGGATTTTGCCTATAATTTTAGAAGAAGAAAAAATTAAAGAATTATCAGANTACGCAAATAGAAAAGAAGAAATTTCGGTAGACTTAAATGATGAAAANATAGTTTATGGTAATAACGAAATCAAGTTTGATGTAGATCCATTTAANAAGAAGTGCTTACTAGAAGGTCTGGACGATATTGCTTTATCTTTAAAAAAGTCAGATAAAATTGAAAAATTTGAAACAAATCTAAAAGATAAAAAACCTTGGATTTTTAATGATTAAAGTAAAAAAAAGAAAAATACTTTTATTACCAGGCGATGGTATTGGACCAGAGGTAATTGCAGAAGTAAAAAAAATTATTAATTGGTTTAATGATAATAAATCTTTAGATTTTGAGATAGACGAAGATCTTGCGGGGGGATGCTCTTATGACAAACACGGAACACCAATAACCGATGAGGTATTTTACAAAGCTTTAGAGAGCGAAGTAGTAATGCTAGGTGCAGTTGGAGGTCCTAAATGGGATAATTTAGAATTTTCAAAAAAACCTGAAAGAGCCTTATTAAAACTTAGAAAAGAATTAAAATTATTTGCCAATTTAAGGCCTGCAATTTGTTTTGAGCAATTAGTTGATGCATCAACATTAAAGCCTGAAATTGTATCAGGCTTAGACATAATGATCGTAAGAGAATTAACTGGTGGAATATATTTTGGTGAGCCAAGAGGTATTAAACCGATTGATAATGGTGAAAGAAAAGGAATTAATACACACACATACACAACTAGTGAAATTACTAGAGTAGCAAGAGTTGCTTTTGATTTAGCAAAAAAAAGATCAAACAAAGTTACTTCATGCGAAAAATCAAATGTTATGGAAGCAGGACAGCTTTGGAAAGAAGAAGTACAAGAGCTACATGATAAAGAATATAAGGATGTCGAATTAAGTCACATGCTAGCAGATAATTGTGCAATGCAGCTTTTAAGAAATCCAAAACAATTCGATGTAATAGTAACTGATAATTTATTTGGTGATATGCTATCCGATCAGGCTTCAATGCTTACAGGATCATTAGGACTTTTGCCGTCGGCATCATTAGGAGCAAAAAACAAAGATGGTGAAATGCGAGCTATGTATGAACCTATTCATGGATCAGCACCAGATATTGCTGGCAAAGGATTAGCAAATCCGATTGCATCAATATTAAGTTTTGCAATGGCATTGAGATATTCGTTAGATCTAGACAATGAAGCTGATGCTTTAGAAAAAGCTGTTCAAGATGTTCTAAATGACGGTTTAAGAACCAAGGATATTTTGTCAGATGGTATGAAAGAGGCATCAACATCTGAAATGGGTGATGCGATAATTTCAAAATTGCAATAATTCTATAATTATTCTAAGCTTTATATATGCCAAGTTACACTGCACCAGTAGAGGACATGTTATTTCTATTTGAAAAATTAAGAGATAATAAAAACTACAATGAATTAACAAAATACGATGAGGTTACTACAGATTTAGTCAAAGATATCTTAGATGAAGCAGCCAAAATAAACCAAAATTTAATTTTACCTCTTGCAAAAATAGGAGATGAAAATCCTGCTGTCTTAGAAAATGGAGTAGTGAGAACACCCCCAGGTTATAAAGAAGCTTACCAAAAATATATTGAAGATGGCTGGACGTCATTATCATGTGATCCAAAGTATGGTGGCCAAGGTATGCCAAAAACAGTTAGTGCATTCTTTGATGAAATGCTGTCGTCAGCGAGTTTATCTTTTAAATTATATAGTGAATTAAGTATTGGTGCTTACAATTGTATTAATCATCATGCACCAGAAGAAATTAAACAAAAATACTTACCAAAAATAGTTGAAGGTAAATGGAGTGGCACCATGTGTTTAACAGAACCAGTTTGTGGAACAGATTTAGGATTATTGAAAACAAAAGCTGTTCAACAAGATAATGGTACTTATAAAATTAGTGGTCAAAAAATATTTATTACATCGGGAGACCATGATTTAACTGAAAATATTATTCATTTAGTTTTAGCAAGATCAACTGACTCTCCAGCGGGAACAAAAGGTATAAGTCTATTCTTAGTTCCAAAATTTATTGTAAATGATGATGGGACTGTAGGACAAAGAAATGGAATATCGACAGGATCAATCGAAAGTAAAATGGGAATAAAAGGATCAGCCACATGTGTTTTAAATTTTGATGAGGCAACAGGTTATATGATTGGATCAAAAGACAAAGGTTTGAATGCAATGTTTACCATGATGAATTTGGAGAGAATTGTTGTTGGGATCCAAGGTTTGGGTATTTCGGAGATTGCATATCAAAACTCTCTTGCTTACGCTAAAGAGAGAAAACAAGGCAAAACTAATAATACAAAATCAACAAATGGTGCAGATTTTATAATAGAACATGCTGATATAAGAAAATCATTATTAAATATGAAATCTATAATTGAGGGAGAAAGAGCTTTATGTTTTTGGCTTTCTCAACAAACAGAAGTTAGTCTTTATCATCCTGATGATAAAATTAAACAGGAGGCTTCTGATTATGTTTCGCTAATGACCCCTGTGGTAAAATCATTATTCACTGATTTAGCAATGGAAATAACCAATGATGCTATGCAAATTCATGGTGGATATGGATACACTAAAGATCAAGGAATTGAACAATTGTATAGAGATAATAGAATTACCCCAATCTATGAAGGAACAAATTCAGTTCAGGCAGCCGATCTAGTTTTTAGAAAACTTACAAATAAAAATGGAAATATAATTCAAAAATTTTTAGAGATGATTAAAGGAGAGTGTGATAGCAAAAATGAAAAAGTGAAATCATATTCTAAGGAATTAATGTATTACTTAGATATTTTACATAAGTTTACAGGCTGGATCGAAGATAAAACTAAAATTGAAAAAGACGATGTAAGTGCTGCTGCAAACGATTATTTAAAAACACTTGGTTATGTATCAATTGCATATTCATGGATTAAGGTTTTAGAAGTAAGTTTCAGCGATTATGAGTCTAATAAAGAATTCTATGAAGATAAAATCAATACCGCAAAATTTTATTTTGACAAAGTTTTGCCAAGAGCTGAATTCCATTATAAATCTGCAATATCTGGAAGTTCAAATATAATGAATTTTAAATTTAATTAATCATGAGTAGCTACGATATAAATTTAGATAAAAATAAAGCAAATCATATTCCTCTTACACCATTAACTTTTTTGGAAAGAGCTAAAGATGTTTACCCTAATTACGAAGCAATTGTTTACGAAGATAGAAAGTATACTTGGTCTGAAATATACAAAAGAGCAGTAAAATTTGCGAGTGCATTATCAAAAATTGGAATTAGTAAAGGGGATACAGTTTCATTTTTAGCATTTAATACTCCTGAAATTTTTGAGGCACATTATTCAGTTCCAATGACAGGTGGCGTATTAAACACAATCAATGTTAGACTGGATGCAAATACTATTGCTTATATTTTAGATCATAGTGAAGCAAAAGTATTAGTTGTAGATAGACAGCTTCATATAGAAGTTAAAAAAGCTTTAGAAAAAATTGATAAAAAAATTATAGTCATTGATATAAATGACAAACATGCAGATCAGTCGAAATTAGAAAAAATTGGTGATCTAGAGTATGAAGATTTTTTAAATACAGGCGATGAAAATTATGAATGGAAAATGCCCGAGGATGAATGGCAAGCCATATCTTTAAGTTACACTTCAGGAACAACTGGGAATCCCAAAGGAGTTGTTTATCATCATAGAGGTGCGTATTTAATGTCCACTGGAAGTTCAGTTGCTTGGAATATGCCAAATAGACTGAATTTCTTAACAATTGTTCCAATGTTTCATTGTAATGGTTGGTGTTACCCTTGGACTATCCCAATGTTAAATGGAAGAACCATCTGTCTAAGAAATATAGATGTTAAAAAAATATTTGAATTAATAGATAAATATAATGTGACTCATTTTGGTGGTGCACCAATCATTTTAAATATGATTACAGGAGCGCCAGAAGCTGATCGAAAAAAACTTAAAAACAAAGTTTATGTATTAACAGCAGGTGCCCCTCCACCTAGTATCATTTTTAAGAAGATGAAAGATCTTGGTTTTGAAGTGATGCATGTTTATGGACTAACAGAAACTTATGGTCATGTTACGCAGTGTGCTTGGAATGAAGAGTGGGATAGTTTTGATGAAGATAAACAGAATGAAATTAAAGCTCGACAAGGTGTTAGATATCCAAATACCGAAGGAGTTACAGTAATGGATCCAGAAACGATGAAAGAAGTTCCGCAAGATGGTAAAACTATTGGTGAAATTATGATCAGAGGTAATGTTGTAATGAAAGGATATTTTAAAGATAAAGCTGCAACTGATAAAGCAATGGCTGGTGGATGGTTTCACACTGGTGATTTAGCAGTAATGCACCCAGATGGATATGTTAAGATACAAGATAGATCTAAAGATATAATCATTTCTGGAGGAGAAAATATTTCATCTATTGAAATTGAAAATACACTTGCAAAACATCCATCTGTATCTATTGCAGCTGTTGTTGCTAAACCTGATGAAAAGTGGGGAGAAGTTCCATGCGCGTTTATTGAAATGGTTCAAGATAAACCAGTTACAGAAAAAGAATTAATAGACTTTTGTAAAGAAACCTTGGCAGGTTTTAAAGTACCTAAAAAAGTTATTTTCTGTGAATTACCAAAGACATCAACAGGAAAAATTCAGAAATTTGAATTAAGAAAACAGTTTTAGGAAATTATTTGATATTTGATTTAGAAAATAAAAGTGTTCATGCATCAAATGCTGGACAAGAATTAGACCATAAAAAAGAAACTATAATTTTTCTTCATGGCAGTGGTCTTTCACATATAGTTTGGTCTTTAGTTGAGCAATTTTTTTCAAATAAAAATTTTAATGTTTTATCAATTGATCTACCGGGTCATGGTAATTCAGAAGGTCCTTGTCTTCATACTATTGAAGAGATTGCTGATTGGTTAGAAAAAGTATTTATTAAATTAAAACTGGAAAAAATTATTTTGGTTGGTCATTCCCAAGGATGTTTGGAAATGCTTGAGTACTCTAGCAAATACAAAAGTAGGTTAAAAAAGTTAGTTTTTATCGCTGGATCTCATAAAATGCCTGTTAATCAAGACTTAATAGACTTAGCCCAAAATGGAGACTCAGATGCGGTTAAACTAATGATGAAGTGGGGGTATGAGGGGTCGAAAAAATTTATAGGTGGCAATCCTATTAAAAGAATAATCCAATCTCCAAGAGATATCAGTGAAATATTAGGAATTGATCTTGTAGCTTGCAATAATTATTTGAACGGTGCAAATGCGGTAAAGACAATTGATTGTCCAGCAATGTTTGTTCTTGGAGCTCTAGACAAAATGGTCAACATTGAAGTAGGAAAAAAGTTTGCAAATATGGTTGATAACTCCAACAATCCATATAATTGAAGGATGTGGACACATGATTATGATTGAAAAAGCTTTTGAAATGCGTGAAAAAGTCTTTGAATTTTTACAAAAATGAAAAACTACTCAATAGCAAAATCTAGAAGACTTAGAAGCACACCTTATACTTCTAGAATAGAAAATCAGGGTGTCACTGCTTATACCGTTTATAATCATATGCTCTTGCCTGCTGCATTTGGATCTATCGCAGACTCTTATGAGCATTTAAAAAAAGATGTTCAAGTTTGGGATGTTGCAGCTGAACGACAAGTTGAAATTCAAGGAAAAGACTCTGCAAAACTTGTTCAATTAATGACTTGTAGAGATTTATCAAAATCAAAAATTGGTAGATGTTATTATTGCCCAATCATTGATGATGAAGGAAATTTAGTAAATGACCCTGTAGTTTTAAAGTTAGCAGAGGATAAATGGTGGATATCAATTGCCGATTCAGATGTTATTTTTTTCGCAAAAGGCTTAGCTTCAGGATACAACTTTGATGTTAAAATTGTTGAACCAATTGTTGATATAATAGCTGTTCAAGGACCAAAATCTTTTGATCTAATGGAAAAAGTATTTGGAAAAATAATTAAAGAATTAAAATTTTTTGGCTTTAGTTATTTTAATTTTGAAGGATCACAACATTTAATTGCAAGATCAGGTTGGTCTAAACAAGGGGGGTACGAAGTATATGTTCAAGATACCCAATCAGGACAGAAATTGTATGACCACTTATTTGAAGCAGGAAAAGAATTCAATGTAAAACCAGGTTGTCCAAATTTAATTGAAAGAATTGAAAGTGGGTTACTTTCGTATGGAAATGATTTTGATAATAATGATAATCCCTTGGAATGTGGTTTTGATCAATATGTTTCGTTAGAGAGTGAAGTTAATTTTTTAGGAAAAGAAAAACTTAAAAAAATTAAGTTAGATGGAATTAAAAAAAAACTAATGGGTGTTAAATTTGATGCTAAAGAAATTAGTTTATCAGGATCATTAAATCTGAAAGACGATAATGACAATATCATTGGGGAATTGAGATCTGCATGTTATTCCCCACATTTTGGAAAAGTTATTGGAATAGCTATGATGAAAAAACCACATTGGGAAGTATCTCAAAGAGTTAAAGCAGAGATAAACAGCAATATTTGCACTGGAATCGTTTGCGATTTGCCTTTCATTTAGTATAAACTTCAACAAAATCATGAATATAGCAATCGTTGGAGCCACGGGTAATGTTGGCAGAAAAATCTTAGAAGTTCTCGAAAGGAGAGAGCTGGCTATAGATAATTTATATTTATTAGCATCATCTAGAAGTGCTGGATCTAAAATTAATTTCAATGGAAAAGAACATGAGGTAATTAATCTTGAAACTTTTGACTTTTCGAAAGTAAAAATTACCTTTTTTGCAGCCGGAGGAAAAATTTCAGAAAATTTTGCTGAAATTGCTGCAAAACATTCTTTAGTAATTGATAATTCAAGTTTTTATAGAATGGATCCTGATGTTCCTTTAATAGTGCCTCAGGTAAATTCAGATCATCTACATAACATAAAAAAAAATATTATTGCAAATCCAAATTGTTCGACTGCTCAACTTGTTATAGCTTTAAAGCCATTGCATGATTTATTTAAAATTAAAAGAATAGTTGTTTCAACTTATCAATCGGTATCAGGAGGAGGGAAAGCTCCTATGGATGAATTGATAGAACAAACAAAGCAGGTGCTGCAAANTAATAAAGTTGAGTCTAAAAACTTTACNAAACAAATTGCATTCAATGCAATTCCCCACATAGATGTATTTGCNGATGATGGTTATACCAAAGAAGAACTTAAAATGACAAATGAAACAAAAAAGATTTTAGATAATAANATAGATCTAACAGCTACATGTGTAAGATTACCTGTATTAGTTTCACACTCAGAGTCGGTTAACATAGAATTCGATAAACCTTTTACATTAGAAAAGATTAGAGAAGCTTTAGATAATTTTGAAGGTTGTAAAGTAATTGATGAACGAGCTGATGGTGGTTATTCAACTCCTTTGGAGGCTGAAGGTAAAGATGAAACTTTTATTTCTAGAATCAGAGAAGATAAAACTGTAACCAATGGTTTGAATATGTGGATTGTGTCAGATAATCTTTTGCGAGGTGCAGCTTTAAATGCAGTTGAGATTGCTGAAACATTAATTAAGAATAATTTTTATGGAAAATAAAAGACCATTATCCCCACATATACAAATTTATAGATGGCATATTTCATCATTGGTATCTATCTCACACCGAATAACAGGAATTATTAATATTGTTGCAATAACATTGATTTGTTTTTGGGTATCTCTATTAGTTTTAGGAGATGCTAACTACAATTTTATTAATCAATTTTTAAATTCTATTTTAGGAAAGTTTTTTATCATAGGTTTAGTGTGGTCTTTTAGTTTTCAAATGTTGAGTGAAATTAGACACTTAATAATGGACATGGGTTATGGCTTTGAATTACAAACAACTCGTATCACAGGTCTTATGGTTATTTTTGGGTCTTTTTTATTAACAATTTTGATTTATTTAATAGGTAAAAATTTTATTTAGTATGAATTTAGCTACAAAAAAATGGATATTTATAAAGATATCGTCAGTAATTTTATTACCTTTAATGTTCTGGTTTATCATTAATTTTGTAATGATTTATGACAATGATTATTTAGAGGTTGTAAATTTTTTTACAGAACCATTCTCTAAGTTTTTATTTAGCTTGTTTATTATTTTTGCTTATTTTTTTTCTTCACTAACTATAAGTGAGGTTTTTGAAGACTATATAAATGATGATAAAATCAAATATGTCGCAAACAGACTATTATTTATTTCTGCTATAATCATCCCATTATTAACAATTATTATTTTATTTAATCTTAATTAATGAGTTCTTATAAAATTATTGATCACGAATATGATGTTGTTGTTCTTGGAGCAGGTGGTTCTGGTTTAAGAGCTGCGGTTGGCTTAAGTGAAGCAGGATTAAAAACAGCCTGCATTTCAAAAGTTTTTCCAACTAGAAGTCATACTTCTGCTGCACAGGGTGGTATTTCAGCAGCCCTTGGAAATATGGGTGAAGATGATTGGAGATGGCACATGTACGATACTGTTAAGGGTGCTGATTGGTTGGGTGATCAAGATAGTATTGAATATTTATGCAAAGAAGCACCAAAGGCTGTTATTGAATTAGAAAAATATGGTGTACCGTTTAGTAGAACTGAAGAGGGAAAGATTTATCAAAGACCTTTTGGTGGAATGACTAAAAATTATGGTAATGGCATAGTTCAAAGAACTTGTGCAGCAGCAGATAGAACAGGTCATGCAATACTTCACACGCTTTATGGACAAGCTTTGAAACATAATACAGAATTTTTTATAGAATATTTTGCATTAGATTTATTAATGAAAGATGGTGAGTGTAAAGGACTAATAGCATGGAATTTAAATGATGGAACAATCCATAGATTTCGAGCGCATACAGTAATTATTGCAACAGGTGGCTATGGAAAAGTGTATTATTCAGCAACATCAGCTCACACTTGCACCGGGGATGGAAATGCAATGGTGCTTAGAGCTGGACTACCTTTGCAAGATATGGAATTTGTACAATTTCATCCAACAGGAATATACGGTCATGGCACTTTAATTACAGAAGGTGCTAGAGGAGAAGGGGGTTATCTTACAAATTCAAAAGGTGAGAGATTTATGGAAAGATATGCGCCTAATGCAAAAGATCTAGCCTCAAGAGATGTGGTGAGTAGATCAATGTCAATTGAGATTAATGAAGGTAGAGGTGTTGGCAAAGAACAAGATCATGTCCATCTAAATTTAAGTCATTTAGATAAAGAAATTATCGAGAGTAGATTGCCAGGAATTACAGATGCTGCAAGATTGTTTGCAAATGTTGATGTTACTAAAGAACCAATTCCAGTTGTGCCCACTGTTCATTATAATATGGGAGGAATTCCAACCAATTATAAAGGAGAAGTTTTGACAGTAAATGGTTCTGAAAAAACTGTCCCTGGGTTAATGGCAATTGGAGAGGCAGCTTGTGTTTCAGTTCATGGCGCTAATAGATTAGGGTCAAATTCTTTAATTGATCTCGTTGTTTTTGGAAGAGCAGCAGCAAAAAGAGCTTCTGAGTTGGTTAAACCAGGAACACCTCATGAGGAGATTGGAGAGTCTGAAACTCAAAAATGTTTGGATAGGTTTGATAAACTTAGAAATGCAAATGGTGAAAACAGTACAGCAGATCTAAGACTTTCTATGCAAAAAACTATGCAATCTAAATGTGCAGTTTTTAGAACGGAAAAAACACTTAAAGAAGGAGTTGATGAAATCAGAAAAACATATGATGGAATGGATTCTATTTCTGTTAAAGATAGGTCTTTAGTATTTAATACTGATTTAGTGGAAACCTTAGAATTTGATAATCTTATTAGACAAGCCATAACAACAGTAGATTCTGCATATCATAGAAAAGAAAGCAGAGGAGCTCATGCAAGAGATGATTATCCAAAAAGAGATGATGAAAAATTCATGCAACATACACTAGCATGGTGTGATGGAAAGAATTCAAAAATAAGTTATAGAGAAGTACACAAATCTACTTTAACTAATGAAGTGCAATACTTTCCACCACAAGAAAGAGTGTATTAATGGTTCAAATCAATTTACCTAAGAATTCTGAGGTTACTCAAGGTAAATATTTTCAAGATAAAACTGGTTCAAAAAATATAAGAAAAGTTAATGTTTATAGATGGGATCCTTCTACAGAGGAGAATCCAAGGCTAGATACCTACGAAGTGGATATGGATAATTGTCCTTCAAAAGTTTTAGATATTCTAAATAAAATTAAGAATGAAATTGATCCAACATTAGCTTACCGAAGATCTTGTGCACATGGAGTTTGTGGATCTTGTGCTATGAACATGGGGGGTAAAAATGGTCTTGCATGCACAACACCTCATGCAGAAATTGATGGAGATATTGATATCTATCCTTTGCCGCATTTAAAAGTTAAGAGAGATTTAATTGGTGATTTAGATGGACTTTATAAACAATATGAATCTATTGAACCTTGGTTAAAAAATACCTCAACAAAAGAAACAACTGAAATAACACAATCAAAAGAAGAAAGAGCTAAACTTGATGGCGCCTATGAATGTATTATGTGTGCATGTTGCTCCACATCATGTCCTAGTTATTGGTGGAATGGAGATAAATACTTAGGCCCTGCGGTTCTACTTCAAGCTTATAGATGGATCATTGATAGTAGAGACGAAGAAAGAGAAGCAAGATTAAAAAAAGTTGCAGATGAACTAAAACTTTACAGATGTCATACTATCCTTAATTGTACTAATGCTTGTCCAAAAGGCTTAAATCCAGCAAAAGCAATTGCTGAATTAAAAAAAATGATTGCCACAGCTAATGTTTAAATAGACTAACAAGCTTTTTTGATTTAAAAGACCGTATTCATGAAATTAATAGAGCACTTTGTTGGGGGGAAAATTATCCCTGGTTCATCAGATAAAAAGGGTAAAGTTTATAATCCTGCAACTGGAGAACAAGAATCTGAAGTAAGACTTGCTTCTAAATCAGACTTAGATCAAGCAGTTGAAGTTGCAAAAAAAGCTTTTGAAACTTGGTCATTAAAACCTCCTCTTCAAAGAGCAAGAGTGATGTTTAAGTTTAAAGAATTAATCGAAAAAAATTCTGATGAACTTACTAAATTAATTGTTTCCGAGCATGGTAAAGTTTATGACGATGCACAGGGTTCATTAACAAGAGGACTAGAGGTAGTTGAATTTGCTTGTGGAATCCCTCATTTATTAAAAGGGGAATTTTCAGAAAATGTAGGAACTAATGTTGATAGCTGGTCAATGAGGCAACCATTGGGAGTTGTCGCTGGTATTACACCATTTAACTTTCCAGCAATGGTTCCAATGTGGATGTTCCCAATTGCTATAGCATGTGGAAATACATTTATACTTAAACCTTCAGAAAAAGATCCTTCATGTGCAATCAAATTAGCAGAATTATTAAAAGAAGCAGGTCTTCCTGACGGTGTATTTAACGTGATTAATGGTGATAAAGAGTCGGTTGATGCAATTTTGGAGAACAAAGATATTAAAGCAGTAAGTTTTGTAGGATCAACACCTATCGCTAAGTATATTTACGAAAATTCAGCTAAAAATGAAAAAAGAGTTCAGGCATTAGGTGGAGCCAAAAATCATTTAGTAGTTATGCCTGACTGTGATTTAGATGGTGCTGTGAATGGTTTAATGGGTGCAGCATACGGTTCTGCTGGTGAAAGATGTATGGCTCAGTCTGTTGCGGTAGCTGTAGGAGATATAGGTGATGAGTTAGTTTCAAGATTATCAAAAAAAGCAGAAGCTTTAAAAGTCGGTCCTGGTATGGATAAAACATCTGAAATGGGGCCCTTAGTAACTAAAGAGCATCTAGAAAAAGTTAAAAGCTATGTGGATCTTGGTGTTGAAGAAGGAGCTAAACTAGTTGTAGATGGAAGAAACTTAAAACTTCAAGGTTATGAAAATGGATTCTATATAGGTGGTTGTTTATTTGACCATGTCACAAAAGATATGAGAGTTTATAAAGAAGAAATATTCGGTCCAGTTCTATCAGTCGTTAGAGTAAAAACTTTTGAAGATGCAGCTAAATTAATTAATGATCATGAGTACGGAAATGGTGTAAGCATTTATACTAGAGATGGAGATGCAGGTAGAACTTTTGCAAGTAAAATTCAAGTAGGTATGGTTGGTATCAATGTTCCAATCCCAGTTCCAATGGCGTTCCATAGTTTTGGAGGATGGAAAAGATCTTTATTTGGAGATAGTGCAATGCACGGTATGGAAGGAATTAAATTTTATACAAAATTAAAAACAGTAACATCAAGATGGCCATCAGGTATCCGTTCAAACGCGGAATTTGTAATGCCAACAATGAAATAAGGAAAAATAATGAGTAAAATATCTTTGATTGGCGCAGGTCAAATAGGTGGAACTTTAGCACATTTAATTGGAACAAAAGAATTGGTAAACGAAGTAGTTTTGTTTGATGTTGCAAGTGGAATTGCAAAAGGAAAAGCACTTGATATAGCACAATCCTCATCAGTCGATGGTTTTAATGTAAAATTTTCAGGCACTGATGATTATAAAGACATTAAAGACTCAGATGTAATTATTATTACTGCTGGTGTTCCAAGAAAACCTGGTATGAGCAGAGATGATTTATTAGGGATTAACTTAAAAATTATTAAACAAGTAGCAGAGGGTATTAAGCAGAACGCTCCTAATGCATTTGTTATATGTATTACTAATCCATTAGATGTCATGGTTATGGCATTTCAAAAATTTTCAGGTTTACCAGCTAATAAAGTTGTTGGGATGGCTGGAATTTTAGATAGCTCAAGATTTAAATTATTTTTATCTTTAGAATTAAATGTTCCAGTAAAAGAAATAGATGCAATGGTAATGGGTGGACATGGAGATACTATGGTGCCAATGCCTAGATTTACCAAAGTTTCAGGAACACCTTTGCTTGATTTAGTAAAAGAGGGAAAAATTTCTCAAGAAAGATTAGAAGAAATCAATCAAAGAACTAGAGATGGTGGGGCAGAGATAGTTAAATACCTTGAAAAAGGTTCTGCATTTTATGCACCTGCAGCATCAGGAGTTCAGATGGCTGAAGCTTATTTAAAAGATGAAAAAAAATTACTACCATGTGCTGTTCAATTAAATGGAGAGTATGGTGTAGACAGTGTCTATGCAGGTGTTCCAGTTGTTATTGGAAAAGATGGAGTGGAAAAAATAGAGCAAATTGATTTAGATGATAAAGAGAAAAAAGAATTTATGCATTCTATTGATGCAGTTAAAGCTCTATGGGAAGCGGCATCTAAAATAGATCCTGATCTTTCTAAGTAATAATGAATATTCACGAACATCAAGCTAAACAAATTCTAAAAAAATATGGTGCAACTGTTCCAGAGGGTGTGTTTGCTTTATCAGTTGATGAATTAGTAGAAAAAGCAAAAACATTAAATACCAAAAAATATGTTCTAAAAGCTCAAATTCATGCAGGAGGAAGAGGTAAAGCTGGGGGAGTAAAAATTTTAGATACTATTGAAGAATTAAGTGAAGCAGCAAAAGAGATGATGGGAAAAACTTTAGTTACTCATCAAACAGGTCCTGAAGGAAGAGAAGTAAAAAGATTATATGTTGAAGAGTCGTCAAACATAGATAAAGAGTTTTATCTATCTTGTTTAGTTGATAGAGCTAGTTCAAAAATAGCTTTCATATCCAGTGATCAAGGTGGAATGGATATCGAAGAAGTAGCAAGCAGCACACCTGAAAAAATTATCACAACTAAAGTTGATATAAATAGTGAAATTTCAGACAAAGATTGTGAAGAGATAGTTAAAATCTTTGACTTAAGTGATAGCGCAAAAACTCAAGCAATTTCACTAATAAAATCAATTTATCAAATGTTTATAAGTACAGATGCAAACATGGTTGAAGTTAATCCACTAATTTTAACCAACGAAGAAAAAATAATCTGTTTAGATGCAAAAGTAAATTTTGATTCTAACGCTTTATTCAGACATCCTGAAATTGTTGAATTAAGAGATTTAAATGAAGAAGATCCAACAGAAATAGAAGCAAGCAAACATGATCTAGCTTACATAAAATTGGATGGAAGTATTGGCTGTATGGTTAATGGTGCAGGTTTAGCTATGGCAACAATGGACATAATTAAATTATATGGAAAAGAGCCAGCTAATTTTTTAGATGTTGGTGGTGGTGCCTCAAAAGAAAAAGTTTCAGCAGCCTTAAAGATAATTCTATCAGACAAGAATGTTAAAGGAATTTTAGTTAATATTTTTGGAGGAATAATGAGATGTGATGTTCTTGCTCAAGGAGTGGTAGATGCAGCTAAAGAAATAAATATTAGTGTTCCATTAGTTGTTAGACTTGCTGGAACAAATTTTAAAGAAGGAAAAGAAATATTAGATAACTCAGGTTTAAAGTTAATATCTGCTGAAAATTTAGATGATGCAGCAAAAAAGATTGTAGAGGCAATTAAGTAAAATGTCTGTTTTAGTAAACAAAAATACAAAAGTAATCTGTCAAGGTTTTACAGGTGCACATGGTACTTTTCACTCTGAACAAGCCATTAAATATGGAACTAATTTAGTTGGTGGAGTAACTCCTAAAAAGGGTGGTCAAAAACATCTAGATAGACCTGTTTTTAATAGCGTTATTGAAGCAAAGGATAGTGTTGGCGCAGACGCGACAATGATTTATGTTCCTGCTAAATTTGCTGCTGCTGCTATCATAGAAGCGATAGATGCATCTGTAGAATTAATAGTTTGTATTACTGAAGGTATTCCAGTTCAGGATATGCTTAAAGTAAGACAAAAATTAAATGGCTCAAAGAGCAGATTGATTGGACCAAATTGCCCAGGAATAATTACACCAGATGAGTGCAAAATTGGAATTATGCCAGGAAATATTCACAAAAGAGGATCGGTAGGAATTGTATCAAGATCAGGAACACTTACTTACGAGGCGGTTGCACAAACAACTGAAAATGGTTTAGGTCAATCGACTTGTATTGGTATTGGAGGTGATCCGATTAATGGAACAAACTTTATCGATTGCTTAGATTTATTTTTAAACGATGAAGAAACAGAATCTATTTTAATGATAGGAGAAATCGGAGGTACAGCAGAAGAGGAAGCTGCTGAATTCGTTAAAAATCATAAAATCAAAAAACCAATAGTTGGGTTTATTGCAGGAATTACAGCTCCCCCAGGAAGAAGAATGGGGCATGCAGGAGCTATTATTTCTGGTGGAAAAGGTGGTGCTGAGGATAAAATTAAGAAAATGGAAGAATCTGGTATTACAGTCGCAAAATCGCCTTCAATAATTGGAAAAACTTTATTTAATAAATTGTCAAATTGAAAAATAATAATAGAGCATTATATTAAATAAATAGATGTCATCATCAAAAAATCTTGAATACGAAAAAACTTCATTTTTAAACAAATCAAATAGTGCATTTATTGAGCGAATGTATCTTAAGTTTATAAACAAGGAGNCAGACTTACCAGAAAGTTGGAAGNATTATTTTGAAGGAATTGGGGATGANCTTAATATTGTTGCAAAAGAAATTAATGGACCTTCATGGGGGCCTAAAAAAAATAAAGTTGATATAGACGAACTTCAAAAGAAAATTGATCAAAAAGAAAACAATCTAGAAAACAAATTAGTAGATAGATCAGAGAAATTTAATTATCAATTACTAGCAAATTCTAACAAAGACTCCATTAGCGCTGTTTCTCTTATTCGTGCCTATAGGTTAAGAGGACATTTGTTGGCTAATCTTGATCCGTTAGGAATGAGAGAGTCAGATTACTTAGATGAGTTGCATCCAGAGTTTTATGGATTCAAAAAAGAGAATTATGATAAAAAAATATTCTTGAATGGAGTGATCAATAGAAAAGATGCCACTATAAAAGAAATATTAAAATTTTTGAAAAAAACCTATTGTGGGAATGTAGGTTATGAATTTATGCATATTTCTAATCCAGATGAAAGAAAATGGTTTAGAGATAGAATAGAGCAAGACACTAATGCTCTTGAATTTACTAAAAATGGTAAAGAAGCAATTTTAAACAAGTTAGTTCAGGCAGAGGGTTTTGAAAAATTTCTAGCAACAAAATATGTTGGAACTAAAAGATTTGGTCTTGATGGTGGAGAAAGTTTAATTCCGGCATTAGAACAAATAATAAAAATTAGTGGTCAATCACAAGTTAAAGAAGTTAAAATTGGGATGTCGCACAGAGGTAGATTAAATGTCTTGGCAAATGTTTTACAAAAATCCTACAAAAGAATATTCAATGAATTTGCTGGTGAATTTGGCAATACATCGGATGAAGGAGCTGGAGATGTTAAATATCATCTAGGTGCTTCGTCGAATAGAGAATTTGATGGTAATTCTGTNCACGTAAGTTTAACAGATAACCCGTCTCACTTAGAGGCAGTTAATCCTGTAGTATTAGGNCAAACNAGAGCTAAACAGTTTTTCCATAAAGACAAAGAGAGAAATAAAGTAATTCCAATTTTAATTCATGGAGATGCAGCATTTGCAGGACAAGGAGTAGTAGCTGAATGTTTTGCTATGTCAGGATTGCCAGGTCATAATACAGGTGGAACAATTCATATTATTGTTAATAATCAAATAGGATTTACTACAAGTCCAAGATTTGCTCGTTCTTCACCATACCCATCAGATGTTGCAAAGATGGTTGATGCTCCAATAATTCATGCAAATGGAGATGATCCAGAAGCAGTTGTTTATGCGGCTAGAATAGCCTCAGAGTTTAGACTTAAGTTCAATAGAGATGTAGTTGTAGATCTAATTTGTTATAGAAGGTTTGGTCATAATGAGGGAGACGAACCATCGTTTACTCAACCATTAATGTACAAAAAAATAAGATCTCATCCTACACCTGTTAAGGTCTATGGAAAAAAATTGATAGATCAAAAAGTAATTTCAGATGAAGATTTAGAAAATGTAATTAAAAAATTTAAAGATTTACTTGATGATCAATTTAAAAATGCCAAAGACTATAAACCTAAAATTGCTTGGTTTGAAGGAACATGGTCTGCATACAAACCTGAAAAAGGAAAAGATAAAAGAGGTGTAACAGGAGCAGATACTAAAAAGTTATTAGAAATTTCTGAAAAAATAAATTCATCATCAGATGATTTAAATTTACACAAAACAATAGTCAAAATATTAAATAATAGAAAAGAAGCTGTCAGAAGTGGATCTAATATTGACTGGTCAACAGCTGAAGCCTTAGCCTTTGGATCTTTGTTAGAAGAAGGTTATCCAGTAAGATTAGTTGGTCAAGACTCTGGAAGAGGCACTTTTAGTCAAAGACACTCTGTTTTAAGAAATCAAAAAGATAATAGTCGATATGTTCCTTTGAATAATATTTCTAAAAATCAAAAACAATTTGAAGTGGTTGATAGCTTTTTATCAGAATTAGCTGTCTTAGGATTTGAGTATGGTTATAGTTTGGTTGAGCCTAATACACTTACTCTCTGGGAGGCACAGTTTGGAGACTTTGCAAATGGTGCTCAGGTTGTGATAGATCAATTTATTGCATCGGGAGAAAGAAAATGGAGAAGAGCTTCTGGGTTAGT
>JGI11772J19994_1000069_pt1 | contig 20922 bp, 28 predicted proteins | sample Etolagsurwater0m_FD_19994 | JGI IMG/M metagenome (IMG submission 19994) | reverse complement strand
TTTTACTTTCATCCATCCAATCATGTATGGGTTGGTAGTCTTCTACTTTACCACCCCATTTTTTTACTGATGATACCGAATGATAATAACAATTAGCCATTTATACCTCGTTTAAATATTGTTTTAATAATGTTTTAATTAAACCAGATTTTGATATGTCATGATTTTTACAATACATATCTAATCTATCATAAAGTTCTTCTCCTAAAGCTACACCAATCATTCCATATTTTTTATTAATTAATGATCTTGGTTTAGTTTTTTTAGGAATTGATTTTAATATTTCATTTGGATCCATTATCTTTTCCTTTTATTTCCGATTTTATAAATTTTGCATAGTGTATTCCTATATCTACAAGCCACCCTATGCAGTGCAAAAGCCAGATAATACCTGACATAATTGCAATCAAACTAAACTTAGCAAAGCTAAATAAGTTCGGCAGCAAATTACTTAAATTTGTGCGTAGATTTTCTAAATGTTTTTTGATATGTGCCATTTATACCTCTTTCGAATCTTTCTTTCTTTCTGTTAGCTATCTCTTTCTTGGGATAGCTATGTGCGTTGCTTATATCCCCTAAGTGCAACGCTAAACTTAGTGTTTAGACAGAGGGAGGGAGCGTTATGAAGTAACGACTAATCCTCTGTAATAGGATTCTCTAAGTCATACAAAGCAATCAAATTTTTGACTTTCATATAAACTGAATAGCCTTTGATTTTTTTTGTATCTAAATAATTTAAAGTTTCTTTTTCTAGTAAAAGATATAGCTCTAATATTTCTTTTAATTGAAATACTTCTTTAGAATTTAGATTGATGCTGTGATACTTTGTATTCGTATCTTGCTTCTTCTGCATTTAGTCTATGCTCCTCTATATCTGCTGGTGAATCTACACCAAGTCTTGTAATACCTGCTATAAATTCATCCATTTCAATTTTACACTCAGCATAATCAAAATGTAATTTTTCTATATCTTCTAAGATCTGTTGTTTAAATGACGACATATTTCCCTTTCATATTCTTCATGTTGAATAATGTTTCTATTAATTTGTTCAATTGTTTTTAAGTTATCTCTGGCTAAACTTATACCAAACAATAATATAAATACAATCAGTAATAGTAAAATAAAAGTCATTATAACCATCCTTGTTTTTTAGAATCATTCTTAACTATCTTATAAGGTAGCTCTACCTTTTCTGGCATATGTTTGCTTACTGCATAACATAAACCTAGAATAATTCTAAATGGCAACATAATTGCCACCCATAGCCATCTAGCTGCTACATTCATTAACCAGTTTTGTAATTTATTTAACATATATTTCTCCTTTATTGTTAGAATTTCGGCAGCAACGCCAATGATTTTTCCAACGCCGAAGTTTTTGGAAATTGGCTTTTAACGATAAAAAAAGCCCCATACCCCAATTGGAGTACAGGGCTTTAATTTATATTATTTACTTAATGCTTCTTTTAATCTAGCCATATTGTATTCTTTAACTTGACTAGAAGTTACATCTTTAGAAGCTGACTTGCTCATTGGTACATACTTCTTACCAAATGATGTTTCATACTTTAGCTTGAAAGCATCAAGTATCATCTCAGCTCTTTTAATATTCAACTCTTGTGCATTTCTTCTGAATATCAACTTATCAATCTTGTTAGTTGATATTTCAGTACCAACATCTTCTTGCATAGCTTGTTTCAAGAAACCCACAGTTTTATCTAGTGAGTTCTGACAAGCTTCAAGATGTCTAGAAAATACACCATATATTGAATTGCAGTTCCATTCTGCCAACTTTTCCCAATCTGGGCTATCAGCAAATGGCAATATTATACTGTTGAAAAACGCTGACATACCAGCATTAATATCAACAGAATCTAATACTTCTGCCATACTATCTATTCTGTTTTCAGAATAATCTATTTCTCTTAATTCACTACTGTGCATATGTATCTCCTTTTGTTATCTGATTTAACTCAGCATTTAACTCCACTACCTTATCAGTATCACCTTTATAGATAGCTTCATCTCTTAGAGTTAACAACTCATTAACTCTCATCTTATTAGTTTCATCAACTACTAACTCATAGTATTTAACATAGTCCATAAGTATCTCCTTTTGTTTGACTTGTTATAAACCAGTGCATCATACACGTGGCAACGCGTAGGCTAACAAGGGGAGTACTCGCCAATCAACAGCTTGGCACCTTTAGGTGCGGCGCTTATGTTCCCTTGTGGACATAACGCCCTGTTGAATGGATGAGGGGATTCCTTGTTATACTATCGCGAACACGTGTGTATAGAGGGGCCCATAGCAGTAACGAGCAACAGCGAGTGGTTTCATTAGAAAACTGCGTATGGGATCAATAGCATTGCCTTTGGCTATTCCACCAAAGCGAGTGGAACGAAGCTTAAGCGACAAGGATCGTTACCCGAAGGGCGAATACCGAAGGGATGAGTGGCGAAGCCATAGAGCCTGTTTGTCGCCCATACTAGATATAGTATTTGTGAGTTTAGCAAGACACTAAACTGTAATAATAATTCTTGACAACAAGAAAATCCAAGACTACGTTCAGTTAAGGGTAGAATGATAATAGTGTATGAAAGATGATCTAACAAACAAGCAGAAAGCTTTAGTTGATACCATCGTAGCTACAGGATGTAGTATCAAGGAAGCTGCCGAAAAGGCAGGATATTCAAGCAAAGGAAGCAAAGAGGCAGCGAGAGTAAGTGCATCTCGCACACTACGATTGCCAAAAGTACAACAGTATATGCAACAACGTATTGCACAAACTCTTGGACTTGGCGCAGTAAGTGCGAGTAAAAGACTTATCGAGCTGTCCACTGGAGCAAGAAGCGAATATGTACAGCTAGAAGCTAGTAGAGATATACTAGATAGAGTAGGATTACGCTCACCAGATAAAGTTTCACACAATATACAGGGGGATATTAAAATTAATATAGACCTAACGTGAGGCGTTGGTATGCACCCACACATTAGAATCGAGTAGATTCGGAGGGTGGGGGCAAAAATCATCAGCTTTAGCTGACGAGGGAAGTCATACAAACAACAGGGGTAAAAATAGTACGATGGCAAAAAAGTTCAAAGATTTTATAGCACACGAAAGAATACCAAAGAAGACGTCAATTGGTAAATCCCCCAAGATGTCTAGCATGAATAAGTCTAAGAAAAGATCCTGGAAAAAATATAATAAGCAAGGAAAAGTCTAATCACTTCCTTAGTGCGTTTTAAAAATTTTTTTAGATCTATAAGGTACGATCCTTTCACAACAATAACGAGGTATATATGAATTACAAAGTAAATATATGGAAAGATGACACTCTNAAAAGAGAGATTGTATATTCTGCCNATAATGATATACAGGCTATACAAATGGCAAGTGCTGCTACACCAGATGGATGTAGAAGTACATATGAAGAAATAACAATGGAGGAAGCAAAATGCCTTACGGAAAAGGAACCTACGGATCAAAGCGAGGAAGACCTAGCAAAAGCAAGTTAACAGGTAAACAAAATAAATTACCTACTGCTTTAAAGAAAAAGATAATGGCTGCAAAGAAGAAATAGTGGCAACCAAAGAAGAAAAACAATGGATGGACAAGGTAGCAAGTCTAGGATGTTATGTCTGTGAAAGACCTGCTGCCTTACATCACATAAGACCAAAGGGAACTGGAATGGGAAGAAGAACTTCTCACTTCCATGTAATTCCTTTGTGTTATGACCATCATCAAGGACAGTTTTCAATTCATATGTCAAAGAAGTCTTTTGAAGAAAAATATGGAACGGAAACTGAGATCCTTGAAATAATTAAACAACGAGTAAAGGATGAAGAATGTCGTTCCTCAATTCTCTAAGTCTAAAAGATAGAAGACGTTTAAGAACAATAGTTAAGAATACGCATCTTAAATATTATCCTACACACATGATAACAGATAGAGAAGCTGATAAACTTGTAGAAGCTTTTGGTGAAGAAACTATCTACAATCTGTTAAAACAAAATGTAGGTACAAATGTCGATTAATTTTGATTACAAGCCAAACGGAATAACCATAAAAGAATTTATGAAGTCGAGTGACTTCTTTAGAGGATTACGTGGGCCAGTAGGATCTGGTAAATCAGTAGCTTGTTGCATAGAAATATTTAGACGAAGTCTAATGCAAAAGAAAAACGAAAAAGGTATTCGTAAATCTAGATGGGCAATCATTAGAAATACAAACCCACAGTTAAGAACAACAACAATTAAAACATGGTTAGATTGGTTTCCAGAAGATACATGGGGAAACTTCGCCTGGAGTGTACCTTATACTCATAGAATATTAAAAGGTGATTTAGATGTAGAAGTTATATTCTTAGCTCTTGATAGACCAGAAGATGTTAAGAAATTACTATCATTAGAATTAACAGGCGTTTGGGTAAACGAAGCTAGAGAAATACCTAAATCAATTATAGATGCTTGTACAATGAGGGTAGGAAGATTTCCTAGCATGAGAGATGGTGGTGCTACTTGGTATGGAGTAATAGCAGATACCAATGCACCAGAAGAAGATCATTGGTGGCCGATTATGGCAGGTGATGTTCCTGTACCAGATCACATTTCAAGAGATGAAGCTCTTATGTTAATCAAACCAGATAACTGGAGCTTCTATACTCAGCCACCTGGAATGGTAGAAGAAAAAGGAAAAGATGGAGTAACAACAGGTTATGAATTTAATAAAGATGCTGAGAATATAAAAAACTTAACAGAAAAATATTACTCAAATATTATTAGAGGTAAAACAAAAGGATGGATAGATGTTTATGTATTAAACAAATTAGGATCTATTGAAGAAGGTAAACCTGTTTATCCAAACTTTAAACATGAACTACATACAACAAATGAAACATTAGAAATTAATCCTCATCAACCAATATACATTGGTGTTGACTTTGGATTAACTCCTGCTGCTGTATTTGGTCAGAAACTATCTTCTGGTAAATGGAATATAGTTAATGAATTAGTTTGTTTTGATATGGGTGTAATTCGATTTTCAGAATTACTAAGAGGTGAGATTGCAAAATTATATAGAGGATGCGAAGTACATATCTATGGTGATCCTGCTGGAGATTTTAGATCTCAAACAGATGAAAGAACTCCATTTCAAATTATGAGGCAGAACGGATTAAAAGCTACACCTGCACCATCTAATGATGTTGCTCTAAGAATAGAAGCTGTTGATTCAGCATTAACTAGATTACTAGATGGACAGCCAGGATTTGTTTTAGATCCTAAATGTGTAAATCTTAAAAAAGGATTTAATGGTGGTTATCATTATCGAAGACTTCAAGTATCTGGTGATCGATATGATGAGAAGCCATTAAAGAATAGATATTCACACGTTCATGATGCTTTACAATATTTGATGATGGGAGCTGGAGAAGGTAGAACAATTCTATCTGGTAAAACACAACACAGACCAACAATAGCTAAAAAGGAATGGGATGTTTTTGCTAAGACAAGACCAACAAAAAGAAAAGTATGGGATCTGTTCAGAAAGAATGGTTAGTATATTTTTATGAATCTCCCAATCATCCTTACTCAGATTGGTTAAGATTCCTAAAAAAAGGTTTTAAACATTGTGGAGCTATATCTTATTTTTCAAATATAGATTGCTGGGTACATTTAGAATTTACCCATGCAGGAATAAGATTATCTCATTTATCTAAAAAAGAACTAGAAGATATGTTTTTCTATTTGAAAGACTATAAGCTGCTAAGATGTCCAGTTAAAAATGATTGGCATCTCTTAAGAATAAAAGATTTAACCTGCGTTGCTTTTATAATGAGATTAATTGGATTTTATAAATGGTATATCTTTACTCCCTATCAGCTTTATTGTGCGTTGATAAAAGCTGGATATAAGTCATTTTGGGACAAAACTAAGGATCCAAATGACAAAACCTAAAAAGCCATTACAGGAAGTTATTGACGAAATGAATGATCTTGAATCTGATAATGATTTATTAGAAGAAATGGAAAGCCATATGGGTTCTTTAACAAGTCAAGACTTTGATAAATTAAATATTGAGGAGCATGAATAATGGGCGGAGTATTTAAACCAAAACCACCACCACCACCTAAACCAGATCCAGCTATTGAAGAAGCTAGAAAAGCTGAAGAAGCTAGAAAAGCTGCTTTAGAAAAAGAACAAGCAACATATAAAGATAAAGTTGCTAGAGGAATTATTGGTTCTAGATCTTTATTTGGTAGAGCAGGTGGTAGAGGTTTCTTTGGTTAATGAGAAAAGAACATAAGAATCCTAAAGGTGGATTAACTGCAAAAGGCAGAGCATACTTTAAAAGAAAAGAAGGTGCTAACTTAAAGCCTCCAGTTAAAAAGACACCACCTAAAGGAACAAAGAACTTTAAAAGAAAAGTTTCTTTTGCTGCAAGATTTGCAGGAATGAAAGGGCCGATGAAGGATAGTAAAGGCAGACCTACAAGAAAAGCTTTAGCTCTTAGAGCTTGGGGTTTTAGAAGTGTAGAATCTGCTAGAAACTTTGCAAATAGAAATAAGCAAAAAGCTTAATGGCTACTGCAAAGAAAACTAAACCTGCTTTGTGGGCTAGAGCGAAAAGCTCAAGCCAAAGCAAAAATGGGAGGAAAGCACAGTGCAAGAGCTATGCAATTGGCTGTCAAGATATATAAGAAAGCAGGTGGAGGGTATAGCGGAACTAAGTCAAGCTCCAATAAACTCTCGAAGTGGAGCAAACAAAAATGGAGAACAAGTAGTGGAAAAAAATCTGAAGGCAAACGAAGATACTTACCTGATAAAGCTTGGAAAGCTCTTACAGCTAAAGAAAAATCAGCAACTAACGCAGCTAAAGCAAGTGGTAATAAAAAAGGAAAACAATTCGTTAAACAACCGAAAAAAATTGCAGCCAAAACTAAGAGATTTAGATGAAGAAATTTATAGATAAAATAGTTTTTAAATTTAGAGTTTTTATTGTAGAGATAAAAAATAAATGGAGTAAAAAATAAATGGCTAAAAAATGGATTCAAGCTGCTATTAAAAAACCTGGAGCTTTAAGAAAATCTATGGGAGTAAAAAAAGGTGAAACTATTCCTGTAAAGAAACTTCAAAAAGCTGCAAAGAAAAAAGGTAAGATGGGTGCAAGAGCTAGATTAGCATTAACATTACGAGGATTTAAAAAATAATGGAATACACAATAGATGATACTCCAACAGTAGATACTACAGATAAAGCAGCTGCTATCTTACAAAAGTATAAAGAAGCTGTATCTGTTAAAGATCATTGGAGAGAAAAGTTTGAAGAAGCATATGAATATTGCTTACCTAATAGAGAATCNTTTTATGATGAATCNCCAGGACAAAAAAGAACTGATAAAATTTTTGATGAAACTGCTGTAGTAGGTGTACAAGAATTTGCATCAAGATTACAATCTGGTATCGTTCCTACATTTGCAAGATGGGCAGATTTCCAAGCTGGTGTTGAAATACCAGAAGAACAAAAATCACAAACTAATTTACAGTTAGATAAAATTACAGAATACGTTTTTGAAGTATTACAAAACTCTAACTTCAATCAAGAAGTACATGAAGCATTTATGGATCTTGCAGTAGGTACTGGATGTATGCTTGTTGAAGAAGGTGATGCTGTTAATCCAATTAAATTTACTGCTGTACCATTACCTAAACTATGTTTATTAAATGGGCCAGATGGTAAGATAGATACAGTTTATAGAACTAGAAAAGTTAAACCAGAACACATTAAAGTTTTATATCCTAAAGCTGTAATGCCACAATATTTTGATCCATTAAAAGAAAAAAAAGAACATAGAATTATTGAAGTTGTTTATAGAATCTATGAAGACAATGTTGAAAAATATAAATACTGTGTTGTATTAGAAAATCCTAAAGCTGTTTTATTTGAAGAAATATATACAGGAGAAGGATCTAATCCATATTTAGTATTTAGATGGAACAAAGCTTCTGGTGAAGTTTATGGTAGAGGCCCAATCTTTAATGCAATGGGTGCTATTAAAACTTGTAATCTTACAATTGAATTAATATTACAAAATGCACAGATGGCAGTATCTGGAGTTTATACTTATGAAGATGATGGTGTAATTAATCCAGACAATATTGCTTTAGTGCCTGGATCATTAATTCCAGTTGCTCCGGGATCAAGAGGTTTAAATTCAATTCAATCAGCATCTAACTTTGATGTAGCTCAATTAGTATTAAATGATATGAGGCAGAATATTAAAAAAGCTTTATACATGGAAACTCTTGGAAGACCAGAAGGAACTCCAATGACAGCAACAGAAGTTTCTGAAAGAATGGCAGATCTATCTAGACAAATAGGATCTTCATTTGGAAGACTTCAATCTGAATTTATTCATCCATTATTAAAAAGAATAATTAGAATATTATCTAAACAAGGTAGAATAGAATTACCAAAAGTTAATGGTAGAGAAGTTAAAATAGCTGCAAGATCTCCATTAGCTAAAGCACAGCATATGCAAGATATATCTGATGTAAATAGATTTAACGAAATTATTGCAGGTACTTTNGGCCCACAAATGATTAATGTTATTGTTAATCAAAATGAAACTGCTAAGTATCTAGCACAAAAAATGAATTTGCCAGAAAAACTTATTCGTGATGAAGAAGAACAACAGCAAATAGTACAACGGATTAGTCAATTACAAACTGCGCCAGGAGAAGGAGAGATACCACAATAATGAGCTGGGATGGACTTAAAACAAAAAAGCCAATCCCTGCAAAATCTATAGATGGTTACGTAAGATCTGAACAAGAAGAACGTAATCTCAATAAATCTTTTGCAGGTTTATTCAAGGGTGATGATGGAAAGCTAGTCCTTGATTATATTAAATCAATAACAACTGAAGCGGTTGCTGGGCCAAACATTGACAGCAATCAATTATTTCATTTAGAAGGAATGAGATTCTTAGCAGGTATAATACAAACAAGAATAAAAAAAGGAGAACAAGATGGCAGATGATAATGCACAGGCACCAATCGCCACAGATACTCAAACAGAATCTGGTGAAACGAGTGCTAATACAAGTAAGCCAGAATTTATACAAGATAAGTTTTGGGACACTGAAAGAAACGAAGTTAATCTAGAAAACTTAGCAAGTAGTTATAATTCTTTAGAAAAGAAACTAGGTTCTAGAACTGAAGATCTTTCAAAACAAATAAGAGAAGATTTAGAAATGGAAAAACTTAAATCTGCTCCAGAAGAATATAAAGTTAATCTACCAGAGTTACCAGAAAATGTAGATGTTTCTGTTTCTGATGATATGGAAATTGTACAATGGTGGAAAGATACTGCAAAAAAAAATGGACTTTCTCAAGAACAATTTGATCAAGGTGTAGAAATGTTCGTTAATAATGCTATTGCAACTTTACCAGACATGAACGCAGAAATGCAAAAGTTAGGTGATAATGCTAAAGAAAGAGTAGAAGCTGCTGAGCTTTGGTCAAAGAAAAATCTTTCACCAGAATCTTATCAAACTTTTTCAAATGTAGCATCAACAGCTGAAGGTGTAAAAGTCATAGAAGAAATTATGAAGATGACTAAAGATAGTCCTATGCCATCAACACCTACACAAGTATCTGTTGCTCCTAATCTACAAGATCTAAAATCTATGATTAATGATCCTAGATATTATGATTCTAATAGAAGGGATCCAGCTTACGTTAAAAGAGTAGAGGAGCTTTTTGAAAAAGCGTATCAAAACAAACAAGGATAAGTTTCCATTTAAGAAACTTAAAAAAGATCTGCATTGGCTAGATGCAGTTAGCGATACTGGTTGGTTATCTAAAGATCAGATGGATAAACAATCACCAGCTAAAGCTGTATGTAGCCAAATGTGGATTTACAAAGAAGACGATAAATCTATTACATTATTTGCAAATTATTCATATGATGATGATGGTCATATTGAGTTTGGAGAAGTTATTACTATTCCTAAAGTATGGATGTAATTGTGCGTTGTTTATATATATAAACAAATCTATTTTCACAACAAGACCTTAAAAATGTTCAATGATTGCCCTTAACTGGACAACAATCCTCTGCATTTGTAAGACAATCGGTAAATAAACGTAACTTAACAAATAGGAGCTAATAATGGCAACATCAATAACAAATGCCTTTATAACTCAGTTTGAAGCTGAAGTTCATATGGCTTACCAAAGAATGGGTTCTAAATTAAAGAACATGGTAAGAACAGTGAATGGCGTTAACGGTAATACTGTTAAGTTTCAGAAAGTTGCAAAAGGTTCTGCAAACACTAAAGCAAGACATGCTGAAGTAGTTGCAATGGATCTTTCTCACAGCAATGTGGATGCGACTTTAACTGATTACTATGCAGCAGATTACGTTGACAAGCTAGACGAGTTAAAGGTAAACATAGACGAAAGACAAGTAGTAGCACAATCAGCTGCTTACGCTTTAGGTAGAAAAACTGATAGCGTATTGACAGGTATAATGGATGGTGCAACTCAACTTGCAAACAACTCATCAGGTACTGGTACTGGTATGAACTTAGGAAAAGCTCAAGCTATGATGGAACTTTTCAATACTAATGACGTTCCAGATGACCAACAAAGATATTGGGTTGTTGGACCAAAACAATGGTCAGATCTAATCAACCTTGATCAATTCTCTAGAGTTGAATATGTAGGCGAAGGTGAGCTTCCATATTCTGGAGGAATGACTGCTAAGAGATGGTTAGGATTCTTATGGTTTGTACACAGTGGACTAGAAACTTCTGGTTCAACTGATAGACATACTGTAGCTTTCCACAAATCATCAATTGGTTTAGGAATTGGTTCTGATGTTAAAACTGAAGTGAACTACATACCAGAAAAAGTTTCACACTTAATTACATCTATGCTTTCAATAGGTGGAACAGTGATTGATTCTGATGGTATCAGAGTTCAAAAATGTGCTGAATAATAGGAGGATAAATGGCTTACGAAACTTCAAATCCAATAAAAAAGATTGCTGAAGCTGGTGGTAACTCTGTATTCTTCTACAGTGATGGTGACGCTATTGCTACAATAGCTGCATCTGGTTACTTCAACTCAGCAACTGAGAACTTAAAAGAAAATGATATTATTCTTTGCGTAGGTTCAAATGGTGGTACTCAAACAGTTGACATTCTTGTAGTGTCTTCTGCTACTGGTGCTGCTACTGTAACTGTCGTAAACGGTTCATAATATCGTTAATGATTTATTGGGGGCGATTAACTTCGCCCTCAATTTAATATTTTTAAAAGGAATTAAATGGCAACATCAAAAGTAGATATATGTGCAAGAGCTTTAGTAATGATAGGAGCGCAGCCAATATCTTCTTTTTCAGACGGTAGTACAGAAGCTTTAGTTGCCTCAAATGTTTATGAAGATATTATCCAAGCTTCATTGACAAGACATAGATGGAAGTTTGCTACCAATCAAAAACAATTATCTTTATTAGCTACAGCACCAACAGGTAGATACGACTACGCATATCAATTACCATCTGATCCAGGCGTATTACAAATTAATACAATTACAGTAAATGATTATGTAATACCTTACACAAGATACAAAGATATGATTTATGTTAATAACTATGGTGCAAATCAAGCTTTGATTTTAGATTATATTTATAGAGTTGAAGAAGATTATTTTCCTGCTCATTTTAGATTAGCATTAGAATATGAACTAGCATCTATCTTTGCAGGTTCAGTTGCAAGAGATGCAGGTATGATTAGAGAGTTTAAAGCTTTATCTGATAGACAATTTTTAATATCTAAAAANATAGACACTTCTGAAGTAACTACTAGAAAAATTGATACTTCTAGATTTATTAACTTAAGAAACTCTACGAGAACTGATGTATAATGGCAAGATCATTAAAAACTGTATTAACCAACTTTTCATCTGGAGAGCTTAATCCATTACTAGCTAATCGTATTGATACTCCTGCTTATTCTAATGGAGCTAAACAATGCAGAAACTTTTCATTACTTGCTGAAGGTGGTGTAATGAGAAGACCAGGAACTACTTACCTTGCAACACTTCCTGCTGAATGTAGATTAATTCCATTTGTATTTTCTGATGATGAAATAGCTATTATAGTTTTATCTAATAATAGAATGGATGTTTATAATATAAATGGTACAGCAATAGTATCTAATTATACTACAAACTGTAATTGGACTACAGCTCAATTGTTTGAATTAAACTATGCTCAATTTGGAGATACAATATTTGTAACTCATAGAGATAATCCTATGATAAAAATATTTAGATCTTCAGCTTCAACTTTTACAGTTAGTTTATATGAGTTTCAAATTAATGAAGATGTTGTTGTTTCTGGAGCATATAAAACAGATACACCATTTTATAAATACGAAGATGGCTCAGTAACATTAACACTATCTACTAATGCAACAGGAACAGGAAGAACTATAACTGCAAGTACAGGATTTTTTACATCTGATTATGTAGGACATTATTTATTAGTTGATGGATCTCAAATTAAAATAACTGGATATACATCTCCAACAGTTGTAACAGGTACAATTATTGAAACTGTTTCTGGTGGAGCTGGGCCTCATTTTAATTGGAAAGAAGAAGCTATTTCTACAGTAAGAGGTTATCCTCAAGCTGTAACATTTCATAATAATAGATTATGGTTTGGTGGTCTTAAATCTAGACCTGCTGGAATATTAGCTTCTAGAATATCTGAGTATTTTAATTTTGATGTAGGAACTGGTGAAGCAGATGAAGCTATTGATTTAGATATTGCAGGATCAGAAGTTAATGAAGTTAGACATATGTTATCTGGAAAAGACTTACAAGTATTTACAGATGGTGGTGAATATTATATTCCAAGAGCAAATGATAATACAATTACTCCTGCTAATGTATCTGTATTAAGACAAACACCTTATGGTATTAGTAGAACAGCTCCAATTATGTTTGATCAAGCAGCAGGGTTTATTCAAAAGAATGGTAAAGCTGTAAGAGAGTTTATTTATTCTGATATAGAAGATGGATATAAATCTACATCTGTTTCTATTCTTGCTCAACATCTTATTGATAATCCAAAACAAGTTGCAGTTATAAAAGGTAACTTTACAAGACCAGAACAATATGCTTTCTTTTTAAATAATGGATCTACATATCCTGGAACATTTGCTGTATTTCATTCTGTAAGAGATGAAAAAATTGCAGGTTGGACACTATGGAGTACAAGAACAGATGATTATTATCAATCTATAATATCTTTAAATGAATACTTAGTATGCTGTGTAAAAAGACAACTAAATGGATCTACTGTTTATACACTAGAAAGATTTGGAGATGATGATAGTATATCATTAGATATGCAAACTACATCAACTGTAAATCAAAGAGGTACTCCATTAGTAAATGGAGCTAGTCAAACAGGATCTGTATTAAATGTTGATGGATTTACTTCAGATCCACAAATTAATGAAACATTTACAATTGCAGGTAATTCAACTGAATATACAATACAAGCTGTAACTAATAATGGTGGTGGATCTTATACTCTTAATTTAGATAAAAATTTAGCAGCAACTCCTGCAGATAATGCAGTAATAACTTTAGTTAAAGGTTTTTTACATGATGTAAATGGTATATATACTAATGAGCAAATCAATGCTGTAGAGGGTAATAGCTCTCTTGGTGCGTTTACTGTTTCGGCATCAGATACTATTACTTTAAACACACCGAGAGCAAGTGGAGTAGAAATTGGTTTTAACTATACACCGATATTAGAAACTATGCCTATTGATAAAGAATTACCAGAAGGGCCATTAACTGGTTTACCTAGAAGAATTTCAAGAGCCATCATTGATCTTAATTCTGCTTTAGATTTAACTGTCAAAGCTGCTGACACTACCTCTAAATCTTTAGTAGTCCAACAAGTTAATTTCATTGGTGGTTCTGACCTCACACCTGTTACTGCAAAAAAAGAATTTTTCTTTTTGGGATATGATAAAAGTCCAACTGTTACATTATCTCAAGATGATCCATTACCAATTAAAATATTAGGAATGTCTGTGGAGGTCGTATTTGCATGAGTGCTGATCCTGTTACATTAGCTGTTGCTAGTTTTGCTGTACAAGCTGTTGGTACATATTCACAAGTACAACAACAAAAAGCAGCAAACAAAGCTCAGATTCAATATTATGAATCAGAAAAAAAAGCTAACCAATTAAAAGGTTTGCAAGATGCTAATGATGTTATGGAAGAAGCAGCAAGAAAGCGAAAACAAAATTTAGCTATTGTTGCAGGTTCTGGTTATTCTGATGATAGTAGAAGTTTCTTAGCTATTCAATCTGAAGTAAATCGTATTGCTCAAAGAGATATTAATAATATTAGAATTAATACTTTAAGAGGTGAAGGTAAATTAGAATCTGCTATATACACAACTAAAGTTATGGGTAAAGCACAAGAGTATGGAGCTTATGCAAGTATAGCAGCTGCAGGTTTTAAAACAGCAGCTTATGCTTCATCATATAAAACTCCAAAAGGTCAATATGGTTTAGATAGTGATATTAACAAAGAAGCTATGATTAAAGCTGGAACAATGGGATCAAGTTAATGGCATTAAAAACAGGAAAAAAAACAGTTAATTTAAAATCATCTGTAGCTGATAATATTGGAATACCTAAATTTCCAGATACAACAATATCTGCTGTAATTGCTAAACCTGTATCAGAAGCAATTGATGCTTTTAGAAAAAAAGCAGAAGTAGATGCAACTGCTAATTGGCAATTTCAATTTAATCAACAATCAAGAGATCATTACTTACAATTAAAAGATAAGTTTAAATTTGATCCAGATGGTATGAGAAATGCTGTAGATAGTTATTCTAAAACTACTTTAGCTAATACTCCTAGTGCTTTTAAAAATGTAGCTCAAAATATATTAGCTCAAAAAAATCTAGCTAATATGTCTTATGCTACAACTAACTATAATGCTAGAGAAGATCAAAGAGCATTAGATGGTTGGGATGAATTAAAAACATCAACAATGATTGATGCAGGATCTCACTTAGATACTATTACTCAAAATCCTAACTTAAGTGTTTTAGATATAAATAGTTTTATTGGTAATGATTTACAAAAAACAATAAACCATAATTATGGTGGAGCTGAAACAACTTTAGTACAAACTAATAGATTAGCTGGTTCTCAACTTAAAAAGAATTTAACTAGCGATATTATTGATATGGAAGCTCTAAGAGTTTTTTCTATTATTAAAAAATCTGGTGATGTTGAAGGTAATAAATATTTTTTAAATTATGCTGCTGGTGAAGATAATTTTCCTGTAACACCAGATAATGTTAATAATCCTATTTTTCAAAAATATGCAAATGATATTAAAGATCCTTTTACTAGAGGTAAAATTATAGATAAAGTAAAATCATTATATGATGATTATAATAGTAGAAATATTACTGCATTAAAAAATTCAAAAATTAAATATGATGTTGATAGAGAACAAGATTTTGGATCAATATTAGATGTAAATAATTTTAAAGATGGTGCAAATGGTAATGCAACTAATTATGTAATTAATGCTATGCCTGGAATAAGTGAAACTGATTTTCCTAAAGCAATAGAAATAGTTAATAAAAATATTAATGTACAAGAATTAGTAAGCAAAGCAATTAATAATGAAATAATAGACAATTTTGAAAATAATGAACAAATGGAATTATTTAAAACTGCATTACTTAGAAGACAAGGAATTGATGATAAAAATATAACTGATATTTCAAATCAAGATTTAAGTACCGTAATGAAAATATATAAAAATCAAAATATGGAACCAACTGCTGTACTTAAAAAAATTAATAAAGATTATAATGTTAACTTTAATAATCCTGGTAGTGTTGAAGATTTTGAAAAAAATTTATTATTACATAATTTTATAAAATCAAAAGATATGTTTCCATATGTTACAGTAGAAAATGAAAGCATATATACAGCTGCAAATGATATGGGTATTTTAGCTATGTCATCTAGAGAACAAAAAGCAGAATTGCTTAATAAAATATTAGAAAATAAAGGTAATTTAAAAGATAATTATCAAAAAATTTCAGAAAATATAGATAACAATATTCAAGTTGCTATTGATAATATGAAATGGACTATAGAAATGCAAGATATCAATACTGATACTTGGTGGTTAAAAAAAATCTTTAATAAAAGTAAAAATAAATTTAGTCATATGTTTATACCAGAAAGTACTAGCCTTTGGTATAAAGGATTAGATATGACACCGCAAGTTCAAACTGTTTGGTTAGATAATATTAAAACACAATTAGCTTATATTAATGGATCTAAAGATATTGATATTACTACAGATGAAGGTAAACAACAATTTTACAAAGCATCTATTCAAGCTTTACATTCAATGAATAAACAAGGTTATTCTGCTACCAGATTAAATGGTACAGGTAAAGTTAGTATGGTAAAACATGGTTTTGAAAAAGAAGTTGGTTTTACTGGTCAAGGTTTTGATTCTGCATTAATGGCTCAAGCAAATTGGTTAAAAGGTAATTTATCAGAAGAAGAACAAATAGAAAGATTTGGTTTTGATCCAGTTGGGCCGAGTGGTAAAAAACAAAAACCTATTGATATAAATGCTGTTATGAAAGAAGTAATAGATAGTAATTATAAAAATCTTATTGTTGAATTTGCAGGTACTTTTGGTGTTGATAATAAAGGTAACAAAGTTCCAAACTATCATGCAAAAGTTTTATATAAAGATAAATTAATAAATTTAACTCAAGGTGATAATTACTTTGATCCTACTGGATTAGGTAGCAATAAATTAATTGAAGGTATGCCAACTTCTAGAGCGCAAGTAATTCAAGAAATAGCTGAGAAAAAATTTGATTTATTTATGAATAAAAAATTAGGAAGATTTATTGATGGAGATTCTGCTACAGAAAAATGGTTACAAAAATTTTTCTTTGCAACAACTAAAACATTTGTTGAAGCATCTGATTATAGATTTTATCCAGACTTTCCAATTGCTGATGATGTACCAAAAGAAGTAAAACCATTTAATGTTATATTTAAACTTTTAGGTAAAGATATAGATGTTGAAAAATACTATAATGAAGCAGCTGAAATTAATAACGAAATAGATGAAATGGTTTCTTATGATCAACAAATTTTAGGAAATAGAAGAATAACTGATAAACAAAAATTATTAGAAGCTAGAACACCACCACATAAAACTTCTTATACTCAAGAAAATATTCAAAAAACTTATAGACAGTATGTTTATAATAACTATGAAAATAAAGATTTACCATTAACATTAAGAACTAATAACTACATGGCAGTTATGAAAACTGATGAAACTTGGGATGGTGAATTAAAAGATATATCAACAGGCAATCAAGCAGCTATATTTGCTAGTCCTGTAGATTCTATTAGAGCAGGTGTAAGAGTTATGATTAATAACTCAACATTAATTAAAAATGAAGCTACTAAAAGATATGGAAACAATCCTACTGTTGAAGAAATATTATCTGTATATGCTGAAAATAGTGAATCATATTTAAATGCTTTAGAAGATAAAACTGATTTTACTAGAGATACAGCAATTAACTTTTTTGATGGAAATCAAATGAATATGTTAATTAAATTTATGATTGAACATGAAATGGGAAGCGAAGCATTTAATCAATACTATCCACCTAATAATCAATTCTTTTTAGATCAAATGATTTTTGAAGGATATACTAGAGGTATTAATTCTTATGGTGGTAGATTAGGTAAAATAGATTAATGACAGCTTATCCATTTACACCTGCTGATGCAGAAAGTTTAAAACAAGAAAGAAATAATCCTGTACAATTTAATCCTATAAAAGATTTTTCTCAAGGATTTGCAGATGAAAACTTACCTAGTATTGCTTTTGAGCATATGGTTAATCATCAAGATTTTATACCAGACGAAACATATAATCCAAGAGAAGATGCTAGATTAAAAAACTATGAAGATTTATATGATATGTTTATGTTTAGTAGAAGTGCTGAAGAAACTACAGCTATTATAAATAAATTAAATACACAAGCAGAAACTAATTATGCAAGTCCTTGGTATCATATTGGTAAAATAACTGGTGCATTTTTAGATCCATCTACATTATTATTAGCATCTAAGTTTGGACAAAGCGCTAAAGTATTTGGATCAGCATTTACAGCAGAAGAATTATCTAAACAAGTATTAGATCCTACAAGACCAGATGAATATGTTCCTTGGGTTGTAGCTGGAGGATATGGTGTTCCTTATCTTTTAAATAAAATGGCTAAAGGTCAAATTGGAGCTAAAGTACAAGATAAAATTATTGAAGCTGATAAAGCATATAATACTCCTAGAAAACAAACTGTAGATAATAAAATATATCAAGATGGTAATTTTGTAGATCCTAATCAACAAGTTAAACCAGGATCAGTAGGAGCTGCTACAGCAGAAAATAAAATTCAAAGTACACCTAGAAAAGAATTTGAAGGTGAAGAATTTATTAAAACTAATTTAGGAATATTTGGTGAAGGTGGCCCATGGACACCTGTATTTAGATTAGCTAAATCAAAATCATTAAATGCAAGAAAAATGATTGCAGATATTCTTGATACTCCATTATTAAAATTGAAAAATACAAAACAATATGGTTTTGAAGCATCTGAAGCATCTATAGAAACTAAATTAAGAATGATGGAAGTTGGAAATATAGAAGCTATGAAAGGTATTAAAGATCAATACTTAGTTTATTTAAAAAGAGTACAAGGTAAATCACCAACTACTGAATTAGGAATTAATTTATCAAACAGATTTAATAATGATTATATGTCTATTACACAATTTGGTACAGAAGTTGCTAAAGCTAGATTAAATAAAATGCAACATGAAGTACCAGAAGTTTCGGCAGCTGCTAGGATTACTCAAGAAAAAGTTTATGGCCCACTTGGTAAAGAAATACAAGAACTAGGTATTCGTAAAATTCCTATAGAACAAGAATTAAAATTTTGGCAAAATACATTAGATACTATGAAAAGAAAAAAAGAAGGAACTGTTAGTTTTAAATCTAAAGTTGATGGTCAAACTTCTCAATATACTGCTACTGAAATAAATAATAAAATTAGTAAATTAAAAGAAAGATTAATTAGAGCAGATAAGTTAGTAGAAGATTATGTTAATATTATTTATAACAAACCTGCAATCGATAATAATAAAAATTTATTTAAAGAAATTATTAGAGAAGACTTTATTAAACGTGGTTTAGTTATTAATAATAAAAAACTAAATCAATTAGTAGAAGATCTATCAAATCATTTTCCTTTTATTAGATTTGAAAAAACTAAATACACAGATAATGTTGATGATCTTATTTATGAAAGATTTGCTTTTAATAGACCTAGATATGCTAGAGCTACAAGAGCTAGAGAATTAAATTTATTACCAGAAACACAAGCTAAGTTAATGGATAATAACTTTATTGTTAATGATATATTTTCATTAATGAAATCTTATTATAGACAAACTTCACCAGATATATTATTTACTAAAAAATATGGTGATCCTAATGCTTTAGGTATTAAATATATTTCTGAATCTGAATCAATGACAAGTCCTGGTATTTACCAAGTTGCTTCTGAATATAATAAAAGAATTAATTTAGCTAAAAATAAACAAGAAAAATTAAAACTTGTTAAAGAAAGAAATCAAGTATTAGAAGATTTAGAATCTTCTGTTGAGTTAGTTAGAGGTACTTTTGGTTTACCTGCTAATCCTCATCATTGGACTTCTAGAGCTATGAGAGGAATGAAACATTATAATGCTCTTACTATGCTTACAGGATTTATGGCAGCAGTATCAGATGTAGCTAGAACTGTTATGACCTCTGGTATTGAAAGAGGATTTAAAACACAATTTGAAATGTATTCAGATATGTTATCAGGCAAAAATGCAACAGGTATTTTTAAACTTGGTAAAAAAGAAGCTAACTCATTTGCAGAAGCAGTTGATATGATTACAGGTCAAAGAGCTATGTTATTTTCTGATATTGGAGATATGTTTGGTATGGGATCAAAAGTTGAAGGCGCTATGGGTAAAGCAGCAAACTTTAACTTTATGTATATTAACATGATGTCTAGATGGACAGAATTTATGAAAAGTGCTGCATCAGTTACTATTGGATCTAGAATAATAGAAGATTCTATTAAATGGTCTAAAGGTAATCCTTTAGCTGATAAATGGAAAACTGCATTAGCATCTTCCGGTATTGATGAACAAATGGCAAAAAGAATATCTAATGAGTTTGAAAAACATGGTACTAAGTTAGAACATAATTTTATGGCTAATACAGCTGAATGGACAGATGATGCTGCTAAACAAGCGTTTGGTGCAGCTCTTAATAAAGATATTAATGTTACAATTGTAACTCCAGGAAAAGGTGACACTCCATTATGGATGTCTTATGAATTAGGATCTACTATTGCTCAATTTAAAAAATTTGCTATGGCTGCAAATCAAAGAATGTTAATGAGAGGTATGCAGGAAAAAGATATGGATTTCTTATTTGGATCATTTTTATTATTAGGATCTGGTATGATGATTGATGCTATTTATCATGAGTTTAGATTTGGTAAAGATTATTCTAAATTATCATTAACACAAAAATTATTAAATGGTTTTGATAGATCTGGATTAGGAGGAATCTATACAGATATTAATAGATCTATTGAAGCTCTCACAGATAACAGAATTGGTATAGCTCCAATGTTTGGTGAAGGTAAACCTTATGGATCTTCTATGAAATCTAAAGT
>JGI11772J19994_1000067_pt1 | contig 21448 bp, 26 predicted proteins | sample Etolagsurwater0m_FD_19994 | JGI IMG/M metagenome (IMG submission 19994) | reverse complement strand
TTACTGACTCAGCTTCTAATGATTTTGTTACTTTTACAAGACTTAATTCAAACCTAAACTCTACAACTGCCAACATTAACATAGTACAAGATAACGTTGCTGCTATAACTGGAGGAGCTACTTTATTAGCTCCGCACACTAACGTGGTTACTAGTATAGCAGATTCAAATACTTACGGAGTTGGTGTAGCTCTAGTGGCCATAGCTAATGTGTTAAGTGTGTCAATTGACGGTGTTACTCAAGCTCCCACTACAGATTATATTTATAATAATCCTGGAGATACTATACAGTTTAAAGATGTTGAAACATCTATCCCCGCTGGTTTAACTATAACAATTGTAGGATTAAGACCCGCTAGTTAATGAAAAAATATAGACAACTGACTACAGAGATTACATTTAGATGCAATGCTAAATGTCCTGCTTGTCACAGGCTAAAACCTTTAAGAATAAATCTTAATGATAAAAAATATACTATCTCTATAGAAAACTTTAAAAAGTTATTTTATCCTGAGTTATTACAAAACTTAGAGTGGCTAATGTTTAACGGAAACTTTGGTGATTCTATAATGAATAAAGATTTTAGAGATATTCTTACATATGTAAAATCATATGATACCAAAGTTTTAATCCATACTAATGGTGGGATACATAATCAAGACTATTGGACTGATATTGGTAATATACTAACTGAAAAAGATATTATAAACTTTGATATCGATGGTTTAGAAGATACTCATCATATTTATAGAATTAATACAGAGTATGAAAAAGTATTTAATAATGCAAAAGCAGTAATTAATACTAAAAGACCAAAAGTTCATTGGAAGTATATAGTCTTTGAACATAATAAGCATCAAGTAGAAGAAGCCAGAAGAAGGGCAGTAAATGCAAATTTTACTACTTTTTCTACTATTAAAACTTCTAGAGAATTTGGCGCTCCAAAAAGTGGAAAATATGTTCATGCTAAGAAAAAAATAAATCTTGAGAGCATAGAACGAAAGATTATTTGTAGCTGGCAAGATTGGGGTAAATGGTATATTGCTCCTGATGGTAATGTTTTTAGGTGTTGTTGGACTGGTGGACATTTTTATGATGAAACTAATACTAGGTTTTATTACATAAAAGATTATGAAAAAGTATTTAATGGTTTTAATCACTCTTTAGAGAAAATACTGAGTTATGAATATTGGACTAAGTTGTCTAAGTATCTAGCAGGATATGAGAGAGCGTTTCCTCTTTGTAAGGCGCAGTGTGGTAAACTACTTAGTAGTAGAGAGAAGATTGAAGAAAACTTAGAGACAGGGGAAACCATAAAATTTAATGCAGGGGGAAAAATGTCATGGCTTACAGAACTATAAAAAAAGTTGGAAGGTTTAAGTTTAAAAAACCTCCCAGTCCTAAAATTCGTAAAAATGAACGTTTGCGTAAACTTGCTACAAGTGGTAAACTTACTACAAATAGATTAGAAAAACATATAGTTAATGAGAGAAAAAAAGGCTATCCAGTTAAGTACTCAAAACCTATAGGTTTTAAAAAATCAAGGAGCAGAAGATGAAATTAAAAGATGGACACACTGATGTAGCCTCTGCTAGAAGACAGTGNGCTAATATAATAGAAGATTGTCAAGATATTCTTCGTAGTTTACCTGAAGATAATGAANCTTCTCTACCAACTTGGTGGACTAATAAANTAGCTGTATCAGCAGCTTATATTAATTCAGATAGAGATTATCTGGTATANACTGTGCANGAAACTCCTAGAGAAGAATCTAATGCACCAAAATCACCTTCTGAAATGCTAGTGACTATGGGAGAAGAAGATGCCGTTGAAAAAAGGAAAGAGTCAGAAAACGATATCGAAAAACATCAAAGAGCTGATGAAGAAACCTTCACGTTCGAGATCAAAAGCGATAGCGACAATTTCGAAAAAGCAAGGAATATCGAAGAAACAAGCCTTACGAAAGCAAGCGGTAGCGATAGCTCTGAATACAGCAGGAAAAGCTCTTCAGAAAAAGAATAAATAAAATTTTGACTTTTAATTACAATTAAATGAAAATGGAGATATAAAATGCCAAAACATAAAATGAAAAATGGTATGATGAAAAAAAATGGTAATGGTAACACCATGAAGAACGGGAAAGCAATGAACGGAAACGGGAATGGTAAGAACGGACTAACTGCAGCGCAGAAGAAGTTACCTCCAGCTTTACAAAAAGCTATTCTTAAAAAGAAGGGTAAAAAATAATGTCAAATAAACAGACTCACATAGTTAGCCCAGAACTTAACTTGGGCGCACAGTTCAAATCTATTGACCATATTCCTACTAACCATCTACAAGCAGGTGATGTAATTCAAGTGTTACCAGGTTCTTATACCGATCCAAGAACAACTAATGTTGCAGATGTAACTATAATGGGTATGGGCGATGCTAAAGATATTGTGTTTACTGGTTTTTCTATACCATCTGGTATAACAGCTGGTTCAAACGTAATAATTAAAAACTGCAAAATCGCTTCACCAGGAGCAATTGTAGGTAACGCTGCTGTTACTGTAACCTTTGAAAATTGTATTTTTGATGGAACAGACGGTCCAAGTAGAAGTGCTGCACTAGCAATTGCTAATGCAGGTATTACAACTGGTGTATTAGATTCAAACGCAGGTGTTGTAGCGGATGATGCAGCTTCTGTAATCATAGCAGAAAATTGTACATTTGGTGATAATGTTTCAGCAGGTTATGGTGTTGTTGCTCATAACAATTCTGGAAGCCAAACTTACAGATATTGTAACTTTCCAGTAGACACTGGAATGCTAAGTAACGTTGCTACAGTAATTGAACATTGTACATTTACTGGTGCAAACTCTTACTTTACTTCAATCGCAGCTGGTGGTGCACCAACTGTAACTGTAAGATCATCTGTCTCAGAAGCAGCTAACGCTGGTAATAATACGGAAACTGTAAAAGCAGCAATTTCATAAGGAGGACAACATAATGTCTATGATTAAAAAAACAGTCACAGGTGATGCCGAAGCTTTAAAGTATGTAAAAAATGCTAAACAAGCTACAGGTATGCCAAAAGGTGGCACACAGAGAACTTCATTCACGGGTTCAAGTGATTCTAGACCTGCTGGCGCTGTAAAAGGTGGCCCAATGGCTGGAATGAAAACTGCTCCTGGATACGTAGATCAAGGTCCAGTAATGGCTGATATGAGTTCAGCAGCTGGTTCTATGGCCGCAGGTCATGTATCAAAAGGTCCAGCAGCTACTGGTATAAATAAAAAGTACCAAGCAGCTAGTGAAAATGTTCAAGGCGGCATGGGTGGTAAGTTTTACGCACCTCTAAAAGGCGGCCCTGCACTGTAAGGAGTGACCCATGGCTAGAGATACATTTGGCTCAGGTAAGGGCGAAGGTAAGTTAGAAATGATTGGTGATCCAAGAGTTGGATTAATTGAGGAATATGATTCTGCTGTAAAAAGTAAAACAATGGAATACTATAGAACTTTGCCAGAAAAAACTAGACTTATTAAAGAAGTTAAAAACCCTAATATACAGGTAATCAGGACTATTAAGAAAAAGAAATGATTACTGACGTAGATGCCTTTAAAAGCAATTATGGTGTAAAGAGACGCAAACCGAAGAAGAGAAAGTCAACTAAGGTAAGCGTCTCTCCACGCCGTATGATAAGGCGCACAAAGAAAAGGTGATGCTTTACTTTCAAGTATAACTTTCTCTTGTATCTTTTTTTCTATCTCAACATCAACACTTACAAATACTAGATCATCATGGTCTAACCAACTATAGTCATAGTCTATACCATCACAATTTAAAATAGTAATCATGTCTTTAGCTGGTGAGTTTTCCACAAGTATTTTACTAATCAATGCTCTTTTTTTATCTATCTCGATCCCTATTGATTTTATATGAGGATACTGCTTATGTAAATCAAACAGACTATAGGGATACATTCCAGAACCAACTAAAACTACATTCTTGGCTTTAGGAAACTTATAACGCATTTTTTTGTCTCGCAAAGTCATGACAATATACTTATTTTTTGCAGCATTTTTATATGCAAGCTCCAAGGCATTTATTGACTTCCAATAACTTATCTGTTTAATTTCAGATATAGCAATTTGTTCTCGCCATTCATTTCTCATTTTTTTAAACTCGTCAAGAGATATACTTGAAGATTTCTTCTGCACTGTTTTCTACCCCATTCATACTATATTCAAATTTTTTTGGAAAAGATTTATCTTTCTGAGCTTCGATTATAACTTTGTGTAGATTATTTAATTCATTAGGACTACAAACTTTAAAAACATTGAGAGGCTCAAATGCGTATGCTCTAACAAATTGTTCCAGTTTTTGACCATTTTGCCTAGGAATTATTATAGCAGGACACTCTGTTTGTAGTATCTCCATTGTTGAGTTATACCCACCATAAGTAATAAACAAAGCACAATCAGATATTTTACTAGATAAATTTTCGATATAGTCAGTTAGTGTTACATTTCGTTTTGTTGTATTTTTTAACTTTTCCATATAATCATTAGCAGTTGGCATTATGAAATTTAATTCTGGAAACTTTTCTGCTGCTTTAATCACCTGCTTGAAAATAATTAACACTTCTTCTTTATTCATGCCGCAACTTACATATACTGTGTTATTCTTTCTTTCATGTTTTTTAAGTTTTTTATCTACCACATAACCTGTGTAGGTTACATATTTCTCTAACTCACCTATGATTGCTGATGTGTTTTCAATTCTAACTCTGTCAGAGAGTAATGGCATTATGTCTTTATCTCCATGAACAAGTATTTTATCAAAGTACATTTGAATTGCTAGATTTTGTGTATTGGCAACCCAGTCTTGTAACCCTGGTTCGTGTGGTTCATCCCATGGATAATCTCTTATAGAGCAAAGAATCTTTATATTTCTTTTTTTAGCCTCTTTTAAATAAGTAAAATACTCAAACGCAAATTGATGTCTACAAAATGGAAAACCTTCTACTACTATGACTTTAGGTTTGTGTAGATCTAATATTTCTTTCCATTTTCTGATTCGAAACCTGATTAATTCTTTTTGTTGAATAAAATGAAATATTTTTTTTATGTCTTTAACTTTGTAATCATGTAAAAGAGCATAATGTGTTGCGTTAGTAAAATTTAAAGGTGGTTTAAATAATTGATCAACTACTATACATTCCGTATGTTTGCCAACTTCTTCAGCTAACAATCTAATTCTATTTGCGTGTCCTATTCCTCTATAATACTGAGTTAAAAATAAAACCATTACTATCCTAGCTTTTATAAATTTATTTATTTCAAAATATGATTAAATTCTCTATAAGTCACAATATTGAAAAGTTACAATCAATCATTTTCTGACTCATTTAAATTCAAAATTTTTAAAATTTTTTCTTTAGATACATTTTCAATTGGATATTGTTCTTTTTGCACCTTGTTAGTTTTACTCTTTATATGTTCAGAAATCCATTTTACCATACCTAAACTAGGGGTTTCTGTATCAACTTCATCTACATAACTTATATTTAGTGAAATAGTAGGTTCAATTGAAAACTGTGCTACCCTTTCTCCAGTTCTAATTACAGCATCTATATTTGAAATATTGTGTAACATTATCCAAATCTCACCGCGAAAACTATAATCTAGTGTTGCTGGAGAGTCTAAAACTATTAAACCTTTTTTTAAAGCTAAAGCAGATAACGTTGTGATTTGCATTTTAAAATTTGGATTATTTAACTCAACAGTAATACCTGTAGGTATTGGTAGAGTAGAATTAGCTTTTATAGTTATAGGTTTTGGTGTACAACATCTTAAATAAAGGAAAGGGTCAAACCTACTAACAGGATCAAATGACCAACTGACACCATCTCGTTCTTCTAATAATCTAGCTAATTCTCTCTTTTTAACTTTAATACTACATTGATGAAAGTTTGTCACGAACTATCTCTGGTTCTTTAGCTGCATCTAATGCTTGCTCATTATATGCTTTAAGGCTAATCATTTTTTCATTTCTGATGAGTAACTCTTTTGACGCGTTAAGATTTTGTATATATTTGGCTCTGCCTTTTATAGGTAATGCTTTAATTAGAGCATCAAAAGTTTTATACTCTTTAGCTAAACCTTGTGCACGCTTTGGGCCGATACCTTCTACTCCAATAATATTATCACTTTTATCGCCTTCTATTATTCTTGATAGTAAATATAGGTCAGGAGTAATTTCCATTTCTTCTTGCATAGTCGTATAGGTTACTTCTCGTCTACCAAAAATATTAAATATGCTAGTTTTTTCACTTACTAGTTGATATAAGTCACGGTCAGATGATACGATCCAAATATGATTATAGTTAGTTTGTTCTTCATATTTCATAACTAAATATGCAATAGTATCATCAGCCTCGACTCCTCTAAACTTTAAAACTTCTTCATCTAACATATCAGGCAGATTGTTTAGCACTTCAAAAAAGGCTTCATAGCGCTTTATTTCTTCTTCTTCTTTTGGCTTCTTTCGATTTCCTTTGTATTCCTCTGACATGTCCATTCTAAAATAACTTTTACCAAAGTCAAAACAGACAATAGTTCTTGAGGCTTCATAAGATTTTGATAATGATTGGACAGTTCTAATGAACTCATTAGCATAATTACCGTGATTAGGTCTTTGTAACCAGCGATAAGAAAGATTGTTACCATCTATAAGTAACACATTATTGTAGGCTTCATAATCTGGCGTTTGTAAAGCCTCCAGATCATTCCATGATTTTGAGTTGTTCATATATATTTCTCCTGTTAATAAATATATAATATCAATATCATGATGACTTGGCAACAAAAGATTGGTTTTTAATGCACTTTATCCATTCATCTAATAGAGTTATTTTAAAGTGACAACCAAAAGACTTTATTTCTACATAGTGTTCAACGAGTAACTCATCATTAAATGCTACAAAATCTTTCGATCTATTCCATCTGAAAATTAGTAGAGGTTTTTTATCCATCACCTCTGCCTCTCTTAATGTTTGCTTCCAAAACACTAACATATCTGTTGTTTTTGAAGTAAGAAAATTATTCCACTGTATATCCTTATAGTGTTTACACTCTATACAATAAGGCCACCAGGCTGTATCTTTTGGTGTCCATATATCTCCTTTGAGATAGTCAATCGCACCACTTAAAGGCACTCTTCTAAATTCAACCTTAAACTCATTTGTAAGTAGTTTTGCTATCTTAGCTTCATAAGCACTACCTTTATTTTTGCTTGTATTAGCCATTAATATACTCTTTGAAAGTTTCGTATGAGGTCTTTGGCCTCACTTCTGTATTTATTTTAAAATTATGCTCTAGTATTGGAGATATATTTTTATAAAACTCTTTCCAATCTTCTTCAGTAAAGGAACATAGTCTTTTGAGCTCCTTAAATATCTTTTGTAATCTTACCGATCCGCTTACGGTTTCATCATATTCTTCATTTATATATGGATGAAAACTTTTATATCCTATATTTTTCAAGGCTGATAACGTCTCAGATTGTCCTATTACAATAAAAGGTTTTTTAAGATAATAATTTCTAAAAGTTTTTTCTGTTATATATAAAGTATCAATATCAGCAATATCATAGTATGCTTCCATAACTAAGTTTATGTAAGACTTATTAAGGGTGTCTACTACATCTAATAACTCGTGAACTTTATCAGTTTGGTTAAATGTAATATTCATTTTCCTCTTATTGTATGTACCACAAAAATCATGATAATAATCTGAGAAGTACTTACCTTTGTCTAAAAGACTTATATGACCATAGTCCAGAAGTTCTAGTTTTTGTAAGAGGGCTATAGAGATAAACCTTATATGCTCTGTAGTATAATCATAATTAAAAAAAGAATATACTTTTTTGCCCTGTACTTTAACTTGAGACTCCACAGAGGGATTATTAACAATGCCAGCCATAGCAGTAGAATTTAAAAATTGAACGTCTGCCTCTCTTCTACTTGTGAGATTAAATACAAAATCGCTATTTATGTAAGGACGTCTAGAGGACTTCATTTGTCTGGTTAGAATAAAAGTTCTTTCTAACAGTTTTTTTATATTTGACCTTTTAAACTCGTATGATACACAGTTTCTAATATAATTTACTAAGTGTGCTAAACNATNGTTACTTATCGGTTCTTCTGTTACATCTANACAGATCCANCCTCTACCTTTAGCTATTTCCTCTAGCACTCTCTGATCTATACGATTTATAAAAAAATTCGTATTTGAAGCAGAGCTATTTATATAAATATCTTTTTCTAAAATAGGGTTTTTTATTGCAATCGGATATACCCAATTGTTTGAATTATATATGTGGTCTATATTACATATTTTATATTGTTTATTTAATTGGAGAAAAAAAGGAATTGACTCTCTCTTATTAGCAAACATTCCTATATTTGGTTCTGGATAGTTTTCAAAAATTAATTCTATAGTCATCTAAGACCCTTTTAGCAAATGAGATATTATCGTTATTTGAAAGATGATTCGTGGTGCTTACTTGTTTAGTCTCAAAGTCATACGGCCCTGAGTTGATGTAATTTTCTAAGTCAAAGTAATACTCTTTTTTATACATCTCTTTATTAGAATGATACCTTGGAAATATATTTCTGTAAAGTAAATATTTACTTTGTACCTTTGACAGTAAATAATTTATACACCATGCTTGGTATTGAGCTGAAAGCCTATAAGAGCTTATCATCATATACTTTTTTATTCGCTCAATATGATAATTACGTAAGTGAGATGATAAATTGCCAGATGTGATTGTTGGAGTCTTATTATACGGTGAGTCAGTTATTTCATCAATATTGTGTCTAAAATCTGATATACTTGCTGGAACATTATGTTCGTCATCGTCAATTTCAAAACGCTCTGCAGCAGTTAAAGATATTATTACTAGATCGTCAGGTTTAAGAAAGGTTAAAGCGTATTGAAGTTGAAAACAAATTGCGTAGTTGCTACACCCTACTATTGCAAGATTATTTAAATTACGATTGGTTTTTTGAGCCACAATTTGAGGCCAGTGTTTCTCTCCAGTACCATAACTAAAACTTTCTCCACAGATTATGATATTTTTCTTTTTAAGTCCAGCGTTACGCAATGAAATCCTCCACTTATAATTCTATCATGCCTGAGTTCAAGTGGTATTGTTTCAATTCCAAAAGACTTCATTCTTTCATGTATTTGTGTTTGTTTCTTGTCTACAATAGCAAGATTTTCGTTTATACTTAAAAGATTTAAACCAATCCACTCACTAGCACCCCAAGGCAGATTAAAGGGTGAAGTATCAGGCCCTACACACTCATTTATCCAGATTTTATCCCATGACTTAAATATCTCAGGCTCATTCTGTGGTGTGACTCTGTGTGCATTATAAAGCACTAAGCCTTCTCTCAAAGGCACTATCGTGCTATCTAGATGTGCATATGAATACAGATCTGTAGCTACATGAACTTTATACTTATCTCCTAAGGTACGCTGTAACCATTTAGCACCATTTTCATTTCCTGTGTTTGAAACTTGATACAATATATCTTCGTTGATTCTTATACAGTTTGCCGCTTCAAATAAAATTTCTAGATTATTAAGAGCAGGAACTCCTTTTGTGTTCTCTTTATAATTTTCATCATAAAGAATAGGAATAGGCGCCTTTACCCAATTATATCCTTCATTAAACAGTTCTGTAAAAATCTTCCTATAAGCCCAAGTCTCGTATTGACGATTCCAGATTGGTGAAGGAGTTTCTATAAGTGTATCTCCAACAACTAATGTTAAATCACGAGGACAATGATAGTGCCAGTTTTTACCTCTCCAGTTGGGTGACACAGTTTCTGTTTCCGCGTACTGTGTGTCTGGTCTGTGGACTTTTACACCTAGTTTTTTTAGAACATCAGATAATTTTTCTAAGTCTTCATTTTGTTCATCAATAATTTGTTGTGGGAAAAAACCAGTGTATTGTTTGATATATTCTTCTTCATACTCTGGAAACTGGCATTTCATAGTGCTTATATTAGTCAAAGGTATAGAAGCATAATCTGCTGTTCCAACTATTATCTCTTCTAAAGGACTCCAATCATTGTTACACGCCATTGTTACCCCATAATCTGCTGAAACACAATCTATTAGTCTTACCGCCTCTGTTTAGCTTTGGGTGAAAATTTTTTTTATCTATCCCAAATATTACGCAATCACTAGGCTCAACATCAAGCTCCCAGCATATTTTTTTCTGTTTATTAATGTATTTATTATATGTGTGAGTATTACTAAAATTATTAATTAAATGACAACCCATGTTAACACTGGTCTGATTTACATAGTTTTGATCAGTGTAAGCATCTAAAGTATCATCTCTAAACTCTTTATTAAGTCTCATTCCTATTCTATAATACTGCACAGGAAATACTTTACTTAGACTTGTTGCTACTGTTTCTATACAATCATAATCAAGAGACAACTCAAAGTTTTTTGTTAGGTTTATGTATGCCATGTCTACCAAAACAGGAACATTTTTTTCGCAACACTCTTTCATCAGCCAATCATAATAGAAATGTAAATTTCCTGTATCACTAAAAGGTACACTTATAACTACTACGTCATCATTTTTTATAACATCATCTTCAATAAAGGCAAATCTATCTCTAAACCACTCTCTTGCAGCTATACTATGATAGTAGTATTCACCTTTAAAAAATCTTAATCTTTTTTCTAAATGCCTAAGATAAAACTTATCAAATACCTCAGTAGTTCCATTTGCATAACTAAGGTGGGTAAACTTGTCCAGTCCATTAATATTATGTCCTTTTTGCATCCATTCTTTATACTCTTCAAGGAAGTCTTTTACTTTACACTCTTGATGCCCTTCATGAATTTTATACAGAACTTCAACATCAGCAACACTGGTTGCTCCTTTGAATCTTATCATTGTAAAAATCCTGATACTTGTAGTGAGTATCTATCTTCTAAACCTGCATTTACTGCTAGATGTAACACGTCTGAATCCCACATATGTCCTGTGTTCTTTTTCCAATGACTAACCACTGTTTTATTATATTGAAGAAAATGACCATCTTTCCAATCTAGTAGTTGGATATTAGCTCTTACTTTAAGTCTTTTATCATTAGGGTAAAGTTTATTTATCTGGTAAAAAGTATCTCTATGTAATGGATTAGTCATACCTGGAGGTTGTTTAATAATAGATACCGTAACAGCTTCTATCCCTAATTGCTCTTCTAAATTTTTATAATCTATCTCTTCTCTAGTAAAAAATTTTTGATAAAACATAGTGTTCTTTACAGTTAATGATTTTGGAAAACCACCAACCTTATCATGCACATCTTTAAGTTCTACTTTTTGATATGGTATGCAATTATGGGCGTGTTCTTCCCAAGCAACCTCTTCAAAATTAAAATCAAAGTCTATTTTTACTTCTTTTACGAACATGAGTTATTACTCTAAAATCCTAGTTTATATTTTGCTATTATGTACTCTTTTAAAAAGTCAGACCTTACAATGTCATCTATTACAAATTCAACTTTTTCAAAGTGATTAACTTCAGAGAGTATTTTCATAAATTCAAGAACACCCTTCTTATCATTATCTTTTTGTAAGTCTGTTTGGTTGTAATCTCCACAGAATATAATTTTTGCGTCTTTTCCAACTCTAGTTATTATACTATCAAGTTCATGAAAATTCAAGTTCTGACATTCATCCACAATCACTATGGCGTGATTTATCGTTATGCCCCTAATGAAAGACGTACTCATAAACTTTACATTGCCTTGTGCTTTAAGTGAGTCATAAGCATCTTTTACATTAAAAAGCTCCGCACAGATTGACCTATACGGAGCTTCGTACATAGAAACTTTTTCTTGTTCATCGCCTGGCAGAAAACCTATATCTCTAGTAGTAACTGCACTTCTAACAATGATTATGTCATTATACACACTACTTCTATCTAAGACTTCTTCGAGAGCTAAGTATAAACTAATAAATGTTTTACCTGTTCCAGCTATGCCATGAAGAAAAAGATTGTTACCTTTTTTATATGCTTCGTAAACTTTTTTCTGATTTATTGTAATAGGGTCGTGTGTTAGTAGGTCGTCTATTCGCACCCTACGTAAGTGGTGTTTTCCGTTGCTATTTCCGTTAGCCATTTAATTCCTTATATAGTATCTTATGCAGATTTGGTTTCCAGTAGTTTGGACCTTTTTGTACTTTACCGTCTGATCTATATACAGGTTTCCCATCAGCTCCTAGTTTACTCATGTTTGATTCTTGAACTTCTTTAAAACAAGCATCAAGGTCTATTCCAAAAGCATGACCTGCTCCATAAGTAACATATAGTATATCGGTCAATGCATCTGCTACTTCTACTTCATCTTCTACTGCTAATGCCTGTATTAACTCAGTAAGTTCTTCTTGTATTAAACGAACTCTTAGTTTTTGAGTATTTTTATCGGGTAACTCAATTTCTGATTTTACTTCTTGTCCAAATGTTTCCATAAAGACTTTTACTCTTTCAAAGTTGGTGGTCATGCAACCTCCTTGTATGCTTCTTCCCATGAGCCAGTAAGACCAGCCACTTCATATTCTGTCACACGATTTTCGAAAAAGTTAGTGTGATCGGCTCCATTTAGAACCCATTCGAGCCAAGGTAAAGGATTTTCTTTTACCTTAAAGTTCGGTTTTAGTCCTAGTTGTAATAATCTACGATCAGTTATATATCTTATATATGTTTTTACATCATCAGCTGATAAGCCTTCAATATCTCCCATACTATAAGCTAAGTCAACGAACTTATCTTCTAGTTCAACTGATAGAGTAGACATATTATAAATATCAGCTTTGAATTTATCTCCTACAATTCTAGGATACTCTAAACAATATTGTCTAAAAACTTTAGCTATACCTTCAACATGTATGGACTCATCTCTAATAGACCACTCAACAACTTTACCCATACCTTTCATTTTACCTGATCTTTGAAAGTTAAGAAGCATAACAAAAGATGCGAATAAAGCTACACCCTCATTAAATACAGACTTAGCTAGTGCTAATCCTAGACCTCTTTGAGTATTAACATTTGAATCCATCATAAACTCAATTTTGTCTGCCATTTCAGAGTATTCTAAAAATGCATGATATTCTGAATCAGGAAGTCCTAAAGTTTCATTAAGCAACGCATATGCTCTTTGGTGTATACCCTCTCTTGAAGCAAAAGAGCCAAGCATATTTCTTACCTCATTATTCTTAAACTTTGGAATAAACTGATCATAGTAGTTTTGCCCTACTGCAACATCTGACTGGGTAAATAACCTAAGAATATTTGTTATATATTCTTTTTCTATTGCGCTGACTTTACCACCTTTCCAATCTGTTACATCCTCAGATAGATCAAGTTCATCTTCAATCCAATGCACTTTTTCATGTCTGGTAGTGATTTCTACAGCCCAGGGATAATGAAAGGGTTTGTAAGTTTCACTAAAGTTTAATAATCCACCAGAGGTTTTCTTAATTAAAGAATCACTCATTCTCATAAGATTATCATATCCACCTATTCTTTCATCATCAATAAATATTTGAGGTACAGAATTAATACGTCTTGTTCTGTCATTTTTACCGATAGTTTCTTCCATATCATTTAATGTTTGATAAAAAGCTAATCTATCTTCTTCTCTTTCCATGAGTTGTTCTTCGTATTCGATTCCATGCTCTTTAAACCAGTTTTTAGCCATTACACAAAATGGACAATCTTTTTTTGTTACTATTCTAATATTCATTTCTTTATCCTTCACATGCTACACAAGATTCATCTTCTTGTGCCACAAAATCTTTTAATTTGTCTCTTTTAATTTTTTCAGCAACATTTTCTGCCCGTTGCGTAGTCTCAGTTCTTAAATAGTATAGTCCTTTACAGCCTAGTTTCCATGCAAGATAGTGCACCTTGTGTATATAACTTTTACTAGCTCCTGCAGGAAAAAACACATTTAGTGACTGACCTTGGCATAAATATTTTTGTCTAGCAGCCGCTTGTTCTACTATTTTTGACTGATCAAGTTCTATTGCAGTTTTAAATACTGCTTTTAATTCGTCAGATAAAAACTTAAGATGTTGTACAGAACCACCACTAGTTATAATGCTTGTCCATACTTTTTCATTGTTTTTTCCTAACTTTTCTAATTCTTCCTCTAAGTATCTATTCTTAATTAAGTGTGAACCTGCACGAGTTCTATGAGTATAAGCATTAGCTTTAGAAGGTTCTATAGAAGGAGATGTATCACATAATATAGAGCTATTAGCATTAGGAGCTATTGCTAACATATGAGAGTTTCTTCTACCTGTTCCTGCCATGTCTGGACACTCACCTAATTCTTTACCCATTTCAAGAGTAGCTTCTAGGGCTTGTTCTTTTATATGCTTAAATATTGTCTCATTTATAAGCGCTGCTTTAGCAGACTCAAAAGGTACTCTGTGTTTATGATAATATGAGTGCAATCCCATAGCACCTAACCCTAATGATCGTTCTTGTTGTGCAGAGTATCTTGCACGACTTATCTCATCTCCTGCATGATCGATAAAAAATTGTAGTACATAATCTAAGAACTTAGTAAGATCTTTAATCATGTCTGTATCTTTCCACTCATCAAACTTTTCTATATTTACAGAAGATAGACAACAAACAGCAGTTCTATCTTTACTAGTCGGTAAATGAATTTCGTTACACAAGTTAGAGCCTTTTAATACTAACCCTTTATCTTTCATAGGTTGAGGTAATGCCCTATTAGCTGTATCAATAAAATTTAAATATGGTTCACCTGTTCTAAATCTAGTTTCTAGTAGAGTTTCCCAAAGTTTTCTTGCTGAGATTGTGTCTCTAACACTTCTGTCATTAGGATCTAAAAGATACCAGTCTTCGTTGTTTTCAACTGCTTGCATAAATTTGTCTGTGATATTAACAGCATTATGTAAGTTTAAGCATTTTCGATTTACGTCACCTGTAGGTATTCTCATATTTACAAATTCAATAATGTCAGGATGGTCAATATCAAGGTAAGCAGCATAGCTACCCTTACGTGTTTTACCTTGTCTATAAGCTACCATATCTGCATCTACAGTGGATAAAAACGGCATAGGACCTGGAGCTTTATCTGATACAGCTCTAACATCACTCCAATGACCTCCTACTCCTCCACCTTTAACAGACAACCATCTGAGTTCAGCTGTATGATCAATCAAACCTTCTAATGAGTCAGGAACATATGTTAAAAAACAAGAAATCGGTAATGCTTTTACTTTTTCTCCAGGTTTTACAGCATTTGAAAGTACTGGAGATGCAAACATAAACCACCCTTTAGATACATAGTCATAAATTCTTTGTGCAAAAGCATTGTTAGGACTATAACAAGCAGCAGCTCTTGCGAAAGCTTGTTGAGGGCTAGTCTCACCGTCTCGACAATAATAGTCTTTTAACAACTTCATTGCTTGTTCTGTAATATTTTTATCTTGTTTTAAATTTATTTCTACCATGTTATACCTCTATCGAACTTATATTATTGTTCTTTGTTATCTGTATTTGATCTATTAACGGATGAGTAAAGTCGTGTGATATAAGAAATACATTAAGATTTTCTTCTATCTGTAAAACTTCTATCAACTTTTCTTTTCCTTCGTCATCTAACACACCCGTAATTTCATCTAAGAAAAGAAGATTGATACTGCTGCCACCTAGTTTTGACAACAGGTTTCTTATGGCTAGTAAAATAGCCGTCTGAATTCTGCTAAATTCTCCACCTGAAACAGTTTCTATCGGGGTGCTTACACCATTATTAACTACAATTATATTTAGTTTTTCTCTATCTAATGTAAACTTGACTTGAAACTGACCATCACTTAGAAGTGATAGATAATAGTTAATTGAGTTTTGAAGCTCTTTTGTTAAATTTTCTAATTTGAAAGCTACTATCCCTGAGGTACTAAAGGCTTTCTTTAAAATGTTTAGATTATTCAACGAATTTTGTAAGACTAATGTATCATTTTTAACAAGAGCTTGTCTATTTATAAAATCCGTTTTTTGCTCTTCTAGTGCTTCGACTTTAGCATTATTTACTCCAACTTGTTTATTAAATTCTACTATTTCGTCTACCACAGCTTTTTGAATTTTGTATTTTTCTAGTAGCTCCTTTTTTTCCTTTTGAATCATGTCAACATCTGGATATTCAACAGGTATGCTATTATCTATGATCTGCGATAAAGATTCAAACTTTTCTATAGCAGACTGATTTAATTCATACCGTTTTTGTTGAGTTTCGATCTCTTTAATCTCATCACTCCACTCTTTTACTTGTGTTAGTTTTTCGTTATAGTTATTCTCAGCATTTATGATTTTTGCTTTATTATTATGAATTAATAGAGTAGCATGAGAGTTATCTATTGACTGACCACAGGCAGGACAAGTATCATTAGTATCTAACCCTGTCATTTCTTTTTTCCATCTTGCTATATCTTGTTGAATACTACGTAATTCATTTTTTGCATCTGTATACTCATTAAATTTATCAAAAGATAAAGGAGCAGGCATATCAATTTTAAATCTTAAATTTTCTCTCTCTTTTATGTATAGATTATTTTTATCTATCTTTTTACAGGTTTCAAAGTAGTTTTTTAGCTGTTCATCTAAAACACCAATTCTTTGTTGTAGCGACTCATCAATGTCAGGCACTGCTTTTTCTGTTTGTTTTTCTGGTATAACAACATTATTTAAAAAGTCTTCAATAGACTTTAGCTCACCACTAATCTTAGCTAGTTCTTTATCTGTAGTATTTAACTTTACTTTTATTGTTTCTCCTATATTTACATACTTTTCAAGATTGAATAAGTTAATGAGAAACTTTTTTCTATTGGTGTCTGTCGCTTTTAGAAAGTCTAGTAAATCTACTGATGATTGATAAGTGAGTTGAGAAAAAACTTCAAAATCTAAGCCTACAATCTCTTGAATTTTTTTATAAGTATCTAATACTTTATGGTCACTTATGTCAACTCCTTCCTCTAGCAGTTGTATCTTAGTTTGTGCACCAACGCGTTTTACAGATATTTCATAGTTTTTTGAATTTGTTGTAAAATAGAGAGTACTAGACCATGTTTTAGAGCTTGACCACCTATTGAGTAAATCATTCTTTTTTATAGATTTAATATTCTTATTAAAAGTGTTTCTTGAAGAATCATAGCGATAGAGGTTTTACCACTACCATTCGGAGCGGTTAGTTGACTGATCTTATTTTTCTCAAAGTTAATCACATTATTTTTGCCATATGAAAATAGATTAGAAAACTCTAGTTTCTTAAGTTTTATATATGCCACTTTTTACTCCTTTTTGTAATTTGTATGATAACCAAGTATCTTGTAATTTGTGCTTTTGAAAATACTCATCTAACTTTTTTTCTACTTCTAGTTTACGTCTTAGAGTAAGCTCGGGCCATGTTACGAATGTTGCATATGCATGATTAGAAAGTTTTCTAACTATAGATTCACACTCAGATTGCTGATCTAAAGCAGCTTCCCATCCTGTCATTTTTTTTCTTATTGATAAAGCAGGAAATGCCTTATAGATAAAATCGTTATTCTTTCCACCAGGCAAGCTTGCATCAAAATTTTTCATATAGTGAACAAAGATAGGCTCAAGGCTAGTAAAAGTCATAAACCGATTATCAGTGTTTATAGCATACTTTACCATATTGATAGAGTCTTCCATCCAACCAAAACCTAACTGTGGATGATAGTCTGGATTATGTCCGCTCATTATTAGAATTTCATCATCATCTACATGCTCAAATAAGTGTGTTAGCGCACATTGAGAAGCAGAATGTGTAAACTGTCCAAACTCGACGGCTTTTGGGATTACTGAACTCTTTAAGTGTGAGAGTGAAAGATTATAAATTTTGTAATCAATGTTCCGTGTTTTGCAGTATCTAGCCGCAAATGCGATGTCAAAATCATTTGCTCCGTCAAATAAACGTAAACTGACAGCTCTAAAAGGAATATCTAATTGATAAAAAGTTTCTGCACACACCTCAGAGTCTATACCACCTGATAGCGCAAGCACAAACCGTTTATGAGGATATCTGCGTTTAAAGTTGCGAACTAACCATGTATAGTCTTTTTTAAAGTCATCACACTTTTTGTAGGGCGGATCAAGAACTTTAACGCCAAGACTAGGAACTAGCTCATGACAAAAGTAGCTGCTTAGAGGTCGCATATAAGATTTAGTCTGAAGATATTCCCAGAACACCCTATTATAGGTAACATCACACATTTATATTTAACTCTTTGAACTCACTTAGTACAGCAGTTTTATCTTTAATCTTAATATAGTCTAAGTATAACTCTAGCTCTTCAAATGTAGTTTTATTTTTTAAGTCTAGTTTGGAGGTGTCATCAGGTGCAGATGCTATCTTCTTATCTAGCAGTTCTGTATTCTCAATCTTAGTTAGTTCATCTACTGAGCCAGTAACTTCATACACCACATGATTTATTTTATCTTCAGGCATAGGTTCTCCAGCTACAATACGTTTACGAACTAGCTTTGGTAGTTGTAAATCTACAAACTCACGTTTATAGTCTTTATCGCTACTAAAGTCATAGATATCTACACCATATTGACGTTTCTCATCACGATCAAAAGTAGTATTTAGTGGACTACCAGGATAGTAACAGTCGCTGTCACCATAACGATGATTAAAGTGTAAGTCACCAAGTAAACATAAGCGCCAAGGGGCGAGACGGGAAAAGTCATATTCTGGCGATACATGCGGCGGCACTTCTCCGCGAATATGTGTAACCAGTATGTCGCCTTCCACGTAATTAGGGAGATTGTCTTTTTGCATTTCCCCATACGGAAAAAAGCAAAAATTCGCTTCACCAACACTCGCACGTCCGTTTCTAGTAAACACAGTGACGTTCTCATTTTTGATGGCATTCTCTTGAGTAAAGTATTCAAAAAATGATTCTCCTTTTCTAGTGGCTTCGTGATTGCCAGGGATAATGTATGTGGGAATTGTGACTGAATTGATATAGCTTAAAAATAAACAGATTTCATCTGGCTCAGGTTTTTTATCAAATATGTCACCAGCAATAATATGCACATCACACCGCTGTTCTAGGGCAATTAGCTTTCTGAACATAGCTTTAAATCTACCTACTTGCCAATCATATGGAACCTTCTTTTTGTGTAAAAGTATATGCCAGTCAGCACTACATAAAATTTTTGTCATTGCAATTCCTTCTAAAATATGCTAAAAATATTGAATAGCTAGTGAACAGCGTTACACCGGCAGGTGAAAAGCTATTGAATAAGGCTTGAACCACTGTGTTCTAGCTAGTGTCTCGTAGAGACGCAGTCGTGGCAACGGAGTTGCCTAACCGTCACGTCACACTTGTATCTTCTTTAACAATAGCCTTGCCCCACCCAATATCTCTCTTATAATATAAATCATTGATAAACTGTATATGATTATGAGTTACCTTATGTTTGTTAATTACTTTAAAATCTTTATCATTATATTTTAATGTTAACGGATATGCACTTTGATTATTAAAGTTAATTGGTACTACTTGTTGTAAACCAAATAACTCATCACTAAAAATTTTTATTTCTTTTGAGTACTCTTTTAAAATTTTAAAAATATGAGTGAACGCTTCGTCGCCATGTATTTTAGATATAAAATGCCACATAGACCTATGAGCATTAAATTTTAATCCTTTTACTTCTTCAATGGTTGATTCTTCATTGTTATACCACTCTGTTTGGTTCTTCTTAAAATCTTCAAAATACTTATTGATGTACTTGTCTTTTATACATCTAGCATACAACCCGTTATAAAAACTTTCATATGATATACCTTTGTCACGCGCTTCTTTAGCTAAAACATTAGAAAAACCATAAACATGAAATGCTATAATCCAACAAGTAAAACACAAAGCTTCTAATAAATCTTCATGATGTAGTGTTTTTGTACTATAAACATAAGAGATATATTCATCTACATCTTCTTCTGACTCAGAGTTGTAATTCTTTATAGGTTTCCATACAGTATCCTGACTTGTTAGGAATAGCTCAGAGTTATTTAAAGCTTGAAGCCTATAAGCTTGTATGCTGATTTCGGGTGAGATTTCATATAAATCAAAAATGGTTTTTTTGTAAGTTTCTAAAGTATCTTCGGGCAGTCCTAAGATTAGTTCTACTTTTAAAGTTAAGTCATTTTCAATAGCAATGTCATATATTTCTTGTATTTTGTTAACAGCAAGATTTTTTCTTTTAATAGCTGATAAAACATTTTCATTTAGAGATTGAAGGGATACAGTGTGATAGTCGGATGAATCTGTATTTTTTGCTAATTTTTTAACCATCTCAACTACTGTTTTATTCTGATTTTTTGCAAAGTTTGTTGTAAAGCTGATTTTTTTACCTGTTGTATTTTTTTGTTCAATAATTGCGTTTACAATCCGTGAATCGCGCTCAGTAAATATACCAAAATTAGCATCAGCTAAGTCAATAGTAGTTACATTTTTATTATCAAAAACCCATTTAATTTCCGATAATACTCTTTCTAAATTGAATTTCCTAATTTTAGAGTAAGTTAAACTACCCCAATCACAAAAAGTACACTTATAAGGACATCCTCTATTAGTTTCTATAGTCGCCGACCATTCTAAGTTTGGGTTTGACGCTATCAATTTATCAAAAACCCCAGTAAGATAAGGAGATGGAATATTATCTAGATTATCAATCCGCGTTGCTACTTTGTTAACAGTTAGCTTTCCTTGGTCATTCCAGATAATACCTGGGACTTGATCAAGACTATTAATATTGTCTAAAACATTTTTGAAAGTAATTTCACCTTCATTTATTACATGAACGTCAATAAAAGGAAATTTTTTAAAAAAAGATATATCAGATACCTCAAGCTCCGGCCCTCCGAAAACGATTTTGATACTTGGATTTAATTTCTTCACTTCTTTGGCAAGAGACAGACAGTAATTTCTGTTCCAGAGATAACACGAAAAAGCTACTACTGTATTTTTGGATAGTATCTTTGCTGTAGTAGATATGGGATCCCTTTTTAATATAATTTTATCTAATGTAAACTCATTTTCTTTAAAACTGCTTAGATATGCCCATAGTAATCCTACAGAATAAGGAAGGTAGTACTTATTACCTTCAAAATTAGCTGTATAGTTAACCTGAACAAAACTAAGAAATTTCATCAAATTTCAATGTGAGCAAAGTCTTGTGTAAACCACATAGCTACTGTGTATCTAGTTCCTTTAGTAATCTTAGTTACTCCATGAAGATAATCACTTGTAGAAGGAAATACTACTAAAGAGTTTGCTCTAGGTTTATA
>JGI11772J19994_1000066_pt1 | contig 21627 bp, 38 predicted proteins | sample Etolagsurwater0m_FD_19994 | JGI IMG/M metagenome (IMG submission 19994) | reverse complement strand
GGCGGTGCAAGCGCCCCTGAACCGCGTCCATTTGTAGTCGCGCAACTGCCCGTGGCTCAACAGCCACCGGCACAAACGACCTCGGACAGTTCAGGGGTAGCTAGTTCTCCAGAAATGAGAGCAAGGTACAAAAGAGATTACCCTAATGACATAGTGTCTTCCCTTATTCCAGATGCGCCCGGTCAAGGCATAGAAAGCTTGCTAGGCTAATGGCAATCCCTCGCTTTAGTTTTGGTTCAGGCGCAAGTGGTTTATACAACCCTAACCAGATACTCGTGCCCACTACATTAACGTCAGCGGATAAGACTCAACTATTGGATTACGATAAAAAGATAGCTGATTACAAAGCTCAAGTTGACGCTTATAACAAAGCGGTTGAAGCTCATAATAAAAGCGGTACAGGGACTTTTAGTCAGAAAGAACCTACTGATCCGGGGATCACGCAAAAAGAAATCGATACCTTTGGCGCAGAGTCCGCGGCCCGTGCACAACAGTTACAGACGGCACGGCAGAATGCTTTGAACATCCTTCAGAACCCTGAAGGTTTTTCTAGTTACTACGGCATTGGTTCGCTTGGTTTCGAAAACGGCGGAGATGTACCTTTTTTCTTAGAGGCAGAACCAACAAGATCTAAGGTTCCTTCTCAAGAAGAGCTTACTGAAGCACTATTACGATACTTTCCGGTACTACAACTATTAAACAAAACTTCAAAAATTTATACAGAGTTGGTTCCTGACATAATTAAAACTTCGGTAAAGATGGCTAAAAACCCTGAATCAAGAGAAGAAGAATTTAAAGACCTTGATTTCCGAGTAAAAAATAGAGCTGATTCAATTTTAAACATGTTTGGTACTTCTACTGAAGAACTTATGCCCCGCGACAAAGAACCTGTTTACAAAACGGAGTTCGAAGACGGCGGCGCGGTAGGTGAGGGGATTGGTTCTTTACAAGAAAAAGTTTACAAAGTAGACCCTGACATTTTTATTGAATACGGCTCTGGCTCTAGGGAAATACCTGAATACATAGACGGCCAACCTGTAGCTATAAAAGAAAAATACAAAGAAGGTCGCGGCAATTTAGGTTTTAATGTAACTACGCCAAACGAATACCAGTTTGGTGCCGGAGCTTCTGGTCGATATCTTTCAGGAGAAGTTGAACTCCCTGAAGAAATACAGGCGTTTGGTGCTCCTGCCAAAATAAATTATGGCGAAGGCTTAACGCCAGAACAATACTATGCCTATTACAGTACTCCAGAAGGATTATCTATTTCTGGTAATTACCGCGAAGGAAATCCTGATCAAAAAAGCGTTCTTGAAATAATGTTGTCTAAACAAATTAAATTCAAAAACATAGACGATCTAACCAACCGCATCGCACGGTTGTTTAAAGGAAAATAATCCCTAAAACGCCTGCTACAAAGATTAAAAGACCTACATAAAACATAGGATTGTTTTCTTCTTTAAAATCGCTTGAGTTTAAACTGCGACCATAAATTTCTCTTGTCGAACGGTTAGCACGTAATGTTTTATTGTCTTTCATAACGCCTCCTTAAAGTAACCAATCACGGGCTTGTTCGCCCAAAACTTGACCAGCAATATCAATTTTGCTTTTAAGCGCAATTAATATCTTCTCGTCGATAGTGTTTGGTGACACCAAATCAATGTATGTCACTTTGTTTGTCTGACCAATACGATGCGCTCGATCCTCCGACTGTAATCGAATCTCCAAATCGTAGCTGTTGCTGTAATAGATAACCGTGTTAGCCGCCGTCAAAGTAATACCGTAGCCTCCTGTTCGAGGCTGACCCACAAAGAAACGTAAAGGGCCGTCCTTGTCTTGAAACTCTTCGACAATGGTCTGGCGTTCGTCCTGCGGCGTTTCGCCGTAGTAGCAAGCCACTGATTCTTCACCATATTTTTCGGATAACGTATCACGGATCTTTTTTATGTCATGAGTATACGAAGCCCAGATAATGACTTTGCCTTGCGTCTCATCCAAAATAGTTAACAACTCGTCCATCCGGTTGTTATCCAGACTCTGAATCTCGCCATCATCCGGTTGTAAAAAACCACAGCATATCTGTTGAAGCCGCATGATCTGCGTCAACACACTAGCGGTTGTAGCTAACTCGCCATCTTCTAGTTTAGCCAAGGCTAACTTCTTCATCTGCTTGTACAGCCGAGCTTGCTCCACGGACAACGGCACATCGCGTCGGATGTAGAGTTTGTCTGGCAAGTCGAGACAGTCTTCTTTAAGTATTCGATTACTAAACTTATCGAGATTATTATTAAGCTCATCTAAACGACGGTAACCTACAATCTGGTTAAAACTACGATGACCCATTGCACGTTGTTGCACGTTGGCGTAACGGCCTTGAAAAGCATAGTAACTGTTAAACCCCAAGCACTTAGGATTCAAGAATTCGCATTGACTAAACAAATCCATAGGACTTTTGGTAACGGGAGATCCTGTCAGTATTCGTCGGTACTTGCTAAGGTCTTGTAACTTAATGATATTTTTTGTTCTAGCCGCTTTTCGATTCTTAATCGTAGTGCTCTCATCGACAATAACCATATTGTCTGGATTCTTTTTCAAAAACACTTTAGCGATCTGTACACCTTTACTTGTGCTGAACGCTTCGACGTTCATAACAAATATTTTTATACCGTCGAACGGGTCTAACACAAAAGGCTCTAATTCGTCATGGAATTTTTGTGTAATATTAGGTTGCCAACGGACAATGTTTCGCGCTATCCTTTCAGGCAGATGCACGGGGATTTCTTTTCTAACCCAATTATCATAGACACCTTTAGGTGCGATAACTAACACTGCGTTGATTTTGTTTTCTTCGTGGAGTATAGCCATCGTGTCTATAGCAACTTTGGTTTTTCCGGTTCCCATCTCCATGAATAAAGCATAGTGCTTCGCGGCCCACGAATCACGGATCACGTTTAACTGGTGATCGAAGGGTTTGGTCTCGAATTCGTAGTTCTTCATTTTTTTCCTTTTGGCTATTGACATGTGTACGATATAGTATAATATACATCTTTGTCAAGACCCGGTATGGTCTTTAACAACGAAAGGAGAAAAAATGGACTTGACGAAATTAATGGAGGAAGACACTAGTCCGAGCAAAGGCTCGATAGAAAGTCTGAATCAAGGTGGTTTGAAATCAGTGGCAGACGTAGCAAAAAAGATTAGAGATAAGGAAGAACTTATTTCTGACCTTGAAGAAAAACTATCAGTCGAGAAGAAAGCTTTACTCAAACTAACCGATGAAGATTTGCCGGGGATGTTTATTGAGCTAGGCTTGAACAAGTTAGAACTCGATGATGGTTCAACAGTTGAAGTAAAACAAACATACGGTGCTTCGATTAAGGTAGATAACCGATCCGCCGCTTATGATTGGCTTCGGGATAATGACTATGATGACATTATAAAAAACACCGTAGCTTGTAGCTTTGGCAAGGGCGAAGACGAGGTCGCAAAAGACTTTGCAGAATTTGCGATGAAGAATGGTTTCGATGCCCAGACCAAAACGGAAGTTCATCCGCAAACACTTAGGGCTTTTATTAAGGAACGAGTCGAGGCAGGTGACGAGTTTCCAATGGAGCTTTTTGGAGCATGGGTAGGGCAACGTGCGACGATTAAACGTAAAAAGGGGAGTAACTAATGGCAACAAAAACTGAAGTAGCGAAGAAGAAAGAACAGGGTATTACTATTTTTGATCCATCTATCTTTGAGCAAGATGCAGGTAAGGGCTTGGAAAACGTAGGTCAGGAGGATTTGGCGCTACCTTTTGTTAAAGTCTTGTCTGGTAATGATCCAGTGCTTGACGAGAACGAAGAGGCTCGTAAGGGGGATATCTACAACACCGTTACTGGTAAAGTTTACAAGGGTAAGACAGGTATAAAGGTTATCCCATGTGCTTATCAGAGACGTTTTATTCAGTGGGCTCCTCGTGGTTCTGGCAATGGAGCACCAAGTGCCATTTACACGCCTCAAGACCAACGGCCTAAGACCGAGCGGTCAGCGGATGACAACAAAGAATATGTTGTGGGAGGTAATGGCGAATATATTGAAGAGACTCACCAACATTTTGTCTTGATCTTAAACGAGGATGGAAGCGTCGAGCCTGCTTTGATTGCGATGAAATCCACTCAGTTAAAGAAATCAAGGAAGTGGAATTCAATTATGGCAAGCCGCGTCATGCAAGGCCAGAACGGAACCTTTACTCCGCCACGATATAGTCACATTTACCACTTGAAGACTATTCAGGAAGAGAACTCAAAGGGATCTTGGCACGGTTGGGAAATGTCTTTGGAGTCTCAGATTGAGGATGCGGGTATGTATCATCAAGCTAAGAAGTTTTCTGAGGACATCACGGCAGGAGAAGTTGTCGTTAAACACGACAATGGAGAGGGTGAGACGAACGGAGATCAAATACCGTTTTAATCATTCTGGGGCGGGGAAACCCGCCCTTCCACCGTGGGAGATTATATGTCAGTTGAAAAGTTTGCAGCCATATTTGAAGGCTTAAAGTCGGCCTATGGCTATTTTAAAATAGAAAAGCAAAAAGCAAATGGAAAACAATCGGGGAATGCCGGAGTAATTCGAGAAGAACCTACTGTAGAATTATTTAAAGAACATCTTGCAGGTAATGGTAGAGGTCTGGGTATAATACCCATTAACGAAAACGATTCTTGTAAATGGGGTTGCATTGATATCGATCAGTACCCGCTTGATCATGCGGCGCTTATTAAGAAAATACGCGGTCTATCGCTCCCTCTTGTCGTCTGCCGATCAAAGTCGGGCGGCGCGCATTGCTTTTTATTTAGCAATGAATGGGTCTCAGCTAAAGACATGCAAAAAGCCCTTAAGAATATGTCTTCTGCTCTGGGCTTCGGCGAGAGCGAGATTTTTCCCAAACAAATCAAATTACACTTAGATCGTGGAGACGTAGGTAATTTTTTAAACCTACCGTATTACAACGCTGAAGAAGGATTGCGTTACGCTTTTCTTGACGATGCGACTTCAGCTACGTTAGCAGAATTTATTAAGCTGTACGAAACTTATGTAAAAACCCCAGAAGAAATACAGAACTTACAAGTACCCGAAGCTAAAGAAACAAACCTCTTGGCCGACGGACCACCGTGCTTACAGATACTTAGCCGTCAAAAAATATCGGAGGGCGGTAGGAATAACGGATTGTTTAACATGGGAGTTTACTTACGTAAGGCTCACCCAGATAGTTGGGAGAGCGAGATATTAAAGTACAATCAAGAATACTTTCAGCCGTCGCTTCCTTTGGCGGAAGTCAACATTGTAGCGAAACAACTGTTAAGAAAAGACTATGCATATAAATGTGGTGATGCTCCTATTAACGCTCATTGCAATAAAGATTTGTGCCGGACACGGAAGTTTGGAGTCGGCGCGGCAGTGGCGGGAGCCACCATCGCCAACTTACGCAAGTACAATTCCACGCCACCAATATGGTTTATGGATGTCAACGGAGAACCGTTAGAGCTAGACACTGACGGATTGATGAGCCAAGCTTCTTTTCAAAAGGCTTGCCTTGAGCAACTTAACTTTATGCCCCGTTCAATGAAGCGTCAGAACTGGGAAGGTCGTGTCAGTGGTTTGCTATCCGAGATGAAAGAAAACGACGGAGCAATCATTGAGGTCTCACAAGACGTTACATCCTCTGGTCAATTCTACGATTACCTTGAAGAGTTTTGCACAAACATGCAACAGGCTCAGGACAAAGAAGAGATACTATTACGTCGCCCTTGGTCTGATGAAGAAACTTCTTGTACGTTTTTTAGATTGAAAGACTTTGAAGATTTCTTAAAGAAAAACAAATTCTTTGAGTTCAGACGAAACAAGATAGGTAAATACTTACGGGATATTCAAGGAGAAAACACCGTTATGAAAATTAAAGGTAGAGCTGTTCGGGTTTGGAAAATACCTAGTTTTGACAACGCCGATGTAGAGATAAACATCCCATCATTCAGACAAAAGGAGTCTCCATTTTGAGCGATTTAGATTATGACAAAAGAGCCAAAGACATGTATCAAATGCACGTTAATGAGTATCGAACTCTGACTGCAATTGGTAAACGATATGGCCTAACTAAAGAGCGCGTTCGACAGATCGTGAACAAATACAAAGAAGGATTGGTGGATGTACAGGATATTCGGACCTCCGGGAACAGGGAAGACAACTAAGCTACTCAACATGGTGGACAAAGCCCTTGAGGACGGAATCCATCCGAATGAGATTGCTTTCCTAGCCTTTACTAGAAAGGCCGCAAACGAAGCAAAGGAACGTGCCTCGGTTAGATTTAATTTAGATCCTAAAACGGATCTGACTTATTTTAGAACCCTGCACAGTCTTGCTTTGGCTCAGACCTCAATTAAGTTTGAGAACATTATGAGTGAACAACACTATAAAGAATTGAGCAATTCGATTGGGATCGTGCTTAACGGCACACGGTCCACGGATCTATACGATGATCTACCTACCGCATCGAGTAAAAAAGATCCGATCCTTGGCCTCATTAATCTAGCTCGATTAAAAAAGGTTTCCCTGCGAGAGGAATACAACAAAAGTTCTGTCGATATTCCTTGGAACACCGTTGATTATGTTAATCGTGCTTTTTCTGATTACAAAAGAAACATGGGGCTTTACGATTTTACCGATATGCTTGAGATGTTTATTGCGGAAAGCGATAAATGTTGCCCTAAGTTTAAGCTTACTTTTTTAGATGAAGCTCAAGACTTATCTGCTTTGCAGTGGGACATCGCACATATCTTGGATAAAAACTCCGAGAGAATGTATTGCGCGGGGGACGACGATCAGTGCGTTTTTAGGTGGTCGGGGGCGAATGTGGATCACTTTATCAACCTAGAGGGCGGTTCAGAAACATTAGAACAATCGTATCGAATCCCAAGTTCTGTTCACGTCGTAGCAGAAAACGTGGCGAAAAGAATTCACCGCAGATTTCCAAAAACATATTTACCTCGAACGGAGTTGGGGACAGTTCAAAGAATAAACACTATTGATGCTTTAGACTTCTCCCAAGGTAATTGGCTAATTTTGTCTCAAGCCGGATATCATCTTCAAGCGGTAGCTTCTAATTTAAAATCAAATGGTTACCTGTTTAATTACAAAGGGCATCGCTCAATTGGCGAAAAATTATCTGAAGCTGTAAACGGTTGGGAAAGTCTTCGCAAGGGTAAAGAAGTGTCTGGAGCGGTTGCTCGAAAGATTTACAATTATATGTCCGCCGGTAAACGTATCCAACGCGGGTTTAAAAAACTACCCGCATTAGAGGACGAAGAGTTTGTTACTCTGCAAGGCTTAATAAACAATCACGGTCTATTAGCTACTAAAGATATGATCTGGTCAGAGGCAATGGATAAAATACCTGAGACCGAACGAGCATACATCACGGCGTTGTTAAGACGGGGCGAGAAGTTTAATGCCACGCCTCGGATAACAGCGTCCACGATCCACGGATCAAAAGGTGGAGAAGCGGATAACGTTGTACTGCTCACGGACCTGAGTCCTGCCGCAGAAAGCGAGATGCATATTAATCCTGACGATATGCACCGTGTTTTTTATGTCGGGGTAACGAGGGCTAGACAAAATCTATACATTGTTGACCCCGAAGATATCGGAAGGAGTTACCACTTATGAACTGTTGGTATTGTAATCATGAATTGATTTGGGGCGGCGATCATGACATTGACGAAGAGGATGATATTTTTGAAATAGAAACAAATTTAAGTTGTCCTTCGTGTAAAGCATTCGTATTAGTTTTTAAACCAAAAGAGGAAGCGATTGAAAATGATGAAGTCTGAAGAAAAAGATGTGGACTACGCTGAGTTTTATTTAAAAGCACAAAAAGAATTTAAGCTGATAGCCGACTGTGTAAATAAAAGAGAGTATTTTCAAGCGGAAAAACACGCCATGAATGCAATGGTTGACATGAAAATGCTTTGGAACAGTTTAATAATTCTTAAAGAAAAACATTTAAAACTCTGGAGGAATAATGAACAGGGCTGACTTACTTAAAAAAGCAGACGATTTGATCAAGGGGGATCGAGCAAAAGATTATGGTGATGCTTATGAAAATCACGATAAAATAGCTAAAGGATGGAACGTAATAGCAAAGTCAGCAATTGAAAGTCATGGGAGGATCACAGCATCTCACGTTGCCCTCATGATGGATTGGGTAAAGACGGCACGTCTTTTAAACACAATAGACCACGAAGATTCGTGGATCGACAAGGCAGGGTACACCGCGCTTGGAGGGGAATTCTCCCCAAAGGACAAAAAGTAAAGAGAGGTTTGTATGGCAGGAAACTTGCAGATGGCGATGTTTGCTCCAAAAAGCGAATGGATACCCCCGATGGAATTGCCAGACATCACAACCGCAAAAAAAATTGCTATCGACGTAGAAACGAGAGACCCCGATATTAAAACCAATGGCCCAGGATGGGCTACAGGAAACGGGGAGGTTGTAGGCTATGCCGTAGCCGTAGATGGATGGTCAGGGTATATCCCAATTCGCCATCTTGGTGGAGGTAATTTAGACGAAAAGATTGTCAACAAGTGGCTGAAAAAAGTCTTCGAATGTCCTGCCGATAAAATTATGCACAACGCTCAATACGATGCGGGGTGGATTAAACGTATGGGTTTTGATCTCAAAGGAAGAATAATCGACACAATGTTGATTGCGTCTTTATTAGATGAGAACCGATATAGCTACAGTTTGAATGCCCTGTCTTATGACTTGTTAGGCAAAACTAAATCAGAAAAAGGTTTAGTCGAAGCCGCTAGAAGTTTCGGCGTTGATCCTAAAGCTGAGATGTGGAAGCTTCCCGCAATGCATGTCGGTGCTTACGGTGAGGCGGACGCTGAACTCGCTCTTGAGCTCTGGAATTATTTCAGCATTCAACTTGGAAAAGAAGACCTCTGGGGCATCGCTAATCTTGAACTGGAACTTCTCCCATGTCTTATCGAAATGACTTGGCGTGGGGTCAGGGTCGATCAAGATAGGGTTGAGAAAACTCGGAACAGTCTTGTTAAGCGGGAACGGGAAGTCATGAAAGAGATCAAGAAGATTGCCGGTCGTGACGTTGAAATCTGGGCGGCTCAATCTCTTGTAAAAGCGTTCGACAAAGTCGGCCTCCAATATCCAAAGACGGAAAAGGGCGCACCGAGCTTCACTAAACTTTTCCTCCAAGAGAACCCCCACCCTCTCGCGCAACTCATCGTTGAGGCTAGGAACCTGAATAAGACCACCGGCACTTTCCTCAACACAATCATGAAACACTGCCACGCTGACGGTAGAATCCATAGTCACATCAACCAAATAAGGTCAGATGACGGCGGCACAGTATCCGGTCGTTTAAGTATGAATAGCCCAAACCTTCAGCAAATTCCCGCAAGGGACCCTGAGATTGGGCCAATGATACGTTCTTTGTTTTTGCCAGAAGAGGGAGAGCAGTGGGCGGCAATAGACTTCTCGCAACAGGAACCACGGATCTTGGTCCATTATGCTCATGTTTATGGTGAGAGTCGTAATTTGCCATTGGAGGGTGCATTAGATTTTGTAGAAGCGTACAACGAAGATCCTAGCACAGACTTCCATACAATGGTGGCGGAAATGGCTAACATACCGAGGAAGCAAGCTAAAGTAATTAACCTTGGCATGATGTACGGAATGGGGGTTGGAAAGCTATCGGAGCAGTTGGACATTTCAATGGATGATGCTAAAGAGTTGATTGGTCAGTATCACAAGCGTGTACCTTTTGTTAAGGGTTTGATGAACGGTGTTATGAACCGGTTAAACGATAAAGCATCGTCGGGTTCTATCCGTTCGATACTGGGTCGTAAATGCCGTTTTGACCGATGGGAACCGGACACCTTTGCCATGAACAAAGCCTTGCCTTACCAAGAGGCTGTTCAAGAATACGGAGCCACCACGAGGCTTAAAAGGGCTTACACATACAAAGCCCTGAACCGTCTAATCCAAGCTTCAGCGGCAGATATGACCAAAAAAGCAATGGTGGATTTGTATAAAGAGGGCTTAGTTCCTTTAACTCAGATTCATGATGAGATCGCCATGTCTGTCAAAGACAAAGAGCAAGCGAAATATATTGCTGATATAATGACTAAAGCAGTGCCCTTGCAAGTTCCAAATAAGTGCGATATTGAAATCGGACCTAGTTGGGGCGAGGCAAAGTAATTGCTGTTTCACTCCTCCGAGTTGTTTTGCCCCGACATTACGTCGGGGCTTTTTTTAACTATAGATTTGTAAGACGCGCATCCACACAAGTTTCTTGATCGCGCTAGACTTTTTATAGTCTTCACGTTCTTGTTGTCTGCGATATTGAGTCCAAATAGTCATAACACCCTCCTATTTAAAGTTAGGTGCGTTCCTTCGACTGAGTAGTCTACTTCCGTCCGATTGGATGAACGTCCTCGCATTGTCTTAACTTTGCCTTTTCTTGTCAAGATAGTTGCACGGTCTCATATATTCGCATATAATCCCATGTAAACCTAAAGGAAGTGTTATGGATACAAACAAATGGAAAAGCGTATTAGTGCCTAGAGAGATTTATCTCGTGATTAAAGAGATGTCTAAGGCCGAGGGCCGCACAATTAGCGGTCAGTTGCGGGTTATCTTTGATGATTTTGTTCAGAAGTACAAACCTCGTGATGAGGATGATCGTTTCGATAATTAAAGGAGGAGTTATGTTAAAGAAAATTATAGCGGTATTACTAATTACATTGCCACTAAGCGCGTTCGCAGGGAAGTTGTTGAAGTGCGAAGGGGTTATGACCAACAGCGGTTACAAATACGTTGGCACGTATTGCATGGATTTTAACTGCACTTACGTTCAACGCTTTGTGTTTAACAGTTACTGCCCATACAGTGTGTAATGTCGTTGCAGTACTTTTTGTTTTTAGATAAAATTAACCTGACATCAGGATCTGTTTTCCTTTTGTTCTCCGTGTAGTGCTAAAGCCCTTAGTCATTTCCCCTGACTAAGGGTTTTTTTTATGAGGTAAAAATGATAGATATTAATGACATGAAGTCCGACACCCCTTCTGAAAAACCCGCCAAAGAATTTGTTGATGGGCTCCTAGCTAAGAAACCACGGGACACGGCCCCCGATTGGATTAAATGTAATCTGAGTATCAAACGAGCCGATGTGATCCGATGGTTAGAGCAAAAAGAAGGTGATTGGATAAACGTTCAAGTTTGTGAAGCTAGGTCAGGAAAATGGTATGCTGAAGTAGATAACTGGCAACCAACCAAGAAAACTTCGAGCGACAATGGATCTAGAGGATTTTGATGAGGACTTGTCCGATGAAGAAAAAGAATTCTTTTTCGCGGCAAGCGAAACCGCAGAATTGTTAAAAACTTTAAATCTGTCGGGTATTTCCCAGACCGCCGCAGTTGCCGGATCGTTGACACAAATGCTTACGCAATTGTTTATCGGCTCACGGACCTCGGGCCAAGCGTTAGGCATACTGGCCTCTTGTCTGTCTGCGGCATCTGAAAATGTAGATAAGTTACAAGGGGTTTATAAGAACCCTGATGACGAACCGTTACATTAAAGTGTTCCCCCATGACTTAGTTTAAATATGTCAGGGTCAACAGCAGACTCGTTAATCACGTCGTACAAAGGCATTCTAACTATTTTGTCACACCACGCTTTAGGTATGTGAATCTTTGCATTGGATTGTTTATCTGAGTCCGACACCACCGCCGCAACACAAATAGCCTTATCGTTCTCCGTTACTAAAAATCCAAAAGTTTTGCACTCAAACAAAGAAGCTTCCTCTACTGTTTCCCAATCAGCTACGGCAACAGCGTCTGTCCATTCGATGTACACTACCTCTTTAAAATATAAAGAATTTTTTGTTTCGTTTGCCATAGTCAGGGTTCCTTTTAAATAAAGTTGACATTTTAATATAAATCTTTTTATACTCTAGTATTCTATTACTTACGGAGCGTTTCATGAAAAGCAATAAGCCTAAAAGCACTAAGTTTTACTCTACATTAATTCCAATCCTCGCGGGTTTACTGGCGGGTTTGGCGGATTATCTATTTAATAAATAACCTCAATGAAAAACATGACGTTGTTATTACTGGTTTTGTTTCTTTTTTCCGCCAGTTTCGCCCTTGCCAGTGCTGATGTCGGGGCGGAGAGAAAAGCGCACGTTCATTGCCCCTTGAGCAAAGTACATGAGTAAACAAAAACCGTTCGAAGCAAATTTAAAAGAACTGGAGGGGTGTGTTACCCGAATGGAAGAGGACGATCTACCGCTATCCGAAGCCTTAGCCTTGTACAAAAAGGGAATGGAGCTGATTAACTTTTGCGATATAGAATTAAAAAACGTTCAGCAACAAATCCAAGTGTATGATAAGAAAACCAACAGCTTAATCGATGTCAACCCCGAATCAGTCATTGGCCCACGAAACAAGAAGTCGTAAGCCACGCACGTATTTGGTGGAGACTTACTTAAATCAGGGGGACAATTAGTGTGATGACCTATGACTTTTAATATAGAACTTATTCGTTGTAAAAGAACTGATCCAGTTTATCAAAATATTCGTAATAGACATTATGTACCTAACAAAGGAACTCATGGACAACAACTTCACTATATTATTAATTTAGACTCCAATGTTATTGGGATAATAAGTGGTGCTAGTTCAGTGTGGGCGGTTAAAACAAGGGATAATTATTTTGGTTTAACTAAAGACAACAAAAAAGTAGCTTTACCTTCAATAATAAACAACACCGTATTCAGATTAGAAAAACACATTCCTAATTTAGCTACGTTTGTTTTGTCGCGTTGGCGTAAAAGAATATCGTTTGATTGGGAAGAAAGATATAAAGTAAAAGTACATGGGTTTGAAACTTTTGTTGTAGAAGAAGATTATCGTAAAGGTACATTATATCTAGCTGATAATTGGGTTTATTTAGGTGAAACAATGGGTAGTACTAAAACACATAAAGGACTTGCTAACAAATCAGAACGTGTTTCAACAAATAAAAAAATGATATACGCAAAAAAAATACCAAACACTAAGCTATCAACATTTTACACACCAACATGGAATATAAAAAAAAAGAAGAACACATGACGGAAGATGATTTTAATCGATGTCAACCCCGAATCAGTCATTGGCCCACGAAACAAGAAGTCGTAAGCCACGCATAGATTTACTCTGGCAAGAGAACGATCACGTTGTTGTCTTTGCCCTTGGACAACCCTCGAAGTGGATCGGTCGATGTAAACACTGCGGGAGAACACACGAGCAACAAGGCCGTTCGATTAAGAAAAATTACATGGCCCGTGAGTGCCCCGCCTTTGCCCCTAGAAACAAAATTCATAAGAACGTCGAGGACAGCAAACTCGTTCTCAAGTACGGCATCACCTTCGAGGACTTTAAAGCGATGCTCAAAAATCAAAACTACCAATGCGCGATCTGCGGGATACACCAAGCGCAACTCGTCTACCGCATGGCAGTAGACCACGATCACTCGACCAACAAGGTTCGAGGACTGCTTTGCCGTCCGTGCAACCACGCCATAGGGCTACTGAAAGACGATTCACGGATCACGGCTCGCGCTTCAGAGTATTTGAAAGCGCACAAGGAATAATTTTAATGTCGCATTTGGATGAACTTGAGTCAGAGGCTATTTACATACTTAGAGAAGTAGCGGCTGAATGCAACAATCCGGCTTTATTATTTTCTGGAGGCAAAGATTCTGCCGTCGTTCTTCATTTAGGACTTAAAGCTTTTTTCCCAGAGTGCTTACCTTTTACCTTACTTCATATTGACACCGAACATAACTATCCAGAAGTTATTGATTTCCGAGATTCAACTGTTAAGGACAATAATTTAAATTTAGTCGTAAGATCGGTAGGGGATTCTATCAAACAAGGGCGCGTTCATCTAAAACACGAGGGGGAACCAAGAAATAAGTATCAAACAATAACCTTACTGGATGCGATCTCAGAACATAATTTTGACGCTTGCATTGGGGGTGCTAGAAGGGATGAGGAAAAAGCTCGTGCAAAAGAAAGAATTTTTTCTTTTCGAGATGAATTTGGTCAATGGAATCCAAAGAATCAACGCCCTGAGATTTGGAATTTATATAACGCCAAAGTTTTTGACGGAGAAAACGTTCGAGTTTTTCCGATATCCAATTGGACTGAATTAGATGTTTGGGAATATGTACAGCGTGAAAGGATTAACCTTCCGAGTATTTATTTTGCTCATGAAAGGGAGGTGGTTATAAAGAATAATTTTTTAGTTCCCGTTACACCTATTACTCCCGCAAAAGAATCTGATCAAATAAAAAGAATGAGTGTGAGGTTTAGGACGGTGGGAGATATTACTTGTACTGCCCCCGTAGAATCCAGAGCAAAAAACGTTGAGGAAGTCATTTTAGAAACGGCTCAAACTAAAATCACAGAGAGGGGCGCGACTCGATTAGATGATCAATTAAGCGAAGCATCAATGGAGATAAGAAAAAAGGAAGGTTATTTTTAATGAACGCAAAAGGGGAGTCAGGTTTGCTTCGTTTTATTACTGCAGGGAGCGTAGATGATGGAAAAAGCACCCTTATTGGTCGAATGTTATTTGATAGCAAAAGCTTACAAATAGATGAGCTAAGTGCTATTGAAGCTTCCTCGAAAAAACGCGGTATGAAAGAAATTGATTTATCTCTGATTACGGATGGACTATTAGCTGAACGCGAACAAGGTATTACTATCGACGTTGCCTATCGTTATTTTTCAACACCCTCTAGAAAATTTATTGTTGGGGACTCTGCCGGTCATGTGCAGTACACCCGAAACATGGTTACTGCGGCAAGTTCAGCAGAGCTAGTCGTTATTTTAATTGATGCCGAGAGTGGAGTGAAAGACCAAACGAGAAGGCATTTATATCTTGCACGGTGGGTAGGTATTTCCCACGTGGTATTTGCTGTCAATAAAATGGATAAAGTTAATTTTTCTAAAAAAACATATCAAGACATCACGAAAGAATGTTTTCGCCTTGCTGTATCTATTGGATACGTACAGGTTAATTCAATACCCGTGTCTGCACTTAAAGGGGATAACGTTACCATTCGAAGTGAATACATGAACTGGTACGCGGGGCCTACCTTATTAGAGTATTTAGAACGTCTGCCATTAACAAATAATTCAAGTGCGCTTCCTTTTAGGTTTTCAGTTCAAAGAGTGATGCGTCTTAATCGAGACAATGTACGAAAAAACTCTGGTTTTGAGGGCCTTGATTTACGGGGTTATCAAGGTTTGGTCGTTTCGGGCGTTATTAATTTGGGAGACGAGGTTTTAATTGGAACGAAAGGACATCGAGTAAGCGTTGCACGTATTCTAAATGCGTCGGGAGATTGTGTTAAATCGGTATCCGCTCAGGAGTCCGTAACAATATTTTTAGATCAAGAGGTTGATGTGTCGAGGGGAATGTTTTTTCACGATGTCACCGCCCCCATGACTCAAGGGGACAACTTCAAGGCTGAACTGTGTTGGTTTGATGAAAAACCATTAGATTTATCTCGGACATACCTTATGAAACATTCCTGTGGTGAAACCCGAATACGCGTAAAATCAATTCAACACCGGATTGATATGGAAACGTTAAGGCCAATCAAACCTTGTTTAACTCTGAACATGAATGAAATTGGTCAAGTCAATATAAAAGCTCAAAACGTTTTTTTATTTGACCGTTTTAAAAAAAATAAAAGCACCGGAGCCTTCATCCTTATTGATGAAGAAAATAATCGAACAATCGCCGCCGGAACCATCACGGAATAAAAAAAGGGGGCCGAAGCCCCCGCTGAGTGGTTAATGCGATTCGATGTATTGAATCGTATCGTTCATCCAAGTGAACTGATCTGGATGATCTTCTCCGAAATCCCCGCGTTTCATGGGTTTAATCGAATGCGTTGTGACTTTGTAAAGCCCTACGACTACGGGAACCGTGCCGTCTTGTTTCCACTTAAGGCCCCCGTAAAGACTGCCACAGCTGATCTCATCGTGTTTCCCGTAGTAGACTGCTATTGGGGTAGGTTTACCACGAGAGCTATTGGCTTTGAAGGCTTCGCGGATCGCTGTTATTGGATCGCGGGCCTTTCGCCATACTCCGTAGTTTCCCAAGGTAACGGCTAGGAAACAGAAACCGTTAGGCAAAACAAAATCGCTATTGTCTTTTGACATATTTTTCTCCGTGTAAATTGTTAAAGAACGTTGGAAGTTAAATCCCCACTTCCACCCCATAGTCTAAACTATATATAAGATAAAGTCAACTATTAATTTTTCTTAATTAAATCAACAAGTTAGGTGGGTTAAATTGTGTTGCAGTGCAACATAAATTTTAGACTCAATCTAAAAAACGTCGATTCGACCCGACTCGATAAAAGTAGTTGACAACCTCGCATACCTAGTCCAGAATCGAAGTTCGATTAAACAAAAGGAGGTAACTATGAAATACGAATTACAAACCTACACTCTGTGCGACGGGTGGATCAACACTTGGAAAGACAATAACGATGCGCCCATCAGCTTCGATACCAGAGAGCAAGCCGAACGCGAACTCGAAGACTTTTTCGAAGACTTGCGAGATGCCGTCGAGTGTGGAGACTTAGAAGACTATGACCACGACGATTTTCGAGTGGCAGAGGTTAGCGAATGAAAACATACGAAGTTTCTTTATCTTTAGATGCGTCGATCACGGTAGAAGTGACTGCTGAAAATGAATTAGAAGCAGAGGAAAAAGCAATAGCGAAATTTTATAACAAAGATTTAGATCAAGCCGATGTCGATCATTACTACGAGATGGGTTTATTAAACGATCATTACGTTACGGAGGTTGAGGCATGAAAAAATACAACGTAAGCATTACGCAGTACCACCGAATCGACGGTATCGAGGCCGAGAGCCTTGAGGAGGCAGAACGCATAGCCGCCGAAGATCATGCTTGGGACGATCATTTACGAGATGTAACCATAGACGCAGAGGAGGTCGAAGAATGAACCGATGGAAATTAACCAACGAACTATTCGGCAACGATAAAGATTTGCTGATCTGGAAAACCCTAGAGCGTATCGAAGATGACGAAGAACTCGAACACGTATACGAACTCTTGGCCCACGTGCCACGGCAACATCTCGTCGAATATCTGACCACGGGCCGAAGCGACGAGGCTATCTCCGAGTTGATCGATCAGAAAATAATTACCGCTACCGAGGCCAGAGTATGGGGGGATTATGAACGTTAAAGACATGGGCGATCTATGCCTTGAGTGCAGACAAGACACCTCGTGGGGGAGCGGACGATTCGTCAACCGAATCCCCGCCGGTCAAGACTTTGAGATTGGATACCTTTGTGCCGAATGCTATGAAGTGGACTTTAAAGAGGAGGAAGAATGAAATTCGAAAAACTAAAACCATTTAAAATTACCGCCACCATGACCTACACCATGTACCTCGATGCCGAAGATCACGTCGAGGCCGTGGGAGAAGGCCGTGAACTCCTAATCAATATCCCGTTCGAAGACTGGAGCCTTGCGGAAGTAGATGTCGATGCCGAGGAAGTCATGCCCACAGCAGACGAAAAAAATGTTTAAATAACACCATGAAAAAAAATTACCACAAAGACCTCACCCTACGAGAACTCGAACTGCTCATCGACGTGGTCAAACCATTACAACTCAAACTCTCGGAGGAAAATAAAAAAGTACTCAAACAAGCCGTCAACAAATTACAAAAACTCTTCGACGAGCAAAACCCGAAAAATAAACCTCAAGGCCCCTCCCGAAAACAAGAACACGTCAGCGAAATCCAACGGATCGCGGCCCTCGGGCCAGTAGACTGGCTTCATGGGAGACGGGGGAAATAACAGACCAGAAGGATCAGAGATCACGGATCGCGGATCACGGGACATTAAAAACGTTTTATATATATACCCCTCCAGAGAAATATTTTTTGAAAAAAAAAATAAAAATAGCCGTAACTCGCGTAACAATGTAACTTAGCCCTGAGACCCGCATAGTAGAGCCATTCAAGGTTACATATTAGCGGTTACACTAGCAAATAGCAGTCCTTAGTTTGCGTAACTTGGGGTTAAATTCAAATCGGCGTTAATGGGGGGGTCTGAAAGTTTTTTTAAAAAAAGTTTTTCTGGGAGGGTATATATATAGATTTTTTGTAAGGAAGGTAGTTGACAAAAACCCATAGCCTAGACTAAGCTTGGGGTTCTACTTAACTAAGGGGAATGACTGATGATTGATTGGGAAAAGGTTAGAGAATCGTTGATTGATTTATTGAACGCGGGGGAGAATCCATTCCCTGAAATTAAACCGGAGAAGGAAGGAGAAAAAGATGACGAATGAAGTTAGCTATGGTTTTTCCAACATGACCGGAGCAATTAAAAAACGGAATAAAAAACTTTTTGAATGGCTCGACACGTGCCCGTCGCATAAATTTGAGGTTATAAATTCTGTTTGGAATTCTGAGGGCGAGTCTGTTCGAGTAATGGTTAAACCAAAGGGGGACGATAATGACTAGCTTATATCAAGTTATGCAGTATGTAGAACCTCTTGATACTAACCCGAAAATAAGTGAAATCGTTGAGTGGGATGAGGCATCGGATATTTATTTGAATTGGTTAGAAAAAGCAATATTTTCATGGGATGACGATGAGGTCTCATACGAGGAAAAAGAGGAGCTTTTAAGTGAGTTGCTTAGGATTAAGGAGGTAACAAAAAATGACTGATCATTTTAAAGTATTAGGGCTGATCTATGATGATTTGGGATCGATGTACGACCGAGCAGTCCAAGCGGGGATTCAAGACGATAAATTACTGAGGGCCTTGATCCATGCTGAGGATACCGCCCGTGATCTTCAAATTAAGTTATGCAATGATCGAGCGAAAAGAATCAAGAATTCCAATCTTTTCGACACCGTTTTTTCTGGAGGTGCTCGATAATGTTTTTTCTAATTGACTGGATAGCGAAACTTATTTTTGGCGAAGAGGCCGTCGAGCGCAGTCGGCAGAGAAAAGTGCCCCGCCGCCGTCGGAGATAGAATTTTTAGAAATTTCTATTGTGTTTTAGATTTAGATATGCAATGATGTCAATATCCCTTATTTATTCGGGTCACGGGATAGGCCCTAAAACACGGAGATTTAAATGAAAGTATCAGACATTATTAAAACGTTGGAAGCATACGATCCAAATGATTCTGTGGTGATAGCTTGGTGGGAGCGAGAAGCTTTTGATCCTGATTTAGTAAGCAATTTGTCCTTAGAGGATTGGGCGGCGGCTTGTAAATATATGGAGTTTTTAATAGATTGGTCGTATGCCCATGAAGTTCTCGACGATATTTTTAAAGTGTTTTTAAAAGAGAAACACAAATGAAAGCCACTAACGAAACTAAAACGTCACGCTTTGATTAAGGGGAAAATCATGAAACTTCATTTACAAACTTTGAAAGCATTAATTAAATACATTGCACCTAAAAAAGATATTCGAAATGCTTTAAATCATGTGTTAGTTGAAATAACTGATGCTCAAACTTTTTATGTCGCAAGTGACGGGCATAAAGCCTGTTTATTTAAGCATGAGATGTATGATTCTGACGATATTAAGACTGGTCAATATTTGATCTCTAGGGAAGCATTAAACGTTTTTTCTAAATCGCCGGTAGAACTGGTGGAGTTTAGTGTTAGTGACGGGGGTAATATGACTTTGTTTGATAATACACTTCAAACTACCTTTTCCACCGACGCTCGATATCCCGACTGGCGTAAGCTATTGCATCAAATTAAAGATTTAAGCGGTAAACCGTCTCATATTGATCCGAGATTATTAAAAGAGGTTTTTGATTGTTATCGTATGAGTAAATGGTTAAAAAATGATAGTCTTTCGTTGTCCTTGAATCAAAATGGTTCCGGAGCTAACGCGGTTACAGCCGCCGATGATTCAAATTTCGTTGGGGTAGTAATGCCCTATAGGGCCGACGATAAATCAAAACATATTTTTGATTTTGATAGTTGGATATCCGATCAACCGTTGAAAAAAGCCGCGTAGTTATTTTTCCGTGTAGTACCTTTGGCCCCCACTTGGGGGCCTTTTTTTTGTGCGCTTGATATTAAAAATAAACCCGTGATAATATCGGGTTTCCCGTATGGGAAAAAATCAACTAACACGGAGATTAAAAAAATGAGTTATCCAACATCGTATGCCCCCTATTGCGCCGGAGAGTGGAAAAATGGCGAAAGGCCTATTTCTGATAAATATCTAATGCATGTCAAACACGATTCTAAAAATTATCTATATATCGTCGATGAATTTAATAGATCGGATTTTTTAGACTGGGTTTTACAGACTTTTGGTTCGGAAGAGGCTTTCGAGCATTGGTTAAATGCACCATGCAACAGCGCTTTTTATAACGAATTTACTCATAATTGGTCTGAGGGCATTGAGGATTATCTAACGCGCGAGGGCATTTCTGTAACCGAAATTTATTTGGCGGATTTAATCAAATTATCAGAGGTAAGCATTAAACGTATTTAATCGTTTTTTTTTCTCTATCCGGCCCTCATTTTGGGGGCCTTTTTTGTGCGCTTGCATGTTTTCCCTTTTTGGTTTTATACTAGATACCGCACTATGCGATTTTATCAATATTACATGGAGAATTTAAAAATGGAAAAAAGATGTATTGAATTGGTTTTCGAAAAGTTCAAAGAACGGGCGACGGATATCGAGGGGATATACCGATATTACGACCTAGATGAGTCGAAGCGATCCGCTCATGTCTTGCATGACCAATTGTCCGGCGATTGGGCCGGAGAAGCATTGGACAATTACGGCCTAAGCTTTGACTATGTGGCCCCTCACACATTTACCGATCAAACTGAGGGATATTATCGTTGGCAGTTGAGTTGGGGCGGCCCCTCCGATGAGTTTCGCATTTATGTCGATGAGATGACTCGGCCCGACCGCGTTGAATATTGGTTTATAGATTGGTTCGACGGGGCAAAGGTAGAAATTAAGCGCGGCGCGTATTCTTTCCTCGATGCCGCAATCAATTATTTTTTTGAGTATGAGCCCGTACCATACAAAGGGGCGGAAGTATGAAAAACCCAATTCAAAAAAACGAAATCTGCGCTACGCCGAAAGAGTTTAGCGAAATTTGGGACGTGGTAAACCGTATCCCTGACAGCGAGCGAAGCGGGGCCATGATCGCGGTTAATATGGCCGTCAATTTCTGCTCACGTTTAGCAGATATTGAACTCATGCCATGGGTTCGATTAGCAATGGGCCAAACCGACGAACAACAAAAAGCGCACCGGCTTATTATGTCCGACCGGATTACAATTGCCGAAGCGTTAGAGCGCGGTATCTGTGGCGATTTCGCTAAGGGTTTAGGTAAATCTTTAATTCATGCCGATAGCGGTAATCTGCATTTAATCACCAAGACATGGCCGGACATTATCATCAAGGCGTACCGGCTGGCCGTCGATAAATAACCGTTCGCCTCACTCACTCCGGCCCGCATTTT